>Ga0209526_10002349_pt1 | contig 12767 bp, 10 predicted proteins | sample JacPinW_OM2H0_M1_FD_188566 | JGI IMG/M metagenome (GOLD analysis project Ga0209526, IMG submission 188566) | Forest soil microbial communities from Algoma, Ontario, Canada - Jack Pine, Ontario site 1_JW_OM2H0_M1 (SPAdes) (version 2) | ecosystem: Environmental > Terrestrial > Soil > Boreal... | reverse complement strand
GACGTCGAGGCGCCGGCGACGCTCACCTGGGAGGAGGTCCGCAAGCTGCCCGGGACGGCGATCACGGCTGACATGCATTGCGTCACCACCTGGAGTCGCCTCGACAACAACTGGGAGGGCGTCGCATTCAAAGACCTGGTGGCCCTCGTCAAGCCGCGCAGCACGGCGACGCACGTGATCGCGCATTGCGACGCCGACTACACCACGAGCCTCCCGGTAGAGATCCTGGCCGACGACGATGTCCTGATCGCCTACCGGCACGACGGCGCCGAGCTCACGTCGGAGCACGGAGGACCGCTGCGTCTGGTCGTTCCGAAACGCTACGCGTGGAAGAGCGCCAAGTGGCTCGAGGGACTCGAGTGGGTCGAGCATGACCGTCTCGGCTTCTGGGAGCGCAACGGCTACAACAACTCGGCCGATCCCTGGCTCGAAGAACGCTACTGGTAGATATACTCAAGACGAACGGGGCGCGTTTGGAACGCTGAGAGGTGGATCGCTCCACCAACCCTTTGAACCTGATCTGGGTAATGCCAGCGGAGGGACACGTGAGTACTGTTGACCGACCGGTGGTCGAGCGGGATGCTCCCACGGACGGATTCCTGCATGTCGAGACGCGAGGGATCGAGCCCATCCCGGCGAGTGAGCGCAAGGGCTCGCCGCGTGACGTCGCCTGGCTCTGGGTGGCGGCGTTTGCCAATTTCGTGTCGCTGATCACGGGTGCGCTCCTGATCACGTTCGGCCTCGGGGTGGGGGAGGCCATCGTTGCCGTCGCGATCGGCTCGGTTTTGGCCGCGGCTCTTCACGGCTTGCTGAGCGTGGCGGGGCCGCGGTTCGGGACGACGCAGGTGGTCGCGGCGCGAAACACCTTCGGGATCCGCGGGGCTTACGCCGGCGCCTTCTTCACGGTTTTTCTGGCCGTCGGCTGGTTCGCCGTCGACTGCGTGATCGCCGCGCAGGCATTGGTGCAACTGGCTCGCCTCGCCGGTTTGCCGCAGGGCAACCTGCTCAGCGTCCTCGCGCTGCTGGTCGTCGTCGTTCTGTCGGTGCTGGTTGCCGTCTACGGCCATCAGACGATCGCCGTGTTCGAGAAATACGGCGCGATCGTCTTCGTGATCTTCTGTGCCGTCCTCGGCATCACGCTACTGCCCAAAGTCAGGTGGTCGCTGCCATCGACTGTCACTGGCGCTGATCACCTGGCGGCGTTCGTGCTCGGCACCAGCGTCATCTTTGCGCTCGTCGCGTCCTGGTTCAGCTTTGCCTCGGATTATTCGCGCTACCTGCCACAGCGTCTCTCGGCCCGGTCCGTGGCCGGCTGGATCGGGGCCGGCACGGCGATCTCGATGTTTGCCTTTGGGGCGCTCGGCGTTCTCCTGGCCAGCATCGATCCCAGGGCGGGGGGAAACCCGCTGGCGTTGATCTCCAGCAACGCTCCCATCGCGATCGTCGTGCCCTTCCTCCTGTTCATCGCCGTCGGCGAGGTCTGGGCGAATTACCTGGACGTCTATACGGCGGGGCTGTCCGGCCTGGCGCTCAACCTGCGAGTCCGGCGATGGACCGCGGCGCTCGTCTTCGGCCTGGTTGGCGGCGTCCTCGCCTACATCGCGATGTTCATCTCGAACTTCAAGGACCAGTACACGAACTTCTTGCTGATTACGTACCTGTGGGTCCCGCCCTGGGCTGCCGTGGTCCTCGTCGACATGTTCGTCTTCAAGCGGCGGCCACCCCGCGTGGGCCCCTATAACGGTCGGGCCGTCCTCGCCTGGCTGATCGGGCTGGCCGTGGCGATCCCGTTCGTCGATTCGTCACTGTGGCAGAGCCCGCTCGCCGCGAACCTCTTGCACAATGCGGACATCTCGGGCTATGTGGGGGCGATAGTCGGCGGCGTGATCTATCTAGGCTTGGGGCGGCGATGACGATGCCGGTCGCGCTGACGATCGCCGGCTCGGACTCGGGGGCGGGGGCCGGCATCCAGGCGGATTTGAAGACGTTCGCCGCCCTGCACGTCTATGGCCTGACCGTCATCACAGCGATCACCGCACAGAACACGCAGGGCGTGCGCGCCGTCCAGGAGGTCGATCCGGCAATCGTCGCCGCGCAGCTCGATGCCGTCGCCGAAGACTTCTCGATTGCCGCGCTCAAGACGGGCATGCTCTCCAGCGCGGCGATCATCGAGACCGTGGCCAGCGGTGTCCAACGACATCGACTTGGCCCCCTCGTGGTTGACCCGGTGATGATCGCCAAGAGCGGTGACCGCCTGCTACGGGAGGACGCGCTCGAGGCGTTGCGCCGGCGCTTGCTCCCGCTGGCGGCGGTCGTCACTCCGAACCTTCCGGAAGCCGAAGTGCTGGCCGGCCGTGCGATTCACTCACGCGACGACCGGCTCGCCGCCGCACACGCCATCCTGGAGCTGGGAGCGATGGCGGTGGTGATCAAGGGCGGCCACTCGGACGACGACCCCATCGTCGACCTCCTGGTCGATCAGCAGGGCGTCCACGAGTACCGTGCCGCTCGGATCGCGACCAGGAGTACGCACGGCACCGGGTGTACCTTCTCGGCGGCGATCGCGGCGGCGCTCGCCAGCGGTCGGACTCTCCCGGACGCCGTGGGCGAGGCGAGAGAGTATCTTTCTCGGGCACTGGCTGGCGCGCCGGGACTGGGGCAGGGGCACGGGCCGCTGAATCATTTCCCGTCACGCGAGGAGGCGCATGCTCACCACTGATCGAGACCTCGAGTACCTGGAGGGCGTCCATGCGCCCTTGGGGCCGGTGCTCGAGGAGATGCTCAAGACCGGTCGAAGCGAGGGCGTGCCGATCGTCAACCCGGCGGCCGGCCGTCTGCTGCGGGTGCTGGTCACGGCGCTCGCCCCCAAGCGGGTCCTGGAAATCGGCACGGCGATCGGCTTCTCGACGCTCTGGATGGCCAGCGCGCTCCCGGCCGGGGGCCGCATCGACACCATCGACCCGGACCGATCCCGCACGGACCGCGCGCGCCGCTACTGGTTGCGCGCCGGTGTCACCGACCGCGTTCGCGTCATCAACGAGCCGGCGCTCCGGGTGATCCCGCGGCTGGCGCCGGGCATCGAGTTCGCCTTCATCGACGCCATCAAGCCCGAGTACATCGCCTATCTCGACGCGCTGATCCCCAAGATGGCGCCCGGTGGGATGATCACCGTCGACAACGTGCTCTGGAGCGGCCGGATCGCGGCCGGCGAGCACGATGAGAACACCGACGCGTTGCGCGCCTTCAACGAGCGATTCCTGCGCCACGCGCAGCTCGAGGCGACGATCCTTCCGGTCGGGGACGGCCTCGGGGTCGGCGTCGTGCGTCGGCCTGCCCCCTAACCGCCCAGGGCCCGACCGGGGCGCTAGAGTTTCGAGGTTGCCCACCGACAGTGAACCCCTGACTCGGGAACGAGTCCTCGACGCCTACCGGACCGTGCTTCGCGCCCGCGCGCTCGACGACCGGCGCTTCGTGCTCAACCGCGCCGGCAAGCTGGCGTTCATCATCTCGCCGCGTGGCCACGAAGTCGCGCAGGTGGCGGCGATCGCGGCGCTGCAACCGGGCCGCGATCGTTTTTGTCTTTACTACCGGAACTTCGCGGCCGCCCTGGCCTGCGGCTTTACCGCGGAGGAGCTGATGCTCTCCGCCTTCGCCCGCGCTGCCGATCCCTCGAGTGGCGGACGCCAGACTCCCGGCAACTTCGGCAGCCGCCGCCGCGGCATCGTGATTGGTTCCAGTACCGTCGGCCCTCAGATCCCGAAAGCCGCCGGAATCGGGCTGGCCCTCAAATGGAAAGGGGAGGGCGCCCTGTGTTACGTGAGCTTTGGCGAAGGGGCGACCAGCCAGGGCGACTTTCACGAAGGGGTGAACTTCGCGGCCATCCATCGCTGCCCGGTGATCTTCTTCTGCGAGAACAACCACTGGGCGATCTCCGTGCCCCAGGCGCTGCAGGTGGCGGGGCCGGGGGTGGCGGAACGAGCGGCCGGCTACGGCATCCCCGGCGCGAGGGTCCGTGGCGACGACTTCTTTGCGGTCCACGCGGCCGTGGCCGAGGCGGCCCAGCGGGCGCGGTCCGGGGGCGGGCCGACGCTTATCGAAGCCGAGGTGTTACGCCTGCAGTCGCATTCGACGGACGATGACCAGCGCGCCTACCGCGATGCTGGTGAGCTCGCTGCTGAAGCCGCGCGCGACCCGATCCCGCGGATGCGTGACGCGCTGATGGACCGTGGCTGGCTTTCCCAGGAGGCGGATCAGACGATGCGCGACGACGTCAACCGCGAGGTGGAACGGGCGACCGAGGTGGCCGAGGCGGCGCCGGATCCGGAGCCGGGATCGCTCGGACGGCATGTCTACGCCGATGCCTGAGCGCACCCTCGTCCAGGCCGTGCGGGATGCGCTCCACGAGGAGATGGAGCGCGATGACCGGGTCTGCGTGCTCGGCGAGGACGTCGGCCTGAAGGGCGGCGTCTTCAAGGCGACCGAGGGGTTGCAGCAACGATTCGGCGCGCAGCGCGTGCTCGACACGCCGCTGGCCGAATCGAGCATCGCCGCCGTCGCCCAGGGTCTCTCGCTGGAGGGTTTTAAGCCAGTCGCAGAGATGCAGTTCGCCGACTACAGTTTTCCGGCGTTCAACCAGATCGTCAATGAAATCGCCAAGGTCCGATACCGGTCGAACGGCGACTTCTCCTGTCCGCTGGTGATCCGAGCCCCGACCGGCGGCGGGGTCCGCGGCGCGCTCTATCATTCGCAATCGCCGGAGGCGTTCTTCTGTCATGTGCCCGGTCTGAAGGTCATCCTGCCGTCCACCCCGGCCGATGCCAAGGGACTGCTGAAGGCGGCCATCCGCGACCCGGACCCGGTCATCTTCCTGGAGCCCAAGAAGCTCTATCGGGCCGAGCGGCAGGAGGTCGCCGATGGCGAGGCTGCCATCGTGCCGCTCGGGTCTGCAGCCGTGGTCCGCCAGGGAACGGACCTGACCGCGGTCACCTATGGCTACATGCGGGCGGTGACCGCGCAGGCCGCCGCCCGGCTGAGCGCTGACGGCATCGAGGTGGAGATCATCGACCTGCGCACACTGTTGCCCTGGGATGTGCAGGCGTGTATGCGGTCGATCGAGAAGACCGGGCGTTTGGCGGTCGTCTATGAGGCCAATCGCACGGGCGGATTTGGCGCCGAGGTCGCGGCCGAGCTGGCTGAGCGCTGCTTCGCCAGCCTCGATGCGCCGGTGAGCCGGATTGCGAGCCCGGACGTCCCGGCAATGCCGTTCAGCCCCGCTCTCGAACACGCGTTCATGCTCAATCCTGAGAAAGTGGCCGATGGATTACGCCGGGTCGCGCGCTATTGAGCCGCGATTGATCTCGTGATGCGAGGCAATCATCGCCCCGGCTACAGGTGGAAACTTGGGGGGCACTTCCCTATACTCTGCGGTGGGGTTCTTGTTCCAAGCCCCCCGGAACCAGGACCCCACTTCCTCTTTTCGCCAAACGTTTGGCGTCCGGGGCCATGTTGCGCCCCTACCTAGAATGGGAGCGCTTTGGCTACCGGTCGGCGTCCTGCGGCATCTGAACGTCACGGCGTTTTCATTTCGGTCGACATGGAAGGCATGGCCGGCATCGTCCACCTCCAACAGGTCATCCGTGGCATGCCGGAATACGAGCGATCATGCAAATTGATGACCGCGGAGACGAACGCCGCCGTCGCCGGGGCGCGTCGCGCCGGCGCCACCCGGGTTGTCATCAATGACTCGCACGGCGACATGCGCAACTTCATCCTCGACGAGCTGGATGATGAGAGTGTCGAGGTCATCAGCGGGGCGGACAAGCCGTTCTCAATGGGGGCTGGCCTCGATCCCACCTTCGAGGTCGCATTCTTCGTCGGCTACCACGCATCCGCCGGTACCGAGCGCGCCATCATGGATCACACCTACGGCGGCCGGACGATCTACGCGCTGCGAATCAATGGGCGGGAGCAAAGCGAGGCGACACTGAATGCCGCGCTCGCCGGCACCTTTGGCGTTCGCACGGCGCTGATCACCGGCGACCAGGCCACCATCGACCAGGCGGCCGCCGAGCTGCCCGGCATCGTCGGCGTGGTGGTGAAGCAGGCGCTCGGCCGTCAGGCGGCTCGCTCGCTGCACCCGGTCGAGGCTTGCCGGCAGATCGAAGCCGGCGCGTATCGCGCCTATGCTGAGCGGGCCGAACGGCCGCTCTACCAGCCGAAGGGGCCGTTCACCCTCGAAATCGATTGGATGAATGCCAGCATGGCCGATCTCTGCACGGACATTCCTGAGGTGGAGCGAGCGGGTGGTCGAACGGTTCGCTACCGCAACGCCGACTTCCAGACCTGCTACCGGATGCTGCTGGCGTTGCTGGTGATGGCCACGCCCGCCGCGTACCAGTACCCTCGCCCGTGACACCGGCGGAGGCGATCGAACAACTTCTGCAGGGCACGCCGCTCGGTCGCGACCAGGCGCACCAGGTGATGGACCAGGTGATGTCGGGCGAGACGACCACCGGGCAGCTCGCCGGTTTGTTGATCGCGCTTCGGGCAAAAGGCGAGACGGTCGAGGAGATGACGGGTTTCGTCGACTCGATGCGGGCGCACGCCACGCCGCTCGAGCTACCAGCGGGGGCGATCGATACCTGCGGTACCGGCGGCGACCGCGCCGGGACTTTCAACATTTCGACCGCCGCCGCGCTGGTCGCGGCGGGGGCCGGCATCCCGGTCGCCAAGCATGGAAACCGCGCCGCCTCCAGCCGCTGTGGTAGCGCCGACGTGCTCGAAGCGCTCGGTGTCGACATCACGCTCGATGCGGTTGGGGTGCGGCGATGCATCGATGTCGCCGGCATGGGCTTCTGCTTCGCCCCGACATTTCATCCGGCGATGCGGCACGCCGGTCCGGCCCGCAAGGAGCTCGGCGTGCGCACCGTCTTCAACGTCCTTGGCCCGCTGGCGAACCCGGGTCGGGTGCGCCGGCAGGCGCTCGGCGTCGGCGCGGCATCGCTCGCGCCCCTGATGGTCCGGGTGCTCAAGGACCTCGGCCACGAGCGGGCACTCGTTTTCTATGGCGAGGATGGTCTCGATGAACTGACGACCACCGGCCGTTCCCGAGTGTTTCAGCTGAGGGACGCTCGCGTCAGCGAGTACGAGCTCGACCCTCAAGACTTGGGCCTGAGCCGATCGCGGCCGGAAGACCTGCTGGGTGGGACCCCGCCCGAAAACGCCACCATCCTGCGAGGGGTTCTTGACGGAGAGAGCGGCCCACGCCGCGATGTCGTCCTGCTCAACGCGGCCGCCGCGGTGCTGGCAGCGGGTCGCGCGGATGACTGGCCGCAGGCGCTGACGGTGGCGCGGGAATCGCTCGACAGCGGCCGCGCTCGTCAGGTGCTGGACCGCCTTGTCACGACATCAACGAGTCCCTCCCCCTCCGGGGGACGGTAGGGGCTCTTAGCCTGAGGCCAGCCCGGCGATGCCGCCGGCGAGCAACAGGAGGCAGACCAGGCCCACAAATCCCCAGGCCGCCCAGTAGGTAAAGCCGGAAAGCCGTCGAACCCGTCGCAAGCGGCGCATCTTGTCCAGCGCCACGCTCAGGGCCTTCTCCTCCGTCAACACTCTGTACTGGCAACGGGCTGACGCGGCCAAAACTTTCTCCAGTTGGCAAGCCGATATGCTGTAGCCGATGCCGTTTCGGATCGCCGTCATCCCCGGCGACGGCATCGGTCCCGAGGTCATCGACCAGGGCGTGCGGGTTCTGAAGACCATCACCGCAGGCACCGGTACCCGGCTCGATTTCGTGACCTATGACCTGGGGGCCGAGCGCTACCTGCGAACGCGGGAGATCCTTCCCGATGCGGTCTTTGCCGAGCTGCAGGCGGCCGATGCCATTTATCTCGGCGCCGTGGGCGATCCACGGGTCAAAAACCCCCAGTACGCCGCGGGGCTGCTGCTGCGCCTTCGCTTCGAGTTGGATCTCTGGGTCAACCTGCGACCGTCGCGGCTGCTCGCCCCCGGACTGACCCCGCTGCGAGATGCGGGATCCATCGACTTGATCGTCGTCCGTGAAAACACCGAGGGCGCCTACGTCGGTATCGGGGGCCAGTTCAAGCGAGGGACGCCGGATGAGATCGCGATCCAGGAGGATGTGAACACCCGCAAGGGTGTCGGGCGCATCATCAACTATGCGTTCGAGCTGGCGCGACAGCGCCGGGCCGGCGGGCTTCCTGGACGTGTCGTCATGGTCGACAAGAGCAATGCGCTTTACCATGCCCACGACCTCTGGCAGCGCGTCTTTGCCCTGGAGCGTGAAGCGGCGCCCGACATCGAGGCCGAGCACCTCTTCGTGGACGCGGCCGCGATGCAGCTGGTGAAGGACCCGAGCCGCTTCGATGTGATCGTGACCTCAAACATGTTTGGGGACATTCTGAGCGACCTCGCCTCCGAGCTGGTCGGTGGTCTCGGTCAGGCGCCCTCCGCGAACATCAATCCGGACAACCGGCGGGGGCTGTTCGAACCGGTGCACGGATCGGCGCCCAAGCACGCCGGGAAGGGGATTGCCAATCCGGTCGGCGCTATCCTGGCGGGCGCGATGCTGCTGCGGCACCTGGGCGACACGAAAGGCGCCGTCCAGATCGAGGCGGCGGTCATGTCGGCCGCCCGGGAGCGCCGCACCACCAGGGACCTCGGCGGCACCCTGAGCACCATGGACGCTGCCGATGCGGTTCTCGAGCGACTTGAGACAATTGGATCATCGCGCCCCTCGTGAACACGATCCAGCCCGCGCGTCGTAAGTCGGGCGCCGCCCCGCCCGCCAGGCCGGCGAGCGCGCCGGCGGAACAATCGCAGGTTGGCGACCACCTGGTTCGAGGTCGGGCGCTGATCTTTTGGGATCCCAAGATTCCGGGGAAGAAATTGGACGCCATCGACACGGACCAGATCACGCCGGCGGACGACTGTGTCTCGGAGAGCCTCGACCGGCTCGACGAGCGCTGGAAGCTGGGTGCGTTCCGTTACCTGATGCCCGACTTTCGGCAGCGGGTGCACCGTGGCGAAACCTTCGTGATCGCCGGCGAGCGTTTCGGCATCGGGTCCTCGCGTGAGATGAGTCCCGCCGGCCTCAAGGCGGTCGCCGAGGAGGCCGGTCTCGAGCTGGTGATCGTCTGCGGCGACGGCGTCGGTGACATCTTTCGCCGCAACGCGCTCAACCTCGGCCTGCACGTCGTGCAGAGCCGCGCCGCCTCAGAGGATGCGCAGGAAGGTGACGTCCTGACCTTCGACTCGCGGACCCGCCGCCTGACCAACGAGACCCGCGGCAAGAGCTACGAACCCGTTCCCCTCACGCCCATCGAAGAGGACATCCGTCGTTCGGGCGGCATCATCAAGGTCGGGCGGCGTGAGTTCGACGACTCGGTTGCGCAACCACCGCGCGTCAACTGGCCCGATCCAAAGACGGCCGCGGGCCTCACCAGCACGGAGCAGATCGTCTGGGCGCACCGGGTGGATAAAGATGCCCAGGTGCGGCCAGGCGGCACGATCCGTGTCTGGTGCGACTTGCTGCCGGCCTCCGACGGCACGGCCCCCTTTTCGATCCATACCTTCAACCAGATCACCGGCGGCGACGCCATCTTTCCGCGACAGGCCGCGATTGCCAATGATCACTTCGTCTTCTCCGGCCGCAACGCCGATGACAAGCAGACGTCGATCGGCCGCGAGTTCGCGCTGCGGCACGGTATCGGCAAGCCCTACTACGCGACGCCCGGCGACGGAATCTTCCATTTCTACTTTCCTGAGCAGGGCTTGATCGTGCCCGGCGCCTTTGTGCCCGGCGCCGACTCGCACAGCCGCGCCTACGGTGCTTACGGCGCGGTTGGCGTTGGGGTGGGCAGCACCCAGCTCGGGTTCGGCTGGTCGACCGGCTACATCTACTTCACGCCGGCCAAGCGCCGGCGGGTGGTCTTCACCGGAAGGTTGCGCCCCTGGGTCAGCGGCAAGGACGTGGTGCTGGCGCTGCTGCGCCGATGGGGCAAGACCCAGGCGCAAGGCATGAGCGTCGAGTTCGTCGATGCGGATCGGCAGCTACCCATCCCGTATCGCAACACGGTGGCAAACATGATGGCCGAGGCCGAGGCACAGAACGGCATCTTCGCCCCGGACGAAGTCACCTTCGACTGGTACGAGCGCAAAGGCATCCGCGATTTGCCCTATCCGCGGTTCGCGCCCGGCGACCAGGTGGCCTGGGACATCGACGAGACGCTGGATCTGTCTGAACTGGTGCCCTTTATCGCCAAGCCGTTCGCGCCGGGCAATGCGTTCCCGGCCGACGAAGTGGCCCTCGAGAAGTTGACGTTCGACAAGGCCTTCATCGGCTCCTGCACCAACGGCGGCTACGACGACCTGCTGGAGGCGGCACTGGTGATCCGCGCCGGCCGCGAGCGTGGCTTCGAGAAAGCGCCAAAAGCGTTTGTCGTCTTCCCCGGCTCCGGGGGTGTCAAGCGCGACATCGAAAACGCCGAGCCGCGGCTTGGCGGCGAGTCGATCGCCTCCGTGCTGCGCTCCGTCGGCGCGCAGATCCGCGAGTCCTGGTGCGGCCCTTGCTTCGGCCAGGGGCCCGACGCGCTCAAGAAAGGCGAGATCGCGATCACGTCGTTCAACCGCAACTGGCAGAACCGGATGGGCGTCGGCGGCCTCGGGTATTTGGCGAGCCCGGCGGTCGTCGCGTCGTCGGCGCTCCTCGGCTACATGGCTGGGCCCACGTCGCTGGGCATCGAATGGAATCCCGAGCGCTTCGACGTGTCGATCTAACTCACTGGTCGTAGGTCGCCCGGCTCCGGAAGAAGGGCGATCCCGGCGCCGCCACGTCGGTGGCATAGTCGACCACGTGGGCGGAGTGGACACTGGCGTGCAGGCGTTCGGATTGCGGAAGTTCGGACGCGAGCATGCCGCTGGTCCACGTCAATGCGGCGGCGATCGCGATTGCGCCCAGGAGCTGCAGCCGCGACCGTTGCCGGGTCATATGGACGGCTCCCTGAGCACGTCACTCGGCATGACTCGAGGCTTGCTCATCACCATCAACAGCCCCGCGATCGCCCCGCTCCGGGAGCGCAACGCGCGGACAACAGCGGGATCGAACTGCCGCCCGGCGCCGGCCTCGATCGAGCGCACGGCCGCCGAAAAGGTCATGGCCGCCCGGTAGGGTCGGTCGGACGTGAGGGCGTCGAGCGCATCCGCGACGGTCAGAATCCGGACGGCTGGGGGAATGTCGACCGAGGTCAGACCGTCCGGGTAGCCGGTTCCGTCCCAGCGCTCGTGGTGATGGCGGACGCCAGTCAAGCTGGACTCCAGGAAATGCAAGCCTTTGAGCATCTCGTACCCGATGACTGGGTGGGCGCGCATCGCTTCCATTTCCCACTTGTCGAGCGGCCCTGGCTTCCGAAGGACGCGGTCTTCGACGCCGATCTTCCCGATGTCGTGGAGGAGTGAGGCGCGACTCAGCGCGGTGAGCTGGTCGCCCGACAATCGCATCTCGTCGGCGATCTCGAGGCTCAGCCGAGCGACCCGAGCCGAGTGCCCATAGGTATATGGATCGCGGGCGTCGATCGCGCGAGCCAGCGCTTCGATGCTGGCGAACGACGTCGTCTCCAACGCCTTGGTCTTCTCCTCCAAGGTGGCGGTCATCGCGTTGAACGAGAGGGTCAGGTATCCGATCTCATCGGCGCGGCCGGCCGGTGCTCGATGCGTGAGGTCACCGGCGGCCACCATTCGCATGGAGCCGACGAGCCTCTCCAGGGGTTGCGTGATCCGCCGTGCGAGCAGCCCGCCGACGAGCAACACCACGAGGGCGGTGCCGACAAACACGAACAGCAGAATGACTCGCAACGTGAACACGTTGTCGACCACCCTGTCGGCCACCAGGCCGACCCCCAGATATCCGAGATGCTCACCGCGCATTGTCCAGTCGGTCACGGCGACGGCATAGTTGTGACCGCCGGCTGTGGCGCTCACTCGGATCAGGTGATCGGATGTGATCGATTGCCGAACGTCCCCGCCGAGGGACCCGACCCCGGTTGCCGCAGGGTCGAGGGGCTGGCCGGTCGGGCCGTAGAAAAACAGCTGGCCGGTTTCGGTTGGGCGGATCGCTGTCGCGATGGTGCCGATCGATACGCCCAAAAGCGCCGCACCAATAACCCGGTGGCTCGTGTCTCGGATCGGCGCGGCCCAGTACACAAACGGTCCCGAGCTCTCGGGCACCATCGCGACGAATTTGTCGCCGCGTCCGTCATTCGCTCCCGTCAGGACCTGCCGGATGGCGGGCAACCCTCCGTACGCGGCTCGCGCTTTGTCGTCGGGGATTGAGAGCAGGCGTTTACCCGCCCGATCCAGGATGCGGATCACCAGATGAGCCTCGAGTGCGGGCTTCGTGTCGGCGGCTAACAGCGCCGAAAGTTCGGGGTCGCCCGCTTCCACGGCAGTCGCCAGCCCAGGCGTGGCGGCCAGGGCTCGAAGGTCGTTGAGCCGCCCGGCTTCCAGCGCCGCAAGGCTGTCGTTGGCTTGCACACTCGCTTGGACCAAACTCTGGTCGAAACCGGCCATGCCGGCGCTGGTGGCCTGATAGGTGAGCGCCCCCACTCCGACGATGGCGACAAAAACGAGCAGGAGCAAGAAGGGGACGATGATTTGCTGTCGAAGTGGCAACGGCCATGCTGCGTAGCGTCTCGGTTCGCCGAGCGCGGTGCTCCAGCGTGCGCTGCGCGTAACAGAAAACGACTCGATGC
>Ga0209526_10002348_pt1 | contig 12768 bp, 9 predicted proteins | sample JacPinW_OM2H0_M1_FD_188566 | JGI IMG/M metagenome (GOLD analysis project Ga0209526, IMG submission 188566) | Forest soil microbial communities from Algoma, Ontario, Canada - Jack Pine, Ontario site 1_JW_OM2H0_M1 (SPAdes) (version 2) | ecosystem: Environmental > Terrestrial > Soil > Boreal... | reverse complement strand
TGCAGCGGATATTTCGACAAGCCGAGCAGTTGCGACGTCATTTTGATAACGAATCGTGGGTTGTTGTAGAGATACCGCTTCCAGAGACGACGCGGTTCTTGGCCCAGGCGATGAAGCCACTGTAGCCCCGACTGTTTGACCCATCGGGGAGCGTCTTGAATGCGGCCGGTGTGTATATCGAACGCCGCGCCAACGCCAACCATCACCTGGGTATCGAGACGCGGCAAGTATTCGGCCATGAAGCGTTCTTGCTTCGGAGTGCTAAGACCCACCCAGAAGAAATCGGGTTTTACGCTTGCCACCCGGGCGCCAAGTTCCTCTTGCTCGATCTGGTTCAACGGGCGAAACGGTGGACTGTACGTGCCTACGATGCGCAACCCGGAAAATTTCCGCGAAAGGGCCGCACTTAGTTGTTCGACAACGCCATCGGCACCCCCATACAGAAAATGGGTGTAGCCTTCGCGGACTGACATTTCACAGACCTCAAGCATAAGGTCCGGGCCGAAGACGCGCCGCATCTGGGAGTGTCCCTGCCACCTACCGACCCAGACAGTGGGCATGCCATCGGGAGTGGTTAGTAGCGAATGATTGAGGATGGAGCGAAAGAACGGATTCGTCTGCGCCTCCATAATTCCGTGGACTCCCGTGACGCAGACGTAACCCTTCCGGTGGTCCTGCACCGCTGACTTGAGCACCTCGACGGCACTGCGCATGTCGACTGCATGGATACCCACACCAAGAACATTGGCGCGTGACACTTGTGTACGTCGCAAATTCTCCACCATGGCTGTCTTTAGCTTGCAGTGGCAGCCGCGGCCAGAGCCGGTTTCTCCTTGGCAATCTCGGTTGCTATCCACTTGTAGGTGCTCGCCAGTCCCTGTTCGAGGGTGATTGAAGGCTCCCAGCCGAGGACCTCGCGCAACCGGGAGTTGTCGCTGTTTCTGCCGCGCACGCCCTGAGGCTTACTCACGTCGTGGCGCTTGTGCAGGCGCTTGCCGGCAATGCCGCTGACGATGTCCACTAACTCATTGATCGTCACCATGCGGTCGGTGCCGAGATTCAGAGCGTCGTGATAATCGGAGTGCATCAAGCGAGTCAATCCTTCGACGCAATCGTCGATGTACATGAACGAACGGGTCTGTTCGCCGTCGCCCCAGATTTCGATCTCGCCGCCATCCTGGGCCAGGGCAACTTTGCGGGAGATGGCCGCGGGAGCTTTTTCCTTGCCGCCGTCGTAAGTTCCCAGTGGACCGAACACATTGTGGAAGCGGACGATTCTAGTCTCGAGCTTGTAGTCTTTGTAGAAGTAGTGGCAAAGTTCTTCGGTCCAGAGTTTCTCCCATCCGTAACCGGGTTCCGGCTCTGCCGGATAGGCGTCCTCTTCTTTCAGCGGTGTAACGTTCGCGTTCTTCTGTTTTGATTGCGCGTAGACGCAGGCCGATGATGAGAACAGGAATTTTTGAATATTGTTCAAGCGGCTAGCTTCCAGCATGTGAGCATTGATCAGCGTGTTGTTGCAGGAAATGCTGGCCAGGAAAGCGGTGATGTAACCGATGCCGCCCATGTCTGCCGCGAGGTTGTACACCTGGTCGATGTCTTGCGTGGCCGCCAGGCACTGATCGAATCGCCGAAGATCCAGCAATTCGAACTCGTCGGCAGCCGACGGTTCATAATCGGGCTCTTTGATGTCCACTCCCCGCACCCAGTGTCCATCGCCCTTTAGACGGCGGATTAGGTGGTGGCCGATGAAGCCGCCAGCTCCGGTGACGAGAATGCGTTTCGTTGTGCTCATTTTAGAATCCTTCCTTAGTAATGTATTTGTAGTTTGAGTTCAGGGCCGTTCGAATCGCGCTCAGAAACCGCCCGGGTTGCAGAACCGCGCGCTCGAAAACCAAAATAAAATCGTGGGCTTCCATGGCCTTCGTACTGGTGGAGTGGTTGACCTAGTCTCCAAGAACTGTTTCTGTCGGGGTCCAACAAGAATTCCGCTCTACGCGAAATCGCCTCGCGACTTTATTCCAGAGCAGCACCATGAGCGTTCTGGTATCCGTAGTGATTCGCGAGTCGTTAAGGAGTTCTTCTAGGCTGATTTTCTCGGCCTGCAGGAACCGCCAGCGTATCGGACGATCGCGTTCGTTATCGAGCACCCATTCGAGTTCGTAACCGAGCCCCTTGAGTTGTTTCAAGAAGGTAACCATGGCCTGCGGACCAACCAGCTGCGGGTGAAGTTCGATCAGCAGCCGCGGGCGGTATTTCTTGATCGTTGATTTCATCCCGCGGATCACTTCAATTTCGTAGCCTTCGAGATCCATGCGGATCAGGTCTACAGAAGGAAGCTCCAGGCGCGCGAGCAAGGAGTCCAGCGTGGAAACGCGCACCGTGACTTCGCGAGTCTCCCAAGGCGTTGGATGAAGGCTGTGCCAGTTCGATTTCTTGGAGAGGTACATCGGCGCGGAACCGTTGGTCGTGCCGATGGCGACATTTTCCAAAGTAATGTTGCAGTAGCCATTGGCGGCAACGTTTTTAGAAAGTTGCGCAAAATTAGCTGCCACCGGCTCAATGGCGATGACGCGCCCGGTGTCGCCGACCATCTGGGCTTCCAGCAAGGCGTAGTAGCCGAGATTTCCGCCGATGTCCACCACGTTCATGCCGGGCTTCAGGAATCGCTTTACGAGCTCAGTGGTGAGCGGCTCGTGAATCTGATAAACCGACAACTCGCGCGAAATCCCATGGTCCCCGGGCAGGACGGTAAACGCATCTCCGTGGACGTTAAAGCAAGTGCGGCCGCGGGCGCGATTCCATCTCCACACTACGCTCTCGTAAAGCATCAACAACGGCTTGAGGCCCTGATTTAATATTTCCAGGAACAGCCCGGAGATGCCCTCTTTCTGTCCCAGCACACGAACCGCTCGGCCTTTGCGGGCTAGGCTCTCCAGCAGACCGCTTTTCAACTGGAGCCCGCTCCTAGGCCGGCTTGGCCTTTTTTCCGGAAATATACTTCGGGTCTGACTCACCAGATACGCTCGCTGGTGCCTGCAACCGCATAAGCCAGCGCCGCCACGCTGGCCAAGGGGGGCAGCAGGCTCAGTCGCGCGGTTGCGGTGACGTTTCCGGTTCTCGCAAAGTGTGCAAACTGTCTGGCATACAGTGCGAAACTTTGCGGCAGAACCGGAATACACAGGAACTTGCCGCGCACGAACATCTTGTCGAATCCAAAACGTGCGGTGGCGAGCACTTCGCCCGGTAAATCCAGGCCGGTGCCGCGGTATTCGCGTAGATATTCAGAAGCGATCCTCAAGTAGGTGGCCACGCCGTCCCAGATTCCGCCGAGGTCCGAAGCGGTGCGAAGCTGGCGATAATCGACACAGCCGGATTCAATCATTCTGCCTGTGTTCAAGATGTCGCACACGCGGAAGTACAGGTGCCGGTACATGCGCTGCAAAGTGCCGGCAATGAGGCGCTCTTCGGGAGCGGGCGAGAGAAAGGTGTAACCGTTGAAGTCCACCGGCACGCGGCGCTCGACGAAGCGGTGCGCCAGTTCGATGTGCTCCCCGGCCTGTCCGAGCCTGCCAATATGAATTTCGACTTCTTCGCGAAGGCCCTCAAGAGCGAAACTGCGCTTGTGTGCGAGATAGTCGCCCACGGTGCGGGGAAGCGGACGGCCGTTGAAGCGGTGCTTGAAAAAATTCTGGATACGCAGTTCGTCCGCCATAGTGACGAGGTCGAGGTCATTTCCAAAGTCCGGCGCGTGATCGAGCGTCTTCATCACCGCAACGGGACAGCCTTCGGACTCCAGCTCACGAAATATTTCGTCCAGGAATTTCAAAGCGTTGGCAATGCGTGCTTCTTCCTTGTCGAGGGCTTTACGAGCGAACTGCGCAACCTCCATTGTTCCGGCAGCCATCGCGGCTTGCTGCAGGGGCCGCAAGGCGCGCAGAACTACGTGGTGCGCGTCGGCCAGCGCCAGCAAATGCGCGCATCCATCAGGGGAAAGAGCGGCCACATAATCCAGAGCCTCGGTGGCTCGGGCAGGGTTCATCGCCAAAATCGACAAATTGTGAATGTGCGCTTTCGCTTCGGAATTGCTTCCCATAGTCTTGCTCCTTCTAGATTGAGATCGGTTGGCCTTAGTTTGTGGAGCTATGCATTGCTGGCGACGAAGGCCTCGCGCGCCTTGGACTGCGCTCCCCGAAAGTGAATGGAGCGGCGATAAATATCCAGCAGCATCTTGATGTTCCGTTCGGCCGAGAATTTCGCGTTGTATTCCCGGCGCGTTTCGCGGCCCATGATCGCTAGCCGTTCAGTGTGCTCCCAAGCCCACATGACCTGTACGGCAAGGCTGGCGGGATCGCCCGGCGTGAAGTGCAGACCTGTGCGGCCATGCTCGACGAGATCCTGCATCGAGCCCATCCGCGAGCAGAGCACAGGTGTTCCGGTAGCGAAAGCCTCCGCGATAGTCATGGGAAAATTCTCGTAGCATTCGCTGGGAAGAACGAGAAAGCGAGCCGCGCGCATAGCTTCGAGAGTCTGCGCGCGGGTCAACTGCCCGCGGAAGCACACCGTGGATAAGCCTCGCTGGCGCGCTTGTTCTTCGAGTTCCCGGCGCTGAGGGCCATCGCCGACAATGTGCAACGGAATCGGTGATGTCAGCCGCTCCCAAGCAGCCAGAAGCGTGGGCACGCCCTTCTCAGGAGAAAGCCTGCCGACGAACAGAGCGTAGTCGCCGATGGATGTCTTCGCGCCCGGGTCTGGATAGACAAAGTTCGGCTTGACTGATATGCGTTCGGGCGGCATTCCCGCAGCCACAAATTTTCCCCGGCTGAAATTGCTGGTAGCGATGAAGTGGTCCACTGCGCGTGTCCAGGTGCCGCTAACGCGGTGCACCGTGAGCATCGCCGCGATGACGGCGGTGGCGGAACGCGAGCCGCGGTAACAGCCGTAGCGCACGGCGCGCCAAGGTCCGTGCTCGAGGCACTCTTCGCAGACGGTGCTGTTACGCATAAAAGTGGAGCCCGGGCAAAGCAGGCGGTAATTGTGCAGAGTCTGAACCACCGGTACCTTAGCTTCGCGGCAAGCCCAATAAATCGAAGGCGAGATCATCATGAAGGTGTTGTGGACGTGCACAATGTCTGGTTTTTCGCGGAGCAACAAATCTCGAAATTCGCGGCGTGTGTCGCCGGCCCAGATGGTGTGCTTAGCTAGAGAGGCCTGCCCGATGAGCCCGTAGTATTGTTCCACCTCGAAGTTGCTGCGCAGATGTTCCACGACTTCGTGCCCGGCATCGCGCAGAAGATTTCGCTCACTTTGGAAGCAAATGTCCTCGCCTCCGGGCTGCTGATAGGTGTTGTGGACGGCGACGATTTTCATGCCGTGGCTAGATGGGGACTTGATTGAGCACCGCTCGTTGGCGGACAACCTGAGCGTTGAGTAGATAGGAGACACCGGGTCGGCGAGCGACATAGTCGAGCATTTCGGCGAGCTCATCCCACACGTTTAAAGCCTCAAGCTCCCAGGAATGGCCGTAAAGGTGCCAGATGCCGCCTTCCGCCAACACCTTATCGAAAAGTTTCTTGCCCAGCTGCACCCAATTTTTGCAACGACGCAAGTCGGTGACGTAACCGTAGAGGCCTGCTAAGTCGCCCTGCTTACCCAAATTCCTCAGATAAGCAAGCGGCGTGTGTGGATAGGCTTGCACGGTGGTCGGCATCTCGTATGCATTGAACGCCGGACTGTGATTGAGCATGCGCACGGTGCGAGCGCCTTCGAATCCCGCTTTCTCGACGGCACGAATCGTTCGCCGGTTGTAGCTGCCGTTCGGATAGCAGAACATCGGGACTTCCTCGCCGAGCATGTCTTCCAGCACGCACTTGGAGTTGCGCACGTCCTTCCAGAGCTCCTCTCCCTTCAACGGAGCCAGGGACCGGTGCGAGACCGTGTGCGCGCCAATCTCAAAACCTTCCGCTTGCAGCGTGCGGAGGTCGCCCGGACGCAACGTAGGTTTGCCGTACGGACCGGTCAGCGGAACGAAAAAGGTTCCGGGAAGCCCTCGCTCCCTCAGCATTTCCGCGAGGCCAAGATCAAGAGGGTCGCCATCGTCCCAACTCGTCGTGACGATGATCGAGCGAGAATGACTCGTCTTCCCTGCCGGGCCGTCGGAAAAATGCTTGTCAGTTGATTCCAGGCTTCGATTGGTCATCGCGATCTATTTGATGTGTGAAAAAAACCGGTAATTCGAAAGACATCTGTCCTGCTTAATACGCCGAAGGGGTCGCGAGTTGTTTCGAACTCATCGGCAGCGATACCGCGAACGGTTCGCGCTTGCGCCAGCGGATGATGCCTAGACCGATGCCCGCCAAAAAATAAAAGGTACATGCTCCGGAAGAAAACTCGAGAGAAGGTTGGACATTGGATTGCAGCAGCGCCACTACGAAGGCGCACAGCAGCCACACCATCAGGCTGGAGATTTGCGCGGATGCGTTTGCGTTGCGGATATACCGCACGTAGCGCGTGCAAACGTGCAGGATGAACAATAGCCAGGCCGCTAGGCCCACAAAGCCTAACCGAGCCAGCACCGTGAGTGAGGAATTGTGGGGTTGGCGAACGGGGATGCCCTCTTCATTTTCGAAGTTGATCAACGCCTGGCCAAACCCTTCGCCGATGATCGTGTTTGAAGCGCTGGATCGAATGCGCCCCCAAACTTCCTGGTACCACCCGCTGCGGTCAACGTCATGCGACATACGGGCATTAGGGTCAACTAGGTCGAACAACGTCTTCGTCTGATTGGCGATGAAGGAAAAATCGACGGGGCCCATACGGCCCTGAATCTGAATGCCGGCCATTGAAACGAACAGGAGAAAGGCAATCAGCACACCGGTTCCCCAGGCGAGAATCGACGCCAGACTGAATGCTTTTCGGAACTCGCCCAAGAAAAATAAAATAAGAAAGATAACGGCTATGCCGACATACATTGAGCGAACCTGCAGGATGGCCAAGCCACCGAGTTGCGCGGCAGCAAGCAGAAGCAAAACCCACCGCGGCCAGCGAACGAGCGACGGTCCCAGCCAAACAAAAAAGAGCGCACCCAGAAGTAACCACATGGCGGTCTGTTGGTAATTGCCGAACAGCGGGACGGGATGAAAGACGCCGGCGCTGGGAGAACTGGCACGAATCGCTTCTCCCCACGGCAAGGTATAGCTGTAGAGCAGGTTGATGAAGAAAACAAAAAACAACCAACGCATCAACACCCTCATCCTTTTTGTATCGCCGGCCCACACGATCCCCAAGACGAGGAAGGCGGCCTCAAAGTTCATGGAACTATCTCGCAAGGCGTACAAACCAAACCTGGGCACATCGAAGACTAGATGAGCGATGGATAACAGCAGGAGAACGCCCAGGCAAATCGCAGCGGAATCCTGCATCGCAACGGAAAGAATGCCGCTTTGCTTCCCCCACATCACCAGAACGATCGCCAGGAACATCAGCAAGTCGCCCGCGGGGAACTGCATTCCGCCCCATCCGACAGCGAAGTTGTCGAAGCCGTAGTTCAAGAGGAAGTACGGCGTCATGGCGAACAAAACAACCACCTGCCAAACTTCCAGGTGCACCCGGCACCACCGGTAGATTCCATAGACCACGAAGCACGCTGGCAATGCGGCTAAACCAACCAGGGGATTAGTGGCCACCAGCACGCCGAACCCGGCGGCGACAGTAAAAGCCAACAGCGTCCTCTTGTCGATGGCCCAAAGGACTTTGGTGAGAGTTGATGTTGACATTCCGGCTAAGCCGTCTCCGGGTTGGTCTGCGTGGGTTTTTCCACGTGAATGGTTGCCATCTTTTCGATTTCTGGTATTTGTTGCCGCCAGCGAGACCGCAAAATCTGGAAGCCAGTAAGAAACGCCGTTATGCTGGATAGCAAAATGGAGAACATCGCGCCGCGGAATCCCCATTGGCGGCACGCCGGGATTCCCACCAGCAGAGCGACGAGACTCGCTCCAAAATAGATGCGCGCTACCACGGAGGGCGAGCGCATAGCTCTTATGGCGATAGCAGGCCCCAGCGTGGCACCGGCCAAGATAGAGGAGATGGCCAACACCGGCAGGAGTGTAGTCACCTGAGAGTACTGACCCCCGTAAAGAAAATGAATCAGCTGTTTGCGGAAGAGACACACCAACAACCAATACGAACCTGATCCCAGAGCAAATAACCCTGCAACGCGCCAGGCCTGAACTTTCACCGCTTGCCAACCGCCTTCGTGTCCAAGGCGCGCGGCATGGGATATAAAAAGCATGGAGAACGCTGCATACGCCGAGGTGATTGGCAGCGCCAGATTTAGCAAAGCTTTCAGGATCCCCGCCTCAGCGAGACCCGACGAGTGCGCTACCAACGGATAAAATATGTTCCAAGGAATCCAATAAAACAGGGAGCTGACCAGAGCCCAAACGCCGTAGCGCCAGTGCCGCTCGCTAACCTCTTTCATCGCCACCCAGGCTTCGGTACCTTTCCATCTCACCGTTGGGTGGAGGCGAATCAAAAGAAGAATGCTGGTGAGGAGCGCGCACGTGCCCATTACCAGAAAGGCGGAGAAGGGCGACAGCAAACGGCCGCGGACCAGCATCCAGATGCCAAGCCAAAGCAACGTTGAATACAGCAGCGCGCCGATCAGCGCCTGACCCGGCAGCAACTGCAAATAAAACGCGCGCCGCGCAAACCACAACAACAACACACAAGGTGCGGCAAAGGCCATTCCGGAAAAAGGCATGGCAAGCTGACTCGATCCTCTGAGGAAGGGACTAAAGAATCCCACGGAGCCGGCGGCGATGACGAAGACCGCACCAATGCCGATCTGCAGGCACATCAGCAGGCCCAGATAACGCCCCAAAGAATTACGGTAGATGGACGGACCGAAAACCGACAGAGGTTCCAGCACCAAGGACTGGTGAATGAGCGAGAGAAGCACAAAAGTGGAGAAAGCCAAGGCGTAGGTGCCGTATTGATCAGCGCCTAAATAGCGGGCCAGTAGAATGCTGAGCACAAAATTCGAGCCAGAGATCAGACCCTGATCGGCAATTGCCAGGCTGCCTTTGAGCAGCCAGGACTTAAGCCCCACAACCAACCCCACCAGGCGATTCACGGTCAAGCGCGCTTCCTGAAGGTCAAATCGATTGGCAGGAGCCGCGGGCGAGGAAATTCTATCGGCGGCGTTTCTTTCCGCCGCGCCAATCTCCGGTCGCCGCTGGTGACGGGTAAAGCGATCGCCCAAATGAATGAGAATTGCCTTGGTCGCCGCAGCCGCACACGCTTCAAGTCCTTCATCGGTACGGATCAACGTGGAACTGGGAAGTTCCGCAGCTAGATTTGCATAAGCTACGCGCTCGCGGCGAAGCTCATCGGGAGCAACCTCCTTCTTTCGACTAAAAATGATGTCGGGCTCGGCATCGAGGGTTAGGTACAAGGTCTCCGGCCGAGGTAATAGTTTGGCGGCGAAGCTTGGGAGCCGGTCAGGTCCGCCGTACTGGTATCGCATGGGATCGACGAGGAGATCATGGAAGTCGCGATCGTAGATTATTAGCGCGACGCGAGCCAACAACGGTCGGACGATCGTGGGGTAGGCTATCCAGTAGTCCGATAGCACGGCAAATACGCGGACAATCGATTCTATAAATCCGCGCGGCGGTTTGCCGTGAGGGGGATTGAAGCCGGGCGAATAACGCGGCCGCGGCTTCAAAAACTGCGGCCGCCACTGCAAGATTCTTTCGGTGGAAAAAAGCGGACCGAAAAGCTCAAGAATTTTCTGCGTGAGGGTACTTTTCCCGACGCCATCCGGCCCGAGTATGACGATGTATAGTCCTCCCACCCGAAACCAACGCCGCAGCACAGATTCGAATTGCGCGACGGCATGGACGCACTGGCTGAAAAATGTTCCAGACCTCCGACGTCGTGACTTGGCCTTAAGTCTTTTCGCGATTTTTTCCCATTGACCATCCGCGCACGCCGCGACTATTTCGTGCCCCAACTCCTCGCCGAATAACTCAGCGGCGATCCTGCCGCTCTGCAGTGGTCCCAGCGCCGAAGCGAGACGCGCAAGCTGCATCCGCTGACTTTCTGTTAAAGGCGCTTCCCAACTGACCGACGACAGTGCGTGATAAAACTGATCGCCCTCACACGCAATCCAAGAGTTGTCACGGTTCTGACGGCGGCTCAGAATCTGGCCATCAGCGCTGAAAATGCGGCCCTTCGGATACACCTCACGAATTGTCAAACTGAAAAAGCGTAGGCCGCTATCGACGGAACTTGCCAAATCGTAGCGGCAATCCTTGGCTGCGAGCGGCAAGCATTGCAGCGGCAAGTAGCCTCGTTCCCTGAGCAGTCCGAATAATAACGGCAAGTTGGCGCGATCGTCCGAGTGAACGGTCATTTCAAGCGAGGTCAGCGTGCGTGAATGGTCGTAAGGGGGCCCGAGGAAGCAATAGCGAAAGTGGAGATCTTCGAGCAGGCCGGATAGCACTGCCTGAAAATCGGGCGCCTTCAGCGCAGGATCAGGATCACACCCGTACGCGCACGGAGTGACCGGCGGGAAAACAACCGTGGTGCTCATCTCTGAATCTGGAATCATCTGTTTTGAATGGTGAACGGAACGGCTTGCTTAGAATCCGACAAACTTTATGCCGCGCCCGAGCCTTTTAGCACCGCGGGGATGGTTCGGAGCAGGATTTGCAAATCTAGCCAGACAGACCAGTGGTCGATGTACTCCAAATCCATCTCCATCCACTTTTCGAAGGAAACGGTGCTGCGGCCGTTGATTTGCCACAGACAAGTAATCCCAGGGCGTATGCTAAAGCGTCGGCGCTGCCAATCCCTGTCGAAGCCCTGATAGTCCCGCACCGGCAGTGGCCGCGGGCCGACCAGGCTCATATCGCCTTTCAAGACGTTCCACAGTTGCGGAAGTTCGTCGATGCTGGTCTTCCGGAGAAATTTTCCCAGTCGCGTTACGCGCGGATCGTTCATTATTTTGAACACCGGTCCACCGACCTCGTTCAGATGTTCCAGCGCACGCTGTTTTTGCGCGGCGTCGGCGACCATGGTTCGGAACTTCCACACTTTGATTACCCTTTTGTTCAAGCCCATCCGCTTTTGAATGAAAAACACCGGGCCCGCAGAGGTCAACTTAATCAGCACAGCGGTGATCAGCAGAAGCGGCGAGAAAAAGCAGATGCACGCAGATGAAATGATGATGTCCAGGATGCGCTTGACCAGTAATGCCCAGCCCTCCATGGCTCCGGCATGTAGAGTAACCAGGGAATCGTAATAAGGTGCTGCGGTTTTTATGCGTTTGGCTTTGAGATTTAGCGGATTGAAGAGCACATGCGTGGTAATGCCCTGCTCATCGCAGATTTCTGCAATGCGCGAGATTTCAGAGTACAGCGAACGGACGGGCAGCGTAATCATGACTTCGTCTACCACGCTGTTTCTTATGAGCGACGAAATATTCTCAATGTCGCAGATACACGTGTGGCCGCTCTTGCGAAACTCTTCCATTCCCTCCCAGTCGCGGTCGACAAAACCCAACACGCGATAGCCGAACGCCGAGTGCGCTTCGAGGGTCGCAGCAAGTTGTACCGCCCGAGGATTGGTGCCCACGATCAGCACGTGCCGCAGGTTGCGACCGTGTTGTCGCATGCGCTTGAGCACCAACCGTATGGCTTGACGAATCGCTACCGCACTGATGGTGCTGACCGCCCAGAAAACCAGGAGAAAGCGTGGATGAATCACGCTTAAATGAAAGGGAATGCCCAGTTCGAGCAGCACGAAAGTCCCCAGCGAAGTCGCTTTCAGAACATCGACGGCTTCGCGATGTTGGTTGGAAAATCGTTTCGATTCGTAGAGACCAAAACAGAGAAATAGCAAATGCCACAGCAAGAGCAGGCAGGCGAAGAGCATAAAGTTGCGAACCGAAATTCGCATGGACAGGAAATCGACCAGTGAGGTGGCCCCGACCTCGCTGAGACTGGGGATTGCAGCAGCGATGAAGGAACCAACCAAAAGCCCCAGATCGAAGAGCTTGAATAGACTTACGAGGATGTAACGCCGGTTCGCAATCACGTTAGGTTTTTATGTACAGAGTTCTGTGGAATAAGAATTTTCGAGATGCTCGTCAAAAGTTCCGGGTATCAACCCCGCCTGCCCTGCGCCGTTCTGGACCGAAAGCGCAGTTCACGCCGAAGCAATACCACGCCAAGAACGCGGCCTCCGGCGGCCTCGATATTATTTTTGGCGGTACGCGCAGCTTGCTGGGGTGTGAAGCTCGGCTCAACCAGGAGTATGAATCCGTCGACCAGCTTTGCCAGGTGAGCGGTGGGCGAACCGGTCGTCGCCGGTGGCGCATCGATCAAGATGTAATCAAACCTCGTCCGCAACTCGGACATTCGGGCGTGCAGCCGGCTGGATGCCAGGATCTCGTTCGCATCCTCTCCAGCCGAGGGTGCTCCGGCGGACATCAGCCGAAGGCGGCCTCCATCGAGCGGCCGGGTGAAACCCATAACCGGGCCGTCGTCGAGAATGGCCCGTGACAATCCTCCGCCGTTGTCGACATGGAAGTAAGTGTGCACCGAGGGCCGGGCGATGTTGGCGTCCAAAACACACACGGAAGCATTTTGTGGCTGACTGGCGAGCAGTTCGGCGGTTTGCGCACAGGTGCAATTGTCCTCATTGCGCTGGTCGACCGCGCAGAACACCAGCACTCTCGGAGCCAGGGCAGCCTCCGCGAGGAAG
>Ga0209526_10002346_pt1 | contig 12773 bp, 10 predicted proteins | sample JacPinW_OM2H0_M1_FD_188566 | JGI IMG/M metagenome (GOLD analysis project Ga0209526, IMG submission 188566) | Forest soil microbial communities from Algoma, Ontario, Canada - Jack Pine, Ontario site 1_JW_OM2H0_M1 (SPAdes) (version 2) | ecosystem: Environmental > Terrestrial > Soil > Boreal... | reverse complement strand
TGTCCGTGCTGAAGAAGGAATTGCAGCCCAGCGAAATCCTGTTTATCGCGGACGCGATGCTCGGGCAAGACGCGGTGCGCTCCGCGGGGGAATTTCACAAGCGGCTGGGATTGACAGGCGTGATCCTGACGAAACTGGATGGCGATGCACGTGGCGGCGCAGCGCTGTCGATCGGAAAGGTTACTGGCGCGCCGGTAAAGTTTGTGGGGCTTGGCGAAAAGTATGACGCGCTCGAAGGTTTTTATCCGGAGCGCATCGTTTCCCGCGTGCTCGGCATGGGCGATCTTCTTTCGCTGATCGAACGCGCGGAATCAGCGTTTGACAAAAAGGCCGCTATCGAACTCGAGCGCAAGCTGCGCAAGGAAGAATTCACACTGGAAGATTTTCGCGATCAGTTGCGCCAGATTCGTAAAATGGGTCCGCTGGAACAGCTGGTGGACATGCTTCCAAAGATCGGCCCGCTGCAGAACCTGCCGAAAGACGCACAAGTCGACGAAAAGAAATTGACCCAGGTGGAAGCGATCATCAACTCGATGACCAACCAAGAGCGCCGCGACCACAACGTGCTTGATGGGAAACGTCGGAAGCGCATCGCCAAGGGCAGCGGAACTACCGTGCAGGACGTGAATCAAGTGGTCAAACAATATGTGCAGATGCGCGCAATGATGAAGCAGTATGGCGCCATGGCTGCGAAAGCGAAGATGAAAGGCCTCGGCAAACTTGCGGGTCTCGGCTAATTTCCTCTGACTTTTCGTCGCATCATTTTCCGAAAAACAAATTGGCGATTTGTTCAGAAAGATTTTTAGTGTCGAGGTCGCTTCGGTTCGACAGCAGCACGATGGTCAAATGGTCCGCTGTGAATCGTTGAATGACGGTGCGAAAGCCCATCGTGCTGCCGGTGTGCCACATGCGGGCGTGGCCTTTGTCCGAATCCAGGAACCATCCGAAGCCGTAACTCACGGGCTTGCCGGGAGCGAGGTTGTCATCGTCCGGTTCAGCGGGCCAGTGAGGTTGCGAGCCGTTGGCAAGTTTCACCGGGGTAAGAGCGGGTTCCATCTCTGTTGCGCTAAGCAGGGTGTGATTGCCGAGCGCGTCATCCCATTTCGAAAGATCCTCGAGATTTGAATAGATTCCGCCATCGCCGAGCGTGGCCGAGGTCGAACTTTGATCGCTTTCCGCGAAGGACGTTCCCGCCCTTGTATTGCCAAACGCGCGATGGGTAATTTCATTCGCGCCTTTTTGATAGACGAGCGTGCGATCCATACCGAGGGGAGCGAAGATGCGCGCTTGCAGGAATTCTCCATAGGAAGCTCCAGAAATCTCGGCAATCACCACGCCGAGGACGACATAGCCGGAATTGCTGTAGGCCCAGCTCGTGCCCGGCGCGAACTTTCCAGTTGTTTCGTGTTTCAAGAGTGCCAGCACTTCGCGGTCCTGAATCTGATGTTCCGGCGACCACAGCAGCCCCTTGGCTTTTTCTGCTTTTTCCATGAGTGCTTCGTAATCGGGCAAACCGGAGGTGTGGTTCAACAGATTTCGAATCGTGATGGATTTCCCGTAGGCTGGGAACTCCGGGAAAATTTCGGTGAGCGATTCATCGTAGTGCAGCTTGCGGTCATGAACCAACAACATGATTCCCATGGCGGTAAACTGCTTGGTGAACGAGGCGAGGCGAAAATTCGTTCGCGAATCGATTTTTTCGGCCGCACCCAGTTTTTGCAAGCCATAACCTTTGCTAAAGAAAACGTTTCCGTCCTTCTTAACCAGAGCAGCCACGCCAGGCTGATTGTTCGCCGCGACAGCGGATAGAATGTTGTCGATACTCGGGTGCAATTTGTTTTCCTGCGCACTCCCGGCGGCCAGGGTTAACGGGGCAACCAGCAAATAAGCCACGAAAGCGCTGGTTTGCCGATTCATGAGGGGATCTCCTGAATGTGGCCAAAATGTGGCCCGGATGTGAAAGGATAGCACCGCCGGAAGAGCATTTATCTCCAGGTAACACATTTGAGATACTGGTGAGCACTCGCGCAGGACAAGCTATGACACGCCAATCGCTTGAAGATCCGCGGTTCTACCTTAATCGCCACCTGCAGTGGTTGGCGTTTAACCATCGCGTGCTGGAAGAAGCCCGGGATCCATCGAACCCACTGCTTGAGCGCGTAAAATTTCTGGCTATAACCGCCAACAACCTGGACGAGTTTGTGGAAATCCGGGTTTCCAGTTTTCTGCAGCGGATTGAACATGGCTCGCGCGATATCAGTGCGGATGGATTGACGACGGCCGAAGAACTGGAACAGGTTTCCGCGGCCATGCAGCAATTCGTGCGCGACCAGTACAAGGTCTGGAACGACGAGCTCCTTCCGCTACTGGCAAGGCAAAACATCCGCGTTCTTTCGCTTGATGAACTAGACGGAAAAGCGGCGCAGGCCGCGAAGACGTTTTACGATCGGCAGGTATCACCAATGCTGACGCCGGTCACGGTGGATCCTTCGCATCCCTTTCCACACGTACTCAATAAGGCGTTGTGCATCGCGTTTCTGTTGCGCAAACGAAACCGCAACGGCAGCAAACCGGTCTTCGGTGTGGTTACCGTCCCACGGGCATTACCTCGCGTGCTGCGGGTGCCTGCGGCAAATGGAGCCATTCATTACGTGTTTTTGCAGGACATCATCTCTGCGTATGCCGAGAAGTTATATCGCGGATACGAGATTCTGGCCTCCGCGCCGTTCCGGATCACGCGGAACAGCAATCTTTACCTGGAGGAAGAAGAGGCACGGACGCTGCTCGAAGCGATCGACTCGCAAGTCGCGCACAGGCGCAAGGGAGAGGCGGTGCGGCTGGAGATCGAAGCCAAAGCGCACCCGCAAATTGTGTCGCACCTGGTTTCCACGTTCGAACTAGATGAATCGCTGGTATTCCGCGCAGCGGGACCGGTGAACTTGCAGCGGCTTTTCCATTTGTATGACCAGACACCACGGCCGGACCTGAAGTATCCAAAATTTGTGCCGCGGCAGGTGCACGTCGGGCATGATGCCGATTCGATGTTCGAGACCCTGCGCCGGCAAGACGTGCTGCTGCACCACCCCTTCGAATCCTACGATACGGTGGTGAATTTCCTACAGCGGGCGGCCCACGACAAGCGAGTTCTTTCGATTAAGCAGACGCTGTACCGCACCAGTTCGGATTCACCGGTCGCACGGGCATTGCTGGAAGCAGCGGGCAAAAAAGAAGTGACGGTCGTTGTGGAGTTGAAGGCCAGTTTCGACGAATCCTCAAATATACAGTGGGCGCGGAGCTTCGAAGACGCGGGCGTACAGGTGTTTCACGGCGTGGCAGGATTGAAGACCCACGCCAAGCTAACGTTGCTTGTTCGCCAGGATCCGGACGGCAAGATCCGGCGGTACGCACATTTGGGTACCGGAAATTACAATCCGTCCACAGCACGCTTCTATACGGATTTAAGCCTGTTGACGAGCGACGAAAGCATCACCGCGGCGGTGCATGACGTATTCAACTTTCTGACTGCATATGCGGAAAAAACGCACTACAAGCCGCTGCTGGTGGCGCCGAAGGATTTGGCAAAGACATGTATCGCATTAATCGAGAGGGAGGTAAGGCACGCGCGGCGCGGCCGGCCGGCGCGGATCATTGCCAAGTGTAACGCGGTGGTGGATTCGCCGGTGATTCGAGCGCTCTATCGAGCATCGCAAGCCGGTGTGGAGATTGACCTAATTGTCCGCGGGCAGTGCACGTTGGTGCCCGGCGTTCGCGGCGTGAGCAGCCGCATACGGGTGCGCAGTATCGTCGGGAGATTTCTGGAACACAGCAGAATCTTTTATTTTGAAAATGGAGGCACCTCGGAAATCTACCTCGGCAGCGCGGACTGGATGCCGCGGAATTTGTACGAACGCGTGGAGGTGCTTTTCCCATTGAAGGATGCGCTTTTGAAAGAACGCATCAGCAAACAGATTCTGCCGGCATATTTGGGAGACACGAGGAAAGCGCGGGTGCTTGGAGCAGACGGGTTGTATACTCCGTTGCGACTGCGACGTAGTGGGAAGGGAATCTCCGTGCAGGATGAGCTGATGAAGCTGGCCAGCGGTGCTGTCAATGGTTCGTCCAACTCGCGCGGGCAGAAGATTGCGCTCGCTTATGCTACAAGCCAGTCCGCAACCTCCCGCACGGACCCCGCGGTGACGCTCGAGCTGGAAGCCGAGGATTCCTCGAATGCAACAGTATGATCTGGTCGTGATCGGATCCGGTCCGGGCGGACAGCGCGCCGCTATTCAGGCCGCAAAATGCGGAAAGCGTGTCGCCATGGTGGAAAGGCACATCATGGTGGGCGGAGTCTGCTTTAATACCGGCACGATCCCAAGCAAGACCATGCGCGAGGCGGTGCTGCACCTTTCCGGTTTTTACGATCAAGCCTTTTACGGCGCGAGCTATCACGTCAAAGAAACCATCACGATGAGCGACCTGAATTTCCGGGTTAACCGCGTGATCGAGAACGAAGCCGCGGTGGTGCAAGACCAGCTTAAGCGCAACGGCGTAGACCTGTATCACGGCGTCGCCTCGTTCACAGACCTGCACCACATCCGCGTCGAGAACACCAACGGCTTCAGCGAGCTGGAAGGCGAGTTTGTGGTGATCGCTACGGGTACGAGACCGGCAACGAATCCGAAGGTGCCAATCAACGGGCGCAATATCATCAATAGTGACCAGATTTTGACCATGCCGACGATGCCGAAGACGCTGATCGTGGTGGGCGGCGGGGTGGTCGGCGTCGAGTACGCCTGCATGTTCGCGACGCTATCGGTGCGCGTAATTATCGTCGAGAAGCGGCCCAGGCTGCTGGAATTCGCGGATGCCGAAGTCGTCGAGGCGCTGAGTTATCACATGCGGGAGCGGCGCGCGACGATGCGGCTGAACGAAGAAGTGGAGAGCGTCGAAGAGACACCCGACGGGAAGGTCGCTGCAAATCTGGTCAGCAAAAAACGCATCATTGCCGACGCACTCCTATACGCCGTAGGACGGCAAGGGAATGTGGACCGCCTGAATCTTGCCGTAGTCAACATCGCAGCGGATGACCGCGGACGCATCAAGGTGAATGAGGACTACCGCACGACGCAGCCGAATATTTTTGCGGTTGGCGATGTGATCGGATTTCCCAGCCTGGCATCGGTTTCCATGGAGCAAGGACGCATTGCGGCAGCCAAGGCCTTTGGCCTGGACGTGAAGTCGGACCCTGCCGGGTATCCCTACGGGATTTACACCATTCCCCAGATATCGTTTATTGGAAAAACGGAAGAGCAGTTGACGCAGGAAGACGTGCCGTACGAAGTGGGTGTAGCGTACTACCGTGAAATTGCGCGCGGACAGATTTCCGGCCATACCGATGGCCGGCTGAAGCTGCTCTTTCACCGCGAAACGCTCGATTTGCTGGGAGTGCACGTATTCGGGGAAGACGCTGCGGAATTGCTTCACATTGGCCAGGCGGTGCTGCTGCTGAAGGGCAAGATCACCTACTTCATCAACACGGTTTTCAATTATCCGACACTGGCGGAATGCTATAAGGCCGCGGCATTCAATGGCATGAACCGCCTGAGCTAGAGACGCATCTCTGCGGAGGGCCTTGCAAGAAATTGGAGCCGCTTGCTCCGGGCGTACGCCTGGGTGTGCGGCTCCCTATCTGCTCGCCGATTTTGGTCGGTATTACTTCGGCGCGTGGACGTGAAAGATAATGGACTGGGTTAGCTCCTGGCGGGAAGCGTCCAGATCCAGGAGGCTAGCAAACAGGCCGGTCATGGCGTCCTGTTCTTCCTGGCTTCGGCGATCGCGGTCGGCGTTAAAAGCAGCGCGCAACTTTTCCATGTCGGCAAGGTTCTTGGTATCCACCCAGGCGAAATGCGTAAACTCGCCACTGGTGCGCACTTCCTCGATGGAAAGTCCATACCCCAGAATGACGCCATCGGCGAGTAGTTTGTCGTAGATCGGCTTGTTGTACTTCTCCCAAGCCTTGCGGAATTCGGCCCCTTTGCCAGGCTTTACTTTGACAAAGGCGAAGCGCGTCCATGGCAGGACGTTGCCGGAAAGGGAAGGAGAAATACCGATAAGGAGATCCCGCGTAAGGAAGTCGTGAGTCTTTTGCACATCCACAATTTCACGAAGGCGGTCGCTCACCCCGGCAGGCTTCGCACCTTTTTTTGCCACCCCGCCCTTTGCTGCCTCCTCGTCAAGTTTTGCGATCTGCGCTTTCATGGCGTCGGCCACTTTTTCCACGCCCGCGTAATCGGAGACGGCGTACCAGATAAGGTGGGTAGATTCGCCAGGAACGCGCAGCAGCGGGACATCAACGCCCCAGGCCAGGACTACGCCTTCCTCCAGGAGCTTGTCACGAACCGGCTGGCCCACGGTTTTGATCAGGTCCAGAAATTCGCTTTCTTTGCCCGGGTTGACGTGATAGCCATACCAGAAGGTAAGAGGCTGCATTTGCGGTTGCTGGCCAAAACTGAGCGCCGGCAACAGAAAAACCACAAGTAAAGCAGGCCATAGCCATAATTTCATTTTTTAGATTCTCCTCGATTATTCCGTCTGCCCGCATCGGGCCTAGACCCAGAGAGGTAACCACTGACAGGAGAGAACGTCAAGCGAGTCGGAGGAGAGCCAGTTGATAACCTCCCGGGTTGTGGTATGACCAGTGCAAGAGGGAAGCAGCGGGTGGTCGAGTCCCGCCTGCGATTGCGTTTCCCGAGCATCTGGGGCGGTGTTTGAGGGAATGTTTGCCGGGGTGAGCGGAAACAAGCTAGAATAATGGTTCGCCAGGAGGACGTACTTTAGTGTTAACGATTCGTTTGGCCAGGATTGGCAAGAAAAAGAAGCCCTACTACCGTGTCGTAGTGATCGAGCGGACGCGCGCCCGGGATGGGCGAGTGCGCGAAGCGGTGGGAACATACGATCCGTTGAAAAAACCCGCGGAGATCAAGTTGAATTCCGACCGCATTAAGTACTGGCTTGGCGTAGGCGCCCAGCCTAGTGACACGGTTCGCAGCTTCCTCAAACTACAAAAGATCGCCTGACGCACATTCACGATAGGAAGAAATTGCACCCGTCCTCTGACGATTCGGGAAGGGGCGGCGTGCTTTTGTTCGTGCCCGAGCGTTGTTTTTCTGTTTTAGGCAGGAGGCTGTACATACTCTACGCTCGAAAGATCGAGGACTGACCGTTTCCACCAGTAGCGAAGATCGATGGGTTCTTGTGGCGCGGATCGTGCGTGCCCGCGGGAACAAGGGCGAAGTGGCCGCGGAACTCTTCACCGATTTTGCCGCGCGACTGTCTTCCCTGCCGGTCGTGTACCTTTCCAAAGATAAAAGTGAGCCGCAGGAAACGCGGTTGAAGAAATTCTGGATTGACCGGAACCATCCCGGGCAAGGCATCTTCCACTTTGAGGGTTACGCCACAATTAACGACGCGGAGAAGCTGCGTGGCATGGAAGTTGTGTTGCCGATTGAGCAGCGCGTCAAGCTTCCGGCGGGCCAGTATTTTGTGAGCGAGCTGATTGGCTGTACCGTGTTTGAAGTGCCGGCGAACGGGGCAAAACTCGCCTCACCGGCGTGCTCGATTGAGGAAGCGCCGCAGGTTTTGGGAACGGTGCGGGATGTTTACTTTCCCGGAGAAGGGGTTGCGGGTACCCCCCTCCTGCAGGTGGATACTCGACAAGGCGAGTTATTGGTGCCACTCGCGGAAGATATTTGTACTCGGATTGAAGTCGCCGAGCGGCGCATCGAGGTGCAACTGCCCGAGGGGCTGCGCGAGTTGGGCGGCGCGGAGTAGCGCTTGTTGTGGCCGCTGATAAAAACCGCGATTTTTTCGGTGTTTGTGCCTGGCACGGTAGCATTGCTGATCCCCTATTCGCTGCAGAAGTCCGCGGAAAATCACCTGCCCTTCCCTCTCCTGCAAGGCATGATTGGTGGATTGCTACTGCTTCTGGGAGTGGTGATTTATTTCTGGTGCGCGTGGGATTTTGCAGTGAAGGGGTTCGGCACACCGGCACCGATTGATCCGCCGAAGGTTCTTGTGGTCAGAGGATTGTACCGGTTCACGCGGAACCCGATGTATGTCGGCGTCGGAGCGATGATTGCTGGGCAAGGGGTTTTATTTGGCTCGCAGCGGATCGCGATTTACTTTTGCGGGGTAGTGCTGGCGTTTAATCTCTTTATACGGTTCTATGAAGAGCCAGTTTTGCGCCGGAAGTTCGGGACGCAATACGATGAGTATTGCCGCGCGGTTCCCCGCTGGATTTTCCGCACCTACTACTGAATCACTTTTGCGCTACACGCTCCCTTAGACTGAGGTTAGACTGGCCCCGCATGCGATTCGACCTCATCACCATTTTTCCGGAATTTTTTGTGGGGCCGCTAGAGCACGGAATCGTCCGCCGGGCGCGCGAGGCGGGGATCGCGGAGATTCATGTACGGGACTTGCGCGAGTTCACCAAGGACCGGCACAGGACCGTGGATGACCGGCCGTTTGGCGGGGGCGAAGGGATGGTGCTGAAGCCGGAGCCGCTGTTTGAGGCAGTGGAAATGCTACTGGGACATGGCGTGGGTGAGGCGGGGAACAAGAGCAGACCAGAGCCTGGGATGGCGATCGTGCTGATGTCCGCTGCGGGTAAATTGTTCACCCAGAACGCAGCGCGGCGCTATGCGAAACTGCAGCGGTTGGTGCTGATTTGCGGACGCTACGAAGGCGTGGACGAGCGTGTGGCCGAGCACTTGGCGACGGAAGAGATTTCGGTGGGCGATTATGTGTTAAGCGGCGGAGAATTGCCGGCTGCGATTGTGTTGGATGCGGTGACGCGGTTGTTGCCGGGCGCTGTGGGCAATGAGGCGTCGACGCAGAATGAATCCTTCGGCGGCGGCGAAGGGGCGCAGGACGTGCTTGCGAGCGGAGTTCTTGTCGGCGGTGGGCAGCCACGCGCGCTGCTGGATTTTCCGCACTACACAAGGCCGGCGGAGTACCGCGGGTGGAAGGTGCCGCAAGTTTTGATCGGGGGGCACCATGCCGAGGTCGCAAAATGGCGCCGACAAGAGGCCCTGGAAAAGACCAAGCGAAACCGTCCGGACCTGTTTGGATAGCCCTTGGGCGCGCAGAGGCATACGCTCAAACAGCCGGAAAACGGCTAGGAAAACGATAAATGTTTGGTTATAATCGTTGTTTGCCATAGAAGTGCTGGCCCCGCCTGAGTGGGTCTGCAGGGAATACAGAAAATGAATCCGGTAATTCGTAAGTTGCATGAAGCGCAATTGCGCAAGGACCTCCCCGATTTTCGCCCCGGTGATACGGTGAAGGTGAATGTGCGCCTGCTCGAAGGCGAAGGGGAAAAGGTCAAGGAACGCATCCAGTCGTTTGAGGGCGTAGTGATTTCAAAAAAGGGCCGGGCGAGCAGCGCGACATTTACGGTGCGGCGGGTGAGCTTCGGCATTGGAGTGGAGCGTATTTTCCCTCTGCATTCGCCTTCGATCGGCTCGATTGACGTGGTGGGCAAGGGCAGCGTGCGGCGTTCGCGCCTATACTACCTGCGTAATTTGAAGGGCAAGGCCGCGCGCATCAAGCGTGCCGCCCGAGAAGAAGCAGAGCCAGCAACCGCAGCTAAAGCGTAAAGCGTCGGCTCGGTTCGGCTAATATTTCCTTTTGTTTTTGTGAGGGACAGGCATGCGTGCCTGTCCCTTTATTTTTTGAAGGGGCGGATAGCTTGGCCAACGGTAGAGCGCCCTTCCTCGCTCGCCCCTACTCGAGGCGGGAGAAAACAGAACGCGTGGTAAGATGCTGACGCACACTTACCGAAAATGACGCGACTTTGCTCTTCCCGCTTCGAGCGAGCGGCGCGGCAGCTCGGCTGGACCCGGATTGCGGGTCTCGATGAAGCCGGGCGCGGCGCGCTGTTTGGCCCTGTTGTCGCTGCCGCGGTGATTCTCAACCCCAAACGAAGAATTGTGGGACTGGACGATTCGAAAAAACTGACTCCCGAGCGGCGGGCCGAGCTTGCTCCGCGCATCCGCAAATATGCGGTGGCTTGGGCGGTGGCGGAAATAGATGCGCAGCGGATCGATGCGTGGAACATTTACCAAGCCAGCCGGCAGGCGATGACGGCGGCGCTCGATCTGCTGGGCGTGAAACCGGATTATTTGTTGCTGGATGCCATCCAACTGGATGTGCTGATTGAGCAGAAGTCGTTGATCAAAGGGGATACCAAGAGCGTGTCTATAGCCGCGGCTTCCATACTGGCGAAGACGCACCGCGATCGGCGGATGGAAGAATGGGACGCGATTTATCCCCAATACGGATTGGCTCGCCACAAGGGGTATGCCACGTCGGACCACCTGGAGGCGCTGAGGCAGCACGGGCCTTCGCCACTGCATAGGCACTCCTTTGCACCGGTGCGGGATGCCGGCTGTTGGGCCGTCGGAGCGGTGCAAGAAGCGCTGCCGCTGGATATTTGGCCGCAGGAAAGCTAAAGCAACCTTCGCCGTTTGTTCTCTGCGACGTATCGTATCTGCCACGGGGATAACTGCCTGTTCACACCGTGGCGCGGTTACGTTGACGCCTTCCGGGGTGGGGCGTAGCGTGAAACTGTACGGTTGCAGTCGTCTCTGAACAGCTGCAACACCACTGAGGAGAAAGTCGCGGATGGCTTTCGTTGGGGAAGCTGTCCCATTTCGCGCATGGCCTACAATAAGAGCAAAAACGTCGAAGCCGCACAGAAACTGCTGAACCAGGGGAAAGTCACCCAGGCGATCGCGGAGTATCAACAGATATTGAAGTACGAGCCGCGGGACCAGGTCACGCTGATGACGATCGGCGAGCTGTACATTCGCCAGGGCGAAACCTTTCAAGCCATCGAATATTTCGAACGCCTAGCGCAGCTGTTCGTCAGTGATGGATTTTTGACCAAGGCGATTGCGGTTTACAAGCGCATTGCGAAGCTCGCGCCGGAGGAGATCCGGCCGCTCGAGAAGCTGGCAGATTTGTATGTGCAGCAGGGTGTGATGAGCGAGGCGCGGCCGCTGTTTCTGCAACTGGCGGAACTGCATCTGAAGAACAACAGGCAGGCTGAGGCGGTTGCGCTGCTGAAGAAGCTGTTGCTAGCCGAACCGGACAATTTGCGGATTCAAATCCGGCTGGCGGATTTGTACCATGCGATGGGACAACCCGCCGAAGCGCTGGAATGTTATGTGTCCGCCGCACAGCGCGCTTTGGCACGGGGCGATCACGCCGAATGCGAGAAGCTGTCCGATAAGGCCCTACAGATCAGCCCGAAAAATCTGGATGCCATGATCGTGAAGGCGCGGGCCTTTTCATCTACGGGCAACGTGACACAAGCCGCGGAGATCCTGGAGCGGGTTCCCGAGCTCGAAAAAGGCGGCGAACCGGCGGAGCTGCTGCTGGATTTATACCTGAAGAATGCCAAGTGGGATGAAGCGACCTCACTGGCGTTGAGAATTCACGCCGCGGATGAGAAGAATTTTACAGCGACGCAAAAGGTAACGGAAGCGTTGCTGGAATCCGGACAGGGCGAACGTGCGATGGCGGTGCTTTCGCGGATGCGAATTCCGATGACGGATGCAGGAGAGCACGAAGGCGTGGCGCACCTGTTGAACGAGCTTGCAGCGAGGCTGCCGGGACGCCTGGAGCCGCTGGAATGGCTGGTGGACACCTACGGCCGGACAAGCGATTCGTTCCAGTTGCCGGATGCGCTGGCGCAACTGGGCGATGCCCTGACCGCGCAAGGGAAATACGAACGCGCCAAAGAAGTTTTTCAGCAGTTGGTGGATCGCGAGCCGGAAAGCGATTCGGCGAAGCGCAAACTGAACGACGTATTGAAAAAGATGGGTCTTTTTGCAGGCGAACCCGAGCCTGCTGTTACCGACGTTGTCTCGCCGCCTGAGTCCTTACAAGCGGAGTTGCCCCAGGCCGAAGCGCCTAAGGTCCGGCCAGGGCTCAACGAGCCGGCGGCACAAGTGGCCGCAACGGGAGCCGCGTCTAGCTCGGCAGCGCCAGAATTGGACGATGAAACGCAAAAATTCATCACCCAATCGCTTACCGATGTGGACCTATTTGCGAGCTATGGGCTGACGCAAAAAGCAATCGGACTGCTGGAAGCGATTCTGCGGCGCGCGCCGATGCATGCGGCCACGTTGGAAAAGCTGCTGGACTTTGTGCTGGGCGCGGGCGATGACCGGCGAACGGCGGAGCTGGCGGCACAACTCGAACATACCCACAACGGCCGCGGCGATTCGCGGAGTGCTGAGAGATTCGGGGAACTGCGGCGAAGATTCCAGCGCGCGGCGGGATTGACGGACGAAGAGATTGCCGCTGCGGTGGCGGCAGCGATGCCACAGCCGGTGGAGACAGTGCCGTTCGTAGAGAGTGCGACCGAAGCAGAACTCGCGGAATTTCCCGTCCAAGCGCACGCAGAAGCGGCGCCGCAGCTGGAAGAACTTTCGGAAATCAAAATTACGGAACAAGCGACGGAACCTGCTGCGGCCGAAGCAACAATAACAACGGGGCGCGAAGAGGTGGATCTTTCTTCGGAGTGGGCTACCCTGCTCGAAGAGACCAGGCAACCGGCTCCGGAAATTGCGGCATCCGCGCCCGCAGCTGATGTTGCGCGGGAAGAGACGGAGTTGCCGGAATTCCTTATTCAGGAAATGGCCCCCGTCGAGACTGCCGCTGAACCTGAACAAGCGGCGAGCGAGCCGGCTGCCCACCAGGAC
>Ga0209526_10002345_pt1 | contig 12775 bp, 13 predicted proteins | sample JacPinW_OM2H0_M1_FD_188566 | JGI IMG/M metagenome (GOLD analysis project Ga0209526, IMG submission 188566) | Forest soil microbial communities from Algoma, Ontario, Canada - Jack Pine, Ontario site 1_JW_OM2H0_M1 (SPAdes) (version 2) | ecosystem: Environmental > Terrestrial > Soil > Boreal... | reverse complement strand
CGCCGTCGTGTCAGGACGGGCCGCTCGGAATGGGGGCCGCGCCCGACTGTTGGGCGGGTTTAGCGCCACTTTGTTAGCCTTACTAACTGGTGAAATGGTTAGAGGCGGCCGAGCCCGTAATTCCCGGAGACCCCAGACCGAGCAAAAACGCGGGCGACTCCGGGCCGGGGATGTGGAGTAGGTCTCTCGACACCCGCCGCGCCGCTCTTTTTGGGATTTGGGATGCTGCTGCTTGAATCTCGGGGTCCCCGAGATTGGGCCAGCTTGGGGACTTGGGCCGAGCAAGCACACTTCTCGGACAGTTCTTGGGACGCTGCTCCTGGTCATTCTTGGATCTTGGCCCTCTGCTGCTGGTCTCCTCGTCCCAACGAGAGAACCCTCCGAAGTCGAGCAGCAAACGGCCAAGGTCCAAGGCCCAACGACCTTTCAGGTCGAGCAGCAGCGGCCCAAGGCCCAAGACTTCTCTCTGGCAGTCCCGTGGCAGTCCAACCCTTCCATATGTCGCAGAGCCCCGTCCGACGCGGGTTTCGCGCACTACACGCGCCAATTTGCTTAAATAGCGGCATGGCTTGGGTCTATATCGATGAACTGGGCCGCCACGTGGGCGAAGAAATGACGCTCAAGGGATGGCTCTACAACCGCCGCTCGAGCGGCAAAATCCACTTCCTGCTGCTGCGCGACGGCACCGGAGTATGCCAATGCGTCGCCTTGCTCAATGAAGTCGGCGCCGACGCGTTCGCCGCCGCCGACCATCTGGGACAGGAGACCTCGCTCGAGGTGACAGGCGTGGTGCGCGAAGACAAGCGCGCGCCCGGCGGCTTCGAGCTGACGGTCAAGCGCTTCAAGGTCTACGCGCCGGCAGTGGACTATCCGATCACGCCCAAGGAGCACGGCGTCGCCTTTCTGCTCGACCTGCGCCATCTGTGGGTGCGCTCGGCGCGCCAGCATGCGATCCTTCGCGTGCGCGACGAGGTTGCCGCTGCCGCGCGCGAGTTTTTCCACGAGCGCGGCTTCGTGCTGTTCGACGCACCCATCCTGACGCCGACCTCGTGCGAGGGCACCACCAATCTTTTCGAAATCGACTATTTCGGCGAGCGCAAGGCCTATCTCACACAAAGCGGCCAGCTCTACGCCGAGGCCGGCGCGCTCGCATTGGGCAAGGTCTATTGTTTCGGACCCACCTTCCGCGCCGAGAAGTCCAAGACGCGGCGCCATCTGACGGAGTTCTGGATGGTTGAGCCGGAGGTCGCCTTCTACACGCTGGCCGAAGACATGCAGCTTGCCGAGGACTTCGTCGCCTATATCGTGCGCCGCGTGCTCGAGCGGCGCGCGGCGGATTTGGCCACGCTCGAGCGCGACGTCGAACCGCTAAGACGCGCGGCCGCGACGCCCTATCCGCGGATTTCGTACGACGACGCGATCGAGCGGCTCAAGGCCAAAGGCCTCACGGTCAAATGGGGCGACGACCTGGGCGGCGACGAGGAAACCGCGCTCTCTGCCGAGTTCGACCGGCCCGTGATGGTCCATCGCTACCCCGCCGAGTGCAAGGCGTTCTACATGAAGCGCGACCCCGAGCGCCCCGAGCTGGCGCTGTGCGTCGACATGCTGGCACCCGAGGGCTACGGCGAGATTATCGGCGGCGGCCAGCGCGAGGACGACTACGAGACCTTGCGCGCGCGTATCGTCGCGCATGGGCTGCCGATCGAGCCGCTCAACTGGTACCTCGACCTCAGGCGTTACGGCTCGGTGCCGCACGCGGGCTTCGGGATGGGAATCGAGCGGGTGGTGGCGTGGATTTGCGGGCTCCATCATATCCGCGAGACGATCCCGTTTCCGCGGATGATGGAACGCCTGGAGCCGTAACTGCGATCGGGAGCTGGCGGCCAGATCTTGTGCGTCACTGGTAAACGGTTTCCGCACCCCGGAGATCAGCGTGCGGCGGTGGTGGAATTGGTTCTCTTAATTCACGCGGTCATCCTGCACCGCCCGGCACATCCGAGGCGATCCGCGTTGGAGACGGCTGCGGCTAGTGGCGCATGTGCGCCAAACGCCATCCCCGCTTGAACGACCGGATTTCTCGATCGCTGAGGCGCAGGCCAAGCGGCGGGACGGACGTCCATTAGTTCGCCTCATACGCGATACGGAAGGGCGATTCCAACGAAGCGAAACGGCTCACGCGTGTCGCTCAATGTCAAGCTGCGGGACGCCGATCGATTTTTCATTACACGTTGCCCGTGGCGCGTTCGCGCGCTAAATAAGTTCTTGTCCGGCGCAAATTTGATCGTGATGCCGCCGTACAGCCTGTAGCAGACGGAGGCCCTGGCGAACGACGCGGATGTGTGGCGGCGGTCGGTTCGGGCCACGAGCAGGAGCTATCGAGTCGCCGCTCGGCAGCGTGAGGGGAGTTGACGGCGGGAGACGGTTGGAAGGTCGAGCGGGCTGGCGATGATGAACAGAGCCTCGTCGCATGACGCTAGACGAAGTTGGTGCTTTTCGGCTATCGGATCCCGCGCTTCCCGACGGGAGTAATCCTGATTTTCCCGTGGCGTCGCCTGCACAGAGCCCTCGGCCACCGAAGGGCACAACCAGCCGACGCGACGCGCTATCAGTGACATCGTGGTGGCTTGAAAAACGGCCGCGGTTGAGTTGCGCCCGGCCCCCTTACGTGTGTTGGCCGCCGTTGAAGCCAGGGCTCCCGGCGCTACAGTCATAGGAGGTTGGTACCTTGCGGACCGGACCTTTGGGACGTAGAGAGGCACACATATCACGATTCATCGAAGGCTTTACCTCGGGCTTCTCGCGGCCAGCCTTCATCGATCCTCTGGGCCGGAAGCGAATCTTCAACCGTCGCGCCCGCCCCGCCAGACTTCGCAATTCGACCCGCAATTCGCCATCCGACCCGCCATCGTTAAATCTCAAATGCGCTTTGCCGATTAACCTGCGCGAGTTCCTAGGCGAGCAGTTCGCTGGTGGACTGCGCATCGACGAGGATGGCGTCTTCACCCTCGGGCCGGGCGCAGGCGAGGATGCGTTCAGCAGTATTGCACGGGCCATCCGCCGCTATTCGACCGAACGCGCTCACGAGCAATGGGCTGAATGCGCGATGCCGCTCGCCGGCCTTGGCGACGACCTTGACTGGGCCGCCGAATCGGGCGAGCAGGCCGTGCTGTGCCTCAGATGCACAGTGCTGGCGACAGGTGCCGATGCGATCAGGCGCCATCGGGAGGCCGGATGCGTCGCGCTGGAGCTGAGCGCGAAGACCGCCATCCACGTCGAGGAGCCGCAGGGGTTGCCCGGGATGCTACTGCATATGATCGAGGGCTTCAGACTGGGGCGCGCGGCGCTCGGCCTGCCCCATTACGATCTCGATTGCTACGTGGCCCGCGGCCAGGTGATCTTCACCTGGCGTCCGCTACCGTCGGCCTGAAAGGCCGTCGGCGCGGCCGCGCACGGGAGGATACACCTGCGCACGGCGCGCGACCTCAAGGCCGCGCGGTGCACGGGATGATGTTCGTCAACTGAGCGCTTAGAGAGCGGAGGCGCGGCGGCGGCGCTGCTCTTTGCGGCGGCGGCGTTGAGCTTCGGAACGCTTGCGCTTGCGGCGGACACTGGGCTTCTCGTAAAAAGCCCGCTTCTTCATCTCCTTGAACACTCCCTCCTTGGCGAGCTTGCGCTTGAGCACACGCATCGCCTGGTCGAGAGAGCCTTCAACCCTGATTTCCATAGACCTCCATTTTGCCTTTCAAATCAGGCCCTGGAGCTTAAGTCCGCCCCTTGGGCCTGTCAACTAAAGTTGACACATGTTGGGTGCGGTCGGAAAGGTGACACGCCTCCACTTCCGCATGGACCGGGCCTATGTAGAGCGCCTACCCGTCTGCTAGATGATATCCGAAACGCACCGAACCCCGCGTGGGTCACCCTTTATAAGGGTGGTCGGCGAGGGAAGGCGCGCTCTTGGGGCACAAAGCGCAAAAAGGAGCAGGTGATGGATCTGGGTCTTGGCGGCAAGGTCGTGATGATAACCGGCGCCAGCCGGGGATTGGGACGTGCGATGGCCGAGGCGCTGGGCGCGGAGGGTGCGCGGTTGAGCCTCTGTGCACGCGGAGCGGAGGTCCTGGAGAAGGCGGCCGGCGAGTTGCGCGCTAAGGGATACGAGGTCGCGGCCGAGGCCGTCGACGTGGCAGACGCTGCGGCGGCGGCACGATGGGTCGAGGGGACGGCCAAGCGGATGGGCGGCGTCGACGTGCTGGTCAACAATGCGGGTGGCGCGCGGATGGGCGCGCTTGCGGAGCTCGACGAGGCAGCGTGGCAAGCCGCTTTCCAGCTAAACTTCTTCTCTGCGGTGCGGCTCGCCCAGCTATGTGCGCCGCTGATGGAGCGGCGTGGCGGCGGCTCGATCATCAACATCAGTTCGGTCTACGGACGCGAGGCGGGCGGCCCGCTGACCTACAACGCCTCGAAGGCCGCGATGATCTCGTTCACCAAGAATCTCTCCCGCGAACTGGCGCCCAAGGGAATCCGGGTCAACACGATTGCGCCGGGATCGATCCTTTACCCGGGAGGCAACTGGGAGAAGGCCTTCAAGGCCAATCCGGCATTCGAGAAGGACTTCATAGCCCACGATTTCCCGGCCGGCCGGCTGGGCCGTCCGGAGGAGGTGGCCTACGCGGTGGTATGTCTCGCGTCGCCGAAGGCGAGCTGGATCACCGGTACTTGTCTGCCAGTCGATGGCGCCCAGGGAAGGTCGCTCATTTGAGGTTCTTTGGTTATACCAATGAGCAGTGCAGTGTATGGCCGGTGGCGGACTCCACTCGCACCGTCACAGTATCCCCAGGCTTGATCGAATCCGCGGCGGGAAAGACAGCGGTCTTGAATTGCGGCGTCTTGCCGGCGAGCATACCGCCGCCGCGCCGCGCCGGACCCTCGATCAGCACTGCGAAGCGCTCGCCCGCCAAGCCGCGGTTGCGCTCCAGCGAGATTCTTTCCTGTAGTGCGATGACCTCGGCCAGCCGCCTGCCCTTCTGTTGTTCGCTGACCGTGTCGCCGAGTTTGAACGCGCGCGTGTTCTCGCGCAGCGAATACTTGAAGCTGAAGGCCGAGTCGTAGCCCACCGCCGCCATCAGGTCGAGTGTGGCCTGGAAATCCGGCTCCTCCTCGCCATGGAAGCCGACGATAATATCGGTGGAGAGCGCCAATGCCGGTATCGCCGCGCGCAGCCGTTCGACTAACGCCAAGTACTCGCCGACCGCGTAGCCGCGTTCCATCGCGGCCAGTATCCGGTCCGAGCCTGACTGCACTGGCAGATGGAGCCACGGCTGCACCTTCGGCTCGGTCGCCATCGCCTCAATAACCGAATCGCTCATGTCGCAAGGATGGGGCGAGGTGAAGCGTATTCGCTCGACGCCGTCGACCGCCGCGACCAGGTGCAGGAGGCGGCCAAAGTCGGTGTCGCCCAAGCGATAGGCATTTACGGTCTGGCCGAGCAGCACGACCTCTCTAACGCCGCGTGCGGCAAGTCCGCGTATCTCGTCCAGGAGCGCCTCGGGTGGCACGCTGCGCTCGCGTCCGCGCACATACGGCACCACGCAAAACGCACAGAAGCGGTCGCATCCGCGCATCGCGGTAACGAACGCACGCACCCCGTCCGCGTGCTCTGGCGCGATATCGGCGTAAGTCTCGCCGCGGTCCAGGCGCACGTCGACCGCCGGGTCGAAGTGGGCGCGGCCGAGCAGTTCGGGCAGGCGGCGGTAGCTGTCGGGACCGGCGACGAGGTCGAGCCACGGCGCCTTCTCGACCAGCTTGGCGCGGTTGTGCTGCGCCATGCAGCCCAGCAGTCCCAGCCGCAGCTCGGGACGGGCCTGCTTCAGCCGCGCGAGATCGCTCAAACGCCCGAGTATGCGCTCCTCGGCATGCTCGCGAATCGCACAGGTGTTGAGCAGGATGACGTCGGCGTCCTCCGGACGTACGGCGGGAGCGTAGCCTGCGCGACGCAGCACACCGGCGACCAACTCCGAGTCGGCGATATTCATCTGGCATCCGTAGGTCTCGATAAAGACGCGCGGGGCTGTAGCCTGATGCTGTGCAGATTCGTTCATTTCGGCCAACAGGATATCAGTGTCCGACGAATCTTGTCAGGATCTGACGGAGTTTTGGGCTATAGCGCCAAGCCGGCACAACGCCCGGCCTTGGCCTGACGCCATCGGGTTCACGCCGGCGCGGGCGCGGGGTTGCAAGGTATATTACGTGAGAGACGGCGGCAGGACACGGACATCGTGAGAGCAAACGTTGCAACAAAGGCGACTGACGCGCCGGCGCGGGCGCTGATGACCGAATTCGAGGGGCGGCTGGCGGCCGTCGACTGGAACGCCGCCGCGCAGTCGCTCGACGAGCACGGCTGCGCAACCATTCCCAAGTTGATCGCTCCTGCACAATGCGTCGCCTTGGCGGCTATGTACGAGGAGCGCGAGCGCTTTCGTTCGCGAGTCGTGATGGAACGGGTGCGCTTCGGCGTGGGCGAGTACAAGTATTTTGCTTCGCCGCTGCCGCCCGTCGTCGCCGCGCTGCGCACGGCTATCTATCCGCATCTTGCGCCGATCGCCAACCGATGGCTGCGTGCGATGGGGCGGGAGGAGGTGTATCCTGCGGACCTGGAGGACTTTATCGAGATTTGCCGGCGCGCCAGCCAGACCAAACCGACGCCGCTGCTGCTTCGCTACGAGACGGGCGGCTACAACTGCCTTCATCAGGACCTCTACGGCGAAGTCGCCTTTCCAATCCAGCTCACCTGCCTGCTGAGCCGCGGCGGCATCGACTTCAGCGGCGGCGAATTCCTGCTGGTTGAGAACCGGCCGCGCGCACAAAGCCGCGGCCAGGCCGTCGTGCTGGAGCAAGGCGAGGCGATTATATTCGCGAACAACGAGCGGCCCGTTGCCGGAAGCCGCGGCTATCACAGGGTGACGATGCGCCACGGGGTGAGCCGGCTGCATCACGGCCGGCGCTTCAGCCTCGGGATCATTTTCCACGACGCCAAGTGACCGAGGCCTGAGCCGACGGCGACGGTTGCCGCAATACGCGCCGCCTCGCTATTCTGATTGGCGATGGCCGACGCGAGAGACCACCGCAGGCCCGCTTTCGAGCGGATGGAAGCGTCGCTGCTGGCCTGTCCCAAGTGCAAGCGCGCCGTACCAGTCCGCAAGCGCCTGCTATTGATCCTGCCGGAGGGCGACAAGTACGAGTACGTCTGTCCGCAGTGCGGATCGACCTGCGGCACCACGATCCAGGCGGAAGACAAACGCACCCTTCACTGAGCACACCCCAACGGGGCCGCCGATGCGCACTTCGGTTCACATGAGCCTGGGAGCGGCGGCATCATCACTGCCGATCCCGGCTCATAGTCAAAAGGATTAAATCGACGCGGAACGCAGGCTAGTTCATGCCCTGCGCCGATATTGGCTCGATGTAGTAAATCACGCGCTTCTCGGCGGCGTTGCGGTACGGGTACGAATCGACACCCATGTACTTCTTGGCCAGCGAGTCGATATGGGCATCGGCGCCCTGCTCGGTTTCCTTGGTGACCTTGCCGCGAACCTGCACGTAACGGTATGGGTTGTCGGGATCCGCGACCGATAGCGCGACTCGCGAGCCGACTTTCAGGTTGCGGTCTTTCACGCGACCGCGTGCCGTGTTCACGCGAATCACCCCGTCGGTAAAGTCCAGCCATACCGGCGTGACTTGCGGCGAGCCGTCCTTCATAACGGTCGCAAGATGCGCGAAGGCCTTTTTGTTGGTGACGAGATCGATATACTGCTGCGGAATTACTGCCATGGCTTCCTCGTTTGTTGGAGTGATGTCAAATAACCGAAGACAGCATACCACCCAGTCGAGCGTTACGATAAGCGCGCCGCGAGCCAGGACGCTCCCGCTTCCGCGAATATGAAAGAGGGCGGAAAACTCCGTGACTCCGGCCGGTCAATGGAGTTGCTTGCTAGCATTAGCCGAAATCAGCCATGCTTGACTCGCTTGGAATTACAGTCTGCGGATCGAATTGACTCCACCAATTGTATTGGCTATTGGCGAAGCCTAAACTGTGTATCGTGCGGCCTTGGGCTGCGACTCGAGGGGGGTGGTAAAATGGCGCTATTCAACAAGGAACCGGAAAAGAACCTTCGGCCGGATGCGTCCGTTAAGCCGCAGTCGGTGCCCGCGCAGGCGGTGCCGGTGCCGCCGCCGGCGCCCATTCCCGACGGCCGGGTCGCTCCGCCGCGCCAGGCCTCTACTCCGCTGGAGGCGCGAGCCTATCTGGATCAAGGCTCCAAGGTGAGCGGCAAGCTCAGTTTCGAAGGACCCGCGCGGGTCGACGGTCAGATCGACGGCGAAATCACCGCCAAGGACAGCCTTATGATCGGCGAGAGCGCCGTGGTGACGGCGCAGATCAAGGCGGCGTCGATCATTGTGGCAGGCAAGGTCAGCGGCGACATCACCGCCAGCCAGCGTATCGAGATTCGCCCCTCGGCCAAGGTCTTGGGCAATCTCACCTCGCCGATATTAGTGGTGCACGAGGGGGCCGTTTTCGAGGGCCATTGCGCGATGCAGCCCGAGGGCTCGCGAGATGATCGCAAGGTCACCGTGTTTCCCAAGGAAGAGCGTATGGCGGCGCAGGCCGGAGGTCAGAAGCAGGCCTGATAGCCCGGCTCGATCCGACGCCCCGCCCGCGGCAACCCTGCCCGCCGGTCAAAGCCGCAACCCATCCCGCACGGGAGACGCCGTATAATGCATATTCCGCCCGACTGGGGAATCTTTTTTACCCTGATTGTGTCCTTCCTCGTTTTCTGGTTTATATTCGATCGACTTTTTTTCGGCCCTTTCCTCAAGTTGCTCGGCGATCGCGAGCGCAAGCTCAAGGACTTAAGCGAGCGCACGGAGCAACTTCTCAAAGAGGAGAAAGCTGCAGGCCAGGAGCGCGAGCATCAACTGGCAGAGCTGCGGCGCGAGGCGCTGGCCGCGCGCGACGCCGAGCGGCGTCAGGCCGAAGCGGATGCCGCACGCGTGATCGAGGAGGCCAAAGCGGAAGCTCACAACGCCCTGGAGCGCGTCCGAACGGAAATTGAAAATGAGCTGCGGAAAGGCGAGCGCGAACTCGAGCAACTCAGCCGGGTTTTGGCCGTTGAACTCGCAGCGCGTGTTCTGGGCCGCCCGGTTAACGGCGCCGCGCAGGGGAATCCGGACAACTAATCCATGAAGCGTAACGCGATCGCCATAAAGCTTAGCGTAATCCTATCAACCGGCGCCGTCCTGCTTATGCCCGTGGCGGCATGCTGCGCCGAGGCCGGCAGCGAGCCGACGGGCGGCGGCTCCTGGCTGTCGCTGCTTTTCTACGTCGTTAACTTCGCGTTGTTCATATGGATCCTGGTGCACTTCGCGGGTGCACCGGTACTCAAGTTTTTCGCCGACCGTGCGGACGCGATCAATGAAACGAACGCTCGCGCCGAGGCCGCCTTGACCGAGGCGCAAAACCTCGCCAATCGCAGCGCCGAGTGCATGTCCCGGCTGGGAGCCGAAAAGAAACAGCTACGCGCCGACCTCGACGCCGAGACGGCCTACATGGCCAATCGGATCCGCGAGTTGGCGCGGGAAACCGCGCTCCGGATCGTCCGCGACACCGAGCTTACCGGCCAGGCGATAACCGAGGCCGCTCAGCGCCGCGTCCGCGCATTGCTCGCCGAGGCGACCGGGCGGCGCGCACGCGAGCTGATGGTCAAGAGCTTCACCCCCGACGACCAGACCCGCCTGCTCCGCGGCTTCGAGGAAAAACTCGCACAAGAGGCCCGCCGGTGAAGGGTTCGCGAGTCGCCAAGCGTTACGCGCGCGCGTTGCTCGGCCTCTCCGAGGATCGCAACCAGTTGGAGACGTGGGCTGCAGAGCTCGAGCGCCTGGCGCGGATCGCCGACGCCCCCGAGATTGCCTTGCGCCTGGCCTCGCCGGAGGTTTCGCACGAGGCGCGGATCGAGGCGATGGCGAAAATCGCTGAACGGCTTGAATTGAGCTACCCGCTGCGCTCGCTGGCGGTAGTGGTGGCGCGGCACGGCCGGATCGCAGACCTGACCGCTGTCTCGCAATCTTACCAGGACCAACTCGACGTGCTGCTCGGGCGGGCGCGCGCCACTCTGACCTTTGCCCGTGAACCGGACGCGCAGGACACTGAGGCGGTAGTGCGCGGGCTGGAGGCAGTGGTGCGCAAGACCGTGATTGCGACCGTGAAGGTCGACCAAGCGCTGCTCGGCGGCGTGGTGGCCGAGCTGGAGGGAAAAATCTATGACGGCAGCCTGGCCACGCGGCTTAGCGAGGCACAGCGCCGACTGGTGGGCTGAGTCGGCCCAAAGAACCTAACCGCCATGGCAGAAATCAGACCATCCGAAATCAGCGATATCCTCCGCAACGAGATTAAAGGCTTCGAAGGCTCGATCGCGGTGCGCGAAACGGGCCGCGTGCTCTCATGCGGCGACGGCATCGCGCGCATCTATGGCCTGCAAAACGCGGCCTTGGGCGAGTTGCTGGAATTCCCCCACGGAATTTTCGGCATCGTGCTCAATCTCGAAGAGGACAACGTCGGCGCGGCGCTGTTCGGCGACCCGCAGGCGATTGGCGAGGGCGACGAGGTCAAACGCACCGGGCGTATCGCCGAAGTCCCGGTCGGCGAGGGACTGCTCGGGCGCGTGGTCAATTCGCTGGGCCAGCCGATCGACGGCAAGGGCCCGATCAAGGCCGCCGAGCAGCGGCGAATCGAGATCAAGGCACCGGGCATCATCCGCCGCCAGCCGGTCAAGGAGCCGCTCCAGACCGGAATCAAGGCGATCGACTCGATGCTGCAGATCGGGCGCGGACAGCGCGAGTTGATCATCGGCGACCGCCAGACCGGCAAGACCGCGATCGCCCTCGACGCCATCATCAACCAGCGCGGCCAGAACGTGCAGTGCTTTTACGTCGCGATCGGGCAGAAGCGCTCGACCGTCGCGCAGGTGGTCGACAAGCTCAACCGCCATGGCGCGATGGAATACACCACGGTGGTCGCGGCGACCGCTTCGGAAGCGGCCCCGCTGCAATTCATCGCGCCGTATAGCGGCTGCACGATGGGCGAGTATTTCCGCGACACCGGCCGCCATGCCCTGCTGGTTTACGACGATCTTTCCAAGCATGCCCAGGCATACCGCCAGCTCTCGCTGCTGTTGCGCCGTCCACCAGGCCGCGAGGCTTACCCGGGTGACGTTTTCTACCTGCATTCGCGCTTGCTCGAGCGCGCGGCCAAGATGAGCGACGCCGACGGTGCTGGCTCGCTGACCGCCCTCCCGATCATCGAGACCCAGGCCGGCGACGTCTCGGCCTACGTTCCGACCAACGTCATCTCGATAACCGACGGCCAAATTGTGCTCGACGGCGACCTCTTTTACTCGGGCATCCGGCCGGCCGTGAACGTCGGATTGTCGGTTTCGCGCGTGGGTTTCTCGGCTGCCGTGCGCGCGATGAAGCAGGTCGGCGGCACGCTCAAGCTCGACCTCGCGCAATACCGCGAGATGGCGGCCTTCGCGCAGTTCGGCTCCGACCTCGACCAGGCCAGCCAGCGTCTGCTCCATCGCGGGGAGCGGCTGACCGAGATGCTCAAGCAGAACCAGTACGATCCGCTGCCGATTGAAAAGGAAGTGCTGATAATCTTCGCCGCCAACGAGGGCTACTTCGACAAGCTCGAAGTCACCCAGGTCAAGGCCTTCGAGCAGGGGTTGTACGCGTTTTTCGACTCGCGCCAAAAGGACATCCTTGAAGAGATCAAAACCAAGCGCGAGATCTCCGATGACCTGCGCAAGCGCATGCGCGCCGCGCTTGACCAGTACCAGCAGACCTTCGCGGCTTCGCAGGGCGCCGCATCGCAAATGGATGGAGCAGCGCGGGCCTAGCTGCCGCGCGCGGTTCGCTGGAACGTATAAGCAACGATGGCGTCGCTGAAGGCAATCCGCCGGCGAATTTCGTCGGTCAAATCGACCCAGCAGATCACTCGCGCGATGAAGCTAGTGGCCGCGGCGCGCCTGCGCCGGGCGCAGGAAGCATTGCAAAACGCCGGACCGTATCATGAAGCGCTGGTGCGCATAGCCGATTCGCTGTTCGCGACCGAGCGCGCAGCGCTTGGGCCGGCCGAGGGCGCCAAACGCGAGGCGCTGATCGTAGTGATCGCGTCCGACCGGGGGCTGTGCGGCGGCTACAACGCCAATCTGATGCGCAGGGCGGAAGACGAGGCGCGGCGCGCTGAGCGCGAAGGGATGAACGCCAGGTTTTACGCCGTCGGGCGCAAGGCGGTCGACCATCTGCGGCGCGCCGGGCACGAGATCGCTCATCAGCGGATCAACAATCCGCGCCTGGCCACCTTCGGACTGGCGCAGGACCTTGCCGCGCGGATGCTGGCCGATTATCGCAGCGGCGCAGTCAGCGAGACTGGACTTATCTATAGCCGGTTCCAATCGGCGCTTTCGCAGCGGCCAATCTACGAGCAGCTGCTGCCGGTGCGCGAGGAGAAACCCGACGAATCCGCAGGCGAGATTGCCGCGCCCGTCGACTACCTGGTCGAGCCCAGCCGGGCCGAACTGGTACCGGTAGTATTGCGCGGCTACCTCGAGGATTCGATCTTTCACGCGCTGCTGGAGGCCGAGGCCAGCGAGCAGGGCGCGCGGATGACCGCGATGGACAGTGCGACCAACAACGCCGCCGATATGATCGATCGGCTGACGCTGGA
>Ga0209526_10002344_pt1 | contig 12777 bp, 11 predicted proteins | sample JacPinW_OM2H0_M1_FD_188566 | JGI IMG/M metagenome (GOLD analysis project Ga0209526, IMG submission 188566) | Forest soil microbial communities from Algoma, Ontario, Canada - Jack Pine, Ontario site 1_JW_OM2H0_M1 (SPAdes) (version 2) | ecosystem: Environmental > Terrestrial > Soil > Boreal... | reverse complement strand
GGTTGTCCGGGCTGGTAGCGTTGCAAGAAATCGTGGAGCGCTCGCCCGGCTTGATGGTGGTGGGGTTGGCAGTAACAGATACCGTCGGAGGGTGATGTGGCTTTTCTTCGACGCGAATCTCCGCCGTGCAGGAAGCCGTTCCGCCTTTGCTGTCGTCAACTTTGGCAGTGACGGTGTAGGAGCCGGGATTCACTCCGGACGGATTCCAGCGCGCGTCGGGACCGCTGCCTTCCACCGCGCCGCCCGACGCAGTGTAGCTGTAGGTCAGGGGAAGATTGTCGGGACTGTTGGCACTGACGTGAACGGTCACGGTGTCATTCGAACCGGCATACACTGAAGCCGGGCTTGCCGAGCACGACGCAGTAGGCGGACCCTTTGGCGCAGGAGGAGGTGGCGGCGCGCTGGGCAGGCCGAAACGTATCACGATGCCGGTCCCGAGCCGCAAATTGTCCTGCCGCGCATTTCCGCCGAGGTTCGCGCCGGAAAAATTCGTCATGAGGTAATCGATCTGCGCGAAGCGCCAGGCGATATGCTTGGAGAACACCACATCCACGCCGCCGCCGGCAGCCAAAGCAAAGGCATTCTGTGAACTGGTTCCGATAAGCTGCAGGTCAGCATGCGAGCCGCCGACCAGGAATTCCACAAAGGGAACGAAGTAATCACGGCGGAGATTTAGCCGCGGGCCAAAGAGCCAAGTGTTCCAACTGCCTCTGGCGCTCGTGCCAGTAACGTTGCGTTCGAAATTGTAGCCGGTGAATTCAACCACTAACCCCAAATAACGCGAAGCATTGTAGGCGAACGAGCCGCTGCCGCCATGATTGTTGAACGAGCCGAAAGGGCCTCCCGGGTTAAAGTTTACGTAGCTGTATCCGGCAGCCAACTCGTAGCGGGGAACCAAACGTCCAGGCGGCTTGTCGGTGCCGCTTGCCGGGGCTGGAAAAGGAGTTGGACGAGGCGTATCGGGCAATGCCAAAAAGTTTTGTGGCCGGAGGGGTACTGCTCGAGACGGGCTTGCTGATTCGCCGGTGTTTCCCGCGAGTGTTTCTCGCCTATTCGCGTTACCGGTCGCGCTGCTATTTTTCTCCTGCGCTGCTAAAGGCAGAGACAGGAGAGCGATCCCTGTCAGGATCAGACCACAAATGCGTTTCATCACTTCCTCCAAACCTTCAGTGTGCTTGAGTTATAAAAATGTCGTGAGAGGATTGCCGATCGAAACGGGGCCTGAGCCATTACTGCTGAAGCGTTATCCCAAAGCGGACTTTGACCAAGGTTGCCAGGAGGTTCCATTGTTGCCGGGAGATTCCATTAAGAATGCTTTCGCGTATCGATCTAGGTCTTCGCACCCCTCACCTTTCGCCGAACTGCACGAAGTGGCACACACACCCCCGCGCCCGCCGCGGGGGAGCGCCGCCTTGACCACTACTGCTGATGCGCCGGGTGTTTTACTGTGCGGAGCCGGGGTTCTGTGCTGCCGTGCCTTGGCCGCTGTCCGCGCTGAAAATGGTTACTTCCACGCGACGGTTCTTCTGCCGGTCGTCTCGCGTTTTTTCGTCGTTCACCGGCTTGTCTTTGCCGAGTCCCACAATTTGGATGCGGTACACGGGTATATTGTGCTGCGCCACAAGATAGGTCTGTACGGCCTCAGCGCGGCGACGGCTCAGCTCCAGGTTGTATTCGGGGGTGCCCGTCTTGTCCGTGAAGCCTGCGATAGCCACAAAGTAGCGCTTCATGCTTCCGACTTTCGAACTCCCGACTTGATCGAGCTGCTGTTTGGCATCATCGGTTAATTTCGCGGAATTGAATTTGAACAGAACGGTAACATCGCCCGCGGGCTTGTAATCGTCGATGTTCGCGATGCGCTCGTTCAATTCGCTGTGAAACTGACTGGTCAAATCCGATTTAACCTGGTCGGATTTCTTGGAGGCCGCATCCGCTCGCCCGAGGGCGTCACCAGCGCGCGCGTCCGCGGAATCCGCCTTTTCGGCCGCCGCACTGATCTTCGGCTCGTCACTCTCCAATTGCTTCTGTGTGTTCAGCGCCTGCTTTTCCACTTCGTTGACCTTCGCGGTGATGGGATCGGTCTGCTTCGCAACATATTTCTTTGTCGCGCAGCCTCCCAACAGCAACACCACGCTGGCCACGATCGTTAGTTCAATGACCCGCTTCATGGGTATCCTCCATTTGAATTTGAGCTTAGTTCCCGTTGGTACCGTTCATTTACTCTGAGCCGGGCAGAAGCGGGCTGGACACTTCGCGGAACATTTCTGGTGCGGCAGCAGGGCCACCAGACCATTGCCCCAAATCTTACTGTAAACGCGGGGAAGTTACCATCGCCGGTCGCTATTATCTGCCGGAATGCCGTTTTCACTGTACGCCAAAATAGGGTGTCGGACAGACCTTTCTAGGGTTTTCCATTGACATCCGCCGTTACTGTGGGAACACTGGATGCCTCCAGCCTCATTCTTCCCAGCCGCTTCGAAGAATCCAAACCAACCCGAGGGGTGAAAACATAATGAAGCTGTTTCGCGTTTCACGAATTTGTATTGCAGTTCTATTCTCGCTGTTCGTGGCGGGATCGCTGAAATTCTACGGACTGGCCGCTCAGAACGAATCCGCGGCGGGCCAGGAATCCGTGCAGTCCCTGCAGGTCACCGCTAACGACGAGATCGCCGCGGAGGACGTTGCCGGCCACCGCGTTCATCTTCATCCGTTGCGCTCTCGCGCCGCTTTCCGCGGACGCTACGAAGATCCGGAAGTCCGCCAAGGGAACGCGCATCACGAAACCTCTGAAACCGAATCCGTTTCGCCCAATTCCGCTCTGGCCACCGTGCCGGGCGTAACTTCTCCCGGTTTTTATCCCGCGGACTTGAGCAATCCCACGCGCGGCAAGGTGCTTAGTTCCGTGCAATCCAACAACGTGTACGTAAACTGCGCACCCGGTTGCTGGGGAACTCCTTCTACGTTTCTCGCGCGGTTAGCGGTCAGCAATTTTATTCACGTGGCGGACGAATACGTCGGCACCACGGCCAATAATCGCTACACAGTGGGCACAGCGACGTCCATCAATACGGCGCTTCCCGCGAAGTTGAGCTCCAGTGATATTTTGAAGCTCGTGCACACCGCGGCTAAAGCGCACGGCTCAGGCTACGATCACGTCTACCACATTTTTCTGCGCAGCGGCGTAGACGTGTGTACCTCCGCGAACGTCTGCTATTCCCCGGATAATTATCCAACATTTGTCTTCTGCGCTTATCACGGCGGCGTGGATTTCCGCGATATCGGCCACGTGCTTTATACCGTCGAGCCGTACCAGAACGTTGTAGGTTGCTCAGTGGCGCAGCCAAGCCCTAACGGCGCACTCGTCGATTCGACCAGCAGCACGCTCTCGCACGAATTAATTGAGACCATCACGGACCCGGACGGCAATGCATGGTTCGCACAGAGTTCGCTGATCGAATACGGCGCCGAAATCGGGGACATCTGCGAAAATCCATTTGGCAAATACGGCACGTTCTTCATTGCCGGGAAGTCGTACGCGATCCAGCCGGAATATTCCAACAGGTTTCATGCCTGCGCGACAACGCCCTGACATTTAAAAAACGAAGTAGCAAAAAGAGAACCGGGTTTCGGTGGAACTCAAAACCCGGTTCTCTTTTCGATTGAGTGCGGCTCGCAGCTTGTCGTTGCGAAGCTTTCCTCTCGATTACTGCACACTCGGCGTTGCGCCGGTGATGCGGAACTTGTACCAGGAAGTGCCTGCTGGGTACAGCACATCGCGAATCGAAGCGTTCCGCTCTTCTCCAGGAGCGAGATTGAACGGAATCGTTCCTTTGTTCACCAGCAGCGCGGCATTATCCGGTCCGACATAGGTGGTTTCATATTGAATGCTGCTGTACGTGTAAGCCTTCGATTTGTTGTCGATATCCACCAGCCAGACAGCCGTCGTTCCAGTGCGATCTTTTTCCATTCTCGCATTCAGAATCTTCAGATCGTGCACTGGGTCCGCTTTTCCCGCTGGCGTGGGCGCAGCTGCCGCCGCGGTAACCGGCGCCGCTGGCTTGCCGCCGCTTTTCGACGTCGTGTAAAGCACGACGCCCACAGCTCCCGCCGCGACGAGAACGAAAACTACCATCAACATTCGATTTGAACTCGATGGCCTCTGCCCTTGCGCTGCTTCAAACATTCCGCCTCCTTCGCAACCCGCGTGCGCCAGCAAGATTCTGGATGCACGCAAATGGTTTGGTCGATAGGGAGGGACTTCGCGGAAATTCGCAGAAGGGTCGGGAAGCCCCTCGATAACCATTGCTTATACTCCATCCTTCTGCCAGCAACAAGCGTTGTGTGACTGGAGCTACGACGACGATGACTACTACGTTGACTACATCGATGACGAAAACTATCTGTACGACGTGCGCCATCCTGGCATGCGCATCCTGGTCATCGTGGTGGAATAACCTTCAGCGAAGTTAATTTACACGTGGAAGGTGAGGCGCCTGCTAGAGAGGTAGCGGATTCGTCTCGCCGGCCGCCTCTCCATTCGCCGTGGTAATGAGTCGAGCACGACTTTAAATTTTCGCGCTGTACCAAAACGGAACTGGCGCTACGCTGCTCTTCAGGAGTTCCTTCCATGGAAGACCTTATCACGCCACCGCCTCCCCCCAAGACGGACCAGCGCCGAGGCAGCCGTTTTCCCGTAATCGTCCCAGTGCAAGCCAAATGGCAAGAAGCTACAGGCCGGACCGTCATCGAAGCTGCTCAAGCCCGCGAAGTCAACACTCAGGGCGGTCTTCTGGAGATGAAGACCTTCCCCAGCGTCGGAAGTCAGCTCGAACTCACCAATTTGCTCTCCGGAGAAACTTATCGAGCTCGCGTGGTGGCCATCCGCCGCAAAGAAGGGCGCGTCGTTGGGGTTGCAGTCGAGCTGCTGATTCCGAGCGAGACCTTCTGGGGTGTCAATTTCCAGCTAAAGAAGACTAGTTCAGAGCTTTTTCATCTCGAGCACACCATCCGCACCGGCGGGGTCGACCAGCGCATTCTCATGGATTTCCGCGATGCGGTCGACCACGTGCGCAAAACCGCTTGGGCTGTGCAGGAGTGGCAAGAGCGCCAGATTACCCATCACGATCCAAATACTGTGCTTCCGTTGCTTACGAGCGAGCGTATCCGGCGCGCCGCTCAGCTTGGAAACGCCATCGTCTCCGATCTTACTACCCACGAGGTTACGCGGGACACTCCAGGGGTAGACAAGCTGTTTGACGCCGTGCAACGCATGCACCAGCTTCTAGCCGACCTGCTCAAGGAAAACTGAAACGTCCGACCCCCACAAGGATTGACGCACTCCTAAATTTTCTTTCTGATGCCGTAAATCAGGCGATTGCGACCACTCTATTTGCTTGCGGCAGGGGGTTTGCTTGCCGGCATCGCGGGCTTCGCGCCTTCATTTGCCATTTGCGTCTGAGGTTCAAGCAGGTTCTGCACGCATTCGATCAGCTTGCTTATTCCGTCCGCTTTGGAGATGACAGCTTTAGCCCCGACCGCCGTAGCCAACGATAACCCTAACAATTCATTGTACATAGTGTAGAGCACGATCGGCATCTCTGGCATAGATCCGGCAAGCACGGACGCGACCTCCACACCATTCAGCATCGGCATGGCGACATCCAGGAGCATCAAATCCGGCTTTAAAGCCAAGGCTTTTTCCACCGCTTCCGTGCCGTTTGCAGCCTCACCGCAAATCTCATACCCGGTGCGCGCCTCGAAAACCGCCCGGATCACTTGACGAACCTCTTCACCGTCGTCGACGATTAGGATGCGCTTGCCCACTCTTTCTTCATCTCCGAGATGCAGGACCGTAGCATTTAGGCCAGTCAATGAACATACGACCTTCTCTGTAGGGTAAACAACGGACGCCGCGCTTCGCTCCAATCGGGTACAATGCCGCGTCGTCAAATCGAAAACGCTTGCCGTGCGAAACGCCTGGCTCGTCCATGAGAGATAACCGCCCCCAGCCCTGCAAGTGCGGGCATCCCAAAAGCATTCATGCACGCACGTATTTCAAAGTGAAGCCTGCCAAGTTGCCCAAACTTTGCAACTTCCCTGGCTGCAAGTGCGCGAGCTACCGCGGTGCAAAGGTCGTTCCGCAGCCCACAAACCGCGTAGTAACTTGCACAGTGGGATCTTTCTGCACTATTGGCAAACACCATGCGCCCACCAGTGTCGGTGAGGTATGATAGAGTCTTCGGAAACCATTCATTAGGATGATGATGCAGACAAACAATGGAAAAGTTTTGCTAAGGGTCCGCCCGCGGGGCTTCTGCGCCGGTGTCGTACGGGCGGTGGATATCGTCGAGCTCGCGCTAGAAGCTTACGGTGCGCCTGTTTACGTGCACCACGAGATCGTACACAACACTTATGTCGTTGAGCAATTGCGCCGGCGCGGCGCGATTTTCGTCGAATCCATAGAGGACGTTCCTCACGGCGGCGTGCTGGTCTTCAGTGCCCATGGCGTTCCCCCGACTGTGCGGCAAGAAGCCAAGGATCGCTCCCTGAAAGTAATCGACGCCACTTGCCCGCTGGTCACCAAAGTACATTTGGAAGCGCTTAAGTTTGCGCGTGAAAAGCGCACCATCATTTTGATTGGCCATCGCGACCATCAAGAGATCATTGGTACCTCGGGCGAGGCTCCCGATCGCACCATTGTTGTGGACTCGGTTGCGGCCGTGGATGCCCTTGAAGTCGATGAACCCGAGAAGTTGGCATTTCTCACGCAGACTACGCTCAGCCTGTACGACACGCAGGAAATCGTGGCCCGCCTCCGCCAGAAATTTCCCGCGATCAAAGGGCCGGCGAGTGACGATATTTGCTACGCGACACAGAATCGCCAGGAAGCCGTCGAGCAGGTGGCCAAGGACGTCGATCTGATTCTCGTTGTAGGCTCGCCCAACAGCTCCAATTCCAATCGCCTGGTGGAGGTTGCGCAACGCAGCGGCGTTCGCGCGCAGCTCATCGATTCTGCACAGAATATTGACGTGAAATGGCTGGAAGGCGTGAAGCGCGTGGGCTTGACCGCGGGAGCTTCCGCGCCCGAAGTGCTAGTTGAACAGGTCAGTGAGCGTTTGGCTGAGTTTGGCTTCACCGACCAGCGCGATCTGGATTTGATCCGCGAGGATGTGCGGTTTACTTTGCCACCAGAGTTGGCGACCATAGCGGCCGCGCCACGCCGCTGAAGAGTTTGCAGATCGGCCCGGCAGAGTAGGCCGGCAAGTCAACCCAGCAGGCGGAAACAAAATACAAGGAGTTCAAACTTGGCGGTCAAAATTGTCCGTCAGCCGAAGAAGATTGCCTTGATTGGCGCGCCCTCCAGCGCAGCGGCATTTTCGCCCGGAACCGAGAAGGCGCCCGCCGCTCTGCGCGCGGCCGGCTTGGTCGAACGGCTGCAAAACGCCGGCTTTGAGGTGACCGACTACGGCGATTGCGCGCCCAGGCAGTTTGCAGACGACGAGGAGCACCGCCGCGCCCGCAATCTCACGGAAATTGTCGCCGGGCTGAACGATCTCAAGACTCGCGCGGAAATCGCCGTGAAGAGCGGCGCACTAGTCCTCGTTCTCGGCGGAGAGTGCGTGCAGGTCGTCGGATTGCTAACTGCCGCTCGACGCTACTACAAGCACATCCATCTACTGTGGGTCGACCGCGATGCCGACCTCAATACTCCGGCAACAACGCCTTCCGGCAGGATCGACGGCATGGTCGTCGCGCATATCATCGGCAAGGGTGCGCCGGAGTTAGTGCGCTTCTGGGGCGAGCCCCCGTTGGTGCGCGAGCCTGACGTAACGCTCTTCGGTCTGGCGCGGCTTGATCCACCCGAGCAGGATTTCCTCTCCCGTTCGCCCTTGCGCCATGTAAATGCCGCCGATATTCAGTCGAAAGGCGCTGCAGCATCGGCGGCAGACGCGCTGTCGCATTTGCATGCCGATGCTCGCGAGTTTGTCTTGCACCTCGACCTGGACGTTATAGCGCAAGAGGAATTTCCCGCCGTAGTGGTACCAGGAAGCGGGGGGCTCAGCTTTGATGAGGTGCGCGCGGCGCTAAAGGAAATCACGCGCCACAAGAATTTGGTAGGCCTCGACGTTGCCCAGTTCAATCCGGACAAAGACACAAATGGCGATTGCGCCAAGAAGATTGTCGATCTGCTCGTCGAATCCCTTTCATCACGCCTTGAGGCGCCCGCGTCCAACAGCGCAGAGCCCGCGGCCCAGCCCGGCGAATCCTCAGCCGGAACTACGCCGGATGAGTCCTCGGCCGGAACCCCTGCTTAGTTTTCTTTGTCAAATCAAACGGGATCTTGGCGGCGCGTTTACGGTCAGGCGGTTGCCTCAGCCCGTTTGCGCAGATAGCGCGCGAGTCCGAGGAACGATAGATCCAACCCTGCGGTAAACGCATGGTGGTCCGCTTCCTGAGGCCCGAGTTGCTCTTGCATCTCGGCTTGTGCGCGCGCCACGAAGGCCTGTTTCGCCTCCGCCTCGCTAGGGGCCGAGCGCAAAATTTCGGCTGCCAGTTCCGCCCAGCGATGCAGCCGTCTTCGAAATTGGTCGATGTGCTCCGCGGGATTGTCCGCAAAGCCAAAATGCGTCAGGAAAAGCCGTGAAGGCCGCCGCTTGAGAATCGTCGCGAAAGAGTTCTCCCAAATTTCGAGACTTATGTCCGGGGGCGGCGTGGCTGGAAGGATGTACGGCCCGTTGTCGATGCGAATGCCCGTCGTGTCTCCTACGAACGCGACGCCTTCCGCGTCGTCAAAGTAGCTGACATGGTGCGAAGCGTGCCCAGGCGTGTACGCGACCTCGAGTTTGCGCGCACCCAGAGTCAGCGTCTCGCCTCCTTCGAGAATGCGCAAATTTTCCTTCGGCACCGGCAGCGTTTCTCCAAAGAGGTGATGCAGAGTGTCTGGCCACAGCCGCAGCGCGCTAGCCAACAGCCGCGACGGATCAAGCATGTGTGGCGCTCCCAGGTTGTGCACGTAGACGGCAATACCCGGATTATCTCGAACCAGCGAACCGGAAGCCCCGGCATGATCCAGATGAATGTGCGTCAGAAGAATGGCATCAAGTTGTGCCACGGACAGCCCGCGCGCGTTCAGACGCTCGCGAAGCGTCGCATAGGTCGACTCGGGTCCCGGATCGATAATGGTGTAGTGCCCGCCGGACTCCAGCAGCGCGGCCGCGATGGAGTGCGTGCGCCCGACCCAGTTCGTGTCCAGGATGCTGATATCGCTCATCGCCAGCATAGTATAGCGTGAGGGCCAAATCGGCCTGCTCGCCGGCTTGCTGGCGCAAAGCGTGGAGCTTCTTGCAGCGTCAAATCCCAGGCAGAATGTCTCGCATGAGCGATATGGTGATTGCGCCCGTGATCTTAGAAGGGCGGCACGTGCGTCTGGAACCGCTGAAGCCGGAGCATGCGATGGGGTTGGCCGAAATCGGACTAGACGAGGATCTCTGGAAATGGATTCCAACTCCGGTGCGCACTCTGGAAGAGATGACTTCGTATATTCGCACCGCGCTAAATGAGCAGGCGAACGGTTCCGCGTTGCCATTCGCGCTGATCGAAGTCTCGAGCGGCCGCACCATCGGCTCCACGCGCTACGGCAACATCGATCGCGCTCACTATCGTGTCGAGATTGGCTGGACCTGGGTGGCGCGCCAATGGCAGCGCAGCGCCATCAACACGGAAGCGAAATATCTCCTGCTGCGCTACGCGTTCGAAACTCTGAAGTGCATCCGCGTGGAGCTAAAGACGGACTCCCTAAATGACCGCTCGCGCGCAGCGATTCTCCGCATCGGAGCGCGCGAAGAAGGCACCTTCCGTAATCACATGATCACCGCAAGCGGCCGCGTCCGGCATACCGTATATTTCAGCATCCTCGATTCCGAATGGCCGGAAGTAAAGGCTCGGCTCGAGGCCAGGCTCCGCTAGTAACGAAATCGCACTACGCCTTCGCGCGTCGCAAATCTTCCCTGACCTCGTGAGGTATAGTGATCGGAACCTTGGTCGACCAATGACGGATCCCAATCCAGCAAACCGCCGGCGCAGTGAGCGTGTGATGCTGCAAGTTCCCGTGGCCGTGCAAATCAGAGGGCGAGACGGCAAGGACATCCGCGAAAGTACGCAAACCGTGGTGGTCAATGCGCACGGCGGGCTGATGAAATTGCGGGCGGAAGTCAAAGCTGGCCAGCCCTTCCTGCTCATCAACGAAAGATCCAAAATCGAGCAGGGTTGTCGCGTGGTCCGTGTCGAAACTTCCGAAAGTGGGCACTCCGCAGTGGCCTTCGAGTTCGATCAACCCGCTCCGCAGTTTTGGCCCATCGTGTTTCCTCCCGCCGATTGGGGCCCGCGTCCCTAATCCCGCGACGTCCAGCCGCCGCAACTCTTGCAGAGATCCAGGGTTAAATAAGGGGAATAACCTTGTTTACACTTCGGAGGACGTGCAGATGCTATCTCAGAGGTTTCTAAAGGCCAGGGCCCCTCTCCTCGCCGCTGGCGCTTTGACGTGCGCCGCGTTTCTCGCGGGTTGCGATGAATACGTCCACATAACGAAGGAACCGGATGCTCACATCGCTCGCCACGCTACTTGGGCATGGCGCCCCGCACAGGAAGAGTCCTCGCGCCGCGGTTCGCGACCAGTCATTTCCCGCGACGAGATAAGGCGCGGCCAATCCGTGACCCGCGAAAGTGATGCGGACAACGATGCCCTGCGCGCCAAAGTGAAGTCCGCGATCGAGCGAAACATGGCCGAAAAGGGACTGAAGGAAGTCAGCGACCCCGATTCCGCCGATCTTCTCGTCGACTTCCACATTGCCGTGCGCCGCCGCAACATGACCGTCGAGCGCGTCTACCCCGGCGCCTACCCGGGCCTGGTCTGTGGCCCGTTCGGCTGCTATTCCGGATGGGGCTACGGCCCCGCAGCGGTGGGCTATGAACATATCCGCTTCCGCGAGGGCACCATCGTCCTCGACATAGTTCAGAACCCCACAGATCACGTGATTTATCGCGCGGTCGGAGAAAAGCCAGTCCGCCGCGACACGTTCACCTTCACCCAGGATGAGGTAAACGGGCTCGTGCACCACCTGCTGAGGGACCTGAAGCCTTCCAAAGAGTGAGCGTCGCGAAGACGCTTACAGCAACCCAAAGACCGCTACGCTATTCGGCGTACCCACGAACACCTTTCCGTTCGCGATCAAAGCGGTGATGAATTTATTATCCGCGAACTGGTCTCGACCTCCGGCTGCTTGGTTGGAATTATAGAGTTCGGTAGCCAAGTTCGTGGCGTCGTATGCATGCAAGACGCCTGGTGCCCCATTCTCCACGGCCCAGAGTATGCCGTTATTTGTTCCGTTAGCGGAGATGGCCGGCGTCGCCCCTGGATACGGAAACTGAGTTGGGCTCCTTGACGAAGGCACTGTCGTCAACTTGCCGCTTACGATTGGAAAAGCCTTGATCGAATCATTCACCGCTCCGTAGTAGACGGTTCCGTTGAAGTACGAGGGCTTTGCGAATTCTCCACCAGCGAGCTCCCCCGAAATCTGCTGATAGATATTGTTTTGCGCAGCGCCGAACTTACCCATATTGTCGCGATCGACCACATAAATGATCGCGTCCTTGCCAGAACCTACCGCGAGATGTCGCGTATTCCCGGAGGCATCGGTGACATCAGGAAGCAACAGCGGTCCCCCGGAGCCGAGATCCTCGTCGACACTCGATTCCGCGACTGTATTCAGCGGAGTGAAGTAGTCGAGAAGCTTGAGGGGCGCCGTAGAGGAAACTTTGACGTAGCAATTTCCGCAGTCACCCTGTGAAGGGAACCCACTCCCGTTCAAAGCGGTGTCGAACGTTCCATTGCCGATAAGGAAGTAAATGTTTCCAGCCGCGTCGGCTGCGGGCGCCGTGCCGGACATCCAGATGCCGCCATCGCTGCCGTTTGGTAACAGGTTCAGCACGCTCGTTTGTTTGAGAGTGTCGGCGTTGTAAGCCATAACCCAAGAGGTGTAGGCGCCCATATCGCAGTGCGACCCCCACGTTGTGTAAATCGTTCCGTTGAGCTCCAAAAGTCCCGGCCTTTCGTTATATTGCGCAGGATCGAAGGTCACAATCCCACCCGCACTCCCGGCGCCGTTGCCTGGAAACGATGCGGTAATCGTTGTCGGACCTCCGAAGAGTTCCTTGCCGGTGGTGAGATCCAGTGCGTGGATGCGGTGAAAGTAATTCCCGCTTGCGTCTTTCGATACCGCAACGACGTAGATGGCGCCGCGCGTGCGATCGATGACCGGCGTAGAGGTGATGCCGATCTCCGGCGTTACCTGACCGCAGCCGCGATCATCACTAGGTCCCTCGCCTGCCAATTGCGTTGAAATCTTCCACAAAGGCTGCGCCGCAGTGCCTCTGACGTTGTCGGCGTCAAAAGCGAAAACGCTTCCATGCTCTGTAGCGACGTAGAGAACGTTCTTCGCGCCAACGCTCGGTATGGACACGTTCGATAAGTACAGCGGCTGAGCATCCACTTTGCCGTCGACCATCAGTTCGCCAAGTTTGCCGAACTTGGATTGGTTTACGTTCGCCGTTGCGAGCGTTGTTTCGTTCAGGTTCTGCCCGGTGCGAAGGTTGTCGTAGTGGTAGGTCGTGACGTTGCCGGCGGGAGTGGACGCTGCTTGGATAAGTGGCGCCATCGTATCAGAAAGGGACAAGTCGGCCCCGGCCGCGGCTCCGGGATGCAGTGCCTCGCCGCCGTGC
>Ga0209526_10002343_pt1 | contig 12780 bp, 11 predicted proteins | sample JacPinW_OM2H0_M1_FD_188566 | JGI IMG/M metagenome (GOLD analysis project Ga0209526, IMG submission 188566) | Forest soil microbial communities from Algoma, Ontario, Canada - Jack Pine, Ontario site 1_JW_OM2H0_M1 (SPAdes) (version 2) | ecosystem: Environmental > Terrestrial > Soil > Boreal... | reverse complement strand
TCTTGATGAACCGCGCCGACAGCTTGCGCACGTGCCCGCGCCGCAGCCAGGCGGAGAGGAGCTGCCCGACGAACGCCATGGCCAGCATGCCGGGCGCGAACAGCCCGGGGAAGCCGACCGCGTGCGCGTAGGGCTCGTCGAGGTGCAGCCGGTTGAAGTCGCCGGACGACGCCGCGTAGCGGACGATCTGCACCCGATCGATGGCCGGCTTGGTGAGGGGAGGGAGATCGTCGCCGACCCGCAGCTCGCTCCAGTAGAAGCTCCGCGCCAGGCTCTGCTTCGGCTCCTGCACCTGCTTGGGAGGCGTGAGCGCCGGCATCCCGCGCGGCGGCTGCGGCTCCGGCTTCTTGGCGGGCGGCGGAGGCGGGGAGGACTTCTTCGCCGCCGGAAGCGGCTTCTTCACGCTCGCGGTCGGGAACTTGGTCACCTTGGCCAGCTTTGCCTTCGCTTTCTTGGGGGCAGACTTCGTCACGGGCTTGCTCGCGGGGCGCGCCATCCTCTTCGCTGCGCTGCGGCTAATCATGGAGATCTCCTGGCGCGTGCTTGGGCGCCATCCGCACCACCCAGAGCTGGCGGGAGCGGTAGACGAGCTCGCCGGCATCGTCCCGGCCCTCGTCCTCGATGATCACGACGTCGGTGGGTCCGCTGGGCGTCGGGCGGCTCTCGATCCCCGCCACCTTGCTTCGGACCGTCAGCTTGTCGCCTGCCACGATCGGGCGCGCGTACTCGAAGCTCTGTTCCGCCTGGAGCAGGTGCTTGCCCGGCGAGAGCATCAGGCCCTCGCGCAGGTCCGAGCCGGCCCTCAGGGAAGTGGGAAAAGTCGGGGGAGCCACCACGCTCCGGTAGCCCGCCGCGCGCGCGGCCGCTTCCTCGAAGTAGATGGGGTTGGTCTCGCCGATCGCCTCGGCGAAGCGCCGGATGGCGCCCTTCTCCACTTCGTTCACCGCGGGTTTCGCTTCCCGCCCTGTCGCGCTGCGATCGACCACGTTGTGCTCCCTTATCTTCCCGCCGGCAGATCCAGGACGCTGATCAGGCCCGGTTCGGAGCCCTGCACCAGCGGCGCCGCGTGGACCACGGTCCAGACCGTGGCCTTGTCGCCTGGCGTCCCGCCCGGGATCAGCACCCGGATGCCGGGGTCCCCGATCAGCTCGATCTCGTCTCGCGGCTGCGGAGCGCCGAGAGCGATGATGAGGTCCAGGATCGCCACTTCCTTCCCGTCATGAAACGCCCGCGCCACCTGCTGGATCCCGACGATGCCGCCCTTGGGCACCGTGAACCCGTCCCCCTCCATGTCCTCTTCGGCCTCGACCGGATCGATGGACTCGTCGACCTCGTCCACCTCCAGGCCGACTCCCAGCGCGGCGAGCGCGGCGGACTCCATCAGGCCGACGTGGCCGAGGGTGCCTTCGTCCACCCCGCGATCGAACTCTTCCTCGTTCAGCCCGGCGCCGGTCTTGAGCTGGAGTTGCTTGCGGCGGGTGCGCGAGTCCACCACGCGCTTGACGTGGACGCGCTCCACCGGGCCGCAGACCGCACCCAGCGTGGCCGGCAGGCGGTCCATCACGAACCCGGGGTTCACTCCCGTCCCCAAGAGCGCGAGCTTCCGCTTCTGCGCCAGCTTGTCCAGGCGCTCGGCGATCTCCGGATGCCGCAACCAGGGATAGGACAGCTCCTCGCAGGTGGAGACGACGCAGAGACCGGCGGTGAGCGCCTGCGCCAGCTCTCCCTCGACCCGGTCGAGACGGCTGCCGGTGGCATGGAGCAGCACGCCGCCCTGCGCCTTCTTCATCTCGGCGGCCGCATCCGAACCGATGATCACGTCTGGACAGGGTGCGTCGACCACATCCGACAGCTTCTTTCCGACCCGCTTCGGATCGAGATCGATGGCGGCCACGATCTCCAGATCCGGCTTCTGCAGCGCGCAGCGGGCAATGCCGCGGCCGATGGCGCCAAGGCCCATCAGTGCGACTTTGATTGCCAACTCGCGCCTCCTGCCCCCTTGATTTGAAACTTTTACAAATGCGGGGGTTTCAGCCTTATAGCCCGCCGCTCTTGCGCGAAACAAGGGAAAGCCGGCCGTCGGACCTGCGCGGAACCTGTCGACAACCGGGGATGGCGCGTTGCGTCGTCTAGCCAGAAGACACTGAAATCAGGGTGGATTCAAGTTTGGCGGCTCGCTGCCGCCAGGCGCTGTGAACAGGAGACCTACAGCTGCCCGGCAATTCAATAGCAAATTTGGAAACGCCGGGCATGCCCACAGACGTCACTCAGGCGCACTGGCTGGCTCTTGCACGCGCACCGTTCAGGGAAGCAGGCTCTTCTTCAGCGCCTGGGCGTCGACCCGGTGCTTGAACGCGCGCTTGCCGTCGACCTCCACGACCGGGATGTCGTGCTTGTAGTCCTCGTACAGGTCGCCGGACCAACCGATGTCGATCTCGCGGAACTCGAACTCGACCTCTCGCCGGAGGCCGAGAATGGCGGCCTTCGCCGTCCGGCACAGGGAACATCGCTCGCGCGTGTACAGGACGACCCGGTGCATGTCCGCCGGGCCTACCCGTGCTTCTTCCGCCGCTTGTAGTGCTTCACGCGCGCGACGGGCGGCTGGCCGAGGGGCCCGCCGACCAGGTATGCCTTGAGCGCTTCGCGCGCGATGTACGGCGCGTGGATCCGCCACTTCGGCCCGTTCACCACCACCGCCGCCACCGCGATCTTCGGGTCGTCCGCCGGCGCGAAGCCCACGAACCAGGAGTAGTCCTTGAACGGCTTGTAGTTGCTGAGCGAGCCGGTCTTCCCGGCCACCTCGATGTTCCCGAGGACGTTCCGGCGGCGCTCGTGGAAAGTGGGCGTGGCGGTGCCCTGCGAGACCGTCAGCTTCATCATGTCCCGCAGCGCGGCCGCCGTCTCGACGTTCATCAGGCGCAGGGAGCCGGTGGATTCCACCGCCTCGTCGTTCACGGCGTCGATCAGCGACGGCTCCATCGCCACGCCGCCGTTCCCGACGGACGCAGCGATCAGGGCCGCGTGCATGGGCGACAGCTTCACCTGACCGAATCCCGCGGCGCTCTTGGCGAAGCCGAGGCCGTCGTCGGGGATCTCGGCGCTCGACTGCTCCAGCGGCTGATCGAAGATGGGCCGGTTGAAGAGGAAGCGCTCCGCGGACCTGCGCAGCTCCTCGCCGTCGAGGTGCTTCACCGCCATCTTGGCGAACACCACGTTTGCGCTCTTCGCCATCGCCATGCTGAGCGAGAGGCAGCGGCGGTCCAGGTTGGGCTTGTCCTGAAGCAGCTTCCCCACCAGCCGCCGGATGCCGCCGTGGTAGCAGGTCTCGTCGTTGGGGCTCACGCCCTTCTCCAAGAGCGCGGCGCCGGTGACGATCTTGAAGACGGAGGCGGCGGGATACACCGGCTTGGTCACCGCGCCCTCGCCGAGCTCGGCCATGGCCAGGACCTTGCCGGTCTTCGGGTCGAGCGCCACCACCGCGGCCCCCACCGGCCGGTACATGCGGAGCAGCTTTTCCATCTTTCCCTGCAGCTTGGGCTCGATGGTGAAGCGGACCTGCTTGCCGTCGGCGGTCCTGGCCAGATACACGTCGCCGGATAGCTTCGCCTTCTTCCAGAGCGCGAGCCCCTGTGGGTGGTCCACGTGCTGCACCACCGCATTGGTCGCCGCCGCCGGAACCTGTTGGATCTGAGCGGGATGCTCCGGGAGGCCGGCGTCCAGCTCCGCCTCCGCCTCCCCCACCGCGTTGGCGATGTCCGAGGCGTTCAGCTGGTCGGGCTCTCCCATCGGGTCCCAGGGGCCCTCACGGACGTCGGCGGCGGGTGGAGTCTCGCCGGGACCGGGCTCTGGCTGCTGGGCGTGCGCGGCGAACGCGAGCGCCGCCGCCACGCAGGCGGTGGCAAGATGGACTGGTCTCACTTGGAGTCGGCGGCGCGGGATGTCAGTCACCTCGAAGATCATCGTACCGGGGAGTGGTCACGCCGCAAATTCGCGGTTGACGGATCTGCGCCGCGGATCAACCTTCGCGCGCCGTGCTCTCTTCCCTGGATCCCGTGACAGCGCAAAAACCCTCGTGGTGGAGGGCGCTCACGATCGATCTCGAGCTGCGGCCCCTGGTCACGCTCGCGGTGTTGCTCGGGCTGGCGTGGTTCCTGACCCGCTTCATCAACCTGGGCTTCAAGCGCGTGGTGGAGCGGCACCGGCAGCGAGGCACCCTGCTCCCGGCGGCGGCGACCCAGCTCGCGCTGGGGAGGCGGTTGCTCACCACCGTGATCTGGGTCACCGCCGCCGCCATCGGCCTCGCACAGTTTCCCGAGCTGCGGGTCCTCTCGGCGGGGCTGCTCGCCTCGGCCGGGCTTTCCGGCCTGATCGTCGGCTTCGCCGCCCGCGGCACCCTCGGCAACGCCATCGCCGGCATCACCATCTCCATCGCGCAGCCCATCCGCATCGGCGACGACGTGGAGATCAAGAGCGAACGCGGGATCGTGGAGGACATCTACTTCACCTACACCGTGCTGCGGCTCGGCGACGGGCGCCGGCTGATCATCCCCAACGACATGGTGGCCTCCGAGGTGATCAAGAACGCCACCATGGGAGGAGTGACGCGCGTCGCGCGCCCCGAGGTGCTGGTGCCGCCCGCGGTTGCTCCGGAGACCGTCCGGTCCGCGTTGCTGGCGGTGGCCAACGAGCATGAGCAGCTCGACCGCGCAGCCGTGCCCCCGGAGGTGTATTACGTGCGGGTGGACGAGCGCGGAACGGTGCTCCGTCTGGTGGCCACCTGCACGGACCCGGCGGCCGCCGACCGGCTGGTCCAGAAGGCGCTCGCCCAGGCCGCGCAGATGGTCTTCAAGCGTGCATTGTGAGGGGAAATTTCCGGGGCCGCCCGTTGTTCCATGTTAGTTACAGGGAGCCTGCCGTCGGGCAGTGAACGAAGGGGACCGTCCACGTGAAGAGCAACTGGAACGTCTTTATCGCCGTCTGCGTCGGCGCCGTCGCCGGCTTCGCGGTCGGCCAGCACATGGGCTCAAAGGGCGGCAGCCTGGGAACGCCGCTCCGCAACGCGCCGCAGGCCGCACCGTCGCCGGCCGCCATGGCACCGCCGGGCTCGGATCAGATCTTCAAGGTGGCGCTGGGCGATGCTCCGCAGCTGGGCAGCGCGGACGCCAAGGTGACCATCGTCGAGTGGTCGGACTTCCAGTGCCCGTTCTGCAGCCGCGTGGTCGACACGCTCCGAGAGATCGAAAAGAACTACGGCGCGGACGTCCGCCTCGTCTTCAAGCAGAACCCACTGCCGATGCACCCCGACGCCCCGTATGCCGCCAAGGCGAGCATCGCCGCGCAGAGGCAGGGAAAGTTCTGGCAGATGCACGACAAGCTGTTCGAGGCCGCCGCGTCGCGCCAGCAGGACGCGCTCAAGCAGGACAAGGTGGACGCCATGGCGCGCGACCTGGGCCTGGACACGGAGCGCTACCAGCGCGACGTGAGCTCGCCCGAGACTGCCCAGGTCATCCGCGACGATCAGGCGCAGGCCGCGAAGCTGGGCGCCGGCGGCACGCCGCACTTCTTCATCAACGGCGCGCGCGTGTCGGGCGCCATGCCGTACGACTCGTTCAAGGTGGTCATCGACGCCCAGCTCAAGCGCGCCAACACCGCGCTGGCCACCGGCGTAGCGAAGAGGGACCTCTACGAGTCCCTGATCAAGGACGGCCTGGGCAGTCCCCCCGCGCCGCCTCCGCAGGCCGCGCCGCAGGCGCAGGCGCGCAACGTCGATCCCGGCGACGGCCCCTGGATCGGCGCCAAGAAGCCCAAGGTCACCATCGTCGAGTGGTCCGACTTCCAGTGCCCGTTCTGCGCGCGCGTGGAGCCGACGCTCAAGCAGGTCCTGGACACCTACAAGGACGACGTCCGCATCGTCTGGCGCAACGAGCCGCTCAGCTTCCACGAGAACGCGATGCCCGCCGCCAAGGCCGCCATGGCCGCGGCCAGGCAGGGCAACGACAAGTTCTGGAAGATGCACGGGCTGATGTTCTCGCACCAGAACGAGCTGTCGGAGGCGAAGTACCAGGAGTGGGCGAAGCAGATCGGCCTCGACCTCGCGCGCTGGAGGAAGGACAAGGAGTCGCCCGAGGTCGCGGCGCTGATCGCCAAGGACAACTCCTACGCGCAGTCGGTGGGCGCGGACGGGACGCCGTCCTTCTTCATCAACGGCCGGTTCGTCTCCGGGGCCATGCCGTTCGACACCTTCAAGGGCGTGATCGACGAGCAGGTCCGCAAGGCGGACGAGCTGCTGAAGAAAGGCGTGAAGCAGGAGGGGCTGTACCAGGCGCTTGTCGACGAGAACGTCAAGGCGGCTGGCGGTCCGGCGCTGGCCGCGGGGCCAGGCCAGGCGCCGGGCGCAGAGCCGAAGTTCGACGTGCAAGCGGGCAATGCGCCGGCGAAGGGCCCCAAGAACGCGCCGGTCACCATCGTCGAGTGGTCGGATTTCCAGTGCCCGTTCTGCAGCCGCGCGCAACCGACGCTCCAACAGATCATGAAGGAGTACCAGGGCAAGGTGCGCCTGGTGTGGAAGAACCAGCCGCTCTCCTTCCATCCGAACGCCATGCCGGCGGCGGAGGCCGCGATGGCCGCCTACCAGCAGGGGAACGACAAGTTCTGGGCGATGCACGACCGGTTCTTCGAGAAGCAGAACGAGCTCTCGCCGGCCTACTACGAGCAGGTGGCGCGCGAGATCGGGCTGGACGTGCCGAAGTGGAAGGCGGCGGTGGAATCGCGCAGCTCTCAGGCGGCGATCCAGGGCGACATGGTCGCCGGCAACACGGTGGGCGCCAACGGCACGCCGACCTTCTTCATCAACGGCCGGAAGCTGGTCGGCGCCATGCCCTTCGAGTCCTTCAAGGCGGTCATCGACGCCGAGTTGTCCTCGCGGGTCGCGAAGAAGTAACCTCGCGGCCGTGGCCAGCATCCCGCCGCTGCCGCCGTCGAGCGGCAAGGAATGGCGGCTCCGACCCTTGAAGCGCGGCGACCGCGAGGCGGCCTTCAGGCTGCTTGCCGGCGAGGGTTGGGTGGTGCCTGCCCAGGAGCAGGAAGCCGTGCTCTCCTGGGTGGTGCAGCATCCCGAGCTGGAGAGCTTCGTCGCCCACGACGCCTACTCCTACGTGCGGCTGTTCGCGATGATCACCATGTCCCACCGCCCGCAGCTCCGGCTGGGGGGCCGCGTCGCGTCGATCGATCTGTTCGTGGTCGCCCCGGAGCAGCGGCACAAGGGCATCGGGCACGACCTGCTCTCGCAGGCGATGCGCCGGGCGGAGGCGCTCGGGTGCAAGCGGATCGAGATGCTGCTGCCCGAGACGCGCTCCGAGCGGCACACGTTCTTCGAGAACCAGGGGTTCGAGAACAACGGCAACGACCTCTGGATCCGGCGCTTCTAGGGCAGCACCCGGACCAGCCGGGCGGTCTTGCCGGGCTCGATCTGCACCTGTTCCTCGAGCCGCCTCCCGTCGGCCGTTTCCAGGACCAGCGTGTGCGACCCCGCCGGAAGCACCACGGGATTGGCCGCCGGAATCGGGGTCCAGCGCCCTGCTTCCTGTCCGTCGATCGTCAGCCGCGCGGCAGGCCGGCTCTGGACCACCAGGTAGCCGACGCCCCGGACGACGGCGGGAGTCGATACGGCGACCTCCGAGGCGATCTCCGGCGCCGGCTCGACCGCCGTCTTCTCGCGCCCGACGCGCTCCGGCTTGCGCGACAGGACCTTCCTGGGTTGAAGCGCCGGGGCCGGCAACGCGGCTGCCGCCGGAGCTGGTGTCAGGACCACGCCGGCGAGCTGCATCGGTCGCTCCGCGACCAGCCTCGCGATCAGCTCGACGGGCGCGCGGCCACCGCGCACGTCGAGCACGACCGAGAATGGCTTGAACCCGTCGGCGCGCACCTCGATGCGATGTTCCCCCGCCGGCAGGTTGCGCACGAACGGCGGAAGCTGGCCCGAGGGCCGGCCGTCGACGATCAGATCGGCGGGCACCGAGGGAGAGGGCGTGACGATCACCTTGCCGGGAAGCGGATCGCGCTGCATCCGGAGCGCGATCGACACGCCCACCACGCCCAGCGCAATCGGCAGCGCGGCGTAGAGCGCCCAGCGCCGGGGACTTGGACCCGCCTTCCGGGCCGCGAGCGGCTTCGAGAGCGCGGAGTCGCGCAGGCTCCGCGGCGCCACCGTGCGCTCGTCCGAGACGTCGAAGCGGCCCTGTTCGGCCGCCGCCACCGCCGCGTCGTCCATCTTCATCGTCGGCAGCTCGTTCGGCTCGCGCGGCGGCGCGCGTCGCGGCACCGGCGTCAAGCCTCGGGGAGGAGTGCGCGTGGTGGCGGGCGCGCGCCGCTGCTCCGCGGGCCGTGCTTCTTTGGCCTGGAGCACCGGCACCGGCAGCGGCTCGTGTGGCGTGTGGGCCAGCTCCGAGACGATCACCGGCGGCAGCTCGGCGCGCCGCGGCGGAGGGGGACCGGCAGCCAGCCAGGCGCGCAGGCGCCTTTGCTCCTTGTCGAAGTCGACCCTGAACTCCTCGCGCAGCCACTCCGCGAGCTGACGCGATCCGAAGGCGGCGTTGCCCGCCACCGCAAAGGGCGCGAGCTGGTCGTGCAGCTCGGACGCGCTCTGGTACCGCTGGGCGGGGTCCGGGGCCAGCGCCTTGAGGATCACGCGCTGAAGCTCTTCCGCGCAGGAGGGATTGCGCGAGCGCGGCTCGGGGACCGCTCCGCGCCGCACCTTCTCCAGGATGGCGAAGTCCGAGTCGCCGGTGAACAGCTTCTCGCCGCACACCAGCTCCCAGAGGAGGATCCCGCAAGCGAAGACGTCGCTGCGCCCGTCGATGGGTTGCCCCTTCACCTGCTCGGGCGACATGTAGCTGAACTTTCCCTTCAGGATCCCCGACTGCGTCTTCTGCAGCCGGCTCTCCGCCTTGGCGATCCCGAAGTCGATCAGCTTGACCTCGCCTTCGAAGCTGACCAGCACGTTCTGGGGCGAGACGTCGCGGTGGACGATGCCGAGCGGCCGCCCCTGCGCGTCGCGCTTGCGGTGCGCGTAGTCGAGCGCCTCGCACACCTCGGCGACGATCAGGCACGCCTGCGGAACCGGCACGGACTGCTCCCGCTTGCGGAAGCGCGCGACGAGCTGCCGCAGGTCCCGTCCGGAGATGTACTCCATGGCGATGTAGAGGTTCTCGTCGTACTTTCCCAGCTCCAGCACCTGGACGATGTTCGCGTGCGAGAGCTGCACGGCGATCCGCGCCTCGTCCACGAACATGTGGATGAACTCGGCGTCCTCCCCCATGGTGGGCAGGATCTTCTTGATCGCCAGCAGCCTCTCGAACCCTTCCACCCCGAACGCCTTGGCGACGAACACCTCCGCCATTCCACCCACGGCAATCCGCTCGAGGAGGAGGTAGTTCCCGAACTTGATGGGCTGGCGCATGGCGGCGAGCGCCGGAGCGTAGCGCCTCGGGAGCGGAACGGGCAAGATGAGCCCCATGCACGTCTGCCACGCTTGCCGCAGGGAGGTGGACCTGGGCGTGACGGGCACCGCGGGCCGCCGCGACGAATGCCCGCACTGCCGCGCGGCGCTGCACTGCTGTTTCAACTGCCACGCGTATGATGAGACGATGCGCTACGGGTGCCGGGAGCCGCAGGCGGAGCCGCCCAGCGACAAGGAGCGGGCGAACGCTTGCGAGCTGTTCGTGTTCAAGAAGGGAGAGCGGGCGGCGAAGGAGGAGGATCCGCGCGCGAAGGCGCTGTCGGCGCTGGACGCGCTGTTCAAGAAGTGAGGATGCGAACGGCTCTGCCGACGCGGAGCCATTTGGCTGTTCGTGGAGGCGGTGGCAGTGACGGGTGTGCTGGTCCCCTCCCCGCGGCTGTGTTGGTTGGTCCGCGGTCCGAAATGCCGGGCGAAACAAGGTTCTGCCCAAGTCATTTGGCCCGTGAATCTACGGCTCTACTTGTGATGGTTCCCGACGCTGCGGCGGGACCAGCACACGGCGGCCTGCTCCAGGCTCGTTGATGTGTCGCATAGTCAACTCGTCCCGGGACGGGCCGCACCGCGTCATGCGACTCGGCCGGTCTGAAATCGCGAGAGCCCCTCGCGTATGGGCCCGCTGCGCTCCGCCCCATCCACGAACAACCCAAGCCTGCTCGCGTCGGCAGAGGCGTTCGGGTTCACGAGCCGGGCGAGGCTTCGTCCAACTCGCGGGACGAGTCGGCGGCGACGAGGTCTGCCCAAATCAATCCGTACCGGTTCGTCCTTCTGGCAGCATGGACACGTGCCATGCGACGAGCCTCCATCCATCCTTCTGCTTCACGAACGTTTCGGTCGCGAGGAGGGTCCCTGCCCGGTGCTCGCCCCGCACGATCACGCCCTCGTTGCGGCCGGCGGCGCCGCGACGAACAGGGCGACAGCAGTCGTCGCAACGAAGAGGCCAAGCTTCACGCCATCTCGTCGAATGTTCATGATCGCCTCTGGGACAAGAGGTCTGCCCAAATCAATCGGCGCAAGCAACAGAGCCGCCGTGTGACGAACCCGAACGTCCTTCCGCCCAATCTACCGCGCCCGCCGTGAATCCGAAGGGCTCTGCCGATGCGGTCTTTGGCTGTTCGTGGCGGAGGAGGGTGTGCCGGGGGTGTGCTGGTCCCCGGAAATCCTGGGACAAATCGGGTGGAAACGAGGTCTGCCCAAATCAATTCGCCGGAAGTTCGCCACGATGTGCCCGCCCTGCTTGGCAGAGCTGCCGAGCATCGAGCGCCTGCACAAAGCGGTTCGAAGCTGCCCGTCTTCGTGCTGGCGGACGGCGATCTGCCGCAGGTGTTCGACTCAGACTACATCCCGGCCACCTACGTGGTCAGCCCCGACGGCTTGGTCGTCTATCAGCATACCGGCGCGGCGCTCTGGGACCACAAGCGCGTGGTCGCGTTCCTGCGTGGGCTGGCCATGAAGCACGTCCTTCCGCCGCCGAAATCCGAGCTCAACGTACGAGTCGGAGGACCCTAGCCGGTCTCACTCGCGATCCAGTCCAGATACGCCTTGTGCCCCTGCTCCACCGGGATGGCGATCACCTCCGGGACGTCGTACGGGTGCAGCTCGAGAATGCGCTCCTTCAAGCGCTCGAACTGCTGCTGGCGCGTCTTGAGCAGCACCAGCACCTCGTTCTCGTCCTGGATCTTCCCCTGCCAGCGGTAGATCGATCTCAGCGCGGGCAGGATGTTCGCGCACGCGGCCAGCTTCTCGCCCACCACCTTCTTCGCCATCTCCGCCGCCGCGTCCGAGTTGGGCAGCGTGGTGAGGACGAGCATCGCATCGGTCATCCGCGCTCCTCCGTTCCGGGTTCCGCTGGTCCTGCTCGAGCGCCACCGGGAGATTGATGGAGAAGATGCAGCCTTTCCCGGGCAGGTTGCGCACGTCAAGGGTGCCGCCGTTGGCCTGGACTCCCTGGCGGCTGATGGCCAGCCCGAGACCCAGGCCGGTGCGGTCGGTGCTGCGGCGCTCGAACGGGCGGAAAAGCTGTTCGGTGAAGCCCGCAGGCAGCCCGCCGCACTCGTCCTCGACCTCGATGCGAATCTTGTCCGCGGCCGCCACGGTCCGGAGGAGGACACGGCCATGGGGACGGCTGAACTTGAACGCGTTGCTGAGGAGATTCGAAACGGCGGACGCGAGGAGCAGGCGGTCGGCGTCCACGGCGACCTTGGAAGGCACTGCCCCGACGGTCAGGTGAACCCCTCTGGCAGTGGCCTCGAGGACTGCCGTGGCCTCCATGTCCCGGATGAAATTAGACAGGACGATGCGCGCGCGGTGCTGAGCGCCGGTGCTGAGCCGGACTGCAGCCAACGAGCGGTTCGAAGTCTCCCGAAGACCCATCAACGCGCGACCGAGCACGGCGCCTGTCCTTCCGCTGATTCGCACCTGGCCGCCACGCAGGACCTGGAACGCCACCATCGCGGTCGAGATCAGGTTGCGCTGCTCGTGTGCGAGAGCAGCGAACCGCCCCATCTCGCCCTCCGACAGCGAGTGCTCGCGCAGCCGAAGGAATTCGGTCACTGCCACGGCGATGGCCTCGTCGAGGCAGTGGTTGAGGGTGCGGAACTCCTCGGTCGCGATCGGCGAACCGAGCTCCACGGCCAGGTCGGTGAGGCACTCGCACACGTCACCGTAATCGTGGACGACTTGCCCGATGGTGAACCCGCTTCTCAACATCTCTCCACCGTGCTTCGTCGCCGTGGCCGTCAGCGCTGATTCGCTGATCGACGAACCGCGGAGGAGGGCTGCAAGCTGCGTGAGGAAGAGAGGAACGCCGTACTCCAACTCGGCCGGGGTGGAGCTGGGAAAAGCACGCGTCGCTACTTTCTCGCGCGCGTGGGCAATCAATTCGTTCCGATGCTCAGTGATGAACTCCAACAGCATGGCCCGCTCCAACGCGCTCTCGCGCGTGCCGCGGGCGGCCCCAGAACAACCCAGCACGGGCTCGGCTGCTCAACCGGAACTCGTGCGAGTTGGCCGCAACACCGTGCTCGGGGCGCCGCGGCGCGACCACGCATAACGACATCCATGCGATTGCGCAATCCGCCCTTAGCCCCAATGCTGCTCAGTTAGTGCAGGACGATGGAAACAGAGCTACGTCGACGCCGACGTTACGTGGACGTAACGTGGACGTGGACGTTACGTGGACGTGAGCGTGGACGGCGACGGCGACGGCGACGTGGCCGTGGGCGCCATCATCGACACAGTCTCGTGAGCATCCCCACGATCCGTTC
>Ga0209526_10002342_pt1 | contig 12781 bp, 12 predicted proteins | sample JacPinW_OM2H0_M1_FD_188566 | JGI IMG/M metagenome (GOLD analysis project Ga0209526, IMG submission 188566) | Forest soil microbial communities from Algoma, Ontario, Canada - Jack Pine, Ontario site 1_JW_OM2H0_M1 (SPAdes) (version 2) | ecosystem: Environmental > Terrestrial > Soil > Boreal... | reverse complement strand
CGTCCATATAAGAAGGAATGCACCTCGTAGCGCAGCGCACGACGGCTTTTGCTTATGCTTTCCGCGTTTATTTCAAAATTGCCAAGGTCGCGCAAAACTGTCCACTACGTTATCGTTACCCACGGTTGTCGCAAGCCATAAGAAGCGAACGTGATGGGAGGCTCACAAGCTGGCCTGCCCGATATGGTTCCCGCAGTAGGCAACGTTTCCTGAGAGCGTCTATTGAAGCGCGTGTTGTACTCGTCTTGGTACCCACCCGCGGGTTGATTCAAGAGCCCTCGGATCCTCTCGAAAGCCCCATCGCTTACTCGCCCCGAGTCGGTAGCTTCCAGGCAAATTAGAACATGTCGGCCGACGATGTGCATAAGGCCACCTTATGCATTCTCGCGTTCTCAACCGCTCACGTCATGACGGTCGATGAACTCAAGGCGCGCGTCGCGCGAGGCACGGAAGCCGCTCGCACAAAGAGCACAAAGGCAGCATAGGCGACGCATCTTGGTTGTGATTTGGGGCCAACCTCTCTCCAGATTCGGAGCTGAGGTACCGATCTTGAGCTCCATGAACGCAGCGGAGTAGTGGCGACGCGGATTTTGCTCGCCCGTCCCATCTTCACCTTTTTGTGGAACAAACCCACCCAGGTTCGCGAGGATCAACGAATCGAAGATCAGTCGCGAGCTAACCGAGTCACGGTGACATCTCGGTATTAGCAAAGGGGACGGGCAACCCTTGTCCCTTTGTGCTGCAGCGATTGGACCGACACCCTCAGAATACCCGGGATAGGCGGGCCAATGGGCGTCCCTGATCGTCGACCTTTTCGGCGCGCATGCGCTGGTTGTAGATCTCCACATTGAGCCCGCACACTTCAAAGCGCGCCATATAGGCCATCAGAAATGCATTAGCTCCCATGCGAAAGAGCGCGCCGACGTCGCCTGTCAGCAGAGCCTCGCGCTCGGAAGTTGTCAGATCTTTGTGGGCGAGTGCTCGCGTCGGATCGCTTTTCATGGCGGCGCGGAAGGCGTGGTCGCGTAGCAACTCGCGACAGAGGTAATTGACCGTGAAGATCGACATGGGTCACCAGCGCCACACGCCGTAGGCGTGACCATTTTGCATTTGCGGTGCGACATAGCTCGGCTTGCGGTTGCCAATCGCACCCAGCATGGCAATCCAATTGAGCAACTCGCCTCCCACATTGCCGGCCTTGAAAAGCTGCTTCTCAGTGGCTTGTGCGATTAGCATGTCGATTTGCGCTTGCTCTAGATAGGAAATCACGCGTGTGACCCAGTTCGGATCGGGCACTCCGTCGGAGCGGCCAGGCGCCATACGTGGGCCGCCGACTTCGAGCGAGAAACTGCCGCTGCCCATGACCGCAATTCGCAATGCCGACGGCCACGACGCGATCGCGCGGCCAACGGTCTGGCCGAGGGCGTGACAGCGCTGCGCTGACGGCAGCGGCGGTACGTGTCCGCTGATGAACACCGGAATGACCGGAACGTGCATACGGGGCGTCAGAAAGTGCAACGGCACCGCGATCGAATGATCAACGGAGAATTGCTGCGTAAGGGCAACATCGAAACCGGCCGCAATAGCTGCCTGACGGATGTGCCCCGCGAGATCGGGAGCCGATGGGATGGTGTAGGTCGGAACCTCGCGCGGCTCGTCGTTCGGGCCCGTGAAGGTCTCGTCTACACCGATCGCGAAAATCGGCAGGTTGTCGAGAAAGAACGTGTTGAGGTGATCAGTGTCGAACATCACGATAACGTCAGGGCTCGCGGTTGCAAGCTCGGCGGCCTGCGCCGCAAACAGCTTGGCAATCTCGCAGTCGGGACCGTCACGCTTGACGAAGAACGGAAATACCGGAGTGTGCGGAACTCCAAAGCCCGCAACGATTTGAGCCATCCTGCAAAACTCCCTTGAGCTGCCATTCAGGCTTGTAGTTTCACGACTTGACTGTGGGCGCGTGCGCGATGTGTGGGGCGACTAATTGGTGAAGCTCTGCCTTTCGGTTGCCGTAGGCGACCACGATCGGAATGGTCCGCTGTTGCTAAATCACGTTGGCGTGGCCCGCCTGCCACCGTGCAAGACCCGAAAAACTCTAGCCTCCCGCGATCCAAGTAATGGTATCGCTTGCATAACACAGAATGATCCTAACCTAGTCCAATTTGATGTTGCGCCGTTCGAGGATCGGGCCCCAGTCCGCGAGTTGCTTTCGGGCGTACGCTTCTGCCTCTTCGCTGGAACTTGGGTTCACCAACACGCCGATCTCAGCCATCTTGCCCGAGAATTCGGGTGCTTGAATGGCTTCGATCAGCGATTTGTTGAGACGCGCGATCACATCAGGCGGCGTACCCGCTACCGTCCCGAGCGCGATCCAGACCGGAACCTGGACGTCATAACCGAGTTCGACGAAGGTCGGTATATCCGGAAATGCTGCTAGCCGTTTGGGCATCGCCACGGCAAGGGCTTTGAGCGCGCCCGATTTTACATGCGGCAGTGTACTGCCAGTGTCGTTGAACAACGCTTGAACCTGTCCTCCGAGCAGATCGGTGGTCGCTGGTGCACCGCCCCGGTATGGCACGTGTGTCATGCTCAACTGGGCATGCTCGTTCAGTAACTCAAGCATCAGGTGCTGCGCTGTCCCAGGCCCCGCCGAGGCGATGTTCACCGAACCAGGCGGCTGCGATCTCACATATGCGATGAATTCAGCTAGATTGTTGACCGGCAGCTTCCCGTTAACCAGCAACCACATCGGAACGGTCGACACCATGCCGATCATCGCGAAGTCACGCGGCGGGTTGTAGGACAGCTTGGAATAGAGGTGTGGGTTCAGCGCGTAATCGCCGACGTTCAGGCTGATCACTGTGTAACCGTCGGCTGGCGACGTTGCGACACTGCTCGCGGCCGTAGCGCCGCCAGCACCTGGCCGGTTGTCGACCACGATCGGCTGGCCCAACGACTTGCTCATTAGCCCAGACAGAATGCGCGCCTGCATATCGAGCCCGCCGCCGGCGGGCACGCCCACGACCCAACGGATGGTCTTAGACGGAAAGGATTGTCCCAAAGCGGCAATCGGCCGAGCAACCACGGCACTAGAAAGTCCCAGCAGCACAGACCGGCGGCTCGTCGTCATATCTTCCCCAATTGCTATTCCCGCGATGGCAGCGGGTTTGCGGCTTGATATTTGCGAATTTATATCCGGCCGAACCGCTAAGCAATGATCCCCGCAATACTGCGGGCTGTCTCGACGTCTTTCATCAAGCCGATGCGGCACCGAACAAGCTGGCCGTTTCCGTGGAGCTTACGATGGTTGCAAAGGCGCGCAGAATTTCGATGCTCTGGGCGTGGAGATCGGCGCGCCCGCTCGCGCAGCAGTCCTCGACCACGAAGGTTTCGTAACCCCGGTCCGTCAATTCAAACACCGCGGCTTCGACGACGAGACGCGTGGCCACGCCGAATACCAAGACCTTGCGCACGCCGTATTCCCGCAGCAGCGCTTCCAGACCCGTGCCTGGAAACGACAGAATCCCCGTGTGATGAAGCACGGCTTCGCCCGGAGCAGGCGCGGCGTCATCATGAAATGCGGCCCCCCATGTTCCTCGTAAAAACACGCCTTCCGACAACGCGGCTCGAAACAACGGGGCGCTACTCATCACACCAGGGTGGTTGCGCAGCGTGCTGCCCGCGACGTGGATCACTGCCGCTCCAGCTTCTCGCGCGTATTTGAAGACGCGCTGAACGTTCTGAAGGACGTGACGCTCTTTCACTTGTTCGGCGTTGCCGCGGCGAGCGACTGCTCCCTCCGGATGAATGACCGCGTTCTGGAGATGGAGGGAAAGGACGGCGGTTTCGACACTCATTCGGCTGCTTTCCGGTCCCCTGCAGGGGTTGGTTGGTAACGGTCCATAAGAAACTGAGATCCCAGTTGAGCAAAGACCGGACAGCCGATGAGAGCCAAGGTGGTGTCTATCTCGCTGCGAAGAATATTGATTGCGCGCCGCACTCCCGCTGTCGCCCCAGCGACAACTCCATAGAGTGTTGCGCGGCCTACAAAAACCAAATCAGCCCCGAGGCAACGGGCGACGACGACATCGGAACCGCGTCGCACCCCGCTGTCAAGCATGATGGGCACACGATCTCCAACGATCGACTTGATCGCCGGTAACGCTTCGAGCGGTGCCGGCGCCCGGTCCAACGCTTTGCCGCCATGGTTGGAGATAACAACACCATCGACACCCATCTCAACCGCCCGAAATACGTCATCGGGATGCATCAGGCCCTTGACGATCAGACGCCGCGGCCAGTTACGGCGAAATCGCTCCAGATCACGCCAAGTCTGCGCTGTTGGGCTCTGCTCGCGAAAAAACCCGGCGACTGCATGCGCCGACGCGCCGGCAGGCGCATAAGGCGCCCAGCTTTGCATCATCGGCATGCCACCGTGTCGCAGATATTCGAATAACCAGACCGGGTGGGTGAGTGCCTCGAGCAGAAGCGGCAGCGGCGGACGGAACGGCAATCCCATCCCGTTGCGCATGTCGCGTTCACGCTTAGGGAGGACCGGCGTGTCCACGGTAAGCACTAGCGCTGCACAGCCCGCATCGTGCGCGCGCTTGACCTGCGACTCGGTGATGGCCGGGTCACGCGCAGGATAAACCTGGTACCATGTTCGTTGTGGCGCAAAACGCGCGACGCTTTCGATGCTTGCCATCGATGCCCCGGAGATGACAAACGGAATATTCGCTTCGGCCGCACCTTGCGCGAGCATTAGTTCAGCGTCGCGACGGAAGACCCCGGCGATCCCGGTCGGCGAAATACCGAAGGGCGACGACAAAATTGAGTCAAACAGTCGTACCGATTGATCTCGCTTGGACACATCCAAGAGATAGCGGGGCAGCAAACGATGGCCTTGAAATGCCTCCTCGTTGCGCGAGAGCCCGCGCTCGTCTTCAACGCCACTCTCGATGGCCTCGAATAGAATGCGGGGAAGCCTGCGCTTCGTCAGCTCCCTCAGATCCCCTATGCTGAACGCTCGTTCAAGATTCATCATGTTACACTTTACCTGACGTTCCTCGAATGACTAGGCCGAAGCGAGCGATAGCGATGCGGATTTACAGTGGAGCGGAATCACGAGCGGGGCATACAGGCATGTGACCAACTCAGCCAGCGCGCCCTTTTGAGAGAGATGCGTGAGCCGAATAACCAAGCAAGTCACGACCTGGAGGACACTTGCTTCCACTTCTCTTTTTGGACCTATCTCGGGTTTCGATATGACCTTTGCCGTCTCCGGCATCACCTTGTCATACATTTCAACAATGTGCTTCAGGGCGGTAACTATCGTCTCCACGATATGTTCGATGAATCCCAAAAAGGTCGTGGAGGTATCATCTTTGAGGTTCAATCTGACCTGGATGGACTGCGTTCTTGCCAACGATTGCACGTTCATGCCCGAGAGTTTGTCCCGCTATACAATTACGCGGCCGGTTCCCCGCGGCCCTTTAGTTCACCACCTCGGCATGCAGTGCGATCAAGCGGCGCACGTCTTGATGTGTCGGTCGGCGTCCAAAACCGCATTCGGTCGCAATGCCAAAATCTGCAAGATGGCGTTCGGCCGCCGCGATTCTGTGGTGCGCCCCGTCGACCCCGTCGGTGTAGTGCACCAGCCCGAGATAAACTTCGCGGATGTGCGAACGTTGCAGCCGGTCGAGGGGCGCGAAATAGGCATCGTCCGTGCGGTCCCGCGGCACCGGCATATGGACATAGTCGATCGGGCGCCGCAGCCCGTCTACGAGCGCATTGGCCATAGCGACGCAGGCCGTGAGGTCGCGTGGGTCGATCGCATGCTTGTGATCCTGGCTGCCGTAACAGAGATGGAAGCCAAGTTCCACGTCGGGAGCAACCGCATTTCCAAGGCGGGCGAACCTCTGGACGATCCCCTTCAACGGGTCATCAAACCAGAGCGTTACGTAAGTGTTGGAAGGATTTTCCCAGACCAGCAGCCCCTGAACGATATCCCAGGTGATCGCAAGCTGATCATGCGGGATCTCGGCCTGAATTCTTTCAAGCTCTGACAGGAGCGCGTGCTCGTACGGCTCCTCGACCAGCTTGCGTGATCGTGGCTCTATATTCACCATCACGTCCATCGGCGCTGGCAATCCGACCTGGAACTTCCACGCCTGCGGAATGCGGCCCGCATTTTTGAGCGCGCGGAAGACACCGTAGGACGCGAGCGCATAACGCGCGTAACCCAGTTCCGATATTCTGATCGCACCTGCATCCTTCACCCGGATCGGGATGTTGTAGCCGGTCAGGCGTGTGAGCCCACCCTCCGGCAAATCGCCAGGCTCAAGTCCGGGAGCTGAGGCCAGCACCGGATACTGCGACTGCACCCACATTTTGCGATCGCCAATTTCACCGTCGGGTACGCGGCGGACGCGCTCGCCCAGCAGCTCGGCCACTGTGGTAAATACGTCATAGGGACGGGTGAGAGGAATGCTGCCGACCAGATAGATGTCGCGGGCGCCGTTCGGCATTACGATCCTCCTGTCCAACATTGTTGAGTTTTCAATTGTGTAAGTGTGACAAGATTTGGCTGTCAAGTTTGACCCCGCAGGATTGGCGACCGTGGCGGATTGGAACGCTGATATCGAAACGCGCGCCTGGCAGATCGGACGGTGGCGCCGGTTGGCGCGCGAGCTAGCGCCCAATGAACCTGAGCTACGTGCGATGTAGCTTGAAAACGCGACCCGCGCGATCAACAGTGAAAGACAGGAAAGCCGTCCACCTCCGCAGCATCGTTGCAACCAGCCACGAGACCTAGGGATCACACCCAAGCTGGATCGAAGCCAATAAGCACCTAAAGCCAGCGCCTCCAATTGACGCAGAAGTTCGGTCTAGTGGCTTGGGTAACCAGGGTCGCATATTCAGATAGAACGCGAGGTCGCTAGGAGGCTGACGGACACGCAACAGCCGCTGTCCGCCGGGTTGTGCCTGAGCGAGGTAGCGTGAACGTCCGGTTTTCGATGGCGGTAGACCATGCACCGGCTCGATGTTAACCATTTGCTGTTCAATCAACGCAAAATTCTTGGGGAGGAAATGATGATCCGCTCGCGCCGAAAGATCTTGCAATCTACGCTTGCTCTGCCGGTTGTCTTGGCCCTGCCTCGGGCGAGCTGGAGCCAAGTTGACGAATACCCCAACCGAGAAATCCATTCCATCTGCATGTTCCCAGCCGGAACCGGCGCAGACATCATCGTTCGCTACTACAGTCGCAAACTGCAGGACTTGGCCGGCAAGCCCGTCGTGGTTGAAAACAGAATTGGGGCCGCTGGCAACATCGCGACCGAGTATGTCGCCCGTTCTAAGCCGGACGGTTATACGGTGTTTATTGCGCCGGCGAGCTCGATCATTCCGCCAGCCCGCTTCCTGTTCAAGCAGCTGGGATATGATCCCGACAAGGATCTGGCCTCGGTTGCGTTGTTGGCGACGCTTCCGTTCATCCTGTTTGTCGCAGGCGACAGTCCCATCAAGACCGTCCCTGAGCTGGTTGATTATTTGCGAAAGAAGGGTGACCAAAGCAGCTATGGCTCGAGCACGACCGTGGGTCAGGTCTGTGCGGAAATGTTCAAAGAGAAGTTCGGCCTCAAGACCATGGAAGTCAAATACCGCTCCGGTCTCGACGGGCTGAACGAGCTGATCAAGCATCAGCTGGACTTTTACTTCACGGATCCGGGCACGACCAAAGGGATGGTCGCAGACGGACGGTTGCGACCATTGATGGTTACGACGGCCCGCCGCAGCAGCGCGCTGTCCGATCTGCCGAGTGCTCGCGAGTGCGGTGTAACCAACCTCGATCTAGAATCATGGTGGTCGGTCCATGTCCCAGCCGGAACGCCGGCCGCTATTATCCGAAAGCTGGCTGGATGGATCGATCAGTTCGCGGCGTCCGATGAGACAAAGAAATTTTTGGCTGACACCACGAGCGCTGAGCCCCTATTGGGTGGGGCCAAGGCGGTCGATGACCTCATGGCAAAAGACCGGGTCAAGTGGGCGGATTACGTTCGGATCGCCAAGATCGAGCCGCAGTAAATGGACTATGGAGGGCCGTCGCATAGGCGTTCCGCATCTGAAACGGGAGAACGATGATGGCTGATACGAAGCCGCCATACCGCGCTGAACATGTTGGCAGTCTTCCGCGCCCTGACCGTTTGATGGGTGCGCGCGAACAATACGCGGCGGGCAAGTTGCTCAAGCTGGAGCTCACGCGCATCGAGGACGAATACATTCGCGAAGCTGTTGCGATGCAGGAGCGGGTCGGGATCGGCGCGATCACGGATGGCGAGTATAGAAAGCGAGGGTGGCGCGAATTCCTCTACGACAAATGCGATGGCTTCGGGCCAGAGACTGTAGAGCGCGCGTTTCCTATTCGGCTCTACGACGGCACGACAGCCCCCCCGATCCGCGAACCGAAAGTGACGGCGAAACTTAAACGCCGCGAGCCGCTCTCGGCCGAGGACTTTTCGACGTTGAAGACGATGACGCGGCGGCCGATCAAGGCCAATCTGCCGACCCCGTCGGTTGCCCATTTCTTTACAGGGGACGCGGCGCTCGATCGCACCGCTTACGGCAATCGCGAGGAGCTCATGGACGACCTCGCCCGGATCATGCGCGAAGAGATTGCTGATCTTGCTGCGCGCGGCTGTACGTATTTACAGATGGACGAGGTGCCGTTGGCTGTGATCTGCGACCCTAAGAACATGGAGGTCGTTTGGAGGCGCGGCGACGACCCTGATCAGCTCATTGAACTTTACCTTGATGCCATTAACAACTCGATTGGCGAGCGGCCTGCGAACATGACCGTGTGCGTCCACCTATGTCGTGGGAACTACGCGCGAGGGATGGCCGACGGCGGCTACGAGCCAATTGCGGAGCGCATGTTCGACCAACTCGATGTGGACGGCTACTTTCTCGAATATGACACCCCGCGCGCCGGCGACTTTGGTCCGCTTCGTCACTTGCCGAAACCGAAGAAGGCGGTACTCGGGCTCGTGTCCACCAAGCTGCCGGAGCTCGAAAGCGCGGACGCCCTGAAGCGCCGCATCGACGAGGCCACAAAATTTATTGACCTTGAGCGCCTATGCTTGTCACCGCAATGCGGCTTTGCCAGTGTCCCAACGCGCGTCCGTCAGACATTTGCTATGGACCTCACGGAGCGCAAGCTCGCTCGCGTCGTAGAGGTCGCGCGCGAGATCTGGGGATGACACTTATTTGAACTGCTCGGCTGCCTGCGTGCCCGGGGCCGGCGGTACAGTGATATGAGGGAGGACCTTATGAAAAGAACACGCTTGTTGTTCACTGGACTTGCCACCATTGCGCTCGCGGCGACGTGCACACCGACCAGCGCTGAATCGGAATTCAAGGTTGGGTTTGTGCTGTCGCAAATCGGACCGCTGGCGGAACTCTCCAAGGCCTTTCTAGATGGTGCCGAGGTTGGGATTGCCATGGTGAATGACGCCGGCGGCATCGGTGGCCTTAAGGCGCGGCTTGTGGTGTGCGACAGCCAGGGACAAGAGCCACAGGCGGTCATCTGCGCCAAGAAGCTGATCAATGATGATCAAGTCAACTTGCTGGTCGGCGCAACCGGGACGCCTCAGACGATGGCGATTATCCCCGCGGTGGAGGCCGTCGGTGTTCCGCTATTTGGCATGGGAGCCGGCCGGGTCATTTGGGAACCGGTGAAGAAATGGGTGTTCAAGTCGTTTCCGTCGAACGACGACCAGATTCCGGTCGAGATCGATTTTGCACGGAGCAAAGGATGGAAGCGCGTCGCGCTGATCACGGACAATTCCGCGTTTGGCAAAGACACTGCTGAGATCACCCGGGTGGTCGTCAAGGAAAAGGGGCTGGAACTCGTCGCGGATGAGACCTACGCCCCGTCCGACACCGACGTGACGGCGCAGGTCACCCGCCTGCGCGCCGCCAACCCCGACCTGGTCCTCAACCTCGCCGGCGGTATTCCCACGGGATTGCTCGTTGCTAAAAAAGCAATCCAACTTGGAATCAAAGCGCCGCTAATGCAGGGGTTGAACTTTGTAGTTGACAGTTATCCGCCGCTTGTGCCGCAAGCGATCGATCAATCCTACTTCGCCGGATCGAAAATGATGGTGGACTTGCCCTCCAGCGATTTGCTTTACCCAAACATCGCGGCGTTTCGCAAGAAACATGCCGAGTTGCGGGGGCCATCAGTAAAGCCAAACGGCAACACGATCATCGTGGCGGATATCCTCCTGCTGGTGAAGAACGTTGGCCAAAGCCTAGGCAGTAAGGTTCTCGACAAAGACGCATTGCGCAACGCGATCGAAGGGGCCAAGGACATTCCTGGCCTGCAGGGAATTTGGAACCTGTCGCCTACCAATCACGGGAATTCGTTCGCGGCCGGCACTGTGGTTCTAACGAACAGCAAGGGCGAGTGGAAACTTGCTAAGTAAACTGCATCCTTGGAATGACGAAATGGAAATCCTACCCCGTGCGAGGGCGCAGGAAGCCCTATGACGTCGATCTGTCAGCGTGGCCCAAAGCCCGAGCACTTGAGGGCAGACACAGGGGATTGCGCGCTTGAGCAGTCGACGACCGGGCGGACAGCGTGAAGCCGACTTACCGCGCAGTACGGCGGTCAATCTTATTGCTGCCCCAGCCGCGAGTTTCCTACAAGTCTGAACCGTTATTGCAATCGCCGTTGCTAGGCGCCAGACAGATGATCAGTGTCCTCGGCGTCGAAGGGATTTGTTGGACTTGCCGCCAGCGCTTTGCCGGGCGGATGACCAACTGCCAGTAGACGGCATCCAATGGCGGAGCGGTCCAGACCATCAACAGCGGAAGTCACGTGCGTCTAAAAACTCTCGGTGAAATTTGACCCCCATGTATCCCGTTGCTCCCGTTGGCAAGGTTTCTCAACGGCCCATGCGCGCCTTCACAGGATCCTTTACTCGTTCGATTTTGGCGAACTCTACATTGCGCAGCCCGTCATCGACCCTTTCTACACGGCGGATGTAGACATCCAGGATGATGTCGCGCGTCTCCGCATCGATTGCGATGGGCCCACGTGGGCTTTCCCAGGCCATGCCCTTCGCCGCGTTGATGAGGCTGTCGCCATCCGCCTTACCGCCAGTTTTTTTCAAAGCCTCATAGATCAAGTGCATCCCATCCCAGCCACCGATCGAAAGGACATCCGGGTGACGTCCGCCCGAAATCGCCGCGTAATCGCGTACAAACCCCCTGTTCAACACCGAGGCATGGTTCCAGTCGTAATGGGCGACTGTGATAAAACCGAGCGCCACGTCGCCCATGCTCTTGAGCGCGGAATCGTCGGTGAGGTTGCCGTCGCTCAACACCATTGTCTTGCGAGCGTCGACGCCGTGCTCGCCGATCGCCTTACCCAAGGCTGCGGGCTGTGCTCCCGCTGGAATCCAGACGTAGATGCCGTCCGGATTGGCATCCTTCGCGCGCTGCACGTAAACGGAGAAGTCGGGCTGCGCCACGGGAAAGCGGATCGAAGCGAGAACGCGCCCGCCCGACTGTTTGTAGCCCTCCAACACTGCTGCCTCGGCATCGTGCCCCGGGCTATAGTCAGAAACCATGCTGAACAACGTCTTTACACCGTTCTTTGCGGCCCAATTTCCAAACGGCTCGTTGAGCTGTGATTGGGTGCCCGACGTGCGTACTATGTAAGGTGACCTTGTGGTTAAAGTAGCAGCCGCGGCATTCATCACGACCATCAACTTTTTCGATTCTTCCGATACGCTCGCTGCGCTCATAGCGTTTGGACTGAGAATCCATCCGGCCAGTAGGTCCACGTTTTCCCGAACGACCAACTCTTGCGCAAGCCGCTTGGCAATATCGGGCGCGATACCACCGGTATCACGACGCAGAATCTCGACCTTTTTTCCGGCTATAGTGTCCCCGTTCTTTTGCATGAATAGCTTGATGGCATTATCCATTTGTGCGGCTGTATCCGCGAACTGGCCGGAATAGGGCAGAACCAATCCGATCTTGATCGTATCCTGTGCTGCGGCTGACGCCGACAGGACTGCACCGAATGCAATTGCGACGAATGCTGCTTTTCGCATGTGCGTTACTTTTTGTCGCGCCGAGCCGCGATGAACTCGCGCCGGTTATTTCCACCCTTAGCCTAAAAGCCGAACGATCATATAAGCCGACCCTATCCACTGGAAGGGCCGGGTATAACCAGTTAGAGGCTTATCAAGCGAGGCTTGGGTCAAAAGCTGAAAAGCTCGCCCTGAGCATTTGTTGTCCGCTTTCGACCCGATAGCAGACAGTCGGCAGGGGCGCCCCCTACCCCCTGCCATATCTCGCCATTCTTCGAATTCGACGGTCCGAGCCCAAAATCCGCGGCCCGAATTTTGGCTTGTAACTCATCCAACCGCGGCTATGGCCGGATACGTGTCCCGGCAATTTGAGCGGCGAGCCAATCATGGGTATACTAACGAATTGGTTCGCACTCACCCCGAGACTACCGATGTCGCTTGAGCTCTTTTATTCACGCGCAGGCCATCTGATGCGCCGCGCCAACCAGATTGCGGTCGCGATCTTTCTTGAGGAGGCCGCCGAGCTGGGGCTGACCGCCGTGCAGCACGCGGCGCTGGCGATGATCGAGGAAGTGCCGGGGATCGATCAGGCGACGTTGAGCAGCATGATCGCGCTCGACAAAGCGAGCCTGGTGAAAGTGCTTGACCGGCTGGTGGAGAAAGGGCTAATCACCCGCACCCAGTCG
>Ga0209526_10002341_pt1 | contig 12782 bp, 8 predicted proteins | sample JacPinW_OM2H0_M1_FD_188566 | JGI IMG/M metagenome (GOLD analysis project Ga0209526, IMG submission 188566) | Forest soil microbial communities from Algoma, Ontario, Canada - Jack Pine, Ontario site 1_JW_OM2H0_M1 (SPAdes) (version 2) | ecosystem: Environmental > Terrestrial > Soil > Boreal... | reverse complement strand
ACTCCTGATCGAGGAACATCCGTAACCCCTGCCGCACAACCCAGTGGTCGTCGACCACCAGGACCTTGATCGGATCGCCGCGACGCGGCTCAGTACCCGACGCTCTCGTGACCATTTCGCCCGTAAGCGATTATGCTCGTAGCTCGGCCATTCGCCTTGATCGCCACAGGTTGGGGTGCTGGTTCAGGAGGGCGCGGTGGCGGAGTCGAGGAAGGCACTGGATGACGAGCTCGGCGAGAGCGCGCGCTCCGACGAACGACAACGCCTGGCGCGGGAACTGCACGACTCGGCCTTGCAAGCACTTTATGGGATATCGATCTCTGCTCAGGCTGCGCGACGGACGGCCGGAGGGATTCCAGAGAGTGAGCGGTTGATCGAGGCGCTCGACTACATCGTCGATCAGTCCGAGGCGGCGCTCGTGGAGCTTCGCTCGCTGATCTTCGGACTGAGGCCTGAGAGCGTTGCCGAGGAAGGGCTTGTCGCCGGGCTGCGTCGCCTCACCGCGGCCGTCGCTGCACGGCACAAGCTCCACGTCGAGCTCGTGGCCGAAACGGAACCCGAGATAGACCTCTCGGCAAAAGAAGCGCTCTACCGGATTGCCCAGGAGTCGCTGCAGAACGTCGTGAAACACGCCTTGGCCCATGTCGTACGACTGCATCTGGTGTCGGAAGGCGACAAGGTCGAGCTTGTCATCGATGACGACGGCATCGGATTCGACTCCGACGCTGACCACCCTGGACATCTCGGCCTCAGGGGCATGAAGCAGCGGGCCTCGGCGCAGAATCTCGAGCTCACGGTGCACAGCCGGCCGGGAGCGGGCGTCGAAGTCAGGGTCAGGACGCACGCTCTGCCGAGGCGCACAAAACAGGTCATCCCGTGGAGCTGATGAAAGCAAGCAATGATTGAGACGGCTTTCACCCGCCTGGTCGGGTGCACGGTGCCGATACAGCTTGCTGGGATGGGCGCCATCGTTAGTCCGGAGCTGGCCGCGGCTGTGTCGGAAGCAGGCGCGCTGGGTCAGATCAGCTTTGTCCAGACCGACCCCGCCGTTGCCAGGCAGCGGCTGGATAGGATCGAGCAACTCACGACGAAACCGTACGGTGTCAACCTGGTCCTCCCCTACGTCGATCCCACGATTCTGATGATGGCGGCGGCGCGGGCGCGGGTGATCGATTTCTTCTGGGGCGAGCCCGACCCAGGTCTGGTCGAGCAGGTGCACGCAGCAGGTGCTCTGGCCTCATGGCAAGTAGGCTCTGTGCGCGAGGCGATCAGCGCCGAGAAAGCGGGGTGCGACTTCATCAGCCCCCAAGGCATCGAGGCGGGAGGACACATTCGTGGCCAGCTCAGCTTGTTGCCCCTTCTCGCAGGGGTTCTGGATGCTGTGTCCGTGCCCGTTCTCGCCGCAGGTGGAATTGGCACTGCGCGAGGCATCGCCGCCGTTTTGCAAGCGGGCGCGGCTGGTGTGCGCATGGGTACTCGTTTCATCGCGGCCGAGGAATCCAACGCTCATCCCGAATACGTCCAGGCGTTGATAGCCGCGGGGGCCGAGGACACGGTCCTAACGACGCGCTTTGAAGTCGACTGCCCAATGTGTCCCGCGACACATCGCGTTGTTCGCTCTGCGCTCGAGCTCGCCGAAGACCTTCCGGACCGGCCACTAGGCGAGATGGAAGTTTCGGGGTCGCGCTATCCAATCCCACGGTTCTTTGGTTTCCCACCTACTCGTCAAATGACGGGAAGGATTACGGCGCTGGCCTGCTATGCCGGGCAGTCAGTTGCTGCCATTCACGGGGTGCAACCGGCCGGCGAGATCGTCGCGGAGCTTGTCAGCGGTACAGAGAATCTGCTGGAACGGCACGTTCAGACAGCAGTTCAATAATGAATTCAAGGACGTCCAGAACGATGAAGGCAACCGGACTGTCGTCGCGGTGGATGATTTGACGACCGTATGGTTCCTCGTAGAGGGCCGCCCGGGTCTTCACTGCATCGCTCCATTGGATCCAGCTTGGTACTTGCCCGGCGGCTCGACTTCGGGTCTTGGCTCGGAGTTAGACCGGTAGTCGGCCGGCACCGCCAGCCTCCCGCGCGCCTCCTCGAGTGTTTCCGCACCGAGCAGCTGAAGCAGCCGTGGCGTTGGCCGGTAGATGAGCGGTCGTCCCGTCGACCTGCTCACCGGCCGGCGGCGCAGCGAGGTTCTGACCTGCGCTGGCGCGACCTGGACCTGGAGGGCGGCTTCTACCGCTATACCGGCAAGGGTGGCAAAGGAGCGGCTCACCCTACGCCACAGCTACGCCCGGGCGTTGCGTCGGGTGGAGGCGCCTTTTACTCGTGTACGCCTTCTCGCGCACGATGACGTGCGCCGATCTCCTGCCACGACGCTGGTCCGGTCGTGGCAGGAGAAAGCGGCACCCTGCAGGGCAGCTCGGGGAAGGGACGGCTAACCGAAACCGCGAGCTTGCTCATTGAGCGCCCTGCAGTAGAGACCCCCGAGCAGCTCGTGGGCCGCCCACGCGAGGGAAGTCGCCGAGCGCCGCTTTTACGGCGCTGACACCGTGGGTATGTCGCCTGAGCAAGGGCGGTATGGGCGGGTTGCAGCAGGCCTTTGGGCGCCGCGTCAGCCGACCTGCTGGTCTCCACCCCATGGCCCTTCTGGGACCCGTCGCCAGTGTCCGCCATCACCTGATGCTGCGCCAAGTCCAGACCTACCTCAACTGATTGCGAAGCGGCCGCCATCGATGAGCTGATCCCCTGGTTGCCCTCAAAGGTCAAATCAGTGCCGCTCGACTACTATGGCGTGGGGGGGAAATGCTCGAACTCGCCGTCATCTTTTTTGCCCTCGCGGCACTGAGTTCTTCGATCACCGTCGTGCTCCCAAGGATCGTCAGGGCGAGATTGTGGGTCGGTCTGCCTGCCGGCGTTGTGGCGATCGCACTGGCCGCTGCGGCGACGACCGTCATCACGGGAGACATCCTCGAGACGGAAGTGCTCGCGGTGGCGGCTTTCGTCGTGGCTGTGCTGCTCCGGATTCTTCTGCCGCGCTGGAGCTTCATGGCCGCGCAGCTCTTCGTATTCCTCGGGCTGGCGTCGGCTAGCTATCTCGTCTACGTGGCGATCGTCGCGGCCTTCGATCCCCTCGGGCCCATCGCATGGATCGGGTCGGCGGTCCTGACATTGCTCGAAGCATTCGCGCTCGCCCTCGGCCTCTCCTACGCCTTCGAGATCCTCGACGTGCTGAGCCGCAGGGATGATCCGCTCCCACCTGCACCGGCAGGCTATCAACCCTTCGTGGTGCTGCAGGTCCCCACCTACAACGAACCGGTCGCGGTGGTCGGCCGGACGCTTGATTCGCTTGACAGGCTGGACTACCCGAGGCTACTTGTGCAGGTGGTCGACAACAACACCGAGGACCCGGCCGTCTGGCGACCGCTGGAGCAGATCTGCCACGACCTCGGCACTCGCTTCACCTTCCTGCACCTCGAAAACTGGCCGGGTTACAAGGCCGGCGCCCTGAACGAAGCCACGCGCCGGCTTCCCCCGGAGGCCGAGGTCGTGGGAATCGTGGACGCAGACTACGCCGTCGAGCCGCAGTGGCTGCGCGCGGTCGCCGGATACTTCGCAGATCCGCGGGTCGCGTTCGTGCAGACGCCGCAGCACTATCGAGACTGGCGCGACGACCGCTACCTGCGGGGCCTCTTCTACAGCTACAAGTACTTCTTCGACCTGACGATGCCGGCTCGTGCCCATCGCAACGCGATCATCTTTGCCGGCACCATGGGTTTGATCCGGCGCTCCACGCTGGAGGAGATTGGAGGCTGGAACCCTGCCACGGTAACCGAGGACGCGGAGGCCAGCTTGCGCATGCTGGGAGCCGGTTACACGGGCATCTACGTGCCGTCGCCGTATGGCGAGGGGTTGATGCCGCTGACATTCGACGGGCTGAAGAAGCAGCGTTTCCGCTGGGCGCTGGGCGGCATCCAGATCCTGCGCATGCACTGGCGCGACATGCTGCCGTTCACCCGGCACCGGCTGCGGCTGACCGCAGCCCAGCGGATGCACTACCTGCTCGGCAGCGTGCAGTGGTTCGGCGATCTGCTGACCGCCACCTTCACGGTCCTGCTCCTGGTCACGGCCGCCGCCGCCTTCTTCAAACACCGTCTGCCGGTTCGTGAGATCACCGGGCCCGCGGTCCTGGTGCCTCTCGTATTCCTGGTCAGCGGGGTGGGGAGGGCGCTCTGGGCTCTGCGGGTCAGGTCCGCCACCAGCTGGGGCGACGCCTTTCGGGCGCTGCGCATTTGGTTCGCGCTCAGCTGGGTGGTCACCCTGGCCTGTCTTCGCGGCCTCATCTCCCGGCAGGCGGCCTTCCTTCGCACCCCAAAGAAAAAGGCCGGCCGCGGCACCTTACTGCAGGCGCTTCGATCCTCGCTGGCCGAGTCCTCGCTGACCGGGCTGGCGCTGCTGGCCGCCGTCCTCATTATCGTGGCGACGCCCTCGGTCGCCACGGCGGTCCTCGCCGTCCTGCTTATTTACCTGGCAGGCGTCTACTCCAGCGCCATCTGGGCCAGCGCCGCGGCAGAGGGAATCCAGCTGACACCATTCCGCCAGCTCTACCTCAGATCAGCCCAGAACACCGGCCAGCGTCCGGAGTTCAGGCGTAGACGGGGTCTGCTGCCGGCCGGGGTGATTGCGACCGCCGCAGCGGCGATCGGACTGGTCCTGATGTCGAGCCCTGCGGTGGAGAACCCGGGGTCGCAGACGCTTCCCCCGATCATTCAGCAGCCGCGGACCACGCAGCCTCTGCCGCTGAACCCGTTCCCGACACCCAGTGCCAGCACTTCTCCTACCCCGGCCGCGAGCACCCCGGCTACCACGACGGCGCCCTCGTTCACACCCACCGCCAGTCCGCAGCCGGCTCCCAGCTCCTCGCCGCCGGCTCCCACGGTGACGGTCAGTCCAACCTGATCGACACGATCGGCACCGCCTGGACCGAGACGCCTGGCTCGGGTGATGCGGTTCGGGCGGGCACTTGAAGAGATCCGCTGCGGTGCGCCTCTGGCGCAAGTGGCGGCCGCTTGTGGGTATGCCGACCAGGCGCACCTCTCCCGGGAGGTGCGCACTTTGGCGGGAACGACTTCCTTAGGACTGCTTGGTGAGCCCTACGTGGAGGGCAGCGGAGCGAACAGGTCGACTGGTCGACCGTCGGGATCGTGGACGACGGCACTCGACGACCCTTTTTCATCAACCTGTTAGGCCTCAGGCTGTCGCTCATCTCCATGCTGGGGCTCGAGCACCACGACCGGTATGCGCCGCTGCGTGCGGGACTGATAGTGGTCATAGGGGCCAAAGCGGTTGGCTCCCCTCCAGAGCCGCTCTCGCTCGGAGCCCTCCGCCACTCGGGCGTGCACTGGCCAGCGATGGCGCCCAACCTGCACCTCGGCCACGGGATTGGCTTCCAGGTTGAGCAGCCAGGCCGGGGGCCGATCGTCACCACCCCGCGACCCGATCACAGCCAGGCGGTCGCCCTCCCCGACGTAGGTAAGCGCGACGGTCCGGAGGGTCCCCGTGCGGCGCCCCTTTACCCGTAGCAGCAGAACGGGGAAACGGTCTGCGGGCGGACGCACTCGGCCATCGGAAAGCTCATAAGCGAGCTTGATCGATTGCAGTAGGAAGACGCCGAGCCGGATCTCGAGATCCTTGGATAGCAGCCCCATGCTCACATGCTGACAGGGACGCCTGGCCGACCGGGGCCAACTGCTCTAAGGTGCCGATCGCTTCCGCCACCGCCGCCACCAAAGGCCGATCAGGTCGGTCACCGTGGCCAGGGTTCACTGCTCATACCCGACAGCCGTCTCCCGCTCAAGATCCAGCTCTGAGAGGGACGAGACCGTCTTTTGGGAACCACCGTGGCTGGTTCGATCCGTGAGACCAACAATTCCTGCCTTCGTCCGCCTTGGGTGCTATCGCATTGCCCGAGGAGCTTCTTCGGACTTCCTCGCCGAGTCGATTGCTTGCCAGCAAGGCCGTGGCCTGCGACACTCTGGTCCAGCATCTCTTACGGTGCAAGAGAGTGCGAGGAGGGTTATCGAATGGCACAAGCCGGATCCGTGGCACCCGAGGTCGCAGACCGGATGAAGAAACGAGCGATCGTCGCCGCCGCCGTCGGCACCTCGATCGAGTGGTACGACTTCTTCCTCTACACAGCAGCCGCCGCACTGGTCTTCCCCAAGCTCTTCTTCCCGACCAGCAATCCCTCGACCGGCCTGCTGCTCTCGTTCTCCACCTACTTCGTTGGGTTCGCGGCGCGGCCGGTGGGCGCGGCCATCTTCGGCCACTACGGTGACCGGCTCGGACGGAAGGTCACGCTGATCGCGACCCTGCTCACCATGGGCATCGGCACGGTGCTGATCGGCCTGCTGCCGACGTATACCCAGCTCGGCGTGTGGGCCGCCGTGATACTGACACTCCTGCGGGCGCTCCAGGGCATCGGCATCGGGGGCGAGTGGGGCGGCTCGGTCCTGATGGCCATGGAGTGGAACGCCGGCGGGAAACGGGGCTTCGTCGGCAGCTGGCCCCAGTTCGGTGTCCCGGTCGGCCTGGTTTTGGCCAACGGCGCGTTCCTGGTGTTCAACACGCTGACCGGGAGTCAGTTCCTGGTCTGGGGCTGGCGCATCCCATTCCTGCTCAGCGTGATCCTGATCGGGGTCGGCCTATGGATCCGGCTCGGAATCCTGGAGTCGCCTGTGTTCGAAGGCATGGTGAAGGAGCACCGCATCGAGAAAACGCCCGTGGTCGAGGTGCTCGCCCAGAACTGGCGTGAAGTCGTCCTCTCGGCCCTGGCCCGGCTCGGCCAGAACACGCAGTTCTACATCTTCACGGGGTTCATCCTGGTCTACGGCACGACCGTCCTCAACTTCAAGCGCGGTGACGTCCTGAACTGGGTGCTGATCATGTCGGTCATTTCTCTCTTCACCGTGCCGCTGTTCGGCCTACTGTCGGACTCGCTCGGGCACAGGCGCACTTACCTGATCGGCTGTGCGGTGATGATCCCGTTCGCGTTCGTGTACTTCGGGCTGCTCGATACCAAGATCCTGCTGCTAGTCGCCCTCGCCATCGTGGTCTCGCTGCCGCTGCACGACATGCAGTACGGGCCCCAGGCGGCGCTGATCGCCGAGAGCTTCACCGGCAGGCTGCGCTACAGCGGCGCCTCGCTCGGCTACCAGCTGGCCTCGATTATTGCGGGCGGGCCGGCTCCGCTGGTGGCGACCGCGCTGGTCGTGAAGTTCCACAGCTCGCTGCCCGTGGCGATCTATATCGCCATCGGAGCCGCGATCGCTTTCCTGGCCACGCTGGGCCTGAAGGACAACAGCCACCGCGACATCACCGTCGAGTACGACGACAAGGTTCCCGCGGCCGAGGCCAAGCCAGCACCGGCCGCAAGCTGATCCTCAAGTAGGCTGACATCCCGCGAGGACCTCGCCTGAAGGCCGTGCAGGCGGAGGTGGGCTCTTTTTCGGAGGAGGGTAGGCGGCGACATGCGGACCGCCTTGTCGTCTGTGCGTTCGTCACCTCTGGCGCCGCCGGGCTGATGTACCAGGTCGTCTGGTCTCGCGAACTCGTCCTCGTCTTCGGCAACACCACCGAGGCAATTGGCACGATTGTCAGCGCGTTCATGGCCGGCCTGGGGCTGGGTGGGCTGGTCGGCGGTCTGGTCTCGCCGCGTTTGCGACGCCCCCTCTTGGTCTACGGCATTGTGGAACTGGCCGTCGGGGGTTCCGCGCTCCTGGTGCCAGCCGGCCTCCACTTGGTCGCGGGCGTCTACCGACAAGCGTATGACGCGGCGCCGGGCGAGCTCACCTTGGTGCGGCTTGCGCTCACCTTGGCCACAGTGACCCCTGTGACATTCCTCATGGGCCTGACCCTTCCACTTCTGACGCGTCATCTGGTCAACTCGATGAGAACGGCCGGCGCGCGCATGGGGCAGCTTTACAGCGCAAACACGCTCGGGGCGATGGCAGGCACGCTCCTGTCGGGGATCATCCTCATCGAGCTGTTTGGCCTGTCGGTCACGGCTGACACGGCCGTCGGTCTCAACGTCCTGGCTGGCGGCATCGCCCTTGCGCTGGCAGCGTTTGAGCCTGTCGGCGGCCAGGTTGCGGTGGATCCTGGCTTGAACATGGAGCAGCCAGCCCAGACCCCCGGACTGCGCCGCCTCCTCTATGCCGCCACCTTTGTCTCCGGCTTCGTGGCCCTCGCCCTGGAAGTCCTCTGGACGCGCATGCTAGCGGAGGGCACAGGCTCGTTGATCTACATCTTCGTGGTCATCCTGGCGGTCTACCTGTTCGGAATCGCCGTGGGCGGAGCGGCCTACCGTGCCGCCAGCAGTCCTGGCCGCGACACGCCCCGAGTTCTCGCGCTGGTGCTTCTGGGCATTGCTGTCAGCACTCTGGTTACGGTGCCGCTGGGAACAGTCTGGATCAGTACTAGTCCGATCTGGCGCGCCATCATCCTGCTGCCGGCCACGATCTGCATGGGCTATGCCTTTCCGCTCTCGGCCCGGCTGCTCACAAGGGACCCCGCCCACGGCTCTCGAAGCATCGGCGTGCTGTACGCCTGGAACACCGCAGGCTCCATCCTGGGGTCGTTGGCGGCCGCGTTCGTACTCGCAGGCGCTCTTGGAACCAATGCCTCGATCCTGATACTCGCGAGCGCGAATGCAACCGCTGGCTTGGTGTTGTTCGTGACGCATGCCCGTCCATACCGCCGGCTCTCTCTGCGCGTCCCCCTCGGCGCGGTGGCCATGATCGCGATTCCTCTCCTACTCGTGGCCACCGGCTCGCCTATGGTCAAGACTTCCACCGAGCACCGCCTGGATGCCGGAGGCTTCACCCACTACCACGCCGAGGACAGGCTCTCCACCCTGGATGCGGTCGGAGGCCCGCCATCGGAGCGCCGGCTCTTCGTGACCGGTACGTCGATGACATACCTGAGCACCGACACCAAGCTCATGGCCTACCTGCCCAAGGTGACGCGTCCTGGTGCGAACGACTTCCTGGATATCGCCTTCGGGATGGGGACGACCTATCGCTCGGCGATCAATCTCGGGATGCGCACCGATGCCGTCGACCTGTCGCCCACGGTCCCGCGCATGATGCCCGTTTTCTACGACGACGCAGAGAAGTACCTCAACAACCCCCTGGGACGTGTGGTCACCGCTGACGGCCGCAACTACGTGCGGCTCACCTCCCGCCGGTACGACATTATCTCGGTGGACCCTCCGCCCCCGATCCAGAGCGCGGGCACGGTGGTGCTCTACACACGCGAGTTCTACGCCGACGCCCATAGACACCTGCGGCGCGATGGGCTGATGACAGAGTGGCTGTATTTCGGAGTCACCCTCGCGGAACTGCGTGAGCATCTCCACACATTCCGATCCGAGTTTCCCCACGTCCTGGTGTTGATCAGTCCGATGCACGGCGGCCTCTATCTGCTGGGTTCCGACAGTGACATCAGCTGGGACCCGGCAACCGCATCGCGGCTCCTCGAATCACCGGAAGCTATGCGGGACATCGGGGATGCGCCGGACTACTATCGGATCGCCGGCCGGTCCTGGCCGAGCATTCTCGCCAGCATGCAATGGCTGAAGGATGGAGACGTTGACCGATTCTCAGGCGATGCCCGGCTCATCACCGACGACCATCCCCGCACCGAGTACTACCTCTTGCGCCATATGTTCGCGTCAGGTGACCAGAGCGTAAGCGAGGCCCGCCTACGCAAGCTCGGCCCGTAGTCGGGCCGTTCATGAGGCGGACATGACTTCGGTGCCTTGGGCTGGATGGTCGCTGCCCGACGGCCCCCTTGGCATAACGTTGAGTTGCTGCCAGTTGGCATTAACGCGGCCAGGCTCGGCGCCTCAGATCGGACGCTCAACCCCTCCGGCAACGCCAAGTGCTCCCAGGTCACCCTCGTCCCCAGGCCAAGGTCTTCCGCTACGAGTACCCTTCCATCGTGGCCATGGTTGGGGGGCGTGGCCGGCTCCACGGCGCTGGGCGAAAGGCTGAACGAGATAACCGCAGGCCGCTGCGCGATTCTGAACGAGTCGACTCGCAGCCACCGCTCACCGCCAAGATCGTGTTGGGTGTGCTTGCTCTGGCGCTGATCGCCTTCGCCATCCGATTGTTCGTCGGTATGCACCAGCCGCTCGATGCCGATGAGGCCACCGAGGGCATCACGGCTCTGCGCATTCTGCATGGTGACCTGACGCTGATGGAGAACAATGGTCGATACCTGGGTGCGCTCGACTCGTACGTCATGGCGCCCTTCCTCGCCGTGCTGGGACCAACGCAACTCGGCGTCCGCACCGCGACTGCATTCATTGGTGCCCTCTATGTTGTCCTGATGTTCGCGCTTGGCCGGCAGGCGCTCCGCACCAGCCAAGCCGGCTTTGTGGTGGCCGGGATCGCCACCGTATTCCCGCTCTACGCAGTCACATTCGGGACCAGAGCCCGCAGCTACGGTCTGCTCTTGGTCCTGGAGACGCTACTGCTGCTGCTCTGGATTCGACTGGCCTGGGCAGACGCCCGCCCTGGCACGCGCGCTTGGGCGCTCGCCGGCCTGCTCGCCGGAATAGCGCTCTGGACGCACCTCCTGCTTGCGTTGCCTGCGGCGGTGGGGGTGGCGGCCGTGCTGGCCCGAGGCCATACAAACGGATGGCGGCCGACCTGGCGGGGCCTGGCAGCGGCGGCCGTGGCTGGGGCCGTCGGCTTCCTCCCGTGGCTTGTCTACAACACGGCAATCAGCCAACTTGGCAGCCTGCGCCACCTCTATGCTCCGGCGACGGCCTACAGCACTTCGTCCGCGTTAGCTTTCAGGTCCCTGCTGTCAACCGGCCTGCCGATCTTCGTCGGCGCCCAGGAGGACGACTGCGGCACCAGAGCAGTGCCAGCCCTTGCTGTTGACCTCGCCCTGGCGGCGCTGGGGCTGGCGATCGTCTGTCTACGGCGGCGGAGCCTCGCCAGCCTCGCCCGAGGTCACCTGGCCGAACTGGAGCCGGTGGATGCGGTGTTGGCCCTGGGGCCGCTCGCATTGCTGGCGGTAACCACGGGGCTCTTCCACGCGGTTTATTGCGAACCGCGCTACATCATGCCGCTGGCCGTGCCGCTCGTGTTTGCAGCCGGGCTCGTGCTCTTGGCCCCGCTCCCCTGGCGTGCAGTAAGCGTGGTGGTGGTCGCCGCCTGGCTCGCCGTCGAAGTGGCGATCGCCCGCAACATCGGTGTCCCGCCGCAGAATCCCAATGCCGCGCAGGCCGCGACGCGCGTGGATCTCGCGGCGGCCGCGGTGCGGATCGAGGCGACCCAGCCCCAGGCCGTCTGGGCCCAGATCTGGCTTGCTCGGCCGGTGCAGTTCTACGAAGGCGATCGGTTGGTGGTGGGCGAATATGGCGGGTACGTAGGCTTTCCGGCTACTCAGCGTCGTGCCTTGCATGCCGAGCACCCAAGCTGGCTTTTCGCCGACTCCGATCAGCAAACTGCAATGTTCAGGGCGGAATGCGCGCGCCGCGGAATCACGTATCGCGAGTCGCGCCCAGGGAGCGGGCTCGTCCTCTTCTCCCGACTGTCCCAACCCCTCACCCCTTCCGACCTGCACCTGGGCGGCCAGCTGCTTGAGCAGGTGTGAGTTGCGAGTCCACGCGAAACGGCCCACAGTTCGCGACAGCACGCGTCGCAGGCCAGCGCCAAAGACCGACTTCCGGCCACGATATCGCGGGGCATTCCACATCCAGACCCTTCATCTCTTCGACGTTAAGCGGGTACGACCGGAATACGATCACCGGTACGTCTGCACGCACCTGCCGAGGCCGCGCGGACGCTGGCACCCGTGGACGAGCTGATGGAGGGGTACCTGGCGCCGACAATATCGTCATGAGTAGGCCCGTCGACGACGCGAGCAAACCCCACACGTCCGGTGCTCACCAACCCGCCGCTCAGTACCTGCAAGCGGGCATGATCGCCAATGCGGATCAGCTCGCCAGTGTGACCGCCTCTACGATGAGTGGAGGGGCGGCACATGGCTGCCGGGCTCTCGAGCTTCGCGTCATGGGCGGCATCGACCTCCGGCTTCTCCCCGACCGCGGCCTCGACATTGGAGCCGCCTGGTTCGCTGGAATTCCCCTGGGCTGGATCTCGGCAGTGGGCGAGACAGGTCCTTTGTCGGCTCTCCAAGGCAGCGCCTGGCTCGATGCCTTCGGCGGCGGTCTTCTGGTCACCTGCGGGCTCCGCAACGTGGGCGCTCCCTCCGAGGGCCATGGCCTCCATGGCCGCTACTCGCACCTTCCCGCCCGCAACGTCCTGGTGACAAGGACCGTGAAGGATGGCGAGCCGGGGCGGAGCCGCCCGCGAAAGCAGAAGTCGAGCTCTCGGCCTGAGCGACGGGCGGTCCAGACCCCGGGGCGGCACAGCCGGGCGCGGCGACGATCTAGCGGAAGAGATGAAGGAGGGTTCGACTGATGCGCGGCTCAGGATCGTAGCCCCAGCCTGGGCTATGAACCCCGCGATCGCCCGCCTGGGTGCCGCCCAAAGCAGGAACTTGAAACGCGACCGCCACCCAGAGGCCGGCGCAGCGGAGTTCGGTCAGCGCGGAGGAGAAGACCGGGCCTGGCGGTAACCGCAGGGTTGTGCCAGCGGACGGGCCGTGGACTAACCCCCCACACATCGACGGTCGACCCGTTGACATCTGCTAGCCCGGGTCGCCAAGATACGGCACTGTTGCCGATAGGCAATCTTCAGGGG
>Ga0209526_10002340_pt1 | contig 12782 bp, 15 predicted proteins | sample JacPinW_OM2H0_M1_FD_188566 | JGI IMG/M metagenome (GOLD analysis project Ga0209526, IMG submission 188566) | Forest soil microbial communities from Algoma, Ontario, Canada - Jack Pine, Ontario site 1_JW_OM2H0_M1 (SPAdes) (version 2) | ecosystem: Environmental > Terrestrial > Soil > Boreal... | reverse complement strand
CAACGACCGGATGGCCGTCACAATCGCCGCGACGGCGCGGACGCTGATCGCGCCGTTCATAAGCGCGATCGCTGGTCTCGGCGCCGACACGATCGTTGTATCGGCGGCATTGCAACAACCCCGGCCGGATATCGCGGCCATTAAGATATGCGAACAGAAGACCGGGCAGGCGGCCGGCCAGCGCCGTATCCGGCGTATTCTGATCAGGCTCCTTGCCGCCGCGGGCGTTTTTAGCGCGGTGTCGGCCGCGGCGAGTGCCGTCATCGGCGGCGTGATCGAGGCGCAACGAGACGATTTGACGCGCCGCATCGCGGAGCGCCGCGCCGCGATCCAACCGGGTCACGACGCGACAAGCGAGGCGGCGCTTGATTTGCAACGGCACAAGCATGAAACGCCATCGAGCGTTATTGTCATCGAAGCCTTATCGCGGCTGCTGCCGGACGATACTCATCTGACCGAGCTCAGAATCCTTGGCGACAAAGTGCAGATCGTCGGCGTGACGCGAGATGCCCCATCCTTGATCCGCCTCATCGAACAGACCTCGCATTTTAGGCGCGCGACCTTTTTTGCCCCGACAACGCGATCGCCGTCGGAGTCGGGCGAGCGTTTCTCCATCGAGGCTCACATCGAGCCGGTTTACACGCCAGGTCTATGATCAGCCCCATGCTCCCCACGCATCCGATCCAAAAACTTTTTACCCGATCGCACGCCGTCCCTCTTCTGGCTTATGCCGTACTCATTATGGGTCTGGCGGTTATTACCTGGCTCGCGCTTGCGAGCCTTGCCGGCGATTACGCGGATTACACGGCCGCCGCGGATTTGCTCGACCGGCTCGAAGGCCGCAAGCCTTCGACCGGGCCGTCCGGACTCGCGTCAGGCATGTCCGGCTCGCCGTTTCTGGAAGGGCCGACCGTGACTGTCGCTGGCGCCGCGCTGCAACAGCGGGTCGTTGCCGCCGTCAGGGATGCCGGCGGGAATGTGCTGTCCTCGCAGGTCGATTTGCTAGGCTCGCAAGCCAAACAAGGCTACATCAGCCTCTCGGCAAACTGCGAGGTCGGCCAGGTCGCCTTGCAGGAGTTGCTATACGATCTAGAATCGGGAATGCCGTTTTTATTTATTGACCAACTTGTGGTACAAATGCCGCAATCGGGTGGTGGAGCAGGCGTTGAGACGGAAGCTGCGCGGATGCGCGTGCAAATCGATGTCTCGGGACAATGGCAGGTGACCAAATGATAAAGCTTTGCGCTTGCGCGATCGTGGCAATGGGCGCTTTTTCCGTGAACGAAGCCATTGGCCAGGCGGCCGGCGCGACTCTGCGGGAAATGGGCGCGGGTCAGACCAGTCCAAACACGGAGCACCTCCCTGCCGCCCGCAACGATGCGGGCGCGCGACACCCCCCGGAGGGCGGCAATCCGCTGTGGGGGATTCCAATTAGCGCGCTCGACGCCACGCGGGAACGGCCGATTTTTTCGGCGTCCCGGCGGCCGCCCATGCAGCCGGTCGTGGCCGAGCGGGTAGCCGTGGCCCCGCCTCCACCCAAACCAGCTGAACCCGAGCAGCCGCTCCTTACCCTCGTCGGAACGGCGATCGGCGAGCCCAAGAGTGTCGCGGTTGTGCTCGACCGCACCACAAAAACTCTCGTTCGTCTCCATGTCGGCGAAATAGTCTCGGGGTGGGTTTTGCGCTCGGTCGAGTCCCGGACAATGACCGTCGAGAAAAATAGCCAGACCGTGACCGTGGCTCTACCGGCGCCCGGCTCCGTGCCGGCAAACCCGCTGCCTATTGCGCAAGCTTCCGGGGTTGCCCGCGAGTTTTGAGCGTGCCCCGGTTCCGGACAACGGTTCCCTGATTTCGGCAAAATCGTGCGGAATCAAGGGGGAGCACGACGGCATAGCACAACGCCCAATCGGCTTCGCTTCAATCGTGCTTTTCTCCGGTGTCCTCCGAACCGAGGGCTTTAGCAACAATGAGGTAGCGGTGGACAGCAGGGCCGTGGGGCTTAACTCCAGGATTGATCAAACTGGTACTTTCGGCAACACAAAGGGTGATAATGCTGGGCCTGCACCCCTTTGGGGCGTATGGGCTACTAATCTGCTTCGGCATACCGATCGCGAAAACGGATACACCTGCGGCAAACGGCACTTCGGGGTAGTTCCCTTCGCCGGAGGGGTGCCTGTATACGATTGCAGCTCGCACAATCTCCTCGGCGGTGCCGGAGCGAGCGGTGATTCCGTCGACGCCGACGACGCGGTGACGCGGAAAGCCACCACGTTGGCGCATTTTTGCCCCACGCCATAACAAATAAAAAATCATACAACTTGAATAGCCACAGGGGACCCAGCGTCCCCTGTTTTCTTGCTGCTTCCGCAGAATCAGGGTTTGAAACTCATCGAACGCGAGGGACGTTCCCCGCGCATCAAGCAGCCCTCGCTGGGAAGGAGCTCCCTTCCCTGGCGGTTGCTCAAGGTCAATTCGCACCAAGGCGCGGGGAAGCTCGATGGCGCGAATTTTATTCGCCCTGCCACCTATCAAATTTTCGGGCCGTGAATTCATCATGAGGCCGCGACGGTCCGCAGGGGTGCGCAGTCCTGGAGCGGTCATTTTCCCTTGCGACCCGGCCGCAAGAAGTGGAAACTGCGGCGTTCACGGAGGCAGAGTTGGCATGACAAAAGCGATCGTGGGCATCATCGGGGGATCGGGCGTCTATGAACTGCCGGGCCTCGAAGTCATCCGCGAGGAATGGGTGGCGACACCGTGGGGCGAGCCCTCGGACCCGCTTCGCTTCGGCCGCATTGGGACGACCGAAGCCGTGTTCCTGCCCCGCCACGGGCGCGGCCACATATTGTCGCCCTCGGGCATTAATTATCGCGCCAATATCGACGCGCTGAAGCGCGCCGGCGTGACCGACATCGTTTCGGTTTCCGCGTGCGGCTCGTTCAAGCCGCATCTTTATCCGGGGCTTTTTGTGCTCGTCAATCAATTCATCGACAGGACTTTCGCGCGGCAAAGCTCGTTTTTCGGCAATGGCTGCGTCGCCCATGTATCGATGGCAGAACCGATTGCGCCGCTATTGCAGCAAAGGATTGCATCGGCCGCGTTAGCGGAAAAAATTGCTTCCATCATGGGCGGGACCTACATCTGCATCGAGGGCCCGCAATTTTCCTCGCGCGCCGAATCATTGGACTACAAGGCCGCTGACTGCGACGTCATCGGCATGACCGCGATGCCCGAAGCCAAGCTCGCCCGCGAGGCGGAGATTTCCTATGCGACGATCGCGATGGTCACCGATTACGATTGCTGGCACCTTGCGCACGACAATGTCGATGTCGCCTCGGTCATAAAGGTGGTGGAAGCCAATGCCGGCAATGCGGCGAAGCTTTTAGCGCGGCTGTTGCTTGACTTTCCGGCGGAGCACGAGCCCTGTCCGATTGGTTCCGACCGGGCGCTCGATCATGCCTTGCTGACCCCGGCCCAGGCCCGCGACCCGGATCTGATGAAGAAGCTGGAGGCGATCATGCAACGGGTCAATCATTCATGACCCTCGACCTCAAGGATATGATCCGCACGATTCCGGATTACCCGAAGCAAGGCATCACGTTCCGGGACATCACGACGCTTCTCGGCGATGCCCGCGCGTTTCGCCGTGCGATCGACGAATTGGTGCAGCCCTGGGCCGGAACCAAGATCGATAAGGTCGCGGGCATCGAAGCGCGCGGGTTTATCCTGGGCGGGGCGGTCGCGCATCAGCTCTCGGCGGGCTTCGTGCCGATCCGCAAGAAAGGCAAGCTGCCGCACACCAAAGTGTCGATCGCCTATTCGCTCGAATACGGGCTGGACGAGATGGAAATGCACGAGGACGCCGTGGCGCCCGGCGAAAGGGTCATCCTCGTCGACGATCTCATCGCGACCGGCGGCACGGCCGAGGGCGCGGCCGGCCTTTTGAAAAAAATCGGCGCCAATGTGGTGGCGGCGTGCTTCGTGATCGATCTGCCGGATCTCGGCGGCGCCAAAAAGATCAAAGCCCTCGGCGTGCCGGTCAGGACGCTGATGTCTTTTGAGGGACATTGAGAGACGCAGGGGCAGGGTTGGTGTGGCTCTCCTGTCATGATCTGCAATGGCTCGCAAAGCGGCACGGGCTCGCGGCCGTTGCTCACACGGTCAATGCTCTGGCCGCCGCGCTCAACCGCCGTTACGACAAAAGCAACGAAATCACTCTGATCTGAGAGACCCGTCACGATGAACGAGGAGCGCCATGATTCCAGGCTATAGCGACCATGCGGCCAATGAGCGGACGTTACTTGCCTGGGTACGCACCGGCATCGCCGTGATTGCGTTCGGGTTCGTCGTCGAGAAGTTCAATCTCTTTGTGCTTGCCATGGCAAGCTCCACCTCCGTTGAAGTGGTGCATCGATTGCAAATCGAACGGCTGTCGGGGCCGCTTGGGCGCTACGACGGCCTTGCTCTCGTCTTCGGCGGTCTCGCACTTATCGTGGTCGCAACCGCGCGCTTCGTCCACACCGGGCGATTGCTCGATGACTCTGAGATGCACCCTGCCACCAGCGTACGCGCCGAGCTGATCTTATCGGCTGTCTTGGTGCTGCTTGTCGCCGGTTTCAGTGCTTATCTCGTTCTCGGCTGATACCTTGGCACTAGGCCGCGGTGTCGACAGCGCGCAGATTCTTCAGCAGTTGGATGCAGGCCGGGCAAGCGGCCACCGGAATTCAGCGCTTGACATTTAATCAACAATATAGTTGAATATCAACATATCGATTGAATGATGGCCGCGTTCGCATGGGCAACCCCTCGCATCTGCGTGTCGTTGGGCAGACGCTATCCGCCCATGACGAGCAGCACGCATTGAACTTGGTATTTGCCGCGCTCTCGGACCCTGTGCGGCGCGAAATCCTCGACTGGCTCGATGGGCGCGATCTGCTCGTCTCGGAGGTCGCTGCGCATTTCGATATTTCATTGCAGGCCATCTCGCGCCACATCCAGGTTCTGGTACGTGCCGGATTGGTGGCTCAGGAGCGCACGGGCCGCATCAGCCGCTGCCGCTTCGACGCGGGGCCGATCTACGGCGCGGCCGTCTGGCTCAATCGTTACAGCAAATACTGGCAAGCTCAGTTCGATCTGCTGGCGGTCTCGCTGGAGGAGATCGAGCGGGAGAATTCCTTAAAGGCGCGCGTGCCAAGTCGAGGCAAGCCGACGAGGTCAACGCCGGCCCGTGGACGGAAGCAAGCTGTCAAGTCACGATTGGAGAAATGAGCATGACCGATCATCAAGTCGTAACGCCAGAAGCGTGGGTAGAGGCGCGCAAGCACCTTCTCGCCAAGGAAAAGGAATTCACGCGGCTGCGCGATCAGTTGAGCCAAGCGCGCCGGGATCTGCCTTGGGTGCGCGTCACCAAGCAATATGTATTCGACGGCCCCGAAGGGAAGCAGACACTTGGGCAGCTATTCACCGGCCGCAGTCAGCTCATCGTCTATCATTTCATGTTCGGCCCGGATTGGGAGGCCGGCTGCAAAAGTTGCTCGTTTTGGGCCGATAATTTTAACGGCATTGTGCCGCATCTAAATCAGCGCGACGTGACGTTCGTCGCCATCTCGCGCGCGCCGCTGGCGAAGCTGCAGGCCTTCGCGAAGCGTCTCGGGTGGAGCTTCAAATGGCTGTCATCCTCCGGCGGCGATTTCAATTACGACTACAATGTGTCGTTCACGCCGGAAGAACTTGCCTGCGGCAGCGCCATTTACAACTACACGGCGAACAAGATGAACATGACGGAACTGCCGGGTATTAGCGTGTTCTTCAAAGACGCCGAGGGGAGTGTCTTTCACACCTATTCCTGCTACGCGCGCGGCATCGACATGCTGAACACCGCCTATCACTACCTCGACCTCGTGCCCAAGGGGCGCGACGAGGCTGGCCTGCCCTATCCGATGGCCTGGGTGCGCCTTCGCGACCAATATGGCAATTGATTACAAAAGCGGGAGGTTAAGCGATGACATACAAGGAGACCGCCGGGAAGCTCGCCGAATACCGGAGCCAAATCGCCGAGATTCGCGAGAAAATGCGAAGCGCTCAAGCATCGATCGAGCCAGCGGAAGTCCATGACTATGAATTTGCGACGCCGCAAGGCAAGGCGCGGCTGTCTGCTTTGTTCGGCGACAAGGACACGCTATTCGTCATCCACAATATGGGCACTACCTGCGCGCATTGCACGATGTGGGCCGATGGCTTCAATGGTGTGTTCGAGCACTTGCGCGATCGCGCGGCGTTTGTGGTATCGTCGCCGGACACGCCCGAGAGGCAACAGAGTTTCGCCGCCGGTCGCGGCTGGAAGTTTCCCACGGTCTCGATCCAAGGCACGACATTTGCGGAAGATATGGGTTATCGCCCGAATGGCCGCGCGACGCCGGGCGTTTCGGTCTTCAAGCGCAAGGGCGACAGGATCCTGCGGGTGGCGGATACCACCTTCTCGCCTAGTGACGATTTCTGCAGTGTCTGGCACCTGTTTGATCTCATTCCGGAAGGCGCCGCCGGTTGGCAACCAAAATTCAGCTACGCAAGCTGAGTGAGAACGATGAGCGGCTATGTGCCATGCTACCGGATCACGACAACTTTCGTGCCCACCTTAACCCGATCGGAAAGATCGACGACATCCTGGTTGGTCATCCGGATGCAGCCCGACGACACGGCGGCCCCGATTGTGTCCGGCTCGTTCGACCCGTGAATGCGATAGAGGCTGGAGCCAAGATAAATCGCGCGCGCGCCGAGCGGATTGTCCATGCCGCCAGCCATATGGCGTGGCAGGTCGGGGCGGCGCCTGAGCATTTGCGGCGGCGGAGTCCAATCCGGCCATTGGCGTTTCATCGTTACTGTCTTCGTGCCGGACCAAGTAAAACCTTCCCGGCCAACGCCGACGCCATACCGGATCGCTTCGCCACTCCCGAGGACATAATAGAGGCGGCGCTCACTCGTCGAGATGACGACCGTGCCCGGCGCATAGCCTCGATGCCAAGCGATGACCTGGCGCGGTATGGCCTGTTCGCGGAAAAGATTAAGAAAGTCGGCCAGCGGCCCGCGGTTGAGCGGATTAAAGTTAGCCAGCTGCACGCCGTTGAGCGGGTTATTGAAGGCGAAGGCCGGAGATCCGTTCAGGAGTGCGAGAAGGATGCCCGCGGGGGCAAATGCACGAACCATTGCTGTCCTTTAGTCCTGCCGGCGCGGGAGCGCTCCGCCGGCCGAGGTGCTATTCCTCTTAAGTTTTGCGGCCAAAGTTGGGCGGAGCCGCCTAACGTGTTGCATGGATGACTGGTGTTGGTGCCGAGCAAATAAGCCAAATCGATTCCGCCCATGCGCGCGCGGGGGAAGGCGCTTCAGCGCCTCATCTTGCCCGCCCCGGACAGCCCCCGCAGGATCTCTCGTGCCCGCGCCTCATCGTGCTTCATTTGCGCGACGAGCGCAGCGGCCGAATCGAATTTCGACTCCGCCCGGATCCAGCCGATGAAGAGAACCTCGATCGTCTCGCCATAAAGATCGCCGGAAAAATCGAAAAGAAAGGCTTCGAGCAGCGTCTGGCCATTATCGAATGTTGGGCGGCGGCCGTAACTCGCCACGCCGTCATAGGTTTCGGTCCCGGCAACGACGCGGACGGCGTAGACGCCATGGCGCAACCGGCAGCTTGGGTCCGGCAAAAGATTGGCCGTCGGAAATCCCAATGTCCGGCCGAGTTCCTGGCCGTGGATGACTTTGCCCATGATCGCAAAGGGGTGACCGAGCAGTCGCGCGGCGGTTTCTACGTCGCCTGCCTCAAGTGCCGCGCGGGCCGCCGTCGAGGAGGCAGCCTCATTGATGTCCGCCGTATCCGCTGGAACCCTCTCCACGATCTCGACGGCAAAGCCATGCCGTTTGCCCGCTTCCTTGAGAAAAGCGGGCGAGCCGGAGCGGCCCGCGCCGAAATGGAAATCATAGCCCGCGACGACGGCGCGGACTTTTAGACGGTGGACCAGGATTTCAACGGTGAAAGCCTCGGCCGGAAGGCTCGCCAAAACCTTGTCGAAGGTGATGACGATCATGCCGTCGATGCCGAGCTGCTCCAGCGCCCTGGCCTTGGCGTCGCGCGGCGTGAGGCGGAAGATCGTGTTGGGACCCTTGAAAAAATCGGCCGGATGCGGCTCGAAGGTAAGCACCGCGCAGGGACAGTTTAGTTCCTGGGCCAGCGTCAAGGCGCGCTTTATCACCGCGAGATGACCGCGATGAACGCCATCGAAATTGCCGATCGCGACCACCGCGCCCGCAAGTCCGGGCGGCGGCGTCACCGGATCGATGGCGACAACGAAATTTTTAGCGGAGGAAGGATCGGCCAAGGGAACCCAAATCGTAAGACGCCATGCGGGCGCCGGCGGAGCTCCGGACTCGGCGGGAAACTGCATGGCAGAAGGGCCGGCGTCAAGGCCGCGCCATGCCGCCTTCCCGGAACTTTCTACCAAACCAGTTCCGGGATCGCCGCCGTCGGCGCGAAATCCGCTGCTTCCATGAACTGCCGGAACGCGGCGGCGTCGAGGCCGGTGTCTTGCGCGCCGCCGTGCAGCTCCTTGCGATGGATGCCGGAGGTCACAAAGAGACTGTCAAAGCCCTGGTCGTGCGCGCCTTTGATATCGGTTCGCATGGCGTCGCCAATCACGAGGACCCGCTCGCGATCGATGGTCTTGGTGTCCGGCCCCCGCGCCAGTTCGAGCGCGCGCGAAAAAATCGGGGCAAAAGGCTTGCCGGCCTGGATCACCTTGCCGCCCGCCACGGCATAGCGTTCCGCGATCGCGCCAGCACAATAAAACAGCTTGCCGCCGTCCTCCACCACGATATCGGGATTGGCGCAAATGAGCTCGAGGTTCCGCGCGCACATGGCGGCAAGGAGTTCTTCGTAATCGACGGGCGTCTCGTGCCAGGGATCGGCAAGGCCGGTGCAGAGGACGAAGTTTGCTTGCTTCAGCGGCACGAGGCGGGGCGCCTTGCCGCTTAGAGCAAAAACCTCGTCGAAAAGGGCAGTTTCATCGGGCGGGCCAAGATGAAACAAGCCCGCGCCGGTGCGCGCGACGAGCAAGGAAACGGTGACGTCGCCGGACGAGACGATCGCATCGTAGGCTTTTCGCGTTACGCCAAGCCGGGCGAGTTGCGCCGCGACGAGCCGGCTGGGATTGGGCGAGTTCGTCATGAGCACGACCTTGCCGCCGCCTGCCCGGAAGCGGCCAAGCGCCTCAGCGGCTCTCTCGAAGGCCACGAGTCCATTGTGAACGACGCCCCACACGTCGCTCAAAATGACTTCGTATCCGCTCGCGAGATCGGCCAATCCGCGCACCAGGCGAGTCACGCGCTTAATTGTCCTTTTAGAAGCGGTTCAAGCGAAGGGCGGCGCGGTGGTCAGTTCGGCCGCCGGACGGCCCGCCTGAAGCGATCTTAACTGTCCGGAATTCTCGCGCAATCGCACCAAAAAGTTTCACGTGAGAAACATTTTGGTACGATCGGCGGGGCGAAAATACTCCTCTTACATCGGACGGCTTGAGGCCGGTGCGATTGCGCGGGCGGTGTCTCGAAATCTGGAGGGTCCGCTTCCAAGCGCATCGGCTTGGCTTTGTCAGGAGAGCGGAAAGGAAGTACAACGAGGGTGAAACCGGGGGTCTGGAAAATGCCGGAATAAAGTCGGGAGGATATTATGCATCGCAAAAACAGCAATGTAAGCCGCGTCTCATTCGCGCCGGGTTTTATGGCCCTCTTCGCCGTCCTGCTGGCGATGGGACTCGACCTGATGGCCTCGCCGGCGGCGGCGGCGCTCTTCGCCTAGCCGGCGGCGGCGGCGCTCTTCGCCTATGTAACGAATGGGGGCCATCCCTGGCACTGTCTTGGTGATCGACACGGCCACCAACACGGTGGTGGCCACGGTCCCGGTGGGGACTTTCCCCGTTGGGGTCGCCGTCACCCCGGACGGGACACTCGCCTATGTCACGAATGATACGGCCCCCGGCACTGTTTCGGTGATCGACGCGGTCACCAACACCGTGGTGGCCACGGTCGCGACGGGGATTAACCCCTTTGCGGTCGCCGTCACCCCGGACGGGAAACACGTCTATGTCACGAATTTAGTCTCCAACACTGTTTCGGTGATCGACACGGCCAGCAACATGGTGGTGGCCACGGTTCCGGTTGGGACTTTCCCCGATGGGGTCGCCGTCACTCCGGATGGGAAACATGCCTATGTCGCGAATGACATCTTTCCTGGCACTGTTTCGGTGATCGACACAGCCACCAACACGGTGGCGGCCACGATCACGGTGGGGAATGCCCCCCATGGAGTCGCCGTCACGCCGGACGGGAAACACGCCTATGTCGCGAGTGGGTTCGACGGCACTGTCTCGGTGATCGCCACGGCCAGCAACACGGTGGTGGCCACGGTCCGGGTGGGGAATCAGGCCATTGGGGTCACCGTCACCCCGGATGGGAAACATGCCTACATCACGAATTTGAATCTCTTTGGTCGTGGCGCTGTCTCGAGTTCTGGCACTGTCTCGGTGATCGACACGGCCAGCAACACGGTGGTGGCGACGGTCCCGGTGGGGCCTTTCCCCGTTGCGGTCGCCGTCACCCCGGATGGGAAACACGCCTATGTCGCGAACCACTCCAGCACTGTCCCGGTGATCGACACGGCCAGCAACACGGTGGTGGCCACGGTCCCGGTGGGGAGTGGCTCCAGTGGCGTGGGCATTATGCCGCCGCCGGTGGGCGTCCCCTTCCTCGCCTTCAGCGCCAAGCTCGAGATCGACTTGGACCGCAAGCCGAACAAGGATACCTTTGAACTGCAGTCCAGCTTCACCTTGAGCAGCACCGCCAGCATCAATCCCGTCACAGAGGCGGTCAAGCTCCAGGTGGGCACCTTCACCACCACCATCCCGCCCGGGGCGTTCAAAAAGCACGAGAACGAGGACGAGGACGAGGAGGAGCACGAGCGCGAGCACGAGCGCGAGCACGAGCATGAGCACGAAGACGGGGTTTTCACCTTCCACGGGGTCATCGACGGCGTGAGGCTGCACGCACTGATCAAGCGGACGGGCACCTTGCGATACGCGTTCGACGCGGAGGCGCGGCACGCCAACTTGACCGGCACCAAGAACCCTGTGCCGGTGATGCTGACCATCGGCGACGACAGCGGCACCACGTCGGTCAAGGCGCGCATTTCCCACTCTGGGGAGGAAATGCACATGGGGGGCATCGGCGGCAACAACTAAAAACGCATGCTTCCAGGCGTGATCCGGTTCGATTGAATCGGATCACGCGCCAATGCCCGCCCGCCGGTGTCGCGGCGGGAGAATCCGCCCGGCCATTGAATGACATCGATCGCCGCATAGGCGCGCGCCCGGATTGCCACAACGGCGTTTATGGGACCGTAGCCATGGCGGCGCCCGCCGCCATTACCGGCTACAAGTCTCTGTGAACGGACGAATTTTGCTGTCCGCGCCGCCTGCTTCAGCTTAGAGGAAAATAAAGTCATGGTGCCGACGCATGCGCGCGCCGCACGTTCATAAGACCGGGTCCAGCGCATGGAAGACGAGGAAGCCAATCGCTTTTCCGCCCGCGCGGCGCGCTATGCCCGGGTCGGCGCCAATGTCGGCGGAGTCGCGGCCAGGATTGCCGGCACCCGTCTTCTCGGGGGAGACGGGGCCTCGGGCAGCCATGCGGCGGCCTTGGCGCAAGCGCTCGGCGGCCTCAAGGGGCCGGTGATGAAGGTCGCCCAGATGATGGCGAGCGTCCCAGGTCTTCTGCCGCAAGACTATGCCGAGGAATTGCAGAAGCTGCAAAGCGAGGCGCCGCCGATGGGCGCGGCGTTTGTCAAGCGGCGGATGCAGGCGGAGCTCGGGGCGGATTGGCAATCGCGGTTCGCCGCGTTCGATACCCATCCGGCGGCGGCGGCTTCGCTCGGCCAGGTTCACCGGGCGACCGCCAAGGATGGCACCGCGCTTGCGTGCAAACTGCAATATCCAGACATGACATCGACCGTCGAAGCCGATTTGCGGCAGCTCGAAATTGTATTCGCGTTGCACCGGCGCCTCAATGGGGTCATCGACACGCGCGAAATGGCGAAAGAAATCGGCGACCGCGTCCGCGAGGAACTTGATTACCGGCGCGAAGCCAAACATGCCGCGCTCTATCGCGATATCCTTGGCCATGTCGAGGAGGTGCGCGTGCCTGGCGTGCGGCCGGAACTGTCAACCGGGCGGTTGTTGACGATGGAGTGGCTCGAAGGCGGCAAACTGCTCGGCTTCAAGCAAGCAGGCCAATCCGCGCGCAACCGCATCGCCAAGGCGATGTTCAAGGCCTGGTGGATTCCGTTCAGCCGGTTCGGCGTCATCCACGGCGACGCGCACCTTGGCAATTATACGGTGTTCGGCATGGGCGAAGACCAAGAGGCGGGCGGCATAAACCTCCTCGATTACGGGTGCATCCGGATTTTCACCGCCAATTTCGCCGGCGGCGTCGTCGATCTCTACGAGGGATTGCTTCACAAGGATTTCGCCCGCACCGTGCATGCCTACGAAACCTGGGGCTTTCGCAATCTCACCAAGGAGCTCGTCGAAACCCTGAACATTTGGGCGCGGTTCATTTACGCTCCCTTGCTCGACGACCGCGTGCGCAGCGTCGCCGATGGCGTCGCGCCGGCGAAATACGGCCGCAAGGAAACGTTTAGCCTCCACCAGGCTTTGAAGAAAGAGGGTCCGGTGCTGGTGCCGCGCGAG
>Ga0209526_10002339_pt1 | contig 12782 bp, 12 predicted proteins | sample JacPinW_OM2H0_M1_FD_188566 | JGI IMG/M metagenome (GOLD analysis project Ga0209526, IMG submission 188566) | Forest soil microbial communities from Algoma, Ontario, Canada - Jack Pine, Ontario site 1_JW_OM2H0_M1 (SPAdes) (version 2) | ecosystem: Environmental > Terrestrial > Soil > Boreal... | reverse complement strand
GCGGCGCGCCCGCGCGCGCGTGGCGTGGCGCTCTCGCTCGCCGACGATCGCGACGAAATCTGCGCGATGGTTGACACGGTGCGGCCGGATATCGTGCATATCGCGGCGCGCGAGATCGAGCCGGAAGACTGTGCTTGGATTCGCCGGCGGGTCGCACCGGTCAGGCTGCTGCGCGCGATCGCTGTGCGCGCCGGGGAAACGATTAGCGAGGCCGACGCGCATCAGGAGGCCGCCGATTACCTGATGCTCGACTCGGGCGCGAAGGGCGCAGCCGGTGAGACGCACGACTGGTCGGTAAGCCGTACGGTGGTCGAGCGCTCACGCATCCCGGTGATCCTCGCCGGCGGGCTCTCGGCGGATAATGTCGCGCAGGCGATCGCCGCAGTGCGGCCGTGGGGCGTCGATTCGTTCACCCATACCGACGTGCCGGGAAATCGCGGAAAGAAGGATCCGGCGCGCGTACGCGCGTTCATCGCGGCCGCGTTGCGCGGCTTCGCAGATATGATCGAATCGCCCGAACGCCGTTAAATTATTCGACGAAGCCGAGTTCTTTGAGGCGCGAGCGGGCTTCATCAGCGTCGGCAGCGTGCACCATCAGGCGCGTCGGTACGGCCGCGGTGCTGCCAAGCATCCGCGAAGAGTCGTCGTCGAAGATAAAGGTCTCGATTCCGCTGCCGTCTAGCAGGTCGTGCGCCATCTGCACCTGCATCGGATCGACGCTGGTGAAGACTTCGGTCAAGTCGTCGGGATTTAACTGGTCTGCCATGTCGAGAGCCGCCTCTCTGCTTCGCAAACACGTTGCCCCGCGGTGCACATAGCGCCGCCCGGATGCGATCGTTAGCCGGCGGCGGGGCCGCCGCGCGCGGAAGCGATTCCTTTGATCCGATTGTACAGCACCGCCGCGACGCCCACGACAAGTAGCACGGCGATCGCACCGTCGAAGCGATGAAAGTAGGGACCGAGATGGTCCCAATTTTGTCCGAGTTTCATCCCCGCCCATGCCAGCGCGAAACACCAGATGTATGAACCGAGCAGCGTGTAGATCGTGAACGGCAGCAGGCGCATCCGCGCAACCCCGGCGGGCAGCGCGATGAAGGTGCGGACCACTGGCAAGAGGCGGCTGATAAAGACCGCGTGCGAGCCCCAGCGATCGAAAAAGCGGTCGGCGAGTTCAACTTCGTGCGGCGCGATCAAAATGTAGCGCCCGTAATTGAGCAGCAGCCGGCGCCCGCCGCTCGCGCCGGCGAAATAGGCGGCGTACGACCCGAGCAGGCATCCCACCGCCCCGGCTATCGCGACCAGGTTGAGATCGAAGCGGCCGGTCGCAGCCAGGTAGCCCGAAAACGGCATCGTTACTTCCGAGGGCAACGGGACGCAGGCACTCTCAATCGCCATCAGCAACACGATCCCGCCATAGCCCATCGCGGAGATGGTCGCGATAATAAACAAGGAGACCGAAGTCATCAGCCGATCGATCATCGTGCTGTCGTCCGGGCCTGCGATCGACGAACGGGGTCGCGATTCATGATCGAAGAGGGTGCCATGCGTGGGCGAGTGATGCCAGCACCGAGACGCCGCGCGTAGCCGGCCGATCGCAGCGCACGCAGCGGGTGGCGCGGCTTTTAACTGTATATATGTTGATTGGCAGACTTGTCTTGGCGGACCGATCGGGCAAGACTGCGAATCGGAGAAAAGATTCGCGCGACAGAAGGGAAATGCTCATGGCAAAAAACACGCTGACCGTCACCGACAACCGCACCGGAAAACAATACGAAATTCCGATCGAGGAAGGCGGTGCGATCCGCGCCGCCCTGCTGCGCGACATCAAGACCGGCCCCGAAGATTTTGGTTTGATGTCCTACGACCCGGCCTTCACCAACACCGCTTCCTGCAGGAGCAAGGTGACCTTTATCGACGGCGAGAAGGGCATCCTGCGCTACCGGGGCTATCCGATCGAGGAGTTGGCCGAGCGCAGCAACTACCTCGAGGTCGCCTACCTGGTGGTCAAGGGCGAGCTGCCCAACGAGCAGCATTTCCGAACCTGGGAAGAGAACATCAAGACCCACACGATGGTGCATGAGAACCTCAAGACCTTTATGCAGGGTTTCCGCTACGACGCCCATCCGATGGGGATGCTGGTGGGGACGATCGGCGCGATGTCGACGTTCTATCCCGACGCCAAGGAGATCATGAATCTCGAATCGCGCCGGCTACAGACGCGCCGCCTCCTCGGCAAGGTGCCGACGCTGGCGGCGTGGGCATATCGGCACACGCGCGGCTTGCCCTACGTCTACCCCGACAACGAGCTCAGCTACACCGGCAACTTCCTCTCGATGCTGTTCAAGATGACCGAGCTGCGCTACAAGCCCAATCCCACGCTGGAGCGGGCGCTCGACATCCTGTTCATCTTGCACGCCGACCATGAGCAGAACTGCTCAACCAACGCGATGCGCTCGGTTGGAAGCTCGCAGGTCGATCCTTACTCTGCGGTCGCGGCGGCCACTGCGGCACTGTACGGGCCGCTCCACGGCGGCGCCAACGAAGCGGTGATCCGGATGCTGACAGAAATTGGCTCGGTCAAGCGCGTGCCGGAGTTCATCAAGACCGTCAAGGCCGGCGAGCGCAAGATGATGGGCTTCGGTCATCGCGTGTACAAGAGCTACGACCCGCGCGCCAAGATCGTTAAGCAGCTCGCCTACGAAGTGTTCGAGGTAACCGGCCGCAATCCGCTCATCGATATAGCGCTGGAGTTAGAGAAGATCGGGCTGGAGGACGAGTACTTCGTCTCGCATCGCCTGTATCCCAACGTCGACTTTTACACCGGGATTATCTACCAGGCGATGGGCTTCCCGATGACCATGTTTCCGGTGCTGTTCGCGATTCCGCGAACCTCGGGATGGATGGCGCAGTGGGCCGAGATGGTGCGCGACGCGGAGCAGAAGATCGCGCGTCCGCGTCAGATTTACATTGGTGAAAAAATGCGCCACTGGATGCCGATCGAGAAGCGGCCCGCACCGACGACACGCGAGGACGCCGTGAGCGACCAGATCTGATCGGATTTTAAGCGGCATACAGCCGCACTTTGATTCGCGACGCAGGCGGCGGCGCGCAACTCGCGCGCTTCGCCTGCGTTTTTTGACCCAATCCTTTCTGGCCCCTTTCTAAGTAAATATTTCACTTTTTTCACGGGCCGGCATCCGGTGCTCCGCCGTCGCGCCGCGCGGCTCTGAAGCCGGACGCAGTGGCGCGCACTTTTGGGGGTGAAATATTTCACCCTTATGCGCATTCGCGGACTCGGGCACAATCCCGCGCGATGGACGTGACGCGCTTCAAGACCACAGACCATATCGAACGGGGCGGACCGCTGGCGGTGCATGGCACCGCGATCGAGGACGCAGACCTTTCCTCCAGCGCGCCCCCGCAGTGGGTAATGCTGATCCCGGCGGGGGAGTTCAGCGGGCGCGACGGACGCGGCCCGTTTCGCCTTGCCGACACGGCGCGCGTGATCGCGGCGACCGAGGCCCTCGGCATGACGGCCGGCGTACCGATCGACTATGACCATGCGACCGACTTCGCCGCGCCCAAGGGCCGTCCTGCCCCCGCAGCGGGATGGATTCGCGAGCTGCAGGAGCGCGACGGCGCGCTGTGGGGCCGCGTGGAATGGACCCCGCATGGCGCTAAGGCGATAACCTCGCGCGAGTACCGCTACATCTCGCCGGTCTTCCAGTATTCGCCTGACGGCTCGGTAACCCGCCTTTTGCGCGCGGGACTCACCAATAATCCGAATCTTTATCTGACCGCGATCTCGGCGCGAGCGGTGGCGGGGGTGGTTTCAACGGGCACCGTCAGCGCCCGGCGCCGCGAAGGGGACAAAGCGATGGACACGCTGCTTCAACAGTTGTGCGAAATGCTGGGGCTCGACGACGACAGCTCGCCCGAGGAGGCGCTCGCAGCAGTGCGCGCGCTGACCGCCGCTGGCGACGATGACGATGAAGATGGCGGCCGGGATGACGCGCAAGACCGTGGCCGCGGAGACAACGGCGCCGCTGATGCGACGCAGGGCGGGCTAGGCTCCAACGCCGCCGCGCATAACGGCGGCGACCCGGCACGCTACGTGGCGGTCGCGCAGTTCCAGCGCGTACTCGGAGAGCTCAACCAGATGCGCGCCGAGCGGGCCAGCGAGCGCGCCGAGCGCGCGGTCGACGACGCTATCAAGGCGGGCAAGCTGATTCCGGCGCAACGCCAATGGGCAATTTCCTACTGCCAGGCGAACTTCAAGGGCTTCGCCGACTTCGTCGCGCGCCAGCCCGCCGCCTTCGGGCCGAGCTTCGAGAGCGCCGCCGCGACTTTTACTCCGCCGCAGGCGTTCGCCGCGACAGCCGCGCTGACGGCCACCGAGACCGCGGTCTGCGCGCAGCTCGGACTCAGCCCCGAGGACTACGTGCGGCGCAAGCGTTCCGGCCGTGGGGATTTCCTCCGGCTCAACCCCGGCAACGACTAGACCGGCCGCGAGCGCCGCGGCCGAGCAGGCAAAGGCAGGATTCAAAGAGGTGACGAAATGGCGGCTCTAACCAGCTCACGCAACACGCCCGAGATGTCCGACTTCGGGCGGATGCAGATGTATCCGGTCGAGGCCAACACTACGGTCTACCTGGGCTCGATGGTGGCGCTCAACGCCAACGGCAACGCGGTGCCCGCCGCTTCGACCGCGGGACTGCGGCTGGTCGGGCGCGCCGAGCGGACGTACCTGGGAATGCCGGGGCAGGACGCGGTCAACACGTCGTCCGCCGCCATTCCCGGGACCAACCTGCCGGCCGGCGCGGCAGGCGCGATTTCCGTGATTTGCGCGCGCGGCGTCTTCCTATACGCGGTCAACGACGGATCGATCGCGCAGGCGCAGGTCGGGATGCTGTGCTTCGCGGTTGATGACAACTCGGTATCGCTCAGCGACGGCGCGGGCGCGACCGTGGTTAGCGCCGAATCGCATACGTTTCCCGTCGCGAGCAGTGCGCAGATCATCAGCATCGGCCACGAGAACCTCTCCAAAGTCGTGGTGACCTCTTCACCCGCGGGCACCACCTACGTCGAGGGCAAGGACTACGCGGTCGACTTCCAGGCGGGGCTGATCATGCTGCCGCCCAGCGGCGGCGCGATCGCGGCCGCCGCCACGGTGCTGGTCTCGTACAACTGGGGCGCGCCGGCGCGCAGCGTGGCCGGCACGATCATCAACCTCGACTCCAGCGGCCAGGTCTGGGTCGACTTCTGGCATCAGTCGGCACTCGCCGTCTAGGACAACTGCCCAGCCGCCTGCGGCGCGCCGCGGGCCCACACGGTAGCAACGATGGAAATCAGCGCAGCAAATCTCACCGCACTGTTCACCGGCTTCGACGTTATCTTCCAGCGCGGGTTCGAAAAACCGCCGAGCTACTACGAGCAGATCGCCTCGATCGTGCGCTCGGGCTCGCGGCAGACGACCTACCCGTGGCTGGGCCGCACCACCAAGTTCCGCGAGTGGCTCGGCAATCGCGTCGTCCAGGCGCTCGAGGCTCACGCCTACACGATCGCCAACAAGAATTTCGAGGACACCGTCGGCATCGACCGCAACGATGTCGAGGACGATACCTACGGCGTCTACGAGCCGGTCATCGAGCAGCTCGGCTGGGACACCAAGGTACATCCCGACATGCTGCTCTTCTCGACCATCAAGGCGGCGGTGAACACTCCCTCGGCCGTACTCGGCTACGACGGCCAGGCTTTCTTCTCGACCTCTCATCCGGTGGGCCCGATGGGCAGCGGGCAGACGCAGGTTGCCAATATCAACTCCAGCGGCAGCGGCGCCTACTGGTTCCTGATCGACGCCTCACGCCCCATCCGGCCTTTCATCTTCCAGTTGCGCCGCGAGTATGCGGTCACGCGCATGAACACGCTCACCGACGAGGCGGTTTTCAACCGGCGCGAATTTCGCTACGGCGTCGACGGCCGCGCCAACACGGGCGTGGGGCTGTGGCAGCTCTGCTACGCGAGCAACATGGACCTCAGCAATCCGGCCAACTACGGCGCGGCGCGCGCAGCAATGCGCTCGATCAAGAGCGACGGCGGACTGCCGTTCGGCGCGCTCTCCAGCCGCAAGGGCGTTTACCTGCTGGTGCCGCCGTCGCTCGAGGAAGTCGGGCGTCAACTCCTCAACTCGGAATTCATGGTCGGCGCCGGCGCCAGCTCGTCAGTGCCCACGACCAACATCTGGCGCAACAGCGCTGACCTGATCGTCAGCGAGTATCTCGCCTAGCCCCTCCTCCCGATGCGAGCCCGGGACGGGAGCCGCAAGGCCCCGTTCCGGGCCGCCCGCCCCGTAAGCGAGAAGGCAAGAGACAAGAAGAGTATCCGCCATGGTTTACGCGCAACCCTCGGACATGATCGCCCGCTACCCCAATCGCGATCTCGTGCAACTGACCAACGAAGATCCCACCCAGACCGCCGCCAACCAGGCCGTCCTGCAACAGGCACTCGCCGACGCATCGGCCGAAATCGACGGTTACCTGGAAAGCCGGTTCACCCTGCCGCTGAGCGACCCGCCCGCCGTGCTCGCTCGCCTGACCTGCGATATCGCGATGTACCGGCTGCAGACGCTGCGCCCGCTGCACGACTTGGCTGAGGCGCGCCGGCGTTATGAGGACGCGTTGGCACTCCTGATACGCGTTGCCGACGGCACCCTCACGCTGGGCCTCGCGACCGACGACCGGGAACCCGCCGAGGCCGCCGGCGCGGTAGTCACGGAGTCGGGCGGCGACCGCTCGGGCGCGCTGCCGCAACGCGTTTTCAGCCGCGGCAACTTGAAGGGATTCTGATGATGCACGCGCAAACGGCAATTCACTCCCCCTCTTTGCCCCTCTCCCACAGGAAGGCCTGGGCTAACGTGGTGAAAGGGGCCTGACGATGGGTGTGACGCTAGATAGCGCCTGGGCCGGCGAGATTTTTGCGCCGCCGACTGCACTCGACATCGCAACCATCGAGTCGGCGATCGCGGCGCAGCTACGCGCGCAGGTAACCGCGATCGAGGTCGCGCAATTTCCCGACAAACCCGCCGCCTACCGCCTCACCCATCGCATCGGTGCGGCCCTGGTGGCTTGGCGCGGCGCGACCTACGGCGCGCTGATCGATACGGCCGCGGTGGTGCAGGCGCGCCGGCTCGAATTCGAAATCACCCTGCTGGTGCGCGACCTCGGATGGAGCTTCGGCGGCGACCCGTCGGGACCGAACCCTGGCGCTTATGCGCTGCTCGAAGCGATCCGCACCGCGCTGACCGGCTTGCAGCTTCCCGGCTGCCGCAAAATGTACCCGCTGCGGGAGCAGTTCCTGGGCCGCGATCCGCAGGGCGGGGTATGGACCTGGTCGGCAGTGTACGCGCTCGAGACGATGGCGCTGGAGGCGTCGACGCAGGATAACTTCCCGCTCTTTATCAAGGGTACCGCGCTGGAGGACGGCGGACAGACCGTCAAAGTCGCCTTGCAGGCCGTCTATACGTTCAACGCGCAGAATCTGATCCGGCTGCCGGTGGGCAACGTCAGCAACCTGGTAGTCACTGCGGCCGGCGGCGGCAATCCATATCTAGCGGGGACCGATTACACACTGGACGCGGTCAACGGAATTATCACGCGGCTCGCGAGCGGAACGATCGCGGCCGGTGCGACGGTCAACGCCGCCTACATCTATGCCGACACCGTCACCGCAGTCGCCGGCGGCTCCTCATCTCCGACGGCGCCTACCAACTAGAGGCAACGGAGAGGCAAACTTCCGCAGGCATTAAAAGAAGGTGAAAGAAGATGCCAGCCAGCTTTCTACACGGAATTGAAACGATCGAAATAGCCACTGGGCCGGTCCCGATCACAGTTGTCAAGTCGGCGGTGATCGGCCTGGTCGGCTCCGCGCCGTTGTGGGCGGCCGTCGGTGCGCCGGCAATGTGGCAGCCCAGCAGCGTGGTCGCGGCCGGTCAACAGGTGGTCGATCCCAACGGCAACGTCCAGCAATGCTCCACCGCCGGCACCACCGGCACGGCCGCGCCGACCTGGTCGACAACGCTCAACGCCATCACCGCCGACGGCACCGCCGCCTGGAAGCTCGTCACCATCGCGGGGACTCTGCTGCAGACGCCCACGCTAGTCAATTTCACTGCCAATCCGAATATCGCCGGCTCGGCCGCCGCCTTCGGGCCTCTGATGCAGGGCTACACGATTCCCTACGCGCTCGCCGCTATCCAGGCCCAGGGCGCAGGCCAGGTGATCGTGGTCAATGTCTTCAATCCCTACGTTCATTACACTGCCATCACGGCGCAGGCGATGGCGATGCCGGCGTCCGGACCGCAGGTGCTGAACCTGGGGCACATGGGGGTCTGGAACGTAGTGGTTAAAAACGGGGCTGGCTCCACTACCTATATAAACGGGACTGACTATACGCTCGATCCCGTCAATGGAATCGTGACGCAGAAAAGTGGAGGCGCTATCACCACCGGAGAAGCGCTCAGCGTCTCCTTCAACTACGCCGACCCCAGCAAAGTCCAGGACAGCGACCTCGTGGGCTCGGTCACCGGCACCATGTACACGGGAATCCAGGCGCTGCGCACCACTTACGGCACGATGGGATTTTTTCCCAAGATACTCATCGCGCCGGGCTATTCGCAGGATGCCGCGACCGCCAACGCGCTGGTTTCGACAGCCCAGACGCTTCGCGCGATCGCGCTTATCGACTCTCCTCCGGCGACCTCTCCCGCAACCGCGATCGCCAACCGGGGTGTCGCGGGCAACGTGTTCGACACGAGCTCGGACCGGGCCGTGCTTTGCTATCCGCAGGAGAAATTCTTTGACATGGGTCTCGTGCCGGCCGGCGTTACTCTCAACTCGGCGGGCGCGCCGGTGCAGAGCGCGGCCAACGTCAACGCGGTCGGACCATACTCACAATGGGTAGCCGGTACGATCGCGGCCAAGGACCTGCAGAAGGGCTATTGGTGGTCGCCCTCCAACACCCAAATGATCGGCCCGTTCGGTCCCGACGTCACGCTTTACGCCTCGGTGCTGGACGCCGCTAGCGACGTAAACAATCTCAACGCGCAAGGCATCCTGACCGTGTTCAATGCCTTCGGCACGGGCCTGCGCGTATGGGGCAACCGCTCGGCCGCCTACCCGTCCTCGACCACGCCCAATAACTTCATCAGCGTGCGCCGGACGATGGATGTGATCGAGGAGTCGGTGGAACTCTCGATGCTTCAGTTCATCGACCAGCCGATCACCAACGCCCTTATCTCGGCGATCCTTGCCAGCGTCAACGCGTTCATCCGCGGCCTCATCGGGCGCGGCGCGCTGGTCGCGGGCTCGGCCAGCTACAATCCCGCCGAGAACCCGCCCAGCCAGGTTGCCGCTGGACAGCTGGTCTTCGACATCGACGTGATGCCGCCGCCGCCGGCCGAGCGCCTGACCTTCAACGTCTTCATCGACACCACGCTCCTGAGCGCGCTCGGCAACACCAGCACGCTGACCGCGGTCACGCTCAACGCCTAAGACGCACTAATCGGGGCCGCGGGCGCTGCGCGCACCGGGCCCCACGAGGCTCATCGCAATGCCAAACCTTTCCGTAAATCGAATCACCAACGCCAACGTCTACCTCGACGGCATCGGACTCCTCGGCCGCGCCGAGGAAATCGAAGTCGCCAAGCCCAAACACAAAATGGTCGACCATAAAGGGCTGGGCATGGCTGGCTCGGCCGAGTTCTGGGCCGGAGTCGACAAGCTCGAAGCCAAGATCAAGTGGGCGTCGATCTACCCCGAGGCCGAGACAGCGTTGAACAGTCCATTCCAGGCTCACTACTTCCAGGTGCGCAGCAACCTCGAGACCTATACCAGCCAGGGCCGAACCCAGGAGCAGCCGCTGGTCTACCTGATGACCGGAATATTCAAAGATGCGGGTGCGATGAATTTCAAGCTCCACGAAGGAGTGGATACCACGTCGGTAATCTCAGTGTATCACTCTGAACTGTATATCGGTGGCGCTCAGATATTTCTGTTCGACGTGATGGCGAATATCTATGTGGTAAACGGCGTCGACCAGCTCCGCACTTTCCGCGTCAACCTGGGCGGCTAGCAGGTCCGTCGGATTCTTCTGCGCGAGCCGCGCGTGAGCGGCCCGTGCGCGGTCCCTTCAACGTTCACCGGAGATAATCTTCATGGCCGGAACAAACCCGCCTGAGCAGCCCGCGACGGCGCCCCAATTGCGCAGCATCACATTGCCCTCGGGCAAGACCGCAATCCTCCGCAGAGGCAAGGGACGTGACCTGATGCGGGCGCAGCGCGCAGTGGCGGGCAATCCCGACCCTACCGCGGTGGTCTTCGCTCTGATCGCCGAGCTGTCGCAGATCAACGGTGCGACCATCGTATACGAGGACGTGAGCGAAATGGACCTCGGCGACGTGCTGGTGCTGCAGGCGGAGGTAACGGGAGCAAATTTTCCGGAGCCGGCGCCGGCCTCCCCAGCGCCGGCGGCTTCGCAGGACTCGTCCGCTTCGGCTTCGGCGTCCGCGAACTAGCGGCGATGGAGCTCGAAGAGCTCGGGTTCTGGATGGCGGCAGTTACCGACTACAACCGTGCGGCCGACGAGGCAACGAGTGAGCACCGCGACGGTACTAAGCAGTAGCCACTGAGTATCGCCCGACCTCAACACAAATGAGTACACAGTCCTCAGTTATCTACAGCATCACTCAGAGGAGCGCTCTCTTAGAGCTTGCGTCCAGCGGCCTCAGTCGTGCCTTTCTTCGGTGGATCAAATTCTCCCCGCCACGCGCGTATCGGATGCCTGTACGCGGTCCACATTCGCTTGCCGAGGAGCATGAGTACATTTCCCAGGGTGGCTGGCTGACCGCGTGCGATCCGCTCCTTCACCCACTCAGCGTGGCCTGCTTCACTACGAATTCGGAGCTCCTCCAAATCATTAGCCCCCCTTGCCCGAAGAAAGATCCACCACATCAGCTTCAGAACCACCTTCAGCACATTCCAGATGACAACAATGACCACCGTACACAGTGCAAGCAGAATGTATACACCCAAGAGAGCCTCGATCCACGCGGAGTCTATTCGGATCTCCAGAGTGTGAACAATTATCGCCTATGATTTCGAGAGATAACACGGTCGACATGCACGACGCTCTGACTCACATTCGTGCCGTTGGATCAATAACGCGCCGCCGGATAGGTGCATATTCACAGCTTGTGGTCGCCGGCGCCACGGACATCCTTCTTCGGCGGGTAAACAAATTCGCCACGCCAGGACCGTATCGGATGCACATAGGCCTTCCAAATCCGCCAGCAAAGGACCATGAGCGCGCCTCGCAGTGTAGCCGGCCCGCCACGTGTGATCCGACGTTCGCGCGATTCGGCCATCCACCTGTCGAACCGCGTGCCGAGTTCCTCCGAGTCCTTAGTCCCGGTAGCCCAGAGCAGAGCTAGCCTGAGGCCTTTCAAAGCGAGTATCAGCAGAAATACGAGGTAAGAAAGCGCGAAAAAGCAGATTAGCAATGTTATTACGACTCCACACATGACTTTCGCCGGACTGAACCCCGATACCAGAGCGTAGGCGCGATGCTCCCCACTGGCAATACCCGCAACTCTATGATGACCCTTCTCAGGACGACCACTGGCTTAACCAGGATGGTGGCAGACATAGGCCAGCCGGCAAGTGCCTTCCGGCGCGCGGCCAAGGCAGTGCATCTGTTTGATATTAGTACGTCATTAGCTCACTCGGCTATACACTCGACATACGGTGACTTGCGCGCAGTGAGCATTCTGTCCGCTGCACCGAAAGCTGGCACACCGCATCGCATCTCTAAACGAAAAGGCTCGATTGATCTATCAAGCGCGACAGACGAGGGTGGAACAGGAGTAACTAGAGGACGAGCCGGAACTCGTACGTTGCCCCATAAGACGCTCCCGGATGTCGGGAAAGTACTTCGGTTCTTCCATAAAGTTGTGAGCCTGCTCAGGGGGACAATTACTGCCAGCGAGCGAAGCACCAAACGAAAGCACCGGGGACACGTCGCGAAGACGCCGAGTCTGAGCGACGCATACGCGCAGGCTCTGGCCAGCCTTTGGCGGCTTGGGCGAGCAACACTGGCTCTGGAAGTGCCTGTATTTACCCGAGCACTCCTCGGTACGACACACGCTATGGATTGGCTGACGACAGCTGCCCGACGCCATTCGTTCATATCAGCGGCCATCGGAGCTGCGGTGGCCGCGCCTTTTGCAACAGCCCTTGTGGGCGCAGCGCACTTGTTCTTTCAAAATACGTTAATCCCGGCCTTTATCAGGGGATGGCAGGATGTTCGGTGGCTACTGCGTAGCTTGGGCACATTAGCCGACTTCGTTACAATGTTAGCCGATTTCTCGCTCGGCTGGTATCTAGTCATTGCCGCTATCGCCGCGCTCGGCGTTGCCGGATACGAACTGTATCGGCATTGGGACGCCGCCAAACGGATGATGTCGCGTTGGATTGAAGCGGTGCATAGGACCCTCGCACGCCTGGTCAAGTGGACGGCCGATAACATCAGGAGCGCATCCGCATATGCATATGCGGGCCATTCGACTGCTACTGTCACGGTGGAAACCCGCAACGCGCTGCACTTACCCACCACGGCGGGGCCAGTGGCGCGCGCAGCGACAAGGGCGCGCGGCATGAACCGCGCTCGAGCTGTCGAACACGCCGCCACCGTGGCGCGGTCGGCGCCTGTGCTCCGCGCGGTGCGGCGGG
>Ga0209526_10002338_pt1 | contig 12783 bp, 9 predicted proteins | sample JacPinW_OM2H0_M1_FD_188566 | JGI IMG/M metagenome (GOLD analysis project Ga0209526, IMG submission 188566) | Forest soil microbial communities from Algoma, Ontario, Canada - Jack Pine, Ontario site 1_JW_OM2H0_M1 (SPAdes) (version 2) | ecosystem: Environmental > Terrestrial > Soil > Boreal... | reverse complement strand
CAGGAGCAGCCCGGCGGCGGCGAGTTGCGGGGGGGCCTGGTAGAGGGCGGTGTGGGAGAACGTCCAGAAGTGGCTGACGGTCCGTTCCACTTCGCGTTTCAGGTCGTAGGAGGTGCACGGCTCCAGCCATGCCACCAGGCCCAGGGTCAGATACTCGACCGTGGTGTAGGCACTCCCGCCGTCTCTCGTTGACACATCAACCAGCTTACTGTACAGTCCAGATCATTCAGATCGAATGGTTAATAGTGTACCGTCTCAATATGGAGCACTGTTTAGGTCGGATCCCGGTAAGTCCGTCGCGTCACGCAGCAGGCTAGCCGACGGCGGGGCGGGTGCCGCGAAAAACTGGAGGCAGCACCGTGAATGTCCCTACCGGCCGGACCACGCCCGCTAGCCCGGCCAGGTTAGAAACCTGGGGACATATCGTCTACCGGCGCAGGCGGCTGGTCCTGGTGATCGCCCTGCTCGGCATGGTCTTCGCCGGAATCTGGGGCACCGGGGTCTTCAGCAAGCTGCAGACGGCCGGCGGGTTCAACGCCCCGAACAGCCAGAGCGAGCAGGCCAGCAGCCTGGCGACGAATGCATTCGGCCGGGATGCCGGTGACATCGTCGTGCTCTACTCCAGCACGACCCTCACGACCGCATCGCCGGCCTTCCGGTCCGCGGTGACCAGCACGCTGGCGGCGCTGCCGCACTCCAAGGTCGAGTCGTATCAGACGTACTGGTCCACCCGGTCGCCGCAGTTCGTCAGCTCCAGCGGGCGGCAAACCTACGCGGTGCTCGAGCTGAAGGGCTCCGCTGACACCGCGCGGCAGAGCAACTACGACGCGATCAAGAACCAGCTCAGCGCGCCCGGCCTGCGGACTCAGGTGGGCGGGGCGATCCCGACCAACGAGGCGATCAGCAAGCAGGTCACCAGCAACATCGGCAAGGCCGAGGGTCTGTCCTTCCCGGTGCTGCTCATCCTCATGACAGTGATCTTCGGCAGCCTCGCCGCCGCGGGCCTGCCGCTGGTGATCGGCGTCATGGGGATCCTCGGCTCGTTTACCGCGCTGCGGCTGCTGACCCTGTTCACCGGCGTGTCGGTGTTCTCACTGAACATCACCACAATCCTCGGCCTGGGGCTGGGCATCGACTACGGGCTGTTCCTGGTCAGCAGGTTCCGCGAAGAACTGCACCGGCGGGACTCGGTGGAGGACGCCGTCGCGCGGACCCTGGCCACCGCCGGCCGCACGGTGCTGGTCTCCGGCATCACCGTCGCCATCGTGCTGTCCAGCCTGATGCTGTTCCCGGAGACGATCCTGAGGTCGATGGGCTACGGCGGAGTCGCGACCGTTCTGGTGGACATGCTCGCCGCGCTCACCGTGCTGCCCGCGCTGCTGGCCGTGCTCGGCCCGAAGGTCAACGCGCTGGCGATCCGCCGGTCGATCCGCCGGCCGCCCGCCACCGACGGCGGCCGGTGGTACCGGCTGGCGCACAGCGTCATGCGCCGCCCAGTGCTGTACACCGTCCCGATCGTGGTGCTGCTGCTCGCGCTCGGCTCACCGTTCCTGAAGGTCGTCTGGGGCGGGACCGACGCCACGGTGCTGTCGGCCGGCGCAGCGCCCCGGGTGGTGACCGAAGCGCTGAACCGGGACTTCCCGGGCAACCCGACCGCCCCGATCGAGACCGTCGTCCAGTTCCCCGGCCCGGTGACGGGCTCGGCGGCCCGCACCAGCGAGCTGGCCGGGTACGTCAGCCGCCTGGATCATGTTCCCGGAGTGAGCGGCGCCCGGCTGACCGGCGTCCGCGGGGACATCGCGCGGGTGAACCTGAGCTATAGCGCCGGCCTCTATTCGACGTCGGCACGGACCATCGTCGGGCAGGTCCGCAGCGTTGCGCCACCGCCCGGCGCCACGGCCTACACGGGCGGGCAGACCGCGGAGCTGGCGGACACCCTGTCCAGCCTCGGCCGGACGCTGCCGTGGATGGCGCTGCTGGTGGCGCTGGCGACGTTCGTGCTGCTGTTCCTCGCGTTCGGATCGGTCGTGCTGCCGGTCGAGTCGATCGTGATGAACATCTTGTCGCTGTCGGCGATGTACGGAGTCGTGACCTGGATTTTCCAGGACGGGCACCTGTCCGGGCTGCTGCAGTTCACCCCGAACGGCACGATCAGCCCGACGATCCCGATCCTGATGTTCGCGATCATGTTCGGGCTGTCCACGGACTACCAGGTCTTCCTGCTCTCCCGGATCCGCGAGCGCTACGACGCCACCGGGGACAACACCGCCGCGGTCGCCAGCGGGCTGCAGCGCACTGGCGGCGTGATCACTAGCGCGGCGCTCCTGCTGGTCATCGTGATCGGCGCGTTCTCCGCTTCCAGCATCACGTTCATCAAGCTCATGGGCATCGGCATGATCGTGGCCCTGGTCCTGGACGCGACCCTCGTGCGAGTGCTACTCGTGCCGGCCACCATGCGGCTGCTCGGCAACGCGAACTGGTGGGCGCCAGGCCCGCTGCGCCGCCTGTACGCCCGGTACGGGATCCGCGAAGTCGGCGACGAGGAGGCTTCGCCGCTTCCTGTCCCCGAGTCGGCCACCCTCTAGACTCGCTCGGTCCCCTTATCAGCACGCCTGGGGACTCGGCACGATCGGCGAGGCGGGCGCGGAACTCGGCTGCTCTGGGACCGGAACCAGGACGCCATCGCGGTACGAGGCGACCGGCCCGAGCAGCCCGAACCGGATCGTCACGGGTCACCTCATGTCGCCAGGCGCTGGATGGGGGCAAATCCTAGCGACCCTTACGTAACTGCGCTGGCGCGTGACCATATAACGGGTCTCGTTATGCCGTTCCTCGTCATCAGTGTCCATTATTGCGTTACTGTGCTGAGTTTGTCGGGCTTTCCCGCTGACTTTTGCCTGGTCACCGTGATCCCGTGGCCATCGCAGCGGGGGGCACACTGCGATCTGGGAGCCCCGTCGTGGGCACGCATCGCCTACTTTCCCGTTTGCTGATCATGTTCCTGATGTCAATCTCCCTCGTGGCGCTCCCCATCGCCACCTCCCACCAAGCCGCCACCGCGAGCACCCAGCCTCGGCATGTGGCGGCTTACGTATGGGCCTACCATCACGCGGGCGCCCCGTACTGCTGGGGCGGTGCCGGGCCCTGGTGCTTCGACTGCTCCGGGCTGATCGCGGCCTCCTACGCGCATCAGGGCCTGTACTTCGGCCGGTCAACCTACGCGATGCTCGCCTCACGGCGGCTAATCCGGGAGAGGCAGTCCCAGGCGCGCCCGGGTGACCTGGCCTTCTACGGGACGGGGCATGTGGAGTTCTTCGTCCGGCCCGGCCTCTCGTTCGGGGCCACCGAACCAGGCAGCCGGGTCGGGTGGCATCGCTGGAACGCGTGGTGGCACCCGACGCTGTTCTTCCGCGTGCGGGGTGCGGGCTGAGGCCCACCGGCCAGCCTGGTCTGCTCCAACTGACGCTGTCGCGCGAGCAGGCAGCCGACCGCAACAACAGCTAAACGCATCAGCCGTCGTTACAACGACGGCAAAACGTATCAACCGTCGTTGGCGGAGGTGGGATCGGAACACCTCGCTGGCCCGGCCCCGTCTAGCCGGTCCTGGTCCATGTCCAGGTGCCGGCCGTCGGGGTGCCGGCCGGCGGCCGGTTGGACAGCGTGTTGCCGCTGCAGGACCAGCTGCCGCCGCTGAGCGGGTGGCCGTTCACCGACGAGCTGCCCGCGCCGAACGAGCTCGCGAGCTGGCCGATCGACATGGGGCCGAACGTCTGGCTGATCGGGCTGGTGATCTGCACCGTGACGGTCAGGTTGTTGTAGTTCATCGTGCCGCCCGCCACGGGCTGCCAGATGCCGGTGGTGGCCGACCCGGTGGCCAGCTGGATCCGGCCGGCGACCTGCCCGCCGAAGGTGAAATGCCCGACTATCGGGCCGGCGCCCTGGATCCCGGAGGGGCCGGTGAAGACGATCGGCGCCATGGGGCTGAAGTCCACCACGACCGAGCCGTCGGGGCCGATCCTCATCCTGGCCCCGGCGGCGCCCTGCTCGGAGAGCAGGCCGGAGACCGTCGCGTGGAAGTTAGTCGTGGTCCAGTGGCCGACGAGGCACGAAGCGGTTTTGGTGGCGCAGAACGCCTTCAGGCTGAGTCCTTGGACGCTGACTGCGGCCGCGTTCAGCCCGCCGGAGATGCCGACATAGTGGAAGCCGGAGGAGATCTGCGTGAGCTTGGCGCCGGCATCCGCCGTCCCTGCCGGGCACTGGGCGGAATTGCCCGCGGTGGAGTAGGCGGTGGCAGCCGCCTGGGCCAGCGTCGCGTCCGTGCCGCTGTCGAGGCTGAACCGGCCGCTGGCTGCCCCGCTGAACAGCACGACCTGGGCGTTGATGTCAAGGTGGAGGATGCCGACGCCCGCGGCCGGCGCCCTGACCGTGACCGTCTGGCCGTCGCCCAGCGACGCCTGCGGAATCGGGCCCTGGTAGTGCGGCAGGTTCGGGCCGCTGCTCTGCCATGCGGTACCCGGGTAACGTCCCTCGGCGTACCCGGAACCCCACGAGTCGAGGAACGCCTGGCCCGGCCCGGCGGCTTGCCAGCCCGCGGCGTTCCAGCCGCGGATGATGGCCTGTCCCATCGGGAGGATCTTGTGCCACACGTCGGTGCCGGTCTCCGCCAGGTGCGCGAAGAAGCCCAGCGCGGAGTAGGTCCGCTGGAAGAGGGACCAGGTCGGGGTGTTGAGGTAGCTCAGCCAGAACGAGCTCTCGATATTGGTCCCGTTACCGAGCACGGTCATCGTCCAGCTGGCCGACCCCTCCACGTACCAGTCCGGCAGGTGGTACAGGGCCTCGCCCAGCTTCAGGAACATGTAGCAGTGCGTGAGTTCGTGGATCAGGAAGTCGTGTATGTCGCTGGCCGAGAAGTGGCCGTTGGACACCGTGGGGTTGACGTGGATGGTGCAGCCCGGCACGGTGCCCCCGCTCTGGGTGATCTGTGTCCCCGTGCAGCCCAGGGTGTACAGCGCCGTTCTGGGGCTGTCCATCTGCACCGTGTTGACGCTGAAGTGCACCTCCGGGCTGAACGGGCCGGCGCCCACGTGCGTGGCGATGTCGTTCTCGATGCCCGCGGCCTCGCTGCGGTAGGGCTGCGCGCCCGCCGAGTCCGCGGCCAGGCAGTCGAGATTCGGGTTCGCTGGCGCGTTCGCGGTCAGCGAAGCCGGTGCCGTCGAGGACGCGGGCCCGTCGAGGCTCATCAGCGAGGCGTGGGCGGCTGAGCCTGTCGGGTCGGCCGCATTCGCGGCCCGCGTGGGCTCGCCGAGGTCGTGGAGCACGGCGCTGCGTTGGCCCGGGGTCAGCTGGCTCCAGTGGCCGAGCACCCACTGCACCGCGATCGTTCCCGACGGGATGACCTGCGCCGGCCCGGCGGGCGGATGCGCCCCGGGGACAGGGCCGATCGCCAGCGCGAACGCGGCGAGCGCAGTAGCGGTATCGACGGTGCCGTCCGGCTTCACCCGGTTCAGCGTCAGCTGCCAGGCGGACGGAGCCGCCGGCCGCGCGGCCGCATCCCGGGCTGGGCTTGCGATCCCGCACGCCGCAACGACTGTGCCCAGCAAGCTGGCGACCATGATGCCTGCTAGGGCACGCCCTAGGGAACGCCGGATCGGCTGGTGCTCGCTGACCATGGTTGATGCCCCTCGCAAGAATTACGGCTGGTGATCATCCGGGAAATGACGAGCTACTGAGCCTCGCTGCCGCGCGACGGTATCGCGGCCGGTGCCGGGGGCGAATCCAGGAAAACATGTATCTCTGGCGCGGCGGACGAGGCGGCCGCGCCGGCTATCGCGCGGCCAGTAGCCCGTGCTGCAGCGCGTACCGTGTCGCCTGGGCCCGGTTGCGCAGCTCGAGCTTGCGGTAAATGGTGGCGAGGTGCCGCTCGACCGTGCCCTCGCTCAGGTGCATTTCGTCGGCGATCGCCTTGTTGGACAGGCCGGCCGCCACAAGGGCCAGGACCTCCGCCTGGCGAGCGGTCAGTGCGCCAGGCGGCCGCGTCCGGGTCGGCTGCCCCGCTTCTGAGAGGGCCACCCGCACATCCGGCATCCGGTTGACGTTCCCAGCCCCGATCGCGCGCGCCTCGGCCTCACGCAAAAGCCGGGCGGCCTTGCCGGGCTGGCCCAGATGATGAAACGTGACGCCGAGACCGGAAAGCGCGAGTACCAGGTCGTGCACGTTGCCGCCCGCGCTGAAGCATTCCAGCGAGCGCTGGTAGTGCCGGGCGGCACCAGCGAACTGCGCGCGGCTGCGCGCCAGGTCGCCCTGAACGCACGCGATGGTGCCGATCAGCTGGAGGTCGCCCAGGTCGGCGGCGAGGTCGGCCGCCTCGGCCAGCGTCCGCGCCGCGGGGGTGACCTGGCCGGTTTTGACGAACACGTCGGCGAGGTTGGCCAGGCCCAGCGCCACCGACCTGGGGTCGCCCAGCCGGCGCTTGAGCGCGAGGGTCTCCTCGAACAGCCGCTGGGCCCGGCCGAGGTCGAAGGCGTCCACCGCCGTCAGGGCTACGTTGTTCAGCGCGGCGGCGATCCCGGCCTCGTCGCCGAGCTGCCGCCGGTGTGCCACCGCCCGCTCGAAATAATGGCATGCCTCGGCCTGATCACCCAGGTAACGGTGAGCGGAGCCGAGCACGGTCGCAGCCTTCGCGGCGAGGTCAACGGCGCCGAGCGAGTCGAAAGCCCGCAATGCCCGGTTGCCCTGCTCGATCGCTGACCGGTAGTCGCCGTTCTCGGTGGCGAGCACAGCCGCCGCCCACCATGCCGTGGCCACCACGGCGTCGCCGTCGGCGCTCGCGGTGCGGGGAATGAACGCCCCGAGCCAGCGCCGCCCCTCGACCACCCGGCCCGTGGTCAGCCACCAGCGCCACAGTGCCGCGCTCATCTCCAGCCCTACGGTGATCTCGCCAGTGGCCTGGGCCCAGGTAAGTGCCGCCTCCAGGTCGGCGGTCGCCCGTTCCATCCGGGTCACCCAGGCGGTCCGCTCCGCGCCTGCCAGGCCCTGTTCGCTCGCGCGGGCCACGGCGGCAAAATGGTGCGCGTGCCGGGCGCGCGCGCGGTGGGTGTCGCCTGCCGCCTCGAGCTGCTCCGCTGCGTACTCCCGTAGTGTGTCCAGCATCCGGTACCCGCTCTGATCACTGTCGTGCCGTGTGACCAGCCAGGAAGAGTCGACCAGACGGCGCAGCGGATGCACTAGACGGTCCGCGGGTGAGGCGGTGACGGGCACGGCGTCCGCGAGCGTGAACCAGCCCGCGAAGACGGACAGAAGCCGGAGCACCGCTCGCTCAGCGGTATCGAGCATGGCCGTGCTCGATTCCGCGACGGCGCGGAGTGTGCCCACGCGGCGATCGTCGCCGGGCTGGGCCCCGTCGAGCAGGTCGAGCCTTCGGTCGAGGATCTGGCTGATGGTCAGGGTCCCCACCCAGCCCGCCGCGAGCTCGATGGCCAGCGGCAAACCGTCCAGCCGCCGGCACACCTCGGCCACCGGCGGTGCGAGTTCGGCGGTGATCTCGAAACCCGGCAGGCGTTCCGCGGCTCGGGCGGCGAACAGCCGGACGGCGTCGCTTCCGGCAATTGCCTGCACCGCCGCGCCCGGTGGCGGGCAGGCGAGCAGGGGCACCGGCCAGACCTGCTCACCGGATACCCCGAGCACGCACCGGCTGGTGATGACGATCCTGGTCCCCGGGACCTCAGCCAGGATCCTTCTGGCCAGGTCCGCTACGCCGGCGAGGACATGCTCGGCGCCGTCAAGCACGAGCAGGGTCGGCCGGCCCGTGAGCGTTCCGGTGATCGAGGCGCCGGCAGGCGCACCCGGGCGGTCACGGACACCGAGCGCCGCCGCGACCCTCGTATCGACCAGTGCGGCATCGGTGATCAGGTCCATGGCGACGAATGTGACCTGGACGTGCTCAGCATCGGCAGGCCAGCGGCGCATGACCTCGAGAGCGAGCCGTGTCTTCCCCGATCCGCCCGGGCCGACCAGGGACAGCAGCCGACTGGCCGCGAGCAGCGCGGTGAGGGCCGCGATCTCGTGCTCGCGGCCGACGAAGGACGACACCGGGATCGGCGGCGTGCCAGGCGGAGGATGCTCTGGTGCGTCCGTCGTGTCCAGGTCATCGAGTCGCCGCCGGGACGCGGCCGACATGCCGGACCGCTCTTTCTCCCAGCGTTGGACGGTCACGGGTGACACGCTGAGCCGCATCGCCAGCTGTGCCTGGGTCAGACCGAGGCGCGTCCGGAGTGCCCGGACCCGCGCGGCCTGGGTGCGCCCGTCCTCGTCTCGCGCACGCGCGGAATTCATCGGCCTCACATCTGCGCCGCCCCGCGAAATCTCGTTCTGACAATTTACCGCCCAGCCGGCGCATTGGCCGCAGGACGCGGGTCATAGGCGAAGCCGGTGCTCTGGAACCCGTCGTCGGGTTCCCGGTAAGTTAAGAATGTTTGACACGGCGTCTGCTCTGCTTTACCTTCGTTATGTCAAAGATTCTTCACATCGCGGAGGCGCCGATGTCGTACGAAGAGAAGCGCACCTGGGTCTACCTCGTGGCCAGCGCGGGCGCCTACGCGGTCTACCTCGTGATCGTTTTCGAGCGGGCGCTGAACACTCCCGTCGCCGAGGTCTCGTACGTCTCGGCGCTGCTGTGGGCGACCGTCGCCTCGATGGTCGCGTCGATGGTGGGCCGCACTCTGATCGAGACCGTGAGACCCAGCGACAGCCACCGAAGCGACGTGCGGGACAGGGAGATCTACCGGTTCGGCGAGTACGTCAGCCGCTGGTTCCTCATCGCCGCCGCGGCGGCGGCATTCGGCATGGCCATCGCCAAGTGGGATTACTTCTGGATCGCCAATGTCATCTACCTCGGGTTCGTTCTGTGGGCGATCGTCGGATCCGTGGTGAAGCTGGTCGCCTACCGGCGGGGCCTGTAGCCCCGTGGCCGTCAGCAAACCGACCAGGGTCACCAACTCGATACGCGCGCTGCGGTTCGCCCAGAGCGAGATGACGCAGGCACAGTTGGCCGAGCGCATCGGAGTGACCCGCCAGACCGTCATCGCGATCGAGCAAGGTCGCTACTCCCCGTCGCTGGAGATGGCCTTCCAGATCGCCCGGGTGTTCAGGGTGCCGCTCGACGAGGTGTTCCAGTATCCCGACAGCGAAGGAGGACCGCGGTGAAGGCCGCCGTCTATGGCAGGTACGGTTCCCCGGATACCGTGACGGTTGACGACCTACCGAAGCCCGTGCCCCGGGACGACGAGGTACTGGTGCGGATCTGCGCGGCGACGGTCGGGGTCGTGGACAGCCTCGCCCGCCGAGGTGCCCCGGCCTACGCCCGGATTCACTTCGGTCTCAGGCGACCGAAGTTCACCATCCTCGGATCTGACTTCGCCGGGCAGATCGAAGCCATCGGGCCGGCCGTCACCCGGTTCGCCGTAGACGACCAGGTCTTTGGTACTACCGCTCCGCATTTCGGTGCCCACGCACAGTATGTCTGCCTGTCCGAACAAGCCGCGATGGCACCGAAACCGGCCAACCTGACCTACGCCGAAGCGGCCGCGCTCGTCGACGGGACGGCACTGTGTTTTCTGCGCGACAAGGCGAACCTTCAGCGCGGGCAGGCCATCCTGATCAACGGTGCGTCCGGAGCGGTCGGCACCGCCGCCGTTCAACTGGCCAAGCATTTCGGGGCGACCGTGACCGGGGTGTGCAGCCGAGCGAGCACCGAGTTGGCCCGCAATCTCGGTGCCGACACCGTCGTCGACTACGCAGCGGAGGACTTCACCCGCAGCGGAGACACCTACGATGTGATCTTCGATGTGGCCGGCCAGAACTCGTTCCTCCGCTGCCGGGCCGCGCTCGAACGCGGCGGGGTCTACATGACGACCGCCCCGTCCGTGGCGATCCTGCTTCAGATGCCGTGGACATCGAGGTTCGGGGCCAGGAGGGCCGTGGTCGCGTTCACCGGCTTGCGGGCGGCGAGCGAGAAGCGCAAGGACCTGCTGTACATCAAGGAACTCGCGGAGGCGTCGGCACTCGTCCCGGTCATCGACGCGTGCTACCCGCTGCGGCGCATCGCCGACGCGTACCGGCACGTCGACGCGGGACACAAAAAAGGCAATGTCGTCGTCACGATGACGGAGCACTCCTAAACGGCGATCAGCCGCCGCAGGGCTGAAAATCACAGTGGCCCGATCCTGATCAGACGGTTACAGTGCTTCAGGACAAACGTTTGCGTACCCTCCGCGGCCCCGGCAGCCAGCGTCGGCCAGTCAGGCAGCGATGACAGGCACGGAGGCTGGGTGCACAGCATCTCGCGCACGTCCCGGACGGAAGCCTTCCTCCCAACTGGCGACCGCTACTCCCGAACGGGCCCGGCCCGGTGAGCGGCGGCCTGGCCGGGAAGACGGCCGTCGTGACCGGAACGGCGCATGGCATCGGCGCCGGCATCGCCGACGCCCTGCGGGGCGACGGCGCGAAGGTCCACGGTGTCGACAAGGACACCGCCGACCTGTCCGTGTCGGCCACAGTCGCGGAGTTCTTCGCCGACATCGGCCCGGTCGACATCCTGGTCAACTGCGCCGGGGGTGTGGCCGGGCAGGTGGGTCGGCCGCTGGAGGAGGTCACCGACGAGGACTGGCACGCGGTAATCGACGCCAACCTGACCACCGCGTTCCTGTGCAGTCGGGCGGTGGTGCCGGGGATGAAGGAGCGGCGCTGGGGGCGGATCATCAACATCGCCTCCACGGCCGGTCTCGGCGTCAGCAAGACCGGCATCCAGGCTTACACCAGCGCGAAAGCGGCCCAGATCGGCTTGACCCGGCAGCTGGCGCACGACTTGGGCCCGTTCGGGATCACGGTCAACTGCATCGCGCCCGGCTTCATCCGGTCCAACCCGACCACCGAGAAGCAGTGGGCGAGCTACGGCCGCGATGGGCAGGTGGCGCTGGTCGAGGGCATCAGCATGCGCCGGCTGGGGGAGCCCGCGGACATCGCCAACGGCGTGCAGTTCTTCGCGTCCGAGCGGTCCTCCTGGGTCACCGGGCAGATCATCGCGATTGACGGCGGCCATGCTGGACTTTGACCTGGCCGACGACGGCTACCTGGCCGAGCTGGCCGGCCTGGTCGCCATCCCGAGTGTCAGCCGGGACGCCGCCCCGGAGACGATGCGCGCTGCGGCGCAGTGGGTGGCGGACCAGCTCCGCTTCGCCGGTGGCCGGGTGGCCGAGACCGGTGGGCATCCCGTCGTCCGGGGAGAGTGGCTGGGCGCCGGCGGCGCACCGACCATCCTGGTCTACGGCCACTACGACGTGCAGCCCACCGGGGACCTGGCCGAGTGGGACACGCCGCCGTTCGAGCTGGCCGTCGACGGCGACGTGATGCGCGGCCGCGGGGCCAGCGATGATAAGGGCCCGGTCTACCTGGTCCTGAAGACGGCCCAGGCGTTCCTCGACCAGGAAGGCGGGCTGCCGCTGAACGTGAAGTTCCTCTTCGAGGGCGAGGAGGAGATCGGCAGTCCGCACCTGCCGGACTATGTGACCAGGCACGCGGCCGAACTCGTGGCTGACCTGGTCATCTCCGCCGACGGGGCAATGTGGCGGCCCACCGAGCCGTCCCTGTCGCTGAAGTCCAAGGGCCTGGTCAGCCTGGACATCGTGGTCGAGGGCGCGGCCACCGACCTGCACTCCGGCCGGTACGGCGGCACCGTTGCCAACCCGCTGCACGTGCTGAGCGAGATCCTGGCCAGCCTGCACGCCCCGCACGGCGGCGTCGCGGTGGACGGGTTCTACGACGGCATCCCGGAGCTGACCCCCGAGCGCCGGGCCGAGATCGCCGCGGTTTCGTTCAGCGAAATGGACTACCTCACCGGACTCGGGCTCGCCCAGGCCCACGGCGAGCCGGGCTACACCACCCTGGAGCGGCTGTGGGAGCGGCCGACCCTGGAGGTCAACGGCGTCCAGGGCGGCGGGAAGTACACGGTGATCCCGCACGTCGCGCTCGGGCACGTGTCGTGTCGGCTGGTCCCGGGCCAGGACCCGCGGCGCGTGCTGGACGCGATCGCCGCGCATGTCGCGGCCCGCGTCGCCGCAGGGGCCGCGCCGGGCGTGCGGGTCGAAGTCCGGCCGGACGAGGCCGCGGTGCCGGCGTACACGATCTCGGCCGGGCACCCCGCGATCCGCGCGGCGGCCGCGGCGCTGGAGACGGTCTACCCCGGCGAGCAGGTGCTGCTGGCCTGCATCGCCGGAACGCTTCCCGCGACGGACCTGTTCGAGCGGGTGCTCGGGGCCAAGACGCTGTTCTTCTCGTTCTCCACCGCCGATGAGAAGTTGCACGCCCCGAACGAGTTCATGCGGATCCGGCGGCTGCGCGAGGGCATGCGGGCCTGGGAGCAGCTGTGGCGGCTGCTGGGCGCCGGGCCGCACCGGCTGGCGCCATCCCGTGCTGGCCGAGTCGGCGCTCACCGGGCCGGCGCCAATCCAGGAGGCGACAGTGACCGAGACGGCGGATAGCACCAGCGGGACTGGCGCGGCGGCCGGGTCCTACACCGCGTACTCCTACCTGATCGCGGGCCAGGACTTCGGCAGCTTCGAGCTGGCGCCGGAGTTCGGCCGGGTGCCCCCGTACGCGGCCGCCCTGACCGCCGGACAGGAGCAGCGAGCGCGACAGCTGCTGCGCGACAGCCTGGTGATCAGCCTGCACGACCACCCGGTCAGGTTCCCGCTGCGGATGGAGGAGACCCCCGGGTACAACCGCACCGGG
>Ga0209526_10002337_pt1 | contig 12790 bp, 10 predicted proteins | sample JacPinW_OM2H0_M1_FD_188566 | JGI IMG/M metagenome (GOLD analysis project Ga0209526, IMG submission 188566) | Forest soil microbial communities from Algoma, Ontario, Canada - Jack Pine, Ontario site 1_JW_OM2H0_M1 (SPAdes) (version 2) | ecosystem: Environmental > Terrestrial > Soil > Boreal... | reverse complement strand
TCGCCGAACATGAGCGAAGCAACTCGCCGTGCCCCGATGATGCCCCTGCGCGAACTGGTCGATCGTTATCTGTCGGCCGCGGCGAACTTTGGCATTCCCGTCGCGCTTTCCTGTTTCGCTCTCAGCCACGCGGAAACGGAGCGCCTCTTTTCCGGCTACGACGAGGACTATCACATCTCACGCTTCTTTCATTTTTCCCAGGAGCAAGGCGCTCCGTACTTGATCAACGGCTTTCCAGCGAGCCATGTCGCCATTGACGCAGAAATTGAATCGATTCTTTAGGCTCCCTAATTTCGAAGGTTAACCGGAGCGCGCCAGCGAGGCGCCTTCGGTGCTAAGGCGGCGGGAGAGTTTTTCATGCTCTTCGCGGAGTTCCTGGGGAAGGCGGCTGCCGAATTTGTCGAACAATTGCTTACTGTCGGCGAGATCGTCTTCCCAGTCTTCGGGGTTCACGCTCAGAAGTTCTTCGAGCGCCTCAGGCGAGATTTGCAAACCATCGAGCGTGAGCGCGTTGCGTGCGGGCACGAATCCGACGGGAGTTTCTTCGGCGGTGCCGCGGCCTTCGACGCGCTCCAAAATCCATTTCAGCACGCGAACATTTTCGCCGTAGCCAGGCCACAAGAATTTGCCATCGTCGCCACGGCGGAACCAATTCACGTGAAAAATCTTTGGCGGATGCGGGATGCGCTTGCCCATCTCGAGCCAATGGCGGAAGTAGTCGGCCATGTTGTAGCCGCAGAAGGGGAGCATCGCCATAGGATCGCGGCGGACTATGCCGACGCTTCCGGTGGCAGCGGCGGTGGTTTCGCTCGCCATGGTGGCGCCGACGAAGACGCCGTGCTGCCAATTGAAGGCTTCGTAGACCAGAGGAGCGACACGCGCGCGGCGGCCGCCGAAAATGAAGGCGGAGATGGGCACGCCTTCCGGCGCTTCCCACTTGGGTGAAATGCTCGGAGATTGTTGCGCGGGAACGGTGTAGCGCGCATTGGGATGCGCTGCGGGTCCCTTTGAGGTGTCCCACCGTTCGTTTTTCCAGTTGATGAGCCCCGGGGGCAGCGCACTGCCGATGCCTTCCCACCAAGGTTCGCGGTCGGCCGTCATCGCGGTGTTGGTGAAGATAGTGTTTTTGTGCAGCGCACCCATCACATTGGGATTGGTGAGCATGCCGGTTCCGGGCGCAACGCCGAAGAAGCCGGATTCGGGATTGATGGCGTGCAAGTAGCCATCGTCCGCAGTTTTCATCCAGGCGATATCGTCGCCGACGGTCCAGACGCGGTAGCCCTGATCCTCGAGCGCCGAAACCATCATCGCCAAGTTGGTCTTGCCGCAGGCGCTGGGGAAAGCCGCGCCCATATAGGTGACTTTGCCACCGGGGGATTCGAGGCCGAGGATGAGCATGTGCTCGGCCATCCAGCCCTGCTCGCGCGCCATGTAGCTGGCGATGCGCAACGCAAAACATTTCTTGCCGAGCAGCGCGTTGCCGCCGTAGCCGGAACCCACGCTCCAGATCAGCCTTTCTTGCGGGAAATGCGCGATGTAGCGGCGCATGGGATCTAGGTCGCCGATGGAGTGCAAGCCGGGAACAAAATCGGAAGAAGACCCTATGCGGTCCAGAGCGGCTTTGCCCATGCGCGACATGATGCGCATGTTGGCGACAACATAAGGGCTGTCTGTGACTTCGACACCGGCTTTGCTGATGGGAGAATTCACTGGGCCCATGATGTAGGGCACGACGTACATGGTGCGGCCGCGCATGGCGCCATCGAGGAGCGCGCCAATTTTGTGTTTGGCGGCGCCGGGATCCATCCAGTTGTTAGTGGGGCCGACATCGTCTTTGTCCGGAGCGCAGATATAGGTGAGGTGCTCGGTGCGAGCTACGTCGTTGGGACTGCTGCGATGCAGGTAACAATTCGGGTAGGTTTTTTCATTGAGCGCTTCGGAATCGCCTTCGCGCAGCATTTCCGCGATTATGCGCTCGTTTTCGGCCGAAGAGCCGTCGCAGTACACGACGCGGTCGGGCTTGGCCAGCCGGGCCGCGTCATCAATCCAGTTTTCGAGTGGAGTCCCCACGATGCTCCTTCTGCGAGAAGGCAGCGTGCGTCGCAGATAGCGTGAAACCCGTCGCCGATAACGAGTGCCGCTTGTGGGCCGCAGCTACCCGCATGCGGCGAAGCCAACCGGACGGCGTGAGGCGGGAATTTCAGGCCAGGCTGGCAGGGCGGTATGCAATCGACACTAACAGTGTATGTTACCGGTCGGCGAGTGCGCAAGATGGCGAACCTGTAGAGCTATTAATGTGGCGCCGACTGGGAACCGTGCCTTGCTGAGACCGCTACTTACTCTCGAAGTAGCGGAGCGACGGAATGATTGTGTATTGGAATCGGCTGGCTTAGACTTCCGCCGAAATTGGGGGAGGAAGCATGCAAACGCGAAGAACATTTTTAGGGTCGGTGGGGGCAGCGGCGGCCTTGAGTGTTGCAGGACGCACGGCGTTCGCCGGTGAATTAGGAACTACGGAGTCAGACGCGAAGAGCATTAACGGAGCGGAACGAAGTAGCGCGGACGCGGTTCCGGCTGCAGCTCCGGGTGCGGGCGAGAAGATGTTGTTCTGGGTGGCGGTTTCGACGCCGTGCGACAAGAACCTCAACTTCGATCCAGAGCTCTACAAGGATTTGCTGGCGTATCTAAAGTCCCAGGGCGCGGATGGCGTCGTGGTGTTAGGAACGACCGGCGAATTTCCCTCGTTCTCATTTGCCGAACGGAAGAAGGTAGCCGAGACGGCGTTCAAGAACAGAAACGGCTTGAACATTATCGTCTCTTCGGGGACTTCGAATTTTCCGGAGACCATCGAGCTCTCAAAACACGCGGAGGAAAATGGTGCGGACGGGTTGCTGATTGTGCCGCCCTTTTATTACAAGCATCCGCGGCAAGGGGCGCTCACGAAGTATTACTCGATGATTTTCGAGCAAGTGAAGATTCCGATCAACCTGTATCACATACCATTTGCGAGCGGCGTGCCCATTTCGTTGGAACTCCTGCACAGCTTGGAGAAGTACCCGAATTTGGCAGGCATCAAGGACTCGGTTGATGACGCCGAGGAATATCGTGCCTTTGTGAAAGAGTTCCCGAACCTGAATATGCGAACGGGCACTGACGTCAATTTGAAATATGCGCTGGATCATGGGATGGGCGCCATTCTGGCGGAAGGCAACAACTTTACGAAGCAGATCGCGGCGGTGTTTGCGGCGAAGCGCGCGGGCAAGGATATTGATGAGCCGATTGCGAAGCTGAATGCAGCCTCGAAGGTATTGCGGGCGGGTGGCGTCGATGAGTACGGCCCGATGAAATATGCGCTGAGCTTGCAGATGGGGACGCGGCAGTTCTATCAACGGCCACCGAACTCGGACGTAACCGAAGAGCAGAAGGCCAAGATTAAGGCGGCGTTGGACGATATTAAGCGGATGGGATGAGGACGTCCCAGGGGCACAGCGAGAAATGGCGGTGCGGCGGGCGACTCGGTGGAGGGGCGGAATGTTTCGACGGAAGACAAAGATAGCGGCATGTCTGTTTGTCCTCGGTGAGGTGCTGGCGCTGCTGCCAGACGCGGCTTCGGCGCAGTGGAAACCTAAAGATACGGAGTGGCCTACCTATGCGGCGGACCTGGCGGGAACGCGCTACCGGCCACTCGATCAGATCAATGCTGCAAACTTCAACGATTTAGAAATTGCCTGGCGGATCAAAACCGATAATTTTGGGAACCGGCCGGAGTACAAATTGGAAGGCACGCCGCTAATGGTTAACGGCGTGTTATATGCGACGGCAGGATCGCGGCGCGCGGCGATTGCTGTCGATGCGGCCACGGGCGAGTTGCTGTGGATTCACGGCGAGCACGAAGGCGCACGCGGCGGCGCCGCTCCGCGCCAGCTTTCCGGGCGCGGGCTGGCGTACTGGTCGGATGGAAAAGAGGAGCGGATTTTGTATGTGACGCCGGGCTATCAGCTTATCTGCCTGGATGCGAAGACAGGTTTGCGCATGCGGACGTTTGGAAAGAACGGCGCGATTGATTTAAAGCAGGACGATGACCAAGAGATTTTGCCGGACTTGACCACAGGGGAAATCGGAATTCAGTCGGCGCCCGTAGTGGCGAAGAACACGATTATTATCGGCGCGGCGTTTCGCGAAGGCATGACCCCGAAAAGCATGCGCAACAACAAAGGGTATGTGCGCGGGTTTGATGTCCGCACAGGAAAACGGCTGTGGATTTTTCACACGATTCCAAAAAAAGGCGAGTTCGGGTACGACACCTGGCTTGACGGCTCGGCGGAATATACGGGAAACAACGGCGTATGGACACAAGTCACGGTCGACGAAGAACTCGGCCTCGTATATTTGCCCGTGGAATCGCCGACGAATGATTTTTATGGCGGGCACCGGCACGGGACCAATTTGTTTGGCGAAACGCTCGTGTGCGTCGATTTGAAGACGGGCGCGCGGAAATGGCACTACCAATTGGTACATCACCCGCTGTGGGACATGGATATTTCCTCCGCGCCGATACTGGCGGACATTACCGTCGACGGAAAAGTTGTGAAAGCGGTGGCGCAGCCGAGCAAGCAGGGATTTCTCTATGTGTTTGATCGCGTAACGGGAAAGCCGGTGTGGCCAATTGAAGAAAAGCAAGTGGAAGTGGGGACGGTGCCGGACGAATGGTATTCGCCGACGCAGCCAATTCCGTCGAAGCCGCCAGCGTACAGCCGTAATGGCGTGTTAGAGAGCGATCTGGTCGATTTTACTCCGGAGATCAACGCGCGAGCCAAAGCAATCGCCTCGAAGTATCACCTGGGTCCGGTTTTCACGCCTCCAACGGAAAGCAAGGTGGATGGCCCATTGGGGACGCTGACAGTGGGGACTGCGTCGGGCGGAACGAATTGGCCGGGAGGGTCGTACGATCCGGAGACGCATATCGTGTATGCGTTTGCATGCAACGCCTGCGCGGAGCCGATTGGCTTGGTGCGCGCGCCGAAAACAGTTTCGGATATGAATTACATCGCAGGCACCGCGGGAGAAGAAGTAACGATTTTGCGCGGACCGGGCGAGAACGCTGGCGCCGATTCGCCTATGCCGCCCAAAAAGAGGTCATCGGGCAGCGGCTACGTGGCGCTGAACGTGGACGGATTGCCGCTGCTCAAGCCGCCGTATGGGACGATCAGCGCGATCAATCTCGATAAGGGCGAAATCGTCTGGCAGATCGCGCACGGAGAGACGCCGGACGTTGTGCGGAATCATCCGGCGCTAAAGGGGACGAATATTCCACGAACGGGGCAGGAGACCTACAACATCGGGACGCTGGTAACGAAGACTCTGGTGATTGCCGGCGATGGGCAGATCACGACGACATCCGATCATCCGCGCGGCGCGATGCTGCGAGCGTACGACAAAAAAACTGGCAAGGAAGTAGGTGCGGTGTACATGCCGGCGCCGCAGAGCGGTTCGCCGATGACGTACATGACTAATGGGAAGCAGTACATCGTCGTGGCCGTTAGCGGCGGCGCGTATTCCGGGGAGTATATTGCGTACAACTTGCCGGCGGCGGAGTGAATGCAGGAGGTATGGACATAAGCAGATTTCGAATTGCATTCGTCGGATTGCTATCCCTATCTCTCGGCGCGTTCTACGCAGCGGTTCACGCGCATGCCCAGAACGGCGGAACCCAAACGGCAGCGCAAGCCCCGCAATCAGAAACCCGCTCCGTGTGGGACGGCGTGTACACAGAAGAGCAGGCGAAGCGCGGCGAGGAGCTTTATCGGAAGGAATGCGCCTCGTGCCATGGTGACACCTTGGTAGGCGGCGGAGGCGCGGCGCCGCTAACCGGAGGAACATTTCTTTCGAATTGGAACGGGCTGACCGTCGGAGACTTGTTCGACCGCATTCGCAAGACCATGCCGCAAGGCTCGCTCGGAAAACTAAACAAGCAGCAGGACGCCGATGTCCTGGCGTACTTGCTGAGCTTCAACAAATTTCCGGCGGGAAAAACGGAGATGCCAAAGCAGGTGGAATTTTTGAAAGAGATCCGGTTCGAAGCAACGAAACCGGATGCAAAGTGAGGGCCAGATTTTGAGCTTGCGAGGAGGTGGTATGAAGAAGCTAGTTCCCGTGTTGGTGATCAGCGCTGCGTTGGTTGGGTTCGTGGCTGGTCATGCGGTACGGCCGCGACCGGAAGGCGCGCTGAGCGGACATTTCGACGACCTTTCCATGTTGCCCAATGCCATCGCGCAAAACAAAGGTGAAACAATGCCATTTGGCTACAACTCGCCGCACGAGCCCGCGCTCGCGCCTGACGCGCCGCCTATCACCTACTGGAATATCGACGACATCCGCAGGGCGCACACGGAATTGGCCGAAAAGGCGGCGAAAGCACTGACGCAGGCGGGCAGCGGAAGCTCGCAGTCGTTCGGCGGCGGACCGGTACATGTGCAGACGCGAAACTTCAGCATCTTCATGCTGTATCGAGCGCACCGCGAACAGCCGGTAATGAGCTTAACGAAGGTCGACAGCGTCTGGGACGACGCGGAGATGCACGCCGGCGCGTACGATTTTTACGTGATCACCGGGGGAACGGGCGAGATGATTGTGGGCGGTAAAATCGCTAACCGGCAGAATCTGCGCGACAAAGATGGAATCATTCCTGGCGAATATCGCGGGCAGCCAATCGAAGGCGGGCAGACATTCAAGGTGAAAGCCGGAGACTGGCTGCTAATTCCGCCAGATACGCCGCACCAGCCGAAACCGGACGCGGGCGGATTTAGTTATATGATCATGAAACTAAACGTCGGCATTTATCCGTGGAGCTTGGTTCGCTAACAAACAAGCGCAGTGAAATGATCTAGTCGGGTGAAGACCGCCCTCAAACCACCATAGATTACCCTACAGGTAATCGAACCCAACATTACCAAGTTTTAGGAATTGGCTGCGCCGATGGCGCAGGCTATGTTTTATCGTTAGCCCCCGGCGTCAGTTCTTCCCCGGGGGCACCCGGCTCAGAGTCAATTACCACCGCGCCAGTCTCCGCATTCCGCAAGAAGTAGCGAGCGGGAACGGAACAACGAAGCAAAGCCACCCTCTGTTCCGCTTGCGCGCGTGTTTACACGTTGGCAATCCAGATTGGACTGCCGTCATCGAGCTGCCGAAAGATGTCATAACCGAGCTTCATAGGTTCGGTACACGCCTGTCGACACCACGCTGATTGCCAATCCGAGACAAGCTTTACGGAGCGAAGGTAATGACCGAGGAAGAAACTGTCTGTTCAATTTTGAACAGACGAACGGTAGAGCCACGGGTAGAAGAGAGCAATCGTAAACGGAGAATTAGAACCGGGCTGGTTATCCGTCGCCTACCCGACAGAAGGCACTAGGGGACAGTGCCGTTACGACGAGGAGATCAATGAAATCACGCGGCCGAGGTTTTCTCGACGCGCCGCCATTCTTTTCGGCGGCGTTGCCGGCAAGGAAAATCGTTGAATTCAGGGCGGGGCAGACGATTATTTCGCAGGGCGATGAGTGCACGGACGTGCACTACATCGATGAAGGGATCGTGAAGCTGACGTCGGTTTCTAACCGCGGCAGGGGCGCAGTCCTGGGCATTCTGGGCTCGGGAGATTTTTTTGGGGAGAGCTGCATTAGCGGGCAGAGCGTGTATCTGACCTCCGCGATTGCGCTGGTGTCCAGCAAAGTCAGCATCCTCAGGCGAAAAGCGATGGTGCGGCTGGTGGAAGAGGATCCCGCCGTGTCCATGCGGTTCATCAACTACTTGCTGTTGCGGAATTTGCGGATGGAGCAGAACCTGATCGATCACCTGTTCAATTCCAGTGAAAAGCGCCTGGCCCGCACGCTGTTGTTGCTGGCGCGGTCCGGTGAAGAAGGCAAGCTGCCGCCGATTATCGAGAAAATCAACCAGGACACGCTTGCGGAGATGGTGGGAACGACCCGCTCACGCATCAACTTCTTCATGAATAAATTCCGGAAATTGGGATTTATTCATTATAACGGCGGGTTGAAAGTGCACAATTCGCTCGCGCGAGTGCTTGAGGAATAAGGAGCGAATGCGCAAGGGTTCTTCGGCAACGCTATTGGATCGCGCTAGGAGTTCCAGGCCACACGCGAGAGTTGGCGCTTGCGATTTTCCCATTCGCCGCCGGAAAGGATGCGCGGCGCAACTTCGATGAGCCGCGGCGTTAGCTTGAAGACGGCGAGAGCGGTCCAGGGCTTTCCATCGCGGGTGTGGAAAGAGCGCTCGTTTAGCGATTCCGCCATGTGGTTATAAGAGTGGTCCTGAACAACCATTTCAGCGAGGTGGTTGAGAACCTGCATTTCGGTGGGGTTTTCCTCCAGATGCAGGCAGTCGCCGGCAATGCGCGTGCCGTAGGGAATTTCCTCGCCCGGAACTGCTTCGGATGCGGCGGCTTCCGCTTGCACTTCGCGCTCCCACTCGACGGCAACCATGCGCCATCCAGCCGTTTCTCGTTGCTTGAGGTATTCGGTGCTGGGCCAAACAGAAAGAGCTTCTCGAATCCACTCGATCTTCTTCATGGAACGTCTCCTTGACGACTTACCCCTTAGGCGACCAGAGAGGCACACACTCCCCTCGGATCCCAACAGGCAATTCGTATGCCTACTTTCGTATGCCGGTAACTCTTTTATACGAAGCCATTTGCCTCAATTTTGAGGGTGACGTGAGTCCGAAAAAACGTCCGTTCGTGGGATGGATTGTTGCACTTCCGGACATCTCGCTCGCGGATGGCTGAAGCAGAGGGAATGCTATGATGGCGGGGTGTATGCACAGAAGTTAAAGGTGCAGTTGGTGATCCGCGGCGAGCGGCGCGATTGTCCAGTGGAGTGGCTGGATCAGTTTTGCATGCGGAACTTCACGAATGCGGCGGAGTTCGACGATACACTGCCCTTAGACAACGGCGAGGTGGAAGTGAGTTTTCGGGTGACGCCGGAGCGCTTTGCCGAGAGCCTGGGGGCATGGCTGACGCAGCGAGGAAAAGGCGAAGGTCAGCCGCTGCGGGTGGAAGTATCTAGGCTTCCTTGACTTTAAGCGCCGAATCGCGTTTCTCCCCGCTGAGAAGCGCTTTGATTTCCGGCAGCGCGGCCTCAGTTGCGGCTTCGCCGACCGCGACCAGATCGTTAGTGCGGGTGAAGTCGTCCCAGACGAAAGGCTTCACGTCGGGCTCGATGATGACGTCGGCTTGCTGACGCCAAGCAATATCGCCGTGCCGCTGGATGATGGTGAAAGAGCGGCTGATGACGTCCGCGACCGTGCGCGGATCTTCCAAGTTTCCGGCTTCAAGATAAATAGCAATGACGATGTCGGCGCCAAGCAGCAAAGCGCCTTCGACGGGAACCGGTGCCGTCAAAAAACCATCGACGAGGGTGCGCCCTTCGAATTGAATGGGAACGAACAGCCCGGGATATGCGCAGGAGCCTCGCAGCGCCGGGGTGATTAGGCCTCGTGTGTAGTAGACCGAAATACCGGCATTAATGTCGGTGGCGGCGATCGCCAGCGGCGTCTTGAGCTCTTCGAATGTCTTCACGTGTGTAAATCTCGAAAAATAGTCTTCCATCCGTTGGTTCGTGGCCAAGCCGAGCCAGGAGGGAGTCCAGCGGCCAAAAGACGCGAAGCTGGTGGTGCTGGCAATCCGCTGCATCTCCTCGAGCGGCACGCCGGCACAGTAGCAGGCGCCAATCAATGCCCCGACACTGGTGCCCGCGACACAATCAATGGGAATGCCGGCGTTCGTGAGCGCGCGAAGTACACCCACATGCGCGATCCCGCGCGCGAAGCCGCCCGCCAGCGCTAGCCCCACACGCGGGCGTTCGGTGCTCGGGCGTTCTTCGCCGCTTGCAAAGGAGCGAAATTTGTCTTTCGCGTTCCGCAGCCAATCGAGAGCGTTGCCTACTTTATCTTCCAACATGGTTGAGCTTATTTTAGTGCTACTCGGGCCGCGTGGGGGCATTTGGTTTGACCAGGGAATGCTGGTTTTGTAACCTGTCCTGCCGTCTGATTTCCTGAAAAGAGCATCCATGAAACGTCGGATTGAGAAGGCAGTCGTGCTGGGCGCGGGAACCATGGGTTCTCGCATTGCGGCGCATTTTGCCAATTCCGGGCTGCCATGCATTTTGTTGGATATCGTGCCGCCGAATTTGCCGGCGGATGCGCCCGCCGCAGAGCGAAACAAAATAGTGCGCGCGGGAATGGAAGCGGCGAGAAAGGCCAAGCCTGCTGCATTTTTTACGCCTGCGCTTGCGGAGCGGGTAGCCATTGGCAATTTTGAAGACGACCTGGCGCGCTGTGCGGAAGCGGACTGGATCATCGAAGTCGTCGCGGAAAATCTGGAAATCAAGCGGAAGCTGCTTTCCCGCGTGGCGCAGGTTCGCAAGCCGAGCGCGATTGTGACTACCAACACTTCGGGGCTGCCGGTGCACTTGATTGCGGAAGGCATGAGCGAAGAGTTTCAGCAGCATTGGGCTGGCACACATTTTTTCAATCCGCCGCGCTATCTGAAATTGGTGGAGGTAATTCCGGGACCGAAGACATCGCCGGAGGTAATCGAGGCGCTGAGCGATTTTTGCGACCGCAGGCTGGGCAAGGGCGTCGTCATTGCCAAAGACACGCCGAATTTTATCGCCAATCGCATTGGGACGTTTTCGATGTTGAACGCTTTGCGGTTGATGGGCACGCTCGGCATGACTGTAGAGGAAGTCGACGCGTGTACCGGCCCGGCGATTGGGCAACCGAAGTCAGCGACCTTTCGCACTGCGGACATCGTGGGAATCGATGTGCTCGTACACGTGGTGAAGAACATTTACGAATCGGTGCCGAACGACGAATCGCGCGAGATGTACCGCGTTCCTGTCCTGGTGGAAGAAATGGTCAGGCGCGGCTGGCTGGGCGACAAGACCGGGCAGGGATTTTACAAGCGCGTGAAGGGCGACGGCGAACGAGAAATTCTGACCCTGGACGAGCACACGATGGAGTACCGGCCGCGGCAGAAAGCGCGATTCGGGTCCATCGAAAACGGAAAGACGATTGACGACACGCGGCAGCGATTGCGCACGCTGCTGGGGCCGGTTTTCGAGGGACAGAAGGGCGATAAGGCGCAGCAATTTTTGTGGGGCTCGATTTCGGAGACGTGCCTTTATGCGGCGCGGCAGGTGCCCGAAATTTCTGAGACCGTGGTGGACGTAGACCGCGCTATGCGTTGGGGTTTTGGCTGGGAGCTCGGCCCCTTCGAAGTGATGGACGCCATCGGCGTGAAGGCGTTTGCAGAGCAGGTGAATAACGAAGGGCGTTCCCTGCCTGCCGCGATTGAGAAACTACTAGCGAGTAGTAGAACCGGATTTTATGAATCAGCGAAGGGCACCACGACAGTTTTTGATCTTGCGAGTGGAGCCGCAAGAGCGGTGGAACCGCCGAGTGGCGTGCTCCTTCTCAAATCTCTCAAGGATGCGGGCCGGGAAGTCGAGCGCAATTCCGGCGCGAGCTTGATTGACCTCGGTGATGGCGTCGTCTGCTGTGAATTCCACGCAAAGATGAATGCGATTGGCGCGGACCTGATAGCCATGCTGCACAAAGGGGTCAAGCGGCTGACCACAGATTTTGACGCGATGGTGATCGCGAACGATGCTATGAATTTTTCCGTCGGCGCCAACTTGATGATCGTGCTGGTGGCCGCGCAAGAGCAGGAGTGGGACGAGATCCACATGGCGGTGAAGCAATTTCAAAACGTGAATCTCGCGCTGAAATACGCTCCGAAGCCGGTTGTGGCCGCTCCACAGGGAATGGCCCTGGGCGGCGGATGCGAGATCAGCTTGCACGCAGCACGCATTCAAGCGGCAGCCGAGGCGTACATCGGCTTGGTGGAAACGGGCGTCGGGCTGATTCCGGGCGGTGGAGGTTCAAAAGAAATGCTAATTCGCGCCAACGAGCGCGCCGCGAGCGGAGAAGACTTGGATTTGTTTCATGCGCTGCGCCCAATTTTTGAAACCGTTGCAATGGCTAAGGTGGGAACCAGCGCGGAGGAATCGCGCGAGCTAGGCTTCCTGCGCCGCGAAGACGGTGTGTCCATGAACCGCGACCGTCTGGTGGGCGATGCAAAGGAAGTGGCGCTGGCGTTATTTCGTGGCGGCTACAAACCAGCGGCAGCGGGCTGGCAGGAGGGCGCGCAAACAACGCAGATCAAAGTCCTTGGCGAACAGTTTCTTGCCACAGCGAAGATGGGTATTCATCTGCTCGTGCGCGGAGGCTACGCTTCGGAATACGACGCGCACGTAGCGCGCAAGCTGGCCAATATCCTGGCGGGCGGACCGTTAACGGCGCCGCAAATGGTCAGCGAGCAATACGTGCTGGACCTGGAGCGCGAAGCTTTCGTGTCGCTCTGCGGCGAAAAGAAGACACAAGAGCGCATTGCGCATACTCTGAAGACCGGAAAACCTCTGCGAAATTAGGCGCGGTTCGCACTTTAGAAGCGTATAAAAGCGTATTGAACTAGCGATTCTAAGTGCGCTACTCTATTGGCCGGTAGGTGGGCCTTGCAAAAGCTGTTGGCGCCGCGCGAAGCGGCCAATATTCTCGGCGTCAGCTATCCGACGCTCAAGCAATGGATTTATCGCGGGAAGCTCAAGACAGCCAAGACTCCAGGCGGGCACCACAGGATTCCAGAGAGCGAGATCGACCGCTTAATCCCCAAAAAGCTCGAACGCGGTGACATCGAGACGCGGCGCGGCAATTT
>Ga0209526_10002336_pt1 | contig 12792 bp, 14 predicted proteins | sample JacPinW_OM2H0_M1_FD_188566 | JGI IMG/M metagenome (GOLD analysis project Ga0209526, IMG submission 188566) | Forest soil microbial communities from Algoma, Ontario, Canada - Jack Pine, Ontario site 1_JW_OM2H0_M1 (SPAdes) (version 2) | ecosystem: Environmental > Terrestrial > Soil > Boreal... | reverse complement strand
AGGCAAGGATCGAACTTGCGACATACCGGGTATGGGCCGGTTGCTCTACCACTGAGCTACTCCGCCCAGAGCATCGGTTAGTTTAGCAAGGATGTCGCCATCATTTGCCGAGATCGCCCCTCGATACGACGCGCTGCGGCCGCTCTCCGCGGGGGATCGCGCGCGCTTGGAGACCATGCTGCGCGAGGCCGCGCTTACGGCCGGTGATCTGGTCGTCGACGTCGGCTGCGGCACCGGGCGGTTGACGCTGCCGCTGTCGGTGATGACACCGGGGCGCGTGGTGGGCGTGGATTCGGAGGCGCGCATGCTCGACGTGGCGCGGGGCAAGGACGCGGCCGGCCGGGTCGAGTGGGTCCGAGGGAGCGCCTACCGCATCCCGGTGGACAAGGACGCCGCGGCCCTGGTGATGATGATCATGGTGGTCCATCTCCTGCGCCAACGGGTGCGTGCCTTTACCGAGGCACGCCGGATCCTTCGGCCGGGCGGGCGACTCAGCCTCTGGACGTTCACACCGCGTCATGTCGAAGAGTTCTACCTGAACGCCTACTTCCCGAGCATCGCCGTCATCGACCGACCGCGGTTTCCCTCGGTGGCGGTCCTCAGCGGCGAGCTGCGACGCGCCGGGTTCGATGAGGTGCGGGCGGAGGTGCTCGACGAGCCCCGCCAGATGGGCTTGGCCGACGTCGTCGACCGGGTGCGCGGCCGGTACATCTCGACGCTGGCGATGCTGCCGCCGCTCGAGTACCGGCTGGGGCTGCAGCAGCTCGAGGAGATGCTGGCCCGGGACCGCGCGATCCGGCTGACACAGCGCTCGGAGTGGGCGATCCTCACCGCCCGGAAATAAAAGAGGAGCCGACGGGCTCCTCTGTTGCTAGCTTGGTTGCGGCGGCGAGATTCGAACTCGCGACCTTCGGGTTATGAGCCCGACGAGCTTCCACTGCTCCACGCCGCGTGCAGCCTCAAACCGAGGCGAGAGCGTCATTCTAGGCGGGTCAGATCGCCCCCGTCAAGCCGCCTGCCGGCCTTACTTGAAGCGGCCGCCTCGCTTGGCTTCGATGTTGCGCTTGATGTCGAGCAGGCGTTCTTCGCTGGTCTTCAAGAACTTCGAGAGCTTCTCCTCGAACACCGGGTCGGCGCCCTCCGGCAGCTCGCGCTTTCCGCGGCCCCCGCGCCGGTAAGAGCGCGGTAGCACGGGCGCGGACATCCCAGCCGGGCCGTCCGGGACGGCCGCCTGCTTCAACGAAAGGTCCATCTTCCCGTTGGTCGAGTCCACGTTGAGGACCTTGACCTTGACCTTGTCGTTCATCTTGACGTGGTTGTTGACATCGCGAACGTACTCGTTCGCGATCTCCGAAATATGAACCAGCCCCGTCCCCGCTCCCTCGATCTGTACGAATGCCCCGAAGTTCGTTATCCCGACGACCGTTCCTTCCACCACCGTCCCAGGCGTCACTGCCACCTAACCCGCAGACCCTCCTAATGCCATAGACTCCTCCACCAGTTTTCGATCGTACCGATCACGCCGCCGTCGTGCTTCCCCGTTGTTCGCGGTGTGCTGGAGCTCGGCCCCGAGCTTGGCGACGCCGATCCGCCGACGGCCGCCGGCACTGCCGAGTCACTTGGCTTAACGATGACATAAACCTGCTCACCAGGTCGGGCAAAGCCGGCTTTGCGGGCCGCCTCCTCCATGGCAGCCGGTGAACCCCCAACGGAGAGTTCCTTCCGCGTTTGCTCGTTGGAGGCGGCCATCTGCGCGTTGGTGTCGCGCAATGTTTGCACCTCGTGATTGAGCCGCAGGTTGAGCATCAACTCCGATCCGAACGCCCACACTCCCCAGAGAACGATCGCCCCGACGACAACCCAGATCAACCGATCGGGCGCGGCGAGGTGAACCTTGGCGCGGGAGGCTTTGGGTTCGGAAGTGCTCAAGACGTGATCTGGGATCTCTGGATGGTCAAGCCGGCCCGAAAACGGACAGATTATAGGGACGCACCCGGGGCTTGGCAAGGCCGGCAACTCCGGATTGCGTCATCCGTTGCGCTTGGCGGCTTCCCAGTAACGGTCCAATTCATCCATCGGGAGGTCCTTGAGCGCCCGACCGTCGGCGCGGGCCGCCTGCTCCATCATGCGAAAACGCGCCTCGAAGCGCCCGGTCGTGCCGCGAAGCGCGTCCTCGGGATTCATGCCGAGCTTGCGGGCGACGTTGACCAGGCTGAACAGGAGGTCGCCAAACTCGGCCTCACGGGCTTCGACGGTGGGCGCCTGGCGCAGCTCCTCCAGCTCTTCCCGCACCTTCTCCAGCGCGCCGTCGACGTCCGGCCAGTCGAAGCCGACGTTGGCAGCCCGCCGCTGCAGGGACCAGGCCCATTGCAGCGCTGGGAGCGACCGTTGCACGCCGTCGAGCGCAGACTCGCGCCCGTATTCCTCAGCCTTCAGCGCCTCCCAGTTGCGGACGACCTCGTCGGCGCCGTTGACGACCGTCGACCCGAAGACATGGGGATGGCGGCGTACGAGCTTCTCACGGACGGCGTCGGCGACGTCGCCCAGCGTGAACTCGCCGGTCTCATCGGCGATCACCGATTGCATCAGGACCTGCAGCAGGACGTCGCCCAACTCTTCGCGGAGCTTAGCCATCGACTGCTCGTCGATCGCTTCCAGGACCTCGTAGGCTTCTTCCAGCATCGTGGCGCGCAGCGACGCGTGGGTCTGCTCGCGGTCCCAGGGGCAGCCGTCTGGCGAGCGCAACCGCCGGACGACGTCGACCAGCTCCGCGAGCCGCCGGATGTCGTCAGTCATCGATACGGTAAGCGGTCGCCTCGACCTCCACCAGCCACTTCGGGTCGAGCAGACCGCGAACGCCGACCAGTGAGGTGACCGGCTTGATGGCGCCGAAGACTTCACTATGCGCCCGACCGATCTCGCGCCAGCGGCGGGGCGCCATTGTGAAAATCCGGGTGCGGGTCACGTCATCGAAGCCCGCCCCAACCCCCGCCAACGCCTCGCCGATGACCCGCAGGCACTGCCGGGTCTGCTCGTAGACATCGGCCCCACCCACCGTCGAGCCGTCATCGTCCGTTGGCGCGCAGCCGCTGATCTCGATCGACGGGCCAATCCGCACCGCGCGGGCATAGCCGACGATCCGCTCCCACTTACGCCCGGTCGTGAAGACCTGGCGATTCACGCCGGAACGGGCGATGTGCAGAACGCGCAGCGGTGTGCCGCGATGGGGATCACACTGAGGCATTCAGGGCACTTGCGGGTCGTCGGGTCCCCAGGCGGATCCTGGCGCAACCGGGCGATCAATCGGTTGAGCGGCAGAACCACAAAGAAGAAGACGGCGATGGCGACCAGCACGAAGGCCAGGACGGCGTTGAAGAAGTCGCCGTAGCGGAAGATGCTGTGGTTGATGGTGAACGTGAGACTCGAAAAGTCTGGCTTGCCAGCGAACGCCGCGATCAGTGGCGTGATCAAATCCTTGACCAGGGCGGAGATCACGGCGCCAAACGCGGCGCCGAGGACCACGGCGACCGCAAGGTCGAGCATGTTTCCACGAAGCAAGAAGGCCTTGAATTCCTTCGCCATATACGCCTCCAATCGGCCTTGATACGTCCCGTGAGCGTCGGGCGGTGGCCGTAGTCTACGTCGTCAGACGGCGAGCGCGACTCGTCCCAGGCGTTCGACCTCGCCCAGGACGTCGACCAGGCGCTCTTTCCACTGGGGACCGGCCTGCGTGAGGGAGATCCGGACCTTGCCGAACCGCACATAGAGGATCGACCGGAACTGGGCCTCGAGCCGGCGCTCGTCGCCGTTCCACCCGACCGGCAGCCGCAGCACCAGCCAGTCACCGTCGGTCTCGACGGCGGCCACCCCGGCGGCGCGAGCCAGGCGTTTGACCCGCAACGCATAGAGAAGGTTGCGGACCGGCGACGGGAGCTTGCCGAAGCGGTCGACCAGGTTGCGCTCGGCCACCGCGAGGCCCTCTTCGTCCTCCACCTCCGCAAGATCGTGGTAGACCTGCAGGCGGAGTTTTTCGTCGGGGACATACTCGCGCGGCAGGAAGTGTTCTATGGGCAGATCCAGGGTGAGGCCCGCCGGCATCTCGATCGGCTGCCCGGTCTTCTGCGACTCCACGGCCTCGCGCAGCATCGAGTTGTAGAGCTCCAGTCCGACCGCGGCGATGGCGCCGTGTTGCTCCACCCCCAATAGGTTCCCCGCGCCGCGGATCTCTAGATCCTTGAGGGCCAGCTTGAATCCAGACCCCAGGTCGTGCAGCTCCGAGATGACGTCGAGCCGCTTGTCCGCGTTCTCGGAATGCGACTTCAATGGGTTATAGAGAAAGTAGGCGTAGGCGCGTTGCCCGGCGCGGCCCACGCGGCCACGCAACTGGTACAGCTGGGCGAGTCCCATCCGGTGGGCATCGACCACCACGATCGTGTTCGCATTCGGGATGTCGAGCCCGGATTCGATGATCGTCGAGCAAACCAGGACGTCGGCTTCGCCCGTGACGAATTTCACCATCACCTCGGCCAGCGTTGACTCCGGCATCTGTCCATGGCCGACCAACACCCTCGCGTTGGGCACGAGCCGCTTGACCCGCTCCTCGGCCTTCTTGATCGTCTGCACGCGGTTGTAGACATAGAAGACCTGGCCGCCACGTTGCAGCTCGCGCTGGATCACTTCCTTGATCAGGTCGTCGTCATCCGCGGTGACAAACGTCTTGATCGGCAGGCGCTCCTCCGGCGGCGTCTGGATGACGGAGAGATCGCGGATGCCGGCGAGCGCCATGTGCAACGTCCGCGGGATCGGCGTCGCCGAAAGCGAGAGCACGTCAACCGAGGCGCGGAGCTGCTTGAGCTTCTCCTTCTGCATCACGCCGAAGCGCTGCTCCTCGTCGAGAATCACCAGGCCGAGGTCTTTGAAGCGCACATCCTTCTGCAGCAGGCGGTGTGTCCCGATGACGACGTCAACCTCGGCGGTCTGTAACCGGCGCAGGATGTCGGCCGCCTCGGCGTCCGAGCGGAAACGGGAGAGCATGTCCACCTTGACCGGGAACGGCTGAAAGCGGTCGCGGAAGGTCAGGAAGTGCTGCTGGGCGAGCACCGTGGTCGGGACCAGGATCGCCACCTGCTTGCCGTCCATCACGGCTTTGAAGGCGGCGCGCACCGCCAGCTCGGTCTTGCCAAAGCCGACGTCGCCGCAGAGCAGCCGGTCCATCGGGCGGGAGTCTTCCATGTCGGCCTTGATCTCCTGCATCACACGGATCTGGTCGGGCGTTTCGTCGTAGGCAAAAGACTGCTCGAGCTCCTGCTGCCAGGGGCCGTCCTCGGAAAAGGCGTGGCCCTCGACGAGCTGCCGTTTCGAATAGAGATCGAGCAGGTCATGCGCGACTTCTTCGACGGACTCGCGCACCTTGCGCTTCGCGCGGTCCCATTCGCCGGTTCCCAGTCGCTGGAGGCGGGGCGCCGCATCTCCTCCGCCGACATATTTCTGCACGCGCTCGAGGTGCTCGACGGGGACGAAGAGCTTGTCGCCGTCGGCGTACTCGAGCTGCATGTACTCGCGCTCCTGTCCGTCCTCGCCCATCAACCGCATACCGGTAAAGCGCCCGATGCCGTGGTCGACATGGACGATCAGGTCGCCCGGTTCGAACTCCAGCTCCCAGGTGGCGCTCCGAGCCCGGACGACGCCGCGCCGGACGCGCTGGCGCAACCCACCGAAGAGGTCGGTATCGCCGTAGACCTCCAAGTGTTGCGAGGGCACGCGGAAACCCTGGGCGACCGGCTGGTTGCCTAGCACGACCAGCCCGGAGGCCAGCGGCGTCTGCGACCAGAGAAAGACGCCGCCCGCCGGGTAGACGTCGCGATCTTCGAGCAGCTCTCGAAGCCGGGGTTCCTGCTGGGTCGCGATCAGCACGCGCGATTTTGCGCGGGCGTCTAACCGGACCCGGTCGGAAAAGGCGTCGATCCGGCCGGCATAGGCATCCACCGGCTCGAACCCGAGATCGATCGATCCCAACTCGGCGCCCCTGGCGACCTCGAGCCTCCGCCAGGCAAGGGCGGCCTGCCGCAGGCTGCTGATCGAGACGAGTCCCGGCCGAAGCCGCTGCGGCAGCTCGCCGCGGTCGATCTCAACGGCGACGAGTTCCTGCAGCTCCTGCTCGCGCTGCTCCGCCTGGGCCAGCGACCGCCGGCCGTCGAGGGGCACGATCAGCGCATCCGCCGGCAAGTGACTCAAGAGCGTCGGCTGCGATGGGTCGAGGTAAGCCTGAAAACCCTCGATGCCATCGAAGTACGCGCCGGATCGCACCCGCTCGATGTCCGCCAGCCATTGGTCCCGTACTTCCGGAAGCGTCTGACTGAAGTCGAGTTCCGCGAGCGACCGCTCCGCCGCGGCCACCGCCTCCGGGGTCAGGATGACTTCCGCCGCGGGAAGGATGCGGGCACTGGCGATGCTGCCAACCGAACCCTGCGATTCGACGTCGAACTCGCGGAGCGACTCCAGCTCGTCGCCGAAGAACTCGCCGCGAAGCGGGCGCCGCCGGTCAGGTGGGAAGCAGTCGAGGATCCCGCCCCGCAGGCTGAACTCGCCGCGTCCCTGGACCAGCGGCTCCCGCCGATAGCCGAGGGTCGTCAGCCGGTGGAGGAGATCGTCGAGCGAGTAGGTTTGCGCCGGCGTCAGCGTGAAGCTCCAGCGCCGCAGCGCGTCGGCGGCCAGCGCCGGCCGGGTCATTGCGGTCCAGGAGCTGAAGCAGACGACCGGCTCGCCAGATCCGAGTGCATCAACGGCTTCGAGCCGGCGCCGGACGGTCTCTTCGTCTGGCGCGAGGCGATCGAACGGCAACGTTTCGACCGCGGGAAAGACGACGGTCCGCACGTCCTCGCGGAACCAGGCGCCCGCCTCCTGGAATGATCCCTCCGGGTCGTTGACCAGCGCCAGGACCGGGCGGCGCGACCGCAGCGCCAGCCAGACGGCGAAGACGGGGAGCGCGCTCGACGGGAGTCCATGCGCGTCGAGTTGGGCGACGGCAGCCGTCCACCACGCCTCGAGCCGGCCCCGGGCCGGGAGGCGGTCGATCAATTCGAGCAGGGTCTCCGTCACTGATTTCCAGCCATGCAAAAATGCGCCCGCGGCACCGTGCCGGGGCGTGTGGACGTCAGCTTACCATCGGTTTCGCCGGTTGAAACGGATCGAATCCGATGTCGTCAGCGGCGGCGCAACGTGTACCAGTGCGAGCCAAACGGATCGGTGCCGGGCCGCGCCTCGACCAACTCGAAGTCCGCAAATCGGCTGCGAACGTCATCGGGCGATACTCCGATCGGAAAGAACGGTCGGCGGCTGGCACGCGGCTGGCGGCCGAACGCGTAGAGCAGGAAGGTGGCACCTGGCCGGGCCATCGCCGTCACCTGTCGCGCGTAGGCTGCTTGCGACGTCTCCGGAAGGGAATGGAAGCATCCCTGGTCGAAGAAAAGATCAAAGCCCGGTTCGATCGGCAATATGTTCAGCCGGGTGACATCGCCGACGAGGAATGTTGCGAACAACCCGGCGGCCGCGGCCTTGGCGCGGGCAACCCGAATCGGCCGTAGGACGAAATCCACGCCCGTCACCTGCCAGCCTTTGCTCGCCATGTAGACAGAGGTCGTTCCCGTGCCGCAGCCAAGGTCCAGGGCGCGGCCGGCGGGCAAACGCCGCCCTCCCTCGATCACCTCCACCAGCTCCGGCGGCGGAATGCCACTGTCCCACGGCTTGAACCCCAGCCGATACGCCAGCCGAAAGAAGAGGGATGAGCCGAACGTCATTGGCTGGCGAAACCGAAGTCGAGCAGCGCCGCAGCTTCCTCGAAGATTCGGGGCGATCCCATCACGACGACGAGAAGATGCCGGCCGTCCCTGGTTGCCGTCGCGATCAGGCAGCCGCCTGCGTGGCCCGTCCAGCCGGTCTTCAGCCCCGTGGCGCCGCGGTACGTGCGGATCAGATCGTTCAGGTTATACAGCGTATAAGCGTGATGGGTGGCGCTCGCCGGCAACGTCAGGCGGGGCATGCTCGCCATCGCCGTCACCTCCGGAAATTGCGTCTGCAGCTGGATCGACGCCGTCGCCAGGTCGGCCGCCGAGGTGTAGTGGGCGGGGTCGTCGAGACCGATCGGGTTGACGAAGTGCGTGTCGACCATCCCGAGCGCCGCCGCCTTCGCGTTCATGCGCGCGATGAAGACCGCCCGCGATGTGGCCGCCTCGGACAGCGTGATCGCGGCGTCGTTTCCGGAATTGAGGAAGAGGCCATACAGCAGCTCCCGCACCGTCAGTCGCTCACCGACGCGGAGTCCCATCCGGGTCGAATCCCACGGAAGCTGGTTGATGGAATTGGGGACGGTGATCAGTTGGTCGAGCCGAAGGTCGTCAAGGGCGACGAGCGCCGTAACAACCTTGGTCAGGCTTGCTGGGGCGTGCCGGCCGTGAGGATCGACCTGAAACAGGGTCTTGCCGGAATCCATGTCGAGAAGGATGGCCGAGCGGGCCTTGATGACCGGCACCGGCGGCGCCGTGGGGGCCAGCTCGTAGATCTCGACCGGCAGGGACGCCGACCCGGTTGCGGCAAGCCGCGACTCGGCCGCAACCGGCATCAGCAGCGCGAGCAGCAGCAGCCAGATCCGCATCTAGCGTCAACAGAACCATTCGTGGCGGGCTCACGCAAGGGCCTTCAGGACCAACGACACCGCCTGGAAAATTACTGACCGGTCAGGCAGCGGCGGCGGCGTCACCACGGGCGTCCTCGATGGCCGGCGCGTCGCCGGCGTCGTCGGCCGCACCCTCAGCGACCGCGGCCGGGTGGCGCAGCATCAAGGTCGCGACGAACCAGGCCATCCCGATCGCGATCAGGATGTCGCCCGCGCTCGCGATGCCGGGAAACGGTGCCGGCAAGGCAAATCGATCGTCCAACCAGGCGAAGTTCGTGTGGGGACCAGCGAGGACGTAGGTGTCCGCACGACTGCCGACCGCGGCCAGCACGCCCTGGCCGTCGACCGGCATCCGTCCACCGTTCGCGGCGCGAACGATCTCGTTGCAATACGCCCCGAGGGCGCCGCAGGCGACCGGGTAGACGCGCCGCCAGACCGCCCAGATGCCTGCGACGATGGCCAGGCCGAGCGGAAGCAGCCACGAGAGTGGGCCCGGCGTGACCTCGCTGACCGCCAGGACGGCCCCGGCGACTACCAGCGGCCGGACCGGGATCGGAATTCCCCGAGCAAACACGTGGCTCGCCCGCCCACCGAGCAGGAACCCCGCGAAAATCCCTGCCACGGTGACGAGCGTGCCGTCGGCAACCTTGAGGGCAGCCGGCTCGAGCCACGGGGTGCGCCACGCCAGCGCCAGCAGGGCCCCGGCCGCGAGCATGGAGACGGTCAGCCGGCGCTGGGTCCTGAAAGCGTCCCGGAAATCGGTGGCGGTGAGCCCGGCCTGCAGCAACGCGCTGACGACCGGCCCCAACGCGTAATAGACGACCATCAACGCCGCCGTCGCCGCCACGAAATGCGCCGTGTCGCCGAACCCGACCAGTCGGAAGGTGATCGCACCAAAGACCGCTGCGAGGATCCACTGTGAAGTTGCGGTCAGCTGGGTCGACCAGGTCTGGCCTTTCAGGAGGCTGGCGAGCGGCGCGGCGGTAACGGCCACCAGCACCGTGATCTCGGGATGTCGGCGAAACATGATGATGGCGGCGAAGAGCGTGAGCTTCGGGAGTTCTCCCCAGCGGGCTCCTTCCTTCGAGCCGAACAGGAAGTCGTCCACGATGCACATGCCGATGAAGCTGATCCAGGCCCAGGGCGCCTGGTAAGGCTGGGCCGGCAGCACCCAGCCGACGACGGCGCCGAGCAACGCGGCGAGGCCCGCGACCCAGATCAGGGCGCGAATCGATCCAGGGCTGGCCGAACGGTGCAGGAAGCCCAAAGCTGGCGAGAGTGCAACGGCGCCGGCCGGGCCGCCTTTTGGGTGCTTTACGCTACGGGGCGATGTTCCGCCGGAAACCCGCCCCGCTGCCGCCGGCCGACCGCTGGCTCGTGATCGGACTGGGCAACCCCGGCCGGGAGTATGAGCGGTCGCGCCACAACCTGGGCTTTTTGGTGGTCGACGAGCTGGCCCGCCGCCACGGGGCCCGGGTGACCGACCGCACCGCAAAGTCGCTTACCGGTCGGGTCCGCGTCGGCGAGCGGGAATTGATCCTCGCCAAGCCGCAGACGATGATGAACCTGTCCGGGCTGGCGGCCAAGGCTTTGCGGGCGAAGTACGGAGTGCCGTTGGAGCGCACGCTCGTCATCCATGACGAGCTCGATCTGCCATTCGGACGGCTACGCATCCGCAAAGGCGGCAGCTCGGCGGGCAACCATGGGATGGATTCGGTGATCGAATCCTTTGGCAGCAAGGACTTCATCCGTTTTCGCGTGGGCATCGGCCGCCCGCCCGGAAGCGGCGTCGACTACGTGTTGAGCCCCTTCACCGCCAACGAGCGAGCCGAGGTGCCCGACGTCGTGAATCGGGTCGCCGATGCCGTCCTCTTTACGACCGAGCATGGCCTCGATCGGTCCATGACCGAGTTCAATCGCGTCTAGGCAGGAAATAGGCAAGGACGGCGAGGCCGGCCACGGCCGTGAGGGCCCCACCAAGCCAGACCGCCGTGGACGGGCCAAAGAAGTGAGCCACGATGGCGGCGAGGACGTTGCCCACCGGTGTCACCCCGATGAACAGCACCGAGTAGAGGCTGACCATGCGGCCCTGCATCCGGTCAGGGGAGCGAACCTGCACGAAGGTGTTGGTGCCGATCGTGTATACAGCGAACGACCAACCAATGACCAGCAGCAGCAGGATCGCCTGGGTGAAGTTGGGCACGATCAAGAACAGCAACTCGACCCCGGCAAAGAGCAGCGCGCCGAGGACGATCCGGCGAGGCTCGAGCAGAAGTCCACCGGCGATCGTCATGGTCAGCGCGCCAATCAGCGATCCAACGCCCTGTGCCGCAAACAGGTAGCCGAGGGTGTCCGCGTTGGCATGCAACACGAGACGGGTGAAGAGGGGCAGCACCAGATTGAAGTTCGCGCCGAACGTGCCGGCCACGAACAGCAGGAGAAAGAGGCCCGCGAGCGAGGGCGTGCGCGCGACGTAGCGCAAGGCTTCGCCGATCAGCTGCAGCGCGGTCTGCGGCGGCCCGGGCGTCAGTGGCCGGCGGCGGATCGTCAGCAGCGCCACGATCACACCCAGGTAGCTGATCGCATTGAGCCAGAAGCAGGCCGCAACGCCGAACCCTGCAATCGCGATGCCGCCCAGCGCCGGGCCCAGGATGCGGGCCAGGTTGAAGGCGATGGAGTTCAGCGCGACGGCACTGGCCAGCTCCCCCCGACCAACCATTTCGAGGACGGTGGCCTGGCGGGCCGGGAAGTAGAACGCCTGGTTCACGCCCAACACGGCGGCGAGCACGAGGACCATGGGCAGGGTGATGGTGTGGGTCGCGGTGAGCACCGCGTACAAGATGGCGCCGACCAGCGAGACGAACTGGGTCAGCAGGAGCACGTCTCGATGAGCAAAGCGGTCGACGATGGTCCCCGCGTAGAGGCCGAAGATCAGCACCGGCCCGTAGCTGCAGGCACCGAAGACGGCGAGGGCGAACGCCGAGTCATGCGAAAGCTGGAGGACAAGCCAGGCGGCCGCCACCGATTGCATCCAGGTTCCGACGACGGACACCGCCTGCCCGACGAAATAGCGGCGGAACTCGGGGTACTGCAGCGCGGAAACCTGCACGACGGCGCGACGGCGCGGCTCGACGGCAGATGGAGTTGGGCGAATGGTCCTCAGTTTACTTCGGGTTCAGCTGCGCTTTCCCTCCCCCTTGAGGGGGGGAGGGCTAGGGTGGGGGGTTCTATCAGATCTCGAGTCCGACGTACTCCAGGTCGCGCCAGATCAGGCCCTCCTGGAGGTCGACCACGCTAACCGATGGCTGCCGGACCCTGCCCTGCGGACCGGTGTAGGTCCACTCCCCGATGACGACGACCGTTTGACCTTCGGTTACCAGCCGCTCGACCTCGAAGGTCACGTCCGGTGTTCGGGCCACAGCCTGCTGGCTCAAGAGGACGAACGCGTCGCGACCAAGGATCGGTTCCGGTACCCCTGGGGTGCGGTGGACGACGTCCGGGTGCAACCGGCGGGCAAAGCCTTCCCAGTCCCGGGCCTTCAGGGCGTCGAGCGCGCCCGTCACCAGATCGGCGGCGGAGCTCACGAGAGGTGGAAGAAGATGTGACGCGCGAACAGCATGACGCCGACGATCGCCGCGCCGACGGCAGCGACCAGGACCGCGGCGGCGGCCACGTCCTTGGCCCGGCCGATCATCGGATGGTGTTCAGGCCAGGCGTAGTCGATCAACACCTCCAGGGTCGTGTTGAACAGCTCAGCGGCGATCACGATCGCGAAGCACAACACGAGCGCGACTAGCTCGATAACGGAAAAGCGCAGCAGCACAGCCCCGACCATGACCGCCGCGGCCGCCGCGAGGTGGACCCGCAGGTTGGCCTGCGACGAGAAAGCCCAGCTAAAACCACGGCCGGCGTGCCGAAAGCTGTAGAGCGTCCGCCGGAGGTCGACGCGGCGCGCTCGGCCGGGGCTGCCAATTCGTTCCGCTTCGAACTCGGCGTCGGAGCGCGGCGTCACCGGGCGGCCTCGAGGATCCGGTCGGTGAGCGCGGTCATCGCCGTTTCCTCGTCCGGTTCGGCATGGTCGTAGCCAAGCAGATGCAGGAAGCCATGCACCGCGAGCAGGC
>Ga0209526_10002335_pt1 | contig 12800 bp, 11 predicted proteins | sample JacPinW_OM2H0_M1_FD_188566 | JGI IMG/M metagenome (GOLD analysis project Ga0209526, IMG submission 188566) | Forest soil microbial communities from Algoma, Ontario, Canada - Jack Pine, Ontario site 1_JW_OM2H0_M1 (SPAdes) (version 2) | ecosystem: Environmental > Terrestrial > Soil > Boreal... | reverse complement strand
ATTGAGGGTAAAGCCGTGCCAAATGCGACGTTCCGTGCTTACTGGATCGTCCGCGCATGCGCGGACGATGACGACCGAGAGGCTGATGATGCGTCTTAAATTAGCGCCCATGGGGTCAGGCCCGCGGGTGACGATGTCTCCCCAAACTCAACCCACAATCTCGTTGCCGGAAAAAAACTGGGCGATCTCCTTTGCGGCCGTCTCCGCTGCGTCAGAACCGTGCACCGAGTTTTCGCCGATTGATTTGGCGTGCACCTTGCGGATGGTTCCCGGCGCCGCCTTGGCGGGATCGGTCGCACCCATGATGTCGCGATACTTGGCGATCGCGTTTTCCCCCTCGAGCACCTGTACAACCACCGGTCCCGAAATCATGAACTCGACAAGCTCGCGAAAAAACGGCCGCTCGCGATGAATGGCATAGAAGGTCTCCGCCTCCGGGCGGCTGATGCGAAGGCGCTTTTGCGCCACGATGCGCAGCCCTGCCTGCTCGATCATGGCATTGATCGCTCCGGTCAGATTGCGGGAGATCGCATCCGGCTTGATGATGGAAAACGTGCGCTCAATGGCCATGGCTGCCCCCCGATCAACTGCCGGCGGGCTTTCTGTTGGCCTTTTGCGGCTTCGCGGGCGGGGGCGGCGGGGCGGGTGCCTTCTCGATGGAGACCAGGCGGCCGCCGGCGAAGCGATAGATCCCCGGCCATGGGCCGCGCACGTAGGTCAGCACGACCGAGCGTTCGCCACGTGCGTTGACCCCTGACTCGATCGTCTCGACGGGGCCCGCGCGCCGCACCACGTCGCATTCCGTCATTTGCAAGGCGATTCCCCCAGCCACTGCCGGAGTTGCGTCAGCCAATGCCGGGGGAGGCCCGCTGCATTGGCCATCCGCCCCGATGAGATCCACCGACGTAATAGGGCGATCGAGATTGGGCGTCGCCCATTCCTGTTTTCTCGCGAGCGTTTCAGGCTTTGGAGTTAGCGTGACGTTGTTCAGGCTCAGATCGGCCGAGCACGCGCCCAGCACCAATGCCGGCAAAACGACAGTAACTGCGCCGAAGGCGATTCGATTTAACCGCCGCATGGTCACGCGCTCGCTTCTCGGTGCCCCCATTTCCCAAGCCCAATTGTGCGCCGGCCGCATGATCCTGATCAATAGGGCGTTTTTTTGCGGCTTCCTGCCCGATTCTGAAGGCGACCGGCCCCATCGCGGCGCACAAACACCCAGAAGACAGATGGGTGGCTCGCCGCGCACTTTCTGTGTGGCATCCGCCACTCAAGGTATGTTTTGAATTTAGCTCCCACAACACCGTGGCAGACTCGCATTGCTATCCTTCCGTTTCAGGATCTCAGATACCCAGGGTTTATGCGGGTTTCTTCACTCCAACCGCGCCCAACCGGGCTCCCATTATCGGCCGCCTGCATTCTGTGCTGAAACGTCAAATAGTGTTCAGCGTGGCGGAAATATCACAGCCAAAGCCGTTGCAAGCTGTTAAGAATGGCGCACTCAATTCGAACGGGGGGTTCAAATGAAAAAGTTCTTACTCGGAAGCGTTGCGCTCGCTGCGCTCGGCATCGGCGCTCCTGCTATCGCTGCGGATATGGCGGTTCGGCCCGTGGCCCCCGTGCGGGCCTTTAGCTGGACCGGGTGCCACATAGGCGGCTTGGTCGGCTATGAGTGGGGACGCGACAACGGCTACAGCACCACTGCCGGAAGTACTGTCGTTTTCACCGGACCTACGGCCGCAACGCCGGTCGTCACCACGCCGTTGGCGGCTGGGCAAGCAGTTGCTCCGGGCTTCGACATGAATGGCTTCACCGGTGGCGGCTACGCCGGTTGCGACTACCAGTTCGGCTCGTGGGTGGTCGGCGCCGAGGGCGATTGGTCGGTTGTCAACAAAGAAGGGCAAAGCCGCGTAATTCCCGGCCAGAACTTTTTCACTCCTGCCGGGGCGCTCGCCGCCACGTCCCCTATAACCTCATTCATATTCGGTTCGGCGCAAGAGCGTTGGTACGCCACGGCACGGGCCCGCGTGGGCTATGCGGTCGACAAGTGGCTGTTCTTCGTGAGCGGCGGTGCTGCGTGGACCAAGATCGATGATGCGCTGTTCCAGACCAATGCTGGACCCATCCCAGCAGCATTCGCCGGAGTGGTCGGGTTTATCCCCGGCGCAGGCGGGGCGCCGCTCTTCTACCAGAATTCCTCCAATCGTCGCACCGGTTGGACCGTAGGCGCCGGCGTGGACTACGCCCCCGCCCCGCTTAAGGGAAACTGGACGGTGCGCGCCGAATACCTCTATGTGCACTTCGACGACTACACGACTTTCGTGAATCCGGCGTTTCAGGGGCTCGTTCCTACCACTGTGACCGGGAATATCTTCGCCCTGAACAACAGGTTTGACAACCACATCGTCCGCTTCGGCCTCGCCTACAAGTTCGGGCCCACGTCATACTCGCAGCTCCAGTGATGACAGGCTGACGATCAGCTACGCAAGAATCAGCTACGCAAGAGCCCCGAGGCACGCCTCGGGGTTTTTGTTTACGCTCCAGATCACGCCATCCGTCGGGTTCCAGCCCGTAGCCCGCATGAGCGAAGCCGCCTTCGCAAAGCTTCGGCGGCCTTGCTCCAAGTTGGCCCGTCGAAGCTTCAGCGGAGACGGGCGATATGCGGGATCACCTGCGGCCGGTTCGCGGATTTCGCCGTCGCGCAAGCGCGCGCCCCATCATCCGGGCTACGGCGTCAGGCAATCAACCCTTCCGCTGCCAGCGGCCGCGGTCATCAGCCTGCCAGTAGGTCACCTCGAACCCTTCCGCCTTGCTCCATGTCCAGCGTTCGCGCGCAGCCGCGACTGCATCGGGATCATCGCCATCGAACAGCACGACGATGCGCTCATAGGCCTGGGGGTCGGGCGGAAGCTCCGCGCCGTCGACGACAAAGCGCACGGACGCGCCGTTGGGGTTGTTATCATTGATGGTCAGGAGAATCGGCTGCTCGGGCGCTTCGCCTTGCCGCCAGGTGCCGTGGGGAAGGAAACTCTCGTCGCGAAACGTCCATAAATGCGCGTCGAGCGCATCGATGCGCTCCTCCGAAGGCGCCTGCACCACCGCGCGCCAGCCGCGTTCCAACGATTTCTCGAGCAACGTCGTCAGCACCAGCTCCAGCGGCTGGCGCTGGAGCTGGTAGAACAGGATTTCGGTCATCTCACTTCTCGTAGTACCTCGCCACAAACTCATTGAGCAAGCGCACGCCGAAACCCGACCCCCAGCTCCTGTTGATGTCGGTTTGCGGGGAGCCCATTCCGGTGCCGGCGATGTCGAGATGCGCCCACGGCGTCTTGTCGACGAAGCGCAGGAGCAGCTGAGCCGCGGTAATGGCGCCCGCATGGCGACCCCCGGTGTTTTTCATGTCCGCAAATTTCGAGTCGATCATCTTGTCGTATTCCGGTCCGAGCGGCATTCGCCAAACGCGCTCCCCGCTCTCCCTTCCCGCTTCGATGAGCCGCTCCGCGAGCTTCTCGTCGTTGCTGAAGAGACCGGCATATTCCTGCCCGAGCGCGACAATGATGGCGCCGGTCAGGGTGGCAAGGTCGATCATGATCTTGGGATTGAATCGTTTGTTGACGTAATGGAGGAGATCCGCGAGCACGAGCCTGCCCTCGGCATCCGTGTTGATGATTTCGATGGTCTGTCCGGACATGGTGGTGACGATGTCGCCTGGCCGCTGCGCGGTGCCGCTGGGCATGTTCTCCACCAAGCCGATCGCGCCGACGGCGTTGACCCTTGCCTTGCGGGCGGCAAGCGCATGCATGAGACCAATGACACAGGCCGCCCCCGCCATATCGCCCTTCATGTCCTCCATCCCTGAGGCGGGCTTGATCGAAATGCCCCCGGTATCAAAGCATACGCCCTTGCCGACGAATGCGACGGGAGCAGCTCCGCGCTTGCCGCCATTCCAGCGCATGATCACCGTACGGCTCTCATGCTCGGAGCCTTGTGCCACCCCGAGCAGCGCATTCATGCCGAGCTTTTTCATCTGCGCGGGATCGAGAATTTCCACGCTCACGCCCAGCCGCTTGAGATGGCCGGCACGCCGGGCGAGCTCTTCCGGGTAAAGCACGTTGGCGGGCTCGTTGACGAGATCGCGGGCAATCAGAACGCCTCCAGCGACCGCCGCGCGCGACGCAAAGGCTTTTCTTACCGCGCCGACACCCTCAGTCAGGATGGTCACTTTGACTTCTCGCGCCTGCTCCTCGTCTTCCTTGCGCCTGGTCTTGTAGCGCTCGAAGGCATAGGCGCGCAGCTCTACCCCAAGACCGATACCGGCAACGCGCTCGGGGCTGAGCCCTCGCCCGGGAAAGTCGACAAGCACGGTTGCAACCCTTGCCGCGCCCGGAATCTTGCTCATCGCGATTCCGCCCAACTTGGCAAAATCTTGATCCTTGAGATCGCGTCCTTTTCCGACGCCGACCAATACCACTCGGGGCACGTCGAGGCCCGAGGGCGCGATAATTTCAAGATTTGATCCGTTCTTGCCCTTGAAACCGTCCGCGTCAGCGGCGCGGTTGATGAGGTCCCCGGTCGGGGCGAGCACCTTGCGTGCAGCCCCCCCGAGCTTGAGCCCCTCCTCGCAGAACAGGATCAGAACGCCCTGCGCAGGCGTATCAAAACCGGCGAATTCAAGCCTGAGCGTGCGGGCCATGTGAACCGATCCTGTCCTTAGAAGGCCATGTGGACCCGCGACGGTCACAGCCGCGGGCACGCACTGGTATGCCGTGTGAATCCCTCCCCTGAAAGGGGAGGGTGGCCGAGCGAAGCGAGGCCGGGTGGAGTCCCATGCGACCACCCCCCCACCCGGCGCGCACCCAAGATATGCGATTGCCCTGCCCCGCTAGCGGGGGGAGGGATTGGACCCTCCCAACCCCTCCCCGATTAACGAATTGTTGTGCATACTCAAAGGGTTTGCCTTGGCGAGGCCATTTTGTTGGCCGATCAAGGAAAGGATAGAAAGGGCTGGTTTGCCGGAAGCGCAATTGCCGACAGGGGGTCGCGCGCGCCGGAGTTTTGCCGTGAGCGGGGACGCGTAGCCGCATGGGGTCCATAGGGCGGTATATTTTCCGCACCACCTTCGGTGCGTTCCTGGTCATTTGCACGAGCGTGACAGCGCTGATGTGGATCACGCAGGCGTTGCGCGACATCGACCTGATGACGAACCAGGGCCAGAGCATCTTCGTGTTCGTCGGCATCACGGGGCTGATCATTCCGCTCCTCGTTCAGATCATCGCGCCGATCGCGCTGATGATCGCGGTCGCCCACGTGCTCAACAAGCTCGGCAACGATTCCGAACTCATCGTGATGAATGCGGCCGGAATGCCTCCTTGGATTTTGTTCCGGCCGTTCCTGGCGGTGGGAGCCGTCGTGTCGCTGCTGGTTGCCGCGATCAGCATCTATGTCTCGCCCTGGGGACTGCGCGAATTGCGCCTGTGGGCGACTGAGGTCCGCGCCGACCTCGTCAGCAACGTGGTGCAACCTGGCCGTTTCACGAAATTGGAAGAACGGCTCACCTTGCACATTCGCGAACGCGAGCCGAACGGCCAGTTGCTCGGAATCCTGATCGACGATCAACGCAGCCCCAAGGAGAGGGTCACCATTCTCGCCGAGAAAGGCGACATCGTCAAAAACGAGCGCGGGGCGTTTCTCGTATTGGGCAACGGCAGCATACAACGGCACGAAACGGGCCAGCGCGATCCCGCTCTCGTGCTGTTTGAGAGTTACGGTTTCGACCTTTCATGGCTCACCCACGCGACGCAGAACGTGAAATACTCGGTGCGCGAGCGGTATCTGTGGGAGCTTTACGACCCCCAACGCAGCGCAGCGGAATTCGCCGACCAGCCCAACCAAGTTCGCGCAGAATTTCATGACCGCATCACGGCGCCGCTTTATCCGTTGGCCTTCGTGGTACTGACCTATGCGTATCTGGGAGCGCCGCGCACGACGCGCCAGAGTCGCACCATGTCGCTGCTTGGGGCGATGGGCGCGGTGGCGGCGCTGCGCGGTCTAGGCTTCGTCGGAATGATTGCGGGCGTGCACACGCCGATAGCGCTGCTGCTGCCCTATGCCGGAATGATCGCCGCGTTTGTGCTGGGCTATCTGGCAATCTCGCGTGGCGTGATCATTGAGCCGCCGGCGTTCGTTGCCAACCTGATTGCAGCCGTCACGGAGCGCCTCGCACAGCGAGCGAATGCGGTGGCGGGACAGACGTCATGATCGCCGGCACGCTTTCGCGCTATTTCGGTCTGCGTTTCCTGTCCGCGGTCCTTGCCGTGTTCGCCGGCACCCTCGTGCTCACCGCCATGATCGATTTTCTCGAGCTCATGCGGCGCAGCGGCGACCTGCAAAACGTTTCCGCCCTGTTGATCGCCAAAATCACCCTGTTTCGGGTTCCCTTCATCACCGAGCGCGTATTGCCGTTCGCCGTGCTGGTCGGCGCGATGTTCTGCTATCTCAATCTCTCGCGTCGTCTGGAGCTCGTGGTCGCACGCGCCGCCGGCATTTCGGCCTGGCAGTTCATCGCGCCGGCAATCATCATTGCATGGCTGATCGGGATGCTTGCCAGCACCGTCTACAATCCGGTCTCGGCCATCCTGCGCGAACAATCGACGCGGCTCGAAGGCGACCTGTTCGGCTTCGAGGGCGGGTTCCGCAATGCGACAAGCGGATTCTGGCTGCGCCAGCGTAATGAAGAGGGCCAGGCGGTCATCAATGCAAAATCGAGCCGTCAACAGGGGATTGAGCTTGGCGGCGTGACCGTTTTCCGGTTCGATCCGGCCGGCCGTTTTCAGGATCGCATCGAGGCGAAGAACGCAATCCTCGAGGCCGGCTATTGGCGGCTCGAAGACGCGCGCTTCTACGTCAGCGGAGTGGCGCCGGCGGAGCGCGAATTGTATCGACTAAAGACGACGCTGACCCCCGCTCAGGTGGGAGAAAGCTTCGCAATCCCCGAGACGGTGCCGTTCTGGCAATTGTCGGCATACATCGATGCCGCTGAAAATGCCGGGCTGACCGCCTCCGGTTACCGGCTGCAATATTACCAGCTGCTGGCGCAGCCCTTTTACCTCGTCGCGATGGTGATGCTGGCCGCGTCCGTGAGCTTGCGTTTTTTCCGCTTCGGCGGGGTACAAAAGGTCGTGCTTGGCGGCATCTCGGCGGGCTTTCTGCTTTACGTTTTGGCCAAGATCACCGGCGATTTGAGCAAGGCCGGAATGATGATTCCGGTCGCGGCTGCGTGGCTACCAGCCGCCATCGGCGGCATCACGGGAGTGCTCGCGCTGCTTTACCAGGAGGACGGGTGATGGCCTGGGCAAGCGCCGTCTTCCCGTTGGCTCATCACTGGCGACGAACCGCGATCCTGTTCGTTGCCACGACCTTGTTGCTCGGCGGCTCTTTCGCAAGGCCGGCGCTCGCGCAGCTCCTGGCGTTCCCGAAGCGGGAGGCGCCGATCCCCAGAACGGCACCAAGCGGGGCGCAGGAGCAGATGCTCGTGCGCGCCCAGGAGATCAACTACGATTACACGAATGAGCGCGTGTCCGCCGTGGGCAACGTGCAGCTCTATTACGGTGCGTCCACGCTCGAAGCTGACCGGGTCATCTACGATCAGAAAACCAAGCGTCTTCACGCTGAAGGCAACGTCCGGCTCACCCAGCCCGACGGCACCGTCACCTACGGCGAGATCATGGATCTCAGCGACGACTTGCGCGACGGATTCGTTGATTCGCTGCGCGCAGACGCTCCCGAGCAGACCCGATTTGCCGCCTCGCGGGCGGAGCGATCCGATAGCAACTACACCGTCTTCTACAGTGGCGTATACACCGCCTGCGAGCCCTGCAAGGATGATCCGACCAGACCACCAAAGTGGCAGGTCAAAGCCGCACGGATCATCCACGACCAGGGCGAGAAGATGATGTATTTCGAGGACGCGAAGCTGGAATTCGCCGGCGTCCCGCTCGCCTACATACCGTTCTTCTCAGCGCCCGATCCGACGGTCAAACGCAAGACCGGTTTCCTGGTGCCCACCTACAGCACGAGCTCTGTTTACGGGTTCGGTGTTGCCACGCCCTACTACCTGGCCCTTGCTCCCGATTACGACGCTACGATCACTCCCATGATCACGAGCCGGCAGGGACCATTGCTGCAGGCAGAGTGGCGCCAGCGGCTCATGGATGGGGCTTATAGCATCCGCGGGACGGGCATTTTCCAGCTCGATAAGGCTGCGTTCTCACCCGGTACCCCCGGCTATCGCGACTGGCGCGGCAGCGTCGAATCAGCGGGCCAGTTCAGACTTGGCGACCAATGGGTGTGGGGCTGGGACGGCACCCTGCTTTCGGACAAGAGTTACCTGTACGACTATTCGCTGATAAGCAATCTGCAATCGGGCAATTTGCTGCGATCGACACCCGACACTGTGGTTTCGCAGCTTTACCTCGCCGGCCGCGGAGATCGCAGTTATTTCGAGGCTCGCACGATGTATTTTTACGGCTTGTCGCCGTCGGATGATCAGAGCCAATTGCCGGTCGTGCATCCCGTCATCGACCACGAATACACTTTCAAGAATCCAATCCTGGGTGGAGAAGTTTCGCTGCGGAGCAATTTCACCAGCCTTTCCAGAAGCACGGCGGACTTCCAGCCGATTACGGCGGACGCCTCTTTGAACAACCTTTGCGGTCCCATGGTCGCCAATCCGGCCGTCAAAAATTCGAACAATTGCGTGCTGCGCGGAGTTCCCGGCACCTATACCCGATTCTCAAGCGAAGCCTCGTGGCGCAGCACCATCATCGATCAATGGGGTCAGGTCTTCACCCCATTTGTAATGCTGCGGGGCGACGCGGCCGACGTCCAGGTGTCCTCGCAGCCCGACGTGTCAAATTTCATCAACACGGGACAGAGCGACGTCGGACGGGTGATGCCGACGGCCGGTGTCGAGTACCGCTATCCCCTGATCAACGCGCAGGCGTGGGGAACGCAGACCATCGAGCCCATTGCACAGCTCATTTTCCGGCCGAACGAAACCGGAATTGGACGATTTCCGAACGAGGACGCACAAAGCCTGATCTTCGATGATTCGAACCTGTTCAAGGTGAACAAGTTCTCCGGCTGGGACCGCGTCGAGGGCGGCAGCCGCGCCAATGTGGGCGTGCAATACACCGCCCAATTCAACCAGGGTGGCAACGTCAATGTTCTGTTCGGGCAGTCCTACCAGCTGTTCGGGCAGAATTCGTTCGCGGTTCCCAGTAGCACCAATACGGGGCTCGAAAGCGGCCTCGACACGACGCGATCGGATTACGTGGCGCGCTTTTCGTACCAGCCGAACTCCACCCTTCTCTTCACGTCCCGGTTCCGCTTCGCCGAGAGCAACTTTGACGTACGCCGCACCGAGCTCGAGGCCACCGCCAACTTCGGCCGCTGGACGACATCGATCATCTACGGAGACTACGCCGCCCAGCCCGAGATCGGCTTCCTCACCCGGCAGGAAGGCATCCTCGTCAACGGCAGGTTCAAGGTGACGCCGAACTGGGTCTTGATCGGCGCGGCACGCTGGGACCTGCTCGCCCGCCAGGTCAGCCAGACCCAGGTGGGCGTCGGCTACATTGATGACTGCCTCATCTTGGCCGCTAATTATATTACTGATTACGCCTATAGCGGCAGCTTGACCGTCAACCACAGTTTCATGCTGCAGCTCAGCCTGCGCACCCTGGGAGGCACCACAACCAATCAGGGCGCATCTGCGCTCACCAGCGGCGTGCCAGGCGTGGGGACACACTGATGCTCCAGAGATCGGTTACGCGCACCGGATATCTGTTCGCGGGAATGCTGCTCGGCATCGCATGCTTCGTCGCGAGCGCGGCCCGCGCTCAGCAGATCGTCGTCATCGTCAACGGCGATCCTATCACCGCGCTCGATATCGAGCAGCGTTCCAAGCTCAATCAGTTGTCGACCCACAAGATCCCTCCCCGCCAGGAGGTGCTCGAGGAACTGATCAACGACAGGCTCAAGATCAAGGAGGCCAAGAAGTTCGGGTTCGAGATCAGCGAGACGGAAGTCGACAGCGCCTTTGGCACCATGGCAAGCCGCATGCGGCTCACCCCCGACCAGCTCACCCAGATGCTTGCCAAGCAGGGTATCGCCGCTACAACGCTCAAACTACGCATCAAAGCCGACTTGACCTGGCCGCAGCTCGTGCGCGGGCGGTACTCCGCGAGCCTGCAAGTCGGAGAGAAAGACATTCTCACCGCCATCGATCCGAAAGCCGAAGACAGTGTCGGCTACGATTATACGTTACGGCCGATCCTGTTCATTCTCCCGCCCGGATCGGGCGAAGCGGTCATCGAGACGCGCCGCCGTGACGCGGAAGCGTTGCGGGGCCGCTTTCAGGGCTGCGACGCGGGGATTACGTTTGCGCGTGCGCTCAAGGATGTCGCGGTGCGCGACCAGGTGCTCCGGAGCTCGGCCGATCTTCCACCCCAGCTGCGCAAGCTGCTCGACAGTACGGAGGTCGGAAAGCTGACCCCGCCGGAAACCACCAAGCTCGGCATCGAGATGTTCGCCATCTGCGGAAAGAAGGAATCGGCGGCGGATAACTCTCCCGGAAAACGCCGGGCGAGAGAGGCGCTCATGCAGGAGCGATACGAGCGGCTGTCCAAGCAATATCTCAACGAGGTACGCCGCGGCGCGATGCTCGAATACAAGTAAGACCCGGAATGGACAGCCCTCTGGCGCTCACGCTCGGTGAGCCCGCCGGCATAGGGCCCGATATCACGTTCGCCGCCTGGCGCCGGCGGAAAGAGTTGGGCCTGCCACCGTTTTATATTCTTGCCGATCCGGGATTCCTTGCTCGGCGTGCCAGCCGGATTGCTCCTGATGTCCCTATTTCCGTGGTGGAGCCGCCGGGCGCGAATGCCGCGTTTGAGACTGCGCTGCCCGTCGTTGACATCGGCGTCGAGGTTGGCGCGGAGCCCGGTCATCCAGATCAATCGAGCGCGCCGGCAGTACTCGCCGCCATTCGCCGCGGCGTTGCCGATGTGGCAGCCGGCAGGGCACGCGCCATTGTGACCAATCCCATCGCGAAGAACGTGCTCTATCGGTCCGGATTCACCGAGCCCGGACATACCGAATACCTCGCCAAATTGGCGACGCAGCAAAGCGGGGTCGCTGCCCGTCCGGTGATGATGCTGTGGTCGCCGGAACTAGCGGTGGTCCCTGTCACAATCCATTTGCCGCTCCGGCAAGTCGTCGAGGCGCTGACCAGCGACCTCATCGTGCAGACAGGGCAGATCGTGGCTCGAGATTTGACCGCGCGCTTTCGCATTGCACGTCCGCGCCTTGCCGTCGCAGGTCTCAATCCCCATGCGGGCGAGCAGGGCACGCTGGGTGATGAGGATGTGACTGTGGTGCGTCCCGCGGTCGAGCGGCTCAAGGCGCAAGGTGTAGACGCGCGCGGACCGCTTGCCGCAGACTCCTTGTTTCATCAGGCGGCACGGCTCACCTATGACGTGGTGCTTGCGATGTATCACGACCAGGCACTGATCCCCATCAAAACGCTTGCGTTCGACCACGCCGTCAATGTCACGCTTGGCTTGCCGTTCGTGCGTACCTCGCCCGACCACGGGACCGCGTTCGACATTGCCGGCACCGGCCGCGCCGATCCGGGCAGCTTGATCGCGGCACTCAGGCTCGCTGCGCGATTGGCCGGCAACGATCCTGCCGGCCTGGCGCATCGCACATGAACGCGGTTGCCGATCTGCCCCCATTGCGAGACGTGATCCGGCGCTACGATCTGCGGGCCAAGAAATCGCTTGGCCAGAATTTTCTGCTCGACTTCAACCTCATTGCCCGCATTGCGCGGGCAGCGGGGCCGCTCCAGGACATCGACGTGGTGGAGATCGGCCCTGGACCCGGCGGGCTTACCCGTGCATTGCTCGCGCAAGGGGCGCGGCGAGTGATTGCCATCGAGCGCGACGAACGTGCAATTGCCGCCCTTGACGAGATTGCACAGCGAAATCCGGGCCGACTCGAAATAGTCGCGGCAGATGCACTTGAGATCGACGCGCGTAGGTTGGTTGCGAGCCATCCGGCACGGGTCGTCGCGAACCTACCCTACAATATTGCCTCTGCATTGCTCGTCGCATGGCTGAGCGCCGAACCATGGCCGCCATGGTATGATCGGCTAGTGCTGATGTTTCAGCGCGAGGTCGCCGATCGCATTGTGGCTATGCCGGGCAAAAAGGCTTACGGCCGCCTGTCGGTGCTTGTGGGCTGGCGCGCCGAGGCGCGCATTCTGTTTGATGTGGCGCCTCGCGCGTTCGTGCCACCGCCGAAGGTGACATCGTCTCTGGTCAGGCTCGTGCCACGCGAACACCCGCTCCCATGTGATCGCCGCGCCCTTGAGCGGGTAACCCAGGCCGCATTCGGCCAGCGCCGCAAGATGCTGCGCCAGAGCCTAAAATCGTTGGGTGTCGATCCGTCCGCTTTGCTGGCAGCGGCGGATATCGCGCCAACTGCCCGCGCCGAAGACATCCCGGTTGCGGGTTTCGTCGCGCTGGCGCAAGCCTACTCCAAATCGGTATCAACTGGGTCATTGCCGGCCTTGACCCGGCAATCCACACTTAAGAAATGCTGAGGAGGACATTTTTTTCGATGGATGCGCGGGTCAAGGCCCCATAGGCGCTAACTTAAGACGCATCATCAGCCTCTCGGTCGTCATCGTCCGCGCATGCATGCGGACGATCCAGTAAGCACGGAACGTCGCATTTGGC
>Ga0209526_10002334_pt1 | contig 12801 bp, 9 predicted proteins | sample JacPinW_OM2H0_M1_FD_188566 | JGI IMG/M metagenome (GOLD analysis project Ga0209526, IMG submission 188566) | Forest soil microbial communities from Algoma, Ontario, Canada - Jack Pine, Ontario site 1_JW_OM2H0_M1 (SPAdes) (version 2) | ecosystem: Environmental > Terrestrial > Soil > Boreal... | reverse complement strand
CTATCCCGCGCAGCCTCCTCGGGGCAGGCGAGGCCCCACCCCGGTTGAATCCGGCCAACCCGCCGCAGGCGGTCACTTTGCTCACCGATTGCCGCTGCTGACCATGCCGCGGCGCCGCCAAGCAGCGTATCGCGTCACGACCACCGCGCTGGCGTAGCGCCCCGTCTCGAAGGAGAGGGCGGCCCGGCCCGGGGCCCCTCATGGTTCGAGACGCGTCGCAGCGCGCACCGATCAATGACCACGCAACGCATGGGCGCTGCGACGCTCCTCACCATGAGGGCGAGAGCGCGGTGCGATCGTAACATGGTCTGGCTGCTCGGGGGGCGGAGAGACCGAATACGGCGTGCCGCCCGGCTTAGCCGTGCTGGACTATGGGGGCCGGTCCCCGTTAGCATTCGCGAGCATACCGGGTTGGATTGGCGCAATTCCCCGCGTCGAGTCGGGGGCGTCATGTATCGTTTTCCAAGCAAGGACATGCCAGCGTATGCCGAGGCGATACGGGTATCTGGAGGCAAGCCCATGAGACTGCGGCTTCCTCGGCTCGCATTCGCCTGCGGTCTTGCGCTGCTGACTTACGGCTGTCGCGGCGTGGAGGTGATCAACTGCCTGCCTGCGGATCCCGGTTTGCAGTTGCCCGCCGGCAGCAATATTGACCCCGCTCCCCCGGCTTTCGTCGATCTCTACCTTGACGCCTCGACCAGCATGCTCGGGTTCCTGCCCGAGGAGGTAAACGCGACGCCGCATCAGGTTTCCAAGCAGAAGCAGCCCCGCATGGAGGCTCAGATCACCTATGAGACGGTGCTGGATGCGATCCGCAGGTTCACACAAGAATCTTCGCCGGACCCCAGCAAAGATCGTCGGGTCTTTGCATTCGGCGGCTCCGTCTGCGACATCACCACACAGGACTACGGGCTCTGGCTCAAGAGCGCTTTCTACAAGAGCAGTCCGAGCAGGAACTGCGATAATGCGCTGAGCAGCCGCACTGAGCTGGGCCGTGTGTTGGAGAAGATCAAAACGGAACAGCTTAGTTTTTCGGAAAGCCCCAAGGAGGGTCACCTTTCGGTCATCGTGACCGACCTCTTCTTCGAGCGGGGGCTGGGGATCGCAGCCATCTCGCAGGTACTAAGCCCTATCGATGCCATGCTCAAAAGCGGCCTTGCCTTCGCAGTGCTCGGCCTGCGAGTTCCTTTCAACAATCTGCTCGATATCAACCCCCCCGTTCGCAATGTGCCGCCCTGGTTTTACGGCTACCTTCCCGTCTATGTTCTGGTGGTAGGCCAGCCCGAGCGCATTCGGTTCTTTTTCTCCAAGCTCGAGCCCAGCTTGAAGTCCGAATGGAAGGGCGCCGGCTACAATCCGCAAATGGTCCAATTTCACATGTTCATGCGGGACCGATTCCAGCCGCGGGCGCTGACAGGACCGCTCATTGCCGACGACGATCGCGAACTGCCGAAGGCGCGGACGCCTTGGGTGAACGGCTCGGCCGAATCGTTCGAGCTCCCTGCGAGCACGAAGTCGGTGGATTTGTTGCAAGCAGGTCAGGGCTCGCCCGACCTGGTCCCGGCGCCCGCCGGCCCCGGAGGCACGCAAGTGAGCGGCACATGGCCGACAGCCATGCAGGTAAAAGCGCGCTCGTGGTATTTCGGCGATGACACGAGCCAGGAATGCCGAGCGCGCTGGACCGGCTTTGCGGGCAAGGAGCCTCTCAAAGGCGAGATGGCGACTGATAAAGGGCTGCAGAAGCTCAATGCCGTGCACATCAGCGGCTTTGACAGCCCGCTGATCATCTCGGATGTGACCTACCTGACGAACGTCGAAATGATTGCACGGATGGATTCTCACCTGCCTGCTTGGTGGAAGCAGGACTGGAGCATCGAGCCCGAGAAGGTGCAGCCGGCCAATCTGGAGGCAAAACAGTTTCCGACCGTCAACCTGGAAAGCGTGCTGAAGGCACTCGAGCAGTTCGCATTGAAAAGCGCAGGCGGCAGTTCCAGTGAGCAGTCCGTCGGCAAAGCCAATATCGCCTTTCGTAAAGGGGACTAGCGCCTCACATGCCTCATACCGGTCACATCTTCGTGGAAGGAGCGCTCGAGGCTGCATTCAGGGAGGTTGGCGAATGGGTCATGCACATCGGCTCAGCCGTGCTCGTGGCCGTTATCAGCGGCCTGTGGTCGCTGTGGCCTAATCGATTGCTTCCGCCGCCGCCCGATCCGGGGCTGCCGGGTATCCACATTCAGAGTCGCTATGCTGGCGACGTTCTCACGATCACCGCAATTGTCGTCACGCTCGCGCTTCTCTTTGCGATGGGGTGGTTGCTCTTCGTGCGCATGCACCGGCCGGGCACCCCGCAGGAGGCGAGACGGTTCCGGCTGTGGTGGTGGCTGTTCGCCGCGCTGCTGCTTGCCTGCACCATCGGTTTCGATGCCTGGGCAATTGCGATTGGCCCCTCCTTCCATCAGATAAAGGCATTGTATCAATTGTATGCGAAATCCCAGGCTGATGGCTCGGAGCTGCTGCTCCTCGTGCTCTTGCTGGAGCTGAGCGCCGTCCTGGTCTGGTACGTGATTTCCGTGCTGCGCTCGCCGCCGACCGTGATCGCGGCGGTGCCGTTCGGCGCCTATGTCGCGCGCCTGCGCTGGAGGTAGCGCATGTCCTGTCACGTGATTGGCATTGGCGGGACAGGAAACAAATGTCTGGAAGCCGTTTTGCATTGCTGTGCGGCAGGGCTGGGGCCGGCCGATGCCAACATTGCCATCGTCGATCAGGACCGCGCGAACGGCAACGTGTTTCGGCTGCGCCGCGTCCTTGACGTCTACCGCAGGCTTTATCGCGACCTGCATAGCGCCGGATCAAGCCTCGGAGATTCGCCCCTCTTCGGCACGCAAATTAAGGCGCCCGACGACCCGGTGTGGTCGCCGTTGCCGGATCTGCAAGTCACCCTCGAGGCTCACTTCAATCGCGCCGGCTTGACGCAGGAAGCGCAACTCCTCTTCGACGCGCTGTTTGAGGAGGAGCGCGAGCGCGCGCAGCCGCTGGATGAGGGATTTCGCGGCCGTCCGGTGGTAGGAGCAGCCGCGATGTATTCGGCGGCGGCAGAAGGCGAAGGGTTTTGGTCCGAGTTGTTCCAGGACCTCCAGGTGGAGGGCGATGATCCCATCCGCATCGTTGTGCTCGCATCCATCTTCGGGGGGACCGGGGCAGCCGGATTTCCGTCCATTGCTCGGCTCATCCGCAAGCATGCGCAACGGCACGAGGTCCCGGTCGAGATCGGCGGGATCTTGCTGTTGCCCTATTTCAAGTTTCCCGAGCCGGCGAAGGCAACCGGCGAGCATCTGACCCGAGCCGACGATTTCCTGCACACGACGCAGCAGGCCTTGCTCTACTATCACGATCTCTTGCGCGCGCGCCCCGGGCTGTTCAATCATCTCTATGTCGTCGGAGCGGCGCGGCCTTTCACATTGCCCAACCTCGGCCCCGGCAGCAACAGGCAGGAAAATGAGGCGCTGCTGCCGGAGCTGATTGCCGCGCTTGCAGCGCTGCATTTCCTGCGCAATGGTGCCACCGCGGACGCGAGCGTGATGCTGCGCGCGGGACACAAGGCAGAAGAGGGTCCGGATGCTCCGCTCGCCGTCGAGTGGAACGATATTCCCACGGTCCGGGCAAACGCGGAAACGCACGACGCCCGCGACGCCCTGGGGACCCTCCTGCGCTTCGCTGTCGCGTTTCAGTCGTTTTACAAGCCTCTCCTTATCAAGCGCGCGCCACCGGCCGACATCGCTCGGCAGACATGGTTCTACAGGCTCATCTCCAGGCCGGGGATCCAGCTCCACGACGATTCTGTCCAGGGCACTCTGACCGCTCTCGACGGCTACTGCGATCTGTTTGTGAGCTGGTGCCGGGATTTGAGCCGCACGCGGCATTCTGATGATCTCCGCGTCAAGCTGTTCGCCTTCGACGCAGCGGCTTCCGGCGAGCACCATGGAAAGCAGGCAAAGCGAGCTTTGAACGGAAGTGCTGCGCTTTTCGATCACGTCGTCGGGGTCCCGCATGCGCGGCGGCTGCCTGACATGTTCTATTCGCTCTCCGCTGAGCGAATAGAGCGCAGCCGCAGCGGGCTGGGCGTATTTGTGGATCAGCTTTTCAGGAGCTGCCGGCTGGAAGGGCAGAAGTTTTCTTCATGGCGCGAGTGATTTCATATCTGCCGACATTGGGGACGGGACTGCCCGATCTCGCCGAGCCGGGCCAATGGCAAAGGGACGACGTATTCGCGCTGCGACAGCTTTCCCGCGCGCTCAAGGTCGGAAAGACCAATTCCGATTTCATCGCGACGACGTCCATTCCGGATTTGTGGGCGCAGCCGCTGAGCTTCCTTGCGGTCTGGCGTGACCGGCATCACCCCTGGTTTAAAAAAGTGCGCGCGGAATGGCGCGGCATGCTGGCCGTGCTTGGCCTCGCCGAGGTCCTGGGCCTCGACCTCAAAGTCATCGATCTCAATCTTGCGGAATTGCGCCAGCATCCGTGGGCGGCCGGGCACCAGGCAGCTCCCGGAATGAACCGCAACCTCATGCAGATTCTCGCGGAGTTCTGCCCCAACCTCCAGCTCAGCAACCGGCAGAGCTGGACCCGGCTCGGGCTGATCGCGACCCGCGAGTACAAGCCGCTCGCGCTTGTTGTCCCGACAATCTTCGTCGCCCCCGCGCGCGAATATTATCGCTTCCTGCCGAAGTTGGTGAGCTGGCGCGATCCCGATAGCGGGCGTCTGATCGATCCAGTGGCCTCGGGGCTCACGGCTGCCAAGGCCATCGCGCTTGCCGCCTATCTCGATCATGTGAGCAGGCGCTTCAATGCGCTTCCGACCGAGCTCGGTGGCGAGCTCGACAACGAGCTGTACGGGCTGTTGCGGGAAGCACTCGCGGAATACGTGAGCGACGTTTCGCAGCATGCGGCCGTTGCGGGCACCCATGTGCAGGACTCCTTTACCGTGGGCGCGCTTGCCGCAAGAGCGGGAAATATTCCGTTCGCGTTCGTGACCCAGGCCGTCGTGCCTCCTACTACGGACTCTCGGCCGGGATTCCCGTCCGACGCCCTCCTCCCCGCCCGTTCCGAGATAGCCGGCATAAAGGGTGCCGTGGTTGTCCACCCGGAGATCGCCACGATGCTGCAAAAAGCGTCGGACGATTTCCGCATCCTGGACCCCTACTCGCTCACTGACTTCCTGCAATCCAAGGCCATCGAGAGCACCGTAATCCAGCGGGCACAAAGCGCGGGCTATGAGGTGCTCAAGAGCGACGACCTGTTTACCGACCTCTTTACCGAGGTCGAGTACGCGGATGCGCCCGCGCACCCGAGGAGTGCGGCGGAGTGCTTGCTGCCGTTGCGCGCCGAGGTGCTCCGCTTTGTGAAGCCGGACGAGCTGCGTGCCGGACTGCGGATCACGCGCGAGTATGGGAACGTCACTGTTGAGCTCGACCTTCCCCTGCGCGACAGAAGCGGCAATGAAATTCGCTACACGGCGAGCAAGACCTATTCCGGGGAGCAGATCCGCCGCGTCCAGCTGCCGGGAGCATTGGTGACCTGGCCGGATTTTGTAAGCGATCAGTGGAAGCGCCACTTCATCTTCTATTACGCCGAAAGAACCTCCCCCCGGCCGCGGCTCGCGATCTCTCCCCGCCTGTTTGCGCAGGCGAGCCAAGGGAGCGGCGCCTCGCCGGTGAAGTACCAGGCCATGGGAGGGGCCGAGGTCGGCATCTTCTCCCTCGATCATCGCGCCGAGGCTTTGAGTTGCGAGGTCCAGGATGCAGGCGGGTCGATGCAGGAGGCGGGGCTTCTGCTTCTTGGAAGCGTATCGGCGGTATCCGCGCAGGATGAGCCCAGGGAGATCGCCGTCGATTTCGGCACCACGAACACCAGCATCCATTCTCTGCGCCGAACCGGCGCTTTGGCCTCCCCCCAACCGATGTCGTTCCTGCCGCGGCTGACGCATCCGATCGGCCGTTCCGAGTTCACCAATGCACTTCTGCAGGATCGTTTCCTTCGCACCCGCGAGGAAAAAGATGGCAAGCCGGTTCCGACCCGAATTCCGTTCCTGAGCATGCTCGAAGAGCCGAAGGAGATGAGCCAGGCCGGCCAGCTCCTCGATCCGGACGCCCAGTCAGGGCAGCAGGTGCAGGTAGCACCGCTCGTGCGCCAGCGGGTGCATTACGTGCGAAACGTGAGCAGCACGCTCACCGATCTGGCAGAAGCGAACTCCAACATTCGCTTTGCACTGAAATGGTCGGAGGGTCCCAAGCAGCGAAAATGGCTCGAGGCTTATCTGGGCCAGGTCTGCATGCAGTCGCTCGCCGAGCTGGTCGCCAGGGGTGCGGATCCCCGCAGGGTGACCTGGCTGTTCTCCGAGCCTGGATCCTTCTCGGCGAGCCACGCGCAGGCCTTCACGGAAATCTGCAGGCGCGCAACCGCGTGGGCTTGCGGAGTCGAGGAGGCAGCGAGCATGCCGGCGCCGCAGATGAGGCTGGAGAGCGAGGCAGCCGCGCTCTACTTCGTCCGCCATCCCGACCAGCAGGTGGGTTTCGGCAGGACCGTGTTCACCTTGGACATTGGCGGCCAGACGACCGACATCTGCCTTTGGCACGACCAGCGCCTCCTCTGGCAAACATCCGTGCGCTTCGCCGGCCAGCACATCCTTATCGATTATCTGAAATATCATCCGGAGGCGCGTTCGCAAGTCATGACCGGGCCTGCGCGAGACAACATATTGCAGCAGCTCCGGGCACTCGACGGCTCGGTTGACGACCCGACGATGACGCAGGCTCTGGAGGTTGCCGTCAACAGCGACCTGTTCGATGCCGAGCTCGAGATCAGTCAACTGCCTGGCCTGCAGAAGGTGGCACAATTGGGCTTGGCCGGACTTCTCTTTTATCTCGGCATGGTGGTTCAGCATCTCCTCCGCGAGACGAAGTACCTTACCCCGCCTCTGCAAGACGTGCGCTTCTGTCTGGGCGGGCGCGGCAGCCTGATTTTCAAGTCGGTCGTCGCTCATCGAACGCTGTACCGAAGCTATTTCAGTCAGGTCTCGCAGCTGCAGCTTGCCAATCTGAGCTTTCACATGAGCCGCGATCCGAAGCACGAGGTCTCCTTCGGCATGCTGGTGCCGAGGGAGGGTGCCGGAGAATTTGTTGTCGATGACACCTACGACCGCTGCATTCTCGGCGAGACCATTGCGGTCGGCGCGGAGGCGAAGGATGGACTGGATGTGCTTGCAACGCAGGATCTGGACAAGCCCTGGAGCGTCTTGTCCCTGCCGCGCTTCGAGGAGTTCCTCAACGTATACGCCAAAACGTTTCAGCATCCCGTGGCGCTGAACGATGAGGAGCGCCACGACCTGATCAACCGGGTCGAAAGCGAGGTCCGGGACTTGCGAAGCGGGCTGCGAAAAGATCGGGAGCAACTGGTCGACCGGGTCGGCAGCGCGGAGCCGGTTTTCATCTCTCCGTTGCGGACATTCGTTCGGACGATGATCAGAGCTGGGGAAGCCGGCGAATGATGGATCTTGCGCAGCCGCCGGGCCGATGGCCGGCATTGCCCTTGCTGCCGGCGCTGATCCTGTCGCTTGCCTTCGCGCTTCCCTCGCCCTCGCTCGCGCAGACAAACCCGCATCCAAGAGACGCGCAAAGCCGGCCGGCTGCGGGGCCGCATCCCACGGCCACCGAGCCTGCCGGCGCTCCTGATCCTGATCCGATAGTGAAGGCGATGGAGACATTGTCGGACCAGGTGAGGGCTCTTGGGGCCGAGATCGAGCAGCTCAAAAAGCTCTCACCCGAGATCCAGGCCCTGCGGGATGAGCTCAGGCAAGCCAGGAGCCGACGCGACAGCGAGCCAAATGCGCCGGCTTGGCAATACTTGAGTTTGCTGCTGCTCGGCTCGGCGACGCTTGCACTCATCCTCGTTGCGCTTGCGCGGCAATCCGCCATCCGCAGGGAGTCCATGCTATCCCGGCCGCTGGAGACTGCGCCCGCGCGTGCGTCCTCCGCGTGGTCCCAGGCGTCCTCCCCGGCGACCGATGCCGTCTCGGAAGTCAAGAGGAGCCTGCAGAAGCAGTTGGCGGACGTCGCCCTGCTGCGTCGGGAGGTCGACGAGCTAAGATATGCTTCGAGCCGGCGAGGAGATCAGGTTGTTGCTCCCGCGCCGATGCCGCAACAGCAGCAGAGCCAGCCGGTGGGACCGCAGCCGCCGGTGTCGGAGCTCGACGAGGTTCTTCGCGACTTCCATCTCATGGCGAGCGATCCGACCAGCAGCAGGATCGACGCCTTCACGCAAAAATGGGCTCCAAAAGAAGTGACGATGATCAATTTCGATCAGCGCGTCGATGAAGCCGCCCATGACCCTGATTTGCGCCTGTCCGACGGAAAAGGCAGCAAGGTGCATTTCTGGTTCTTTGCAACAAAGCCACCGGGCACCGAGGGCTATCTTCTGCCGGCGAAATCCTTCGTGCAGAACCCTTCGGCGCTCACCGAGGATACCACCGTCAAGGTGCTGCGCCCGATCTTCGCCATCGTCGCCGGCGAGAGCTTCAAGGTTCAGCGCGTCGCCCGCGCAAGCGTGAGCGGCTCGCGGGTCAAGGTGGACCCCGCCGGCACCTTGTCCGTGCCCCGCTAGCGACCCGAGCGCAATGATCAGGAACCGCCACACCCGCTCCCCGGACTGGACTCCCGAGCAGGATGCGCTCCTCCAGAAGCTCGAACGCGAGGGGCTTACTCCGGAGAAGATCGCCGCGCGGCTCAAGATCACGGTGAGCTCCGTCCAGCGCCGCTCGCATCATCTGCGCGGACTGCCGTTCAGGCTGCACCCGCGCGTGGGGGATGTGCGCGGCGGGGCGCGGGCGCGTCTGCGCGCCAAGCGCGAAGCCGCCGTAATTGCCGCGATGCACAAGGCAATCCGCTCCGGGATTCCCCGCAACGACGCGATTGCGCGCGCCCGCAAGGCCGGCGCCTCGCTTGCCCCGCTGCGACTCACGCCGTTTCAGTTGATCGAATTGCATAACGCTGCTGCTAGCAGGGGTCCGTGACAAGCAAGCTGCGACTTAGGAACGACCCGGTCCGCAGGACCCGCGCGATCCGTGCCTTCTATCGCCGGCACGGGCTCACGACACCGGGCCGCGCCAATGCAGAAATCGGAAAGTCGTTCCGTTGTTCTGCTCGGGTAGGCTGTTCAGATCGAAATGCGACAGCAGCGATTCGAACAGGATCGGGCCATGATCCTTACCGGGCGCGATCGCCCGCACGAGGTCGGGAATACTAAACGGCGTGCCGGTCCGGCTATCCCAGCCGTACCAGTGAGAAGGGCCGCTGTGATAGGCGAAGATTTTCGCCCGTCTGAGGACGCAAGCGCAGTCTCCCACTGGCCGATGACCGCTCAGGCTGAGGCAGCACGATCGCGGTCGTCTCGGCATCGGCGCCGAGCACCCAGCCTCGCACCCACCCGTCCTGTGACGCCGTGATGATCGTGCGATCATCGGGCGAGAACAGCGCGTTAGTGATGCGGGCGCCGTGCCCCGTCAGAATCGCGGCCGGCCGCAACACCGACAATGAATCGAACTGTTTGCCCGGCTGGTCGAAGCCGCAGATGTCCGAGCTTTTCGGCATGCGCCACACCCGCGCGGTCTGATCGGTCGCGCGAACGGGGCTTGAAGCGGCGCGGCGCACGTGGCAGGCAAGGCCGAGCGATTCGAAGAATGAAGCCCTGCTAATGGGTTTTGCGCTGACACAGGGTGTACATGGCCTCGAACAGCGCGATCTCACTCACTGTCGTCTCTCCGATCGGACAAACAGTCTATCGCCGTCCTCAGCCGTCTGTCCTGCGTCTTAGCCAGCAGGCAGCCCTCGTCACGGATCGCTTGCGGGCTGCGCGGCTACGGATGGGCACCGCTCTTGCGCCGGACGTCTTGCAATGATTCGAAATACAATTGCGAACAGCTGAGCGGGTCGGTCTGCCTCATCGTAGAAGCCATCGTGCTGCGCCAGACAGGAGAGCTCGTCTGTGGTGTGGATGGAATAGATTACGATCGGCGGCAGGCTTGCTCCTGTCTTTTCGACTGCGTTCTTGAGGTTATACGCGTCTTTTCTCTGTTTCCCAAAGTTCGTAACGATCATGTCGGCCGTTCTTGCGTTCACCACTTGCTCAATTTGTCGCGCTCGTTCGACATCAAATCCGATTTTTCTTAGCGCTGCTATCTCCGGCTTGTCACCTTTAGGTGTTGGATCGAACCAGACTATTTTCTTGCCGGCGATGCCGATGGTCAAAAGTTCCGTAAACTCCTGTCCCTCGATCAGCTCCACGGTTGCGTTGAGTTCATCGGTAACTTCGCGGGCAGTGATCTCCGGAAATGACTTGAGCTTCTCTCCTGTGATCGTGGTCGCGGCTTTGAGAACATCGTATTTTGCCTGATTTCTGGTGGCAGAGCGATTGGCAGTATCGGCTGCAATCCATTGCCGCGTGGTTACCGCAGTGGCGGACAAAAAGATCAGCGCTGCTATGCTTACCGCGGCGATTTGCCACCGCAACCGCTCCAGGCGCTGCGTGCGAAGAGCCTGTTGATCATGGAAGTCGGCGCTTGCTGCAATGAATGCTCGCTCTTCTTCGCTCAGCTGACGAGGTTTAGAGGCAAGCCATGCCCGAGCCTTCGTAAGCTTAATGCCCGAGAGCAGCGCATCCGTCTTCCGGTCATCGGGGGCCTGCTGCCAATCCCTGAGGGCTTGCTCGAGGTGGCTTTGTCCCATCAGAAATTCTCGCTCCTCGTCCAGCCAGCCGCACAGCAGCGGCCATTTGCGCAGCAAAGCCTCGTGCGCCACCTCGACAAATGCGACATCCTTGTCTTGACCGACGACGAGGAGACGTGCGGCGGCCAAGCGGTCGATTAAGGGACGCGCACGCGGGTCCAAAGCCGTCAGTGCGGCGCGCCGGCGCACATATTGTCCCTGCGCGTTTATCCCGACCATAGCGGGAACGAACGCCTGCTTGAGCGCCTGCAACTCATTGGCGGTGGGCTTGGGCGCCTTCAGGACGGCATCAGCGCGACGACGAACTGCATTCTCGAGCGGCGAAAGTTTTCCGGCCCTATCGCCGAGAGCGCGGTAGGCGTCGAGTGTGAGGCAGCACCCGGCCGCACAGTGGTCATAAAGCTCTCTCAGAGCGAAGGCGAGCAGCGGGAGCGAATCTTCATCTACGGCATCTCCCATGGCGGCAGCAACGAGCCCCTGCTCCACGCTCAAGCCGGCAACGCGGGCGGGTCCCTCAATGATCTCCCGAATTCTTTGGACCGGCATCGGCTTGAGCGAAATCTCCTCAAATGGACGTGACAAGACCCGTGCCTGCTGGAGCTTGCTCAGGTAATCCGCCCGCAGTCCCATGAGGATGAGGGCAGGAACGTCATCGCCGGATGCCGCATCGATAATGCGTAGGAAGCGATCGGCTTCTGCGTGCTCTGCCGTGGTGAAGAGTTCTTCCGCCTGGTCGATCGAGATTAGTAGCTGCGCTTCGTTGCAGGCCCGCTTTGCCCTCAGATCACGGACAAGGGCGCATAGTGTGTCCTTTGCATCGCCTTGCGCGAACGCCTGTCGCCATGTGCGCCAATCCCCGCCTCCGAAAGCGGCCGCAATGGTCTGTGCCAGTTCATCCAATGGATGCGTCTGCGGGCGAAAAGGCGGCAGCACGATCCAGTTGTGTGTATCGTGCCGCAGGCGAGGAAGAGCACCCGCTCGCATCAGTGACGACTTTCCACAGCCCGACGCCCCGAGCAGCACGACAAGATTGGGCCCGCCCTGCGAGCGACGCGCATTCAAGAGTTCAATCAGCCGCCGGACATCATCGTCACGGCCGAAAAAAATGGCGGCATCTGCTTCTTCGAAAGCGAGAAGTCCCGGAAAGGGCGTCCGCGTATTATCCCAGGCGAAGCCCCCGCCGGCGCCGAATACGATGCAGTTGAGTTGCGCTCCAAGGCGTTCCAGCGCATTGGCTCGATCACCAGTGAGATCCAGCGACTGGATATCGTGAGCGACAAACCCTTCGCCTCTGGGCTCCTCAAGCAATGGAAAGATCGTTTTGCCCAGGGCGCGCGCCTGCGCATATTCCGCAAAGCACCATTTGCTGTCAAACCAGTTCGCAGTCAGAATCAGAACGAGCGCGTTCGTGCTCGCTATTTCATGATATAATGTACGCTCCCAATCACTGCCTGGCGGCAACCCCGAATGTTTGTCGAAATCCAGAAAGGCATGCGTGAAGCCCTTGCTTTGCAACCATTCCAGTAATTTCGCTGCCGCCTCGGCATCCCGGCTGGAATGACTGATGAATACTTGCGCCATAGATACTTGCCTTCCCAGCAGAGTATTCGCCTTCGTCCTATGGTCACCGCTCCATCAGTAGTGTCAATACCGTTCGGGCGTAAACCTTGGCGCAATCGATGACGTCATGTCAGCACAAAAAGTTCGCTCTCAGCAAACCTATCAGGACACCGATCCGCCGCGCCCGGTCGAGCTGCCGCGCATGCCCCGCGAGCCTCCACGTCGCCGCGACGCCAAGGAGTGTGATGAACTCGCGCCCTCTCATGTGCTCCTGTGCTCCCCTCAAGCAGAGGATCGCCCCCCACATCGTTGAAGGATCACACCCTACCATATCGTTGAAAAAGCTGTGTTGTGCATCGCAACATTTTGGCCCATCCGACTTCCGCAACGGGTCAATAGTTTGCATTACCGCGCCGCAGCATTGCTGTCTGCTTCACCCCAGTTAGCGGAATCGATTCGCGCAGCC
>Ga0209526_10002333_pt1 | contig 12801 bp, 8 predicted proteins | sample JacPinW_OM2H0_M1_FD_188566 | JGI IMG/M metagenome (GOLD analysis project Ga0209526, IMG submission 188566) | Forest soil microbial communities from Algoma, Ontario, Canada - Jack Pine, Ontario site 1_JW_OM2H0_M1 (SPAdes) (version 2) | ecosystem: Environmental > Terrestrial > Soil > Boreal... | reverse complement strand
CTCGGGAAGGAAGCGGCGGTAACCTTTCATATCATTTACGTAGACACGAATGCGAATCTTATCCTGCACGCTATAGAAGCTGGCGCCGATAAGTATATCGGCGCCAAGGGTCCCGGCGCCAAGCCTTGAGCGATCGCGGGCGTCGAGAATCAATCGCGAGCCGACGAATTCCGTGATCTCGGTATCCACGTTGAAATGGCCGCGGATACAGGCGCTCAGGCGCGCAGCGGATTTAGCCTGTGACCCTAGAAGTCCGGCAAACCCCAATTTGGCGCGGTCAGAAACGAAGTCGAGATTTCGGAATATGGGTGAACCGATGCCGATCGGTGCGCCGACATAGGCTTCGAAGCGGTCCTCGTCGGGCCGGTCGTGTTGGGCGATCGGCCTTGCATCCGCCCAGGCCCGAAAGTACAGCTGCAGGAAACGATGATTGATGATGTCGAGGAAACGTGGAAATGCGTCGTCGCGGGCGAGGAACCAACCGTAGGCCTCCTCGGTCGTGGCGAGCGGCAACGCCCCCTGCGGGCCGAGTAATCCCAAGAATTTCGTTTGGATCCGCGAGCAGCCGGAAGCCTCGCCTTCGAACTTGCTCAAGGTCGAAGCCGGAAAGTCCATGAATGGGTCCTGGCCGAGCATGGCATATTCCTCGCGCAGCGAAGCGGCATCGCCGATCCGAGGGCGTTCAGGGTGGGTCCGTTCTAGCCAGCGAAGAACGGCGAAGAAATCGAACCGCCATGGCTCCCTCTCGATTGCCGACGGGATCATAACGATCTCCGTGATCCGATGCGAACCGGCCACCGCATGATCTCGCCGCGCTCGACGCTGCGAATGACCGTTTCGGTGAAATGATTGAAGCCGGCATACTCGCAGAAGAAATGATCGAGCACCGAGCCGAGGAGAAATATGCCGCTGCCTTCATAGGCCTTTTCATCGATCGTCACCGTGATCTCGACACCGCGCGCAACACCCACGCCACCGCTTTGGCGGACCCGGCGAACGACCGGACGGCTATCTACACTGCGCACCCCACGGATGCGACGCTCCGTCGCGCTGTCGGAGAGATCGGCGAACATCGAAAGGGTTTCCCGCAAGCCTTGCGCGTTCCGCCCAGCGCCCCGTTCGACGAGCCCGAGATGGTTGAGGCTCAGCATATTGATGAGCCGCCAGGCGACAGTCCCGGCATAGGCGGTCTCGGTGCGGCTTTTCAACTGCGACACGATGGCTTCGCGGGGCGGTGTCGGACCTGCGAGACAATGCAGGCCGATCGCCACGTTGTCGAGCAGCCGAAAATCCGCGCCACCCTGCCCGACCGGCAAATGCTCGGTCAAATGCCGATTGGAACAAAGCGCGCGAATGCTGAGCTCGGCGACCGACGACTCCCCGGCCATGCCGGCAGGCTCGACGAGGGAGATAAACATATCCGTGCCGACATAATCTGCCGCCAATCCATATTGTTTTTCCCGGGCGGTGCGTCCACGCGGCATCCGCCGGATCGTGTAATAGAGCTTGCCGCGCGATCCACTCTCTGCATCGGATGAATAAAGCGGCTGCACTGGCGCTGTGCCGGTCCCACCGTGGTAATGGGCCTGCACGCTCAGAATCCGGTGCGGCTCGTAGTCGAGATAGCGGCTCCTGTCCGGCACGATATGATGTTCGTGTCGGTTTGGTTTGATCTGCACGCGATCGGTCGTCTTCTCGAAGAGATTGATCGCCGCCGCCGCATAAAGCGAGAACATCGCCGGCGTAACCGCTGTTTGCAGGCGGGGATTGACTTCGTTGAAGCAGCAGACGACATCTATCAAGCGCGCCGGCAGGCGGGCGAGAATTGTGGTCAGGCCGGTCAGGCGAAAGCCGAGGAACTTACGGGGGAAGGTGAAATATTCGCGAACCAATTCAAATCCCGTGAAGATTCGATCGTTCCGGGGAAATAAGGTCTCGCAGGCGTCGAAACCGATTCGCTCGATCAAATCCGGAGCGGCCGCGACGACGACGGGGTCTCCGAATTCATCCACATAGCGGAAGTATAGGCCAACACGATTGCCGAATATCTGTTCGTAGAGGGTAATCGCGTCAGATTCCAGACCGAGGATGTGAACCGGCAGTTCGGGTACGCGAATCCCCGAGAACCAGAAATCCGGCTTGTCGGCATTTTCGCCTTCCGGCGGCTCGTCCTCGACCCGGGCGGCGATGCGGTGGCGCAGCGACAGCCGCAATCCGCCGAGCACATTCGCTCCAACTGGAACGCCGAGCGCCTGGAGCGGTCCCGGCGAACCGAAATAGTCAGCACCGGTGATGTCAAAAGGCAAGAGGGTGATCTTGGATGCGAGCTGAAACCGGCAGGCGACTTGGCGGTCGAGTTCGCGGTAGGTTGCGTCGAGATAGGAACCACGTGGGATCGTCTGCCCATCCCGTAGGGCGGCGTCGCCGAAAAGGGGAGTCGCCCTGACCAGAAGGACGGAGGGAGTCGGCGCGAGATAATTGGGGACCAGCTGCTCGAGCAGATTATTGGTGAACTCGGGAAATTCGTGTTTGAGTTTGAGTTGCACGCGCGCCGCAAGAAAAGCCGCGCCTTCGAGGAGGCCACCGATCATCGGATCGATGCGGTCATCGGCGAGTCCCCCCAACCGTTCAGCGACGCCCGGGTATTGTTCGGCAAATTCACCCGCTTGCTCGTAAAGCAGCTTGAGCTCACGGTTGTAATGATCGAGAAATTCCTGGTTCATGTCTACGCCGGCTTGAACAATATATTGCCGCTGGCCATTTCGACATCCGCGATGAATTCGACCGGAACGTTGACCGGATGGCACATGAGCTCGGCCCGAACGACGAAGCGGATTTTGAGCTCGGCCTTGTCGAGCCCCGTATCGCGGGAGACGTCGATCGTTCCTGCGACGAGGCGCGGTTCGTGATCGAGGAGCGCGGATTTTATGTCCGCGCTGATATGATCGACAGAGGATTCATCGATGCTGCGATGAACGATATCGGGAAGCCCGTAGTTCAAGACGGATTTGCGGACCGCCTCGAACGCCGATAAATCTTCGGTCGATTCCAGGGCGACCGCGTTTACCAGGGCCTCGAGGTCGCGCGCGACTTCGCGGCGTAGATGCGGCTCGCTGATCGTTGTGCGGACGGCGGCACGGCGGGCGGCGATCACCCGTTCGCCAGCGGCGTCACGCAGGTCGAGCTTTTGTTTGGCGTCCTTCTTCTCATGGGCGCTGCGAAACGCATGCATGAAGGGCGGACTGAGGCGATTTTTCCTCGGGCGTGTTGGCATCTGACTCATTTAAACGGGTTCTCCTGAGCTGCGAAATTTGATTCAACGCCGAAAAACGGAGGTCGGCCTCGATCCATATCGCAATACGCAATGCACAATGGGAGCGAATTGCGCCGCTGCTTGCTGGCAAACCCGGCGACCCCGGCAGATCGTCGGCCAGGCTGACGTTCTATTCCTTGAACCAGTGTTCTGGATAGGCGCACCGGCGCCCTGGCGCGATCTCGCCGAGCGATTCCTTGGCATTCGCTCTTCCGCCGCTTCCGCCGCCCGACGGTGAAAGGCGTATTCGTCTTCGAGCGCTTATCCGGCGACCAGGACTTCGAGCGCTAACATCGCGGCCTTCGCGGACCCACTTCGCAATCTCATACGTCTCATAACCTGTTCCATGCCCGCAGCGCGACAGCGCAGCCGTCGAACCTATGACCGAGAATCGCATGATCGGCCGCGCGTCGGGTTGGACAAACACGGCGCGAGCGCCCCATTCCGCCGACCAGCCTCTTCTGATTTCTTGCGCATTCGAAATGTCCGATTGGCGTCCTCTCGCCGAAGACTTCTTCGTCAGCCTCGAACAGTTCCAACCCCCTCGCCATATGCCGCAAAAAAACCGGCGAGGGCTTTGCCGCCATGATCCTTCTCGCGGGTTCCCCGTTCGCACTCAAATGAAGACAATAGGGCTTGTTGGAACGAACAATGAATGTTGATCGGCGTGAGAACGGGGGACGAATGACCGCTCGGGCAGAACGACTCCCGGCGCACCAGGACTCCGATGGCGCGCCGGAAACGCCGAATTAGTCCGGCGCCTTGTGTTCCTTGACGTTCCAACCAAAATCGATGGGGGAATCCAAGGTGCCATCTTTCTTTTGTGGCTTGTATTCTCCCTTGATCTTGGCATAGGAGAGGGAAATGCTCTCGTGGGGGAGACCTCCGTGGCTGTCCCCGAGGGAAAATGATGACACCATCACGTCGGTGAGTGTGACCTTCAGATAATCCTGCGGTTTCTCACCCGCTTTGCGGCAGGTGAAGACCGCCTTGTCGACGTGTTTGCCGTTACAGCAGAAATTGTAAAGTATGCCGCTCGACTTATCAATTGACTTGGTAAAGTGGACGTCCTGTAATTGTACTTTACCGACGCCGCCGCCGCCGCCATGGGCAAACGATGTGGGGTTGGAACCACCCCAGCTGACGGATTCAAGCTCTATTTCATCCTTATGGCCGTCTTTTTGGCTTTCGCCGTCGGCGCCGGTCAGTTTCAGAAAAATATCCCCAGACATAACTACCTCCTTTGCTAATATCGACTGCTTTTTTGCAGTCCACACAACTGAATCTTCGATAACCATAGCTGCTTTTTATATAACCAAGTATCAATGTCCACTTGCCGAAGCGTGTTACTTCGGCATCGCAGGCAGCCGCGACACGAGACTAAGACCAATGTCCATCGCTTCGAGCTGATAATGCGGCCGCAGATAAAAACGGGCGGCGTAATAGCCTGGATTTTCCTCGTCCGGGAAGATATCGACGCGGGCATCGGCCAACGGCCTGCGCGCCTTGACGGCTTCCGTAGAACCAAGAGGGTTGCCATCGACATATTGCGTGATCCATTCCTGCAGCCAAATGCGCAGCTCTTCGGTTTCCTTGGTAGAACCGATCTTGTCGCGCACCATGCATTTCAAATAATGAGCGAAGCGCGAGACGGCGAACATATAGGGCAGCCGCGCCTTGAGATTGTCGGAGGCCGTTGCCTCCACCCCATTCTTTCCTTCGTATTTCTTCGGCTTGTAGACCGATTGCGCGCCAATGAAGGCCGCCTTGTCGGTGTTTTTGCGATGGATCAAGGGGATCAGGCCCGACTTTGCTAGCTCGTGCTCGCGACGGTCGCTGATCGCGATCTCCGTCGGGCATTTGAGATCGACGCCGCCGTCATCAGTCGGAAATGTGTGGGTCGGCAGATTGATGACCTCGCCGCCAGATTGGACGCCGCGGATACGCGTACACCAGCCGTAGTCCTTGAAGGCTCGATTGATGTTCACCGCCATCGCATAGGCGGCATTCATCCAGCCGTATTTCTCGCCTTTGTGCGCGTCGGTATCTTCCTCGAAGGCGAATTCCTCGACCGGCTCCGACTTGGCGCCATAAGGCAGCCGGGCGAGAACCCTTGGCATGCACAAGCCGACATATTTCGCATCCTCGGCGTCGCGAAAGCCCTTCCACGCCGCATATTCCGGCGTATCGAAAAGCTTGCTGAGATCGCGCGGATTCATCAGCTCGTTCCAGCTGTCCATGCCCATCAGGGTCGGGTCGGCCGCGGCAAAGAATGGCGCATGCGCGGCCGCGGCGATCTTGCTCAAGTCGCGCAACAGCTGCACATCGGCCGGCAGGTGGCTGAACTCGTAATCGCCGATGAGGCACCCGTAAGGTTCGCCGCCGAGCTGGCCGTATTCTGTTTCATAGACCTTCTTGAAGAATGGGCTCTGGTCCCAGCGCGCGCCGGGATAGAGCTTGAGATTTTTATAAATCTCGCTCTTCGACACATTGATGACGTGGATCTTGAGCTGCGCGTCGGTCTCGGAATTAAAGACGAGATAATGCAGGCCTCGCCAGGTGCTCTCGAGCTTCTGGAACTCGGGCGCGTGCAGAATCTCGTTCATCTGCGCGCTGAGTTTCTCGTCGAGGCGCGCGATCATCGATTCGATCGTGTCGAGGACATCGTCCTTGATGACGCTTTGATCGGCGAGCGCCTGGGTGACGAGCGTCGCCACCGCGTTTTCGACCTCCGCCCCGGCACGCTCCGTGCGCGGTTTAAAGCTCTGCTTCAAAAGGCTCGCGAATTCGTCGACATCACGCGTCTCGACCTTGGGCGCGGTCTCACCGGTTTGTTGCGAAGAGTTACTGACATCAGACATTTTCCACCCCCGGCCGTTTAAGCCGTCTTGTCCGGTTCGCTCGTCTCAGTCTTCCTATTGCTGAGAGCCGCCATCAATTCCTTGTCGCTCAGCAATTTTTTTAACTGGCTTTCGGCATCGACCTTGCCGTCCATATAACGCATGAGATTGGCGAGCTGATCGCGCGCCTCAAGCAATTTCGCGAGCGCCGGAACCTGACGTGCGACGGCTGCCGGACCAAAATCCTCGATTTTCTTGAAACGCAGGCTCAAGGACAACTTTTCTCCGGCCTCGTCGCCGAGCTTGTTTGGCACCTGGAAGGACGTGCCGGGCTCGATCGCCGCCATCCGGTTTCCGAAATTGTCCATGTCGATATCGAGGAAGACGCGATCGGCGACCTCCGGCTTCTCGACTCCTGGCGCCGGGCCGGAGAGATCGGAGAGCACGCCCATGACGAAGGGCAACTCGATCTTGCGCTCGGCGTCATAGGGATCGTCATAGCTGATCTGCACCCGCGGCGGGCGGTTGCGTCCAATGAATTTCTGACCGCTGTCACCTGCCATTGTAATCCTGCCTTTCGTTGCCTGCGCCGAGGCAAGGCGTGAGCTAAAGCATAGATGCCAGGAACCCTCAGGTTGTCCTTAAAATTTGTCCGGGTCAATCGCGGATTTTGCAGCCCACTTATTGGATGCCGGTCCGGACTCGCTCGTGGTGCGGCTTGCCGCGCCGCCTTCGGCCGTTTTTCCCGGGGGAGGAGACCGAAGCGGTGTCGAAGACGGCGCGCAACAGATTGCCATGAGCTAGGAGCAGGGGAACCGCCCGGCGCCTAACCAGATAGCGGCGCGTTGGGAGCTAAACCGGCGATAGGGTTAAAAAATATTTTTTCGTCTCTCCCGCCGGATTGGCTTTCGGTAAGCCGTCACAAACTTAAGACTCCTCTATCGCTGGTGCCAGTCCGTACTCGCTCATGGTGCGGCTTGCCGCGCCGTCTTCGGCCGTTTGCCCCGGTGGGAGGAGGTCGGGGCGGTGCCGAAGACGGCGCACAGCACATTGCCATGAGCTAGTGCGAACTTATGAGCGAATTTCAAACTCCGCGCCCCCTGATCAGGGGGTGCGGAAAATGGCGTTTTGAATTAGCCTTGGTGTTTTCAGGCTTTTTAGGGGAGGATGCTTTGGGGTGTGAATGAGCATAACGGGGTCGCTCGCACATTCGCCAAAATGGTCTCTGCGCAGAACGAAGGTTCCATCTATTTTCCAACTCAATCGCAGGCAGGAACTCTAAGCGCGACGTGCCCTGCCGCACGGACCGGGGGCACCCTACTAATTTACTGAGCGGCTGGCACATCAACGATTCTTCAAGGAGCAGCCCTATGGCCAACGTACCTTCCCCTTCCACAAAGAGCCGCGACTTCCACGGCGAACAACAAATGGGCTTTTACTGGGGCGAGCAGGGCTACTTCTTCGTGGACGGCCCAAGCGGAGACAAAGGCCACCGGGCCAACGCCAGCGGCGCAGATGGGCTCGCCTTCCGGCGGGCCCCCGAAGACCTGCTTATCCTCGACAACAAATCATACGCTAGCCAGAGCAACGTCAGCGGTGCGACCGCAATCGACCCGACAGTCAACTTGGGTCAGTACCTGGACCGCATGATCGTCAAGGTACAAAACATGAAACAGCTGCCGCATCAGTCCCGAATCCTGGGGCTGCTAGAGCACTCGCGCCGGTGTTTGAAGACGGGCCGCGGGTGGCCGCCCTCGGTTCGGCTAGTCGTCATGAACGCCGGCGGGCAGTCCACTGGGGTCACAAAGCGGTTGAGTGACCTGGGCATTCGGTTCATCGATTACTACCAGACTCCGGCACCATCCGCGTTCGCCAGCACAATCCGGCCGGCCAAATCTGTCTCAAAGGACTATACGGATGCTCAGGATTACGTTACGGACTGTTACAGCACCTGGGCACAGATGCACACTGACCTAGGTGCCGCTATACACCGCGCTATCGATAAGTTCAGGGACTATTCCACCATTCCTGAGGATCGTTTGGGCGCGAATGTGACCTACCAATTGGTTAGAATCGTACTCGGGATCCTTCCCGGTGCTGAGCCTGTGATTAAACTTGTTGACAGGCTAACGAAAGGTTTGAAGCTCGCTTTGGAGCCTAAGGAAATAGAACGAATAGCAGCCATCGCGGGAGTAGTGGCGCAGCGCACCGCCGCGGGGGTATACGCCGCTGGAACCGCTCCGGGCGGCGCTACGCAGCATGAGACTGCCGCTAAAGCGCTAGACAACCTGAGTAAACTCGCCACCGAGGGGGCCGAAGAGATCGAGAATCAGCGCCGTGAAATGCGGGCCAACGTAGAAGCTATCGGTAACAAGCCCTCGTTTAAAGGTAAGGTTCTTGAACTGGTTAGGCGATATCTAGGTCCAAAGCCTGAATATCGAGCGAAGGTTATCCAGCAGTTCGAAAAAGAATACGAGCTGAAATTGTATATGGAATACTATATTCCCCGCGCTCACGTGGACGTACATATAGATAAATTTTATATGAACCGGGAGGCATTCCCCCCAAGGGAAGTGGTGTTTGGTATTCCCGATAGAGTCATTGCTAGGTGTCTGGAACTTACCGGTGGAAAGGAGAGTGATTTAGCAAGAGCTTGGAAACTAGAGCGCCATGAAATTCGGCGTACCATTGGGCCAAAGGGATGACGTGGTCACCACCCAGCCGCACCGGACCCCGTCCGAGGCCGGCGCGCTTTGGACGTTTCTTTCGTCGGCCCCCAGAATGGCGGCGATGTCTTTAAAGTCACTTTCGAACATGGCGTTGTAGCCGGGTGGATCCGCATCGCGGCGAACGGCAGGATCGCTGGCCTTCGCGCCATTCCAGCGGATTCACCACGCAATTAAAGAGGAGGCGACCGTGCCGCAAAGCTCGACCGGCCCGAGCCCGGAGCGTTCAGTCACGATACAGGCTGGCCGCTACTTCCCGTCCAGCGTCTTCAGCGCGTCTGGCGGCAGCATGTCCTTCAACAGGCCCAGAAAATCCCGGCCGGTGAGTGTCCGCGCCCGCTCGGTCAAAAAGGAGACCGGACTCGATGGCTCGGCACGCTGATAAAATGCCCCAACCTTGGCGAGCAATTGCAAAGCACCATCGCGCGTCGTGACCGTGAAAATTGTTTCGCTGGCGGCGGGAGCCTCGGTATCCACTTCGGGGGAAGCAAACTCCGAAAGCCGTTCGAGGGGGAGATTGAAACCTTGCGCCCTTCCAATCTGCACCGCCGCCGTCTCGGCATGCGAAGGAACGAGCAGGCGGATCGCCTCAAGAAACGATTTGCCGATCAACTGCTCGGCCTGGCGGACCAAAAGGAGAGCTGGGTTCGAGGGCTCGAACCGCACGAAATATGTGGCGATCGCGGCGAGCGCGGCTGCGGCGTCCGCGAAACTTTTGATGTCGCCGACCTGCGCAATCGCCTGCGTCTCGCCGTCAGTTCCTCCGTCAGCGCCGGCGGAAGCGTCCGTCTCGCCGGCCGAAGGATCGCGCGTCACGACATGGGCGTCGAGCAAAGCTCGGATCTTTTCGGCAAGCGGAGCGAGCTTTTGAAAAGCAACGGCTTCGGCTTGCCCGATATTTTTGACGAATATGGCATTGATCCTGGCCAGCGCCGTGCCAAGGCGCTTGAACTGGTCGCGCCGCTCAATCAGCGTCGCCAGTTCGACGTCCGCGAAGGCGCGCTTGATCAAAGCGAGATCGAGCTTGTCCTCGTCGCCGCGCGGGGCCGCCTCGCCCTCGGCAAGAAGGTGGCTGCGGTAGCTCACTGGGCCGGCGTGCCTGTGCGCGAAGAAAGGCACGTAATGCAGTGGCAAAATGACCGGCACCATATCGTCGAGCGATTGCACGATGGCCACGCGGACCGTGAAATCGCCGCCGCCGCCGCGCGGATGAACCGTTTCCCAATGCTGCTCCAGCAAGAGCGCGAGAGCCTCGACGGCTTGGACGAAGCCGGTAAGATCGCGGTCAAGGATGCGAAACTTCGCGAGCAGCACGACAAGGCGCAGATCACAACTTCTCCTGATGAGGCCGGCCATGATCTCGTACTGCGAAGCGAAATCGACCGTTGTTCGATCGAATGGCTTATTGCGGAGCGAAGGATCGCCGTCGTCGTCCGGATAGTAGAATGTTCTGGGCAGGAGACCCTCGGCGGCCGCCATGAAGTTCATGTAATTGGAGTCCCCCGCGAGATCGAGATCTTGGCCGCAAGGATTGGCCGCGGATACCGGCGCCGTAAGAGCTTCGAGCGAAAGAGCGGCCATCGAACGCCAACTCATGTCTTTGCGAGCAGGAACGGTTCCGCGCAAACGCTTTCCAACTGCACCGCAAGTTGTTCCAAATCGGCGGCTCTCATCATTTCAGAATTCACTCCGGCTTCGGGGAGACGCTGGCATGGCCGCCGAAGTGAGCTATCCGCCCAACTCAAGTGTTTGAACACTCGACTATGTCTCGATCATTAGTTATCGTCAAGCAAGAGGAAGTGCTCCAGAGGTTTGCATGACTCTCACCCAGGACAAACGCATCGCGTCCTTGGACACGCCGCTCGGCAAGGACGTGCTCGTCGCGCTCCGCTTCGATGGAATGGAAGGGCTCAGCGAGCTGTTCGACTTCCGCATCGAAGCGCTGAGCGAGCAGGCGGGCATCGATTTCGACAAAGCAATTGGCAAAAATTGTTCCTTGACATTCAAAACTTACGAAGAGCCCAACCGGATCTTCAACGGGGTACTTGTGGAAGCGCAGGGGCTTGGCGCCCAGACCGATCTCTTCAGTTATCGATTGACCCTGCGGCCGTGGCTATGGCTGCTGTCGCGCACGAGCAATTGCCGCATCTTCGAGAACCAGAAGGCGCCGGACATTATCGAAACAGTTTTCAGGGACAGGGGATTTTCCGATTTTCGCGTGGCTACGAGCGGGACCTTTCCGGAACTCGAATATTGCGTGCAGTACCGGGAGACAGACTTGGCCTTCGTGTCGCGCCTCATGGAACAGCATGGAATCTACTATTTCTTCGAACATTCCAAAGACAAGCACACGCTTGTCCTCGCCGACGGGAAATCGTCGCATAACGGTGTTCCGGGCCACGCGAAATTGCCATTTATTAGGGATGAAAGGCAAGCCCGGCGCGACCAGGAGCATGTCTTCCGTTGGTCACCCGAACGGCGTTTCCGCAGCGGAAAATTCGAGTTAAACGATTATGATTATCTGCAGCCCAATGCCGATCTGAAAGGCGATGCGGAAGGCTCGGCAAGCTACAGTAAATCAAAAATGGAAATCTACGATTATCCAGGCAAGTTCAAAAAGAAAAAAGATGGCGAGACTTATGCAAAAATACGCTTGGACGCTGAACAGGCGATGGACCAGCGCCGCTACGCGGAAGGCGATTCCATAAGCCTCTTCTCAGGTGGCTTGGTGACGATCGAAAAACATCCCCAGGGTTCCGAGAACAAGGAATATTTGATCCTGCGCGCCTCGCATAGCTATGCGTCGGAATCCTATCGTTCAGCCGCTTCGGGGAACGAAAAGACCTATTCCGGCTCTTATGAATTTATTCCGAGCGATATCAGTTTCCGGGCACCCCTGATTACCCCGCGGCCGCTTGTCCATGGTCCGCAAACGGCGAAGGTCGTTGCCGAGGAGGGGAATAAGGGCGAAGAGATCGATGTTGACAAGTACGGCCGGATCCTGGTCCGCTTCTACTGGGACCGCAAGAAAAAGCAATCGTGCCGCGTGCGCGTCGCTCAGGTCTGGGCTGGCCCCGGGTGGGGCGGGCACATCATTCCCCGCATCGGACAGGAAGTCATCGTCGAGTACCTAGAGGGAGATCCGGATCGTCCGATTGTGACGGGCGCGGTCTACAACGGCGACAACAGATATCCTTATGAAATGCCCGCAAACAAGACGCAGTCGGGTCTGAAGTCCGACTCGTCGAAAGGGCACGGCGGCTACAACGAGTTCATGTTCGAGGACAAGAAGGGCTCCGAGAAGATTAAAATGCATGGCGAAAAGGACCACGAAGTCGTCATTCGGCATATCCAAACCGTTGAAATTGGTGAAAGCGCGTCGAATTCGGACACCGCACGAAAAACCACGCTGAAACACGGTAACGACGAGCTCGCGATCCAGAGCGGGAACCAGACAGTCGATATAAATGGCAGTCAGAATATCACGGCTATGAAAAAGATCACCCTTACAGTCGGGGCGAGCACGATCACGATGGAACCTACTCAGATCACGATCAACGCACCGATGGTCACGGTGCAATCGACGGCGAAAACAGACGTTTCGGGAGGCGCGTTGATTAATCTCGCCGCCGCGGTCATCAAGATCAACTGAGGTTATTTGTGATGTCACGCCTGCGTTTTGTGGCCGCAAAGGATCTTTTCGCAACATTTCCGACCGCGATCGGCGATGTCGGCGTCGAGCCAAGCGAAGAGCTAAGTCTCGACTTTATAAAAATGCTTTCCGATCGTCGTGATTTGAGGGCCGGGCTTTCTTTCTGTGCCTATTTGCTGCCGAGGCGGGAGGCCGTATGGTGGGGATGTCGATGTCTGCGGCAAACCGATCAGCTCCGGCATGAAGAAGATGTCCAGATCGCGGCCGCGG
>Ga0209526_10002332_pt1 | contig 12802 bp, 15 predicted proteins | sample JacPinW_OM2H0_M1_FD_188566 | JGI IMG/M metagenome (GOLD analysis project Ga0209526, IMG submission 188566) | Forest soil microbial communities from Algoma, Ontario, Canada - Jack Pine, Ontario site 1_JW_OM2H0_M1 (SPAdes) (version 2) | ecosystem: Environmental > Terrestrial > Soil > Boreal... | reverse complement strand
CCCCCGCCGATGAAAGCAAGTTGGGCGGCAAATCGAAGTTTGGCAAATCCGCGAAGCGCGTTTCCAACACGGTCGAGGCCGCTCACTAATTTCCGTGGGAGCGAGACTGAGCTTGTCCGAGCGGTTTTGGGCGAAGGTCGCCCACGCCGGCCCTGACGATTGCTGGTTCTGGTGTGGCAGTCGCTCGAGCAATAAGTATGGCAATTTCACGGTAGAGGGCAAGACGAAGCAGGCCCACGTCGTCGCCTACGAATTAACCTACGGCCCCGTGCCTGAAGGCAAGGAAGTTTGTCACTCGTGCGACGTGGAACTCTGTTGCAACCCCGCGCATCTATGGGCAGGAACCCACAAGCAGAACATGCAAGACATGATGGCCAAGAATCGGCGTAAGAATCAGCCCCGCGGGGAACAAAACAAAGCCGCCGTCCTGAATGCGTGGGCTGTCCGCCTCATCCGGTATTTCTATGGGCTCGGGTTCAAATCGGAGTTTTTGGGCCTCGTCTTCGGAGTATCCGGCAGCACTGTTCGCCGAATCATGGCTGGCGAGACTTGGCAGCACGTGGCCTAGCCGTTGTCCGGAAAATGGACGGTCAGAAAAGCTCCATCATCATGCGGTCAGTCGCTTGGCCGGCCTGCTTTTGGCTGGCGTGGACGTACACCTGAGTTGATGAGAACGAGCGATGCCCGAGCCGCATTTTGATTTCAAACGCGTCCGCTCGAGACTCGGCTAGGCAGGTCCCTAGCGTGTGCTTCAATACCTTAAAGTTATGGCAGGACTTGGCGATCGGCTGTTGCCCGCGGCGGATCCGCTCGGCAGACGCTAGCTCGCAATATCGAACCATCAGATGGCACGCGGTCTCTGGCCGCAATTGTCCGCCCTTCTGCGATAGGAACAGGTAATCAGAGCCATCCGCCTTGCGGCTCTTGATGACCTCCTTGAAGGCGTTGAACATTGATAGCAAGGGGCGTCCTCTGTGGCGACGAATCGGCTGGACAGTTCGCAAACTTCCTTTCTTGCGTGCGACGGTCAGCATCTCGCTTTGCCAGTCCAGGTCGAACAGCTTGATCGATACAGCCTCACTTGCCCGGAGCCCGTAAGTGTAGCCGACAAGAATGAGGCACCAATCTCGAATGGAATGCTCTCTAGCGATTGTGAGCACGTCTAGCAGTTCATCGGGCGAGAGATGCTGAAGATCGTTCGATGTGGCGGCTTGCTGGGATTCGCTCTGGTTGAACATTTTCGCTGCTCCAATGCAATAACAGTATACACCCACGTATATACGTCTGTCAAGCGAAATATCAAAGTACGGGGAGAATCTGATATTCTTGGTTGGTGGGCGGAGGCGTAAGTCCTTTGTTTCTGGTCGTAACTCACATAAGTCGTTTATTAGCAACGAGTATGGCGTACTTTGACATTCTCAAATGGGTAGAATTGTAACATCTGCTGGCGAATAGGAAGCGAAGCGACCAGCAGGTTTTGCCGACAATTCGGGATTGACTTTACGTCTATCCGTGGATACCCTGAAATCGTGGCTCGTAAACCCAAGGCAGTAATGATGACCGAGAACCGCGAGAAAATAGCTGTTTGGCTTGACCGAAGTATGCTCGCCACCATGAGAGCCGTCCAGCAATCTGTTGGCGTTCCAGTTGCAGAGCAGATACGCAGGGCCATCAAAGCCTATTTGGAAAAAGGCGGGTGACGAAAATGCTAAATTTCCTGCTCATCGTAATCGGTGTCCTGTTGTTCCTGATAGCGAACAAGATGTATGGCGGAAGGCTGGTCGCCTGGTTCAAGGCCCTCGACAAAGGCATAGACCGAGTTATTACCGCTTGTGCGCCAGTCCTCGGAATAGTCGTCGCGGCCTCAATAATGTCGGCAGTTGTGGTTGGAGTAGTTTGGCTGGTCAGCCGCTAAAGCTGTCGCCCACTTTCCGGACAAGCTTTTGGTCGCGCAAAGTTCCAAAGCCCCACGCTGTATTTAGCCGCCTCCGGATCCACCGTCGCCCCTGAGAGAAGCTGATACCCGTTGGCGTCTTACCTGAATTCTTTTCCTTTTGCTTTTCGTTTGCTGTTTTCGCCGAGTAGGGGACCCTTTTTTCGATTTCGTCAGGGTGCCGCCAAGCTCCCCGCACCCCTCGTCTAGCCGCGCCGCCGTAAGCCGAATCCAACGCCGATTTCCTCAGATGCGCCTCCATTGCATAGACGTTCAAGAGCCCGTGTGCGTCGAAAGAACCAACTCCTCAAATGGCGAGACCACATTCGCCAGCTAGGGGCCATTGCGGCCACACGACTTCTGACGAGCGAGGAAAGCACAAGATTAGATGCTCTTCGTCTGAATGTACGAACCCTCCACGAAGAAGGGGACGCAGCCTTATGGCATTTTCGGCAGACACAGATTCTAAAAGGTCTGGCACGACAAGAAGTCAACGCCATTCTTAAAGCCAAGGACGCCAGCGCAAGAGCAAAGGTTATGTTCAACGTGAAATGTGATAGCTGTGGCCTCTGGCATGAGAGGAAGCGGCCCACCAAAACTCCGCTGTGTTCAGCGTGTCAAAGAAATGTTAAGAGCCGTCGCCAAAAACAATCTCGGGCGGCACTACGCAGTGAAGTCCTTCAGGCTTATGGCGGCAAATGCCAGTGTTGCGGTCAGGACGAAGAAGGATTCCTCAGCATTGAGCACATGGGCCATCGCGGCATCGGCAACAAGCATAGGCGCGAAGTAGGTGGCGGGGGCAATCGCACCTACAACGATTTGAAGAAGCGAGGCTTTCCCAAGGGCTACACGGTTTTATGTTATTCGTGCAATCTCGCTAAAAACATCTTGGGTGAGTGCCCGCACGTTACCAAGAGACGCCGGCGTGAAACACTGGCCGCCCTGGACGCAGCGCTTACGGAAGCCGAAGGGGTCCCAAACCCAAATCCGGCTAGTGACATAATCAGCTCGCCGGAGGTACCTGCCGCGTTAATTTTTGTTCGTAACATGGAGCTTGGCACACTCGCCTAGGTACCTGTTCTGTTTGTTCCGAAAGCGCCTAGGCTGTTGACGAAGAGTCCAAGCTGCACGATTCCCAGAGACGCCTCCAATCCTGCGAGGAGTCTGGCCCAGGCGGTAAGGGGCACAATGTCGCCGTAACCAACCGTAGTTATCGTCACGACGCTGAAGTAGACCATGCGCAAGAACGAGCCCGAAATGGAAGCGGGAAATCCCTCGGCCGCAGATATGTAGTTCACTAGTTGGATGAGTTGGTTTGAGTCGAATTGGACATGCTCCATTTTTGTCTCGACTGTTTTGGAAACAAGGTTCACAACCTTTTGGGGATTAGGATCAAAGTTCGTTTCCTCAATCTGCTTCTCTGTGTTTACCGCCATGAAGACAGCCGAAGGTTGATTTGTCTTCTCATTGAAATAGTCTCGGCTGCGGATTCCATAGGGCGAAACGATAATTGGAATATCCAGGAAGTGAATCGTCGCTTCACCCCCTTCCGAGTGCCGCGTGACAATCATTGAGACTGAGGCTTCTATTTGCCGATCACGTTCTTCCAAGCTGTGAACAGAATAGGGTGCCAGCATTACTACGATGTCCTGGCCCAACTCTGAGTTGTCGGGAAACTCGCTTTGAAGCACCAGCTTCATCATCTCTCTGAGTCGCTCGTGCTCTTCGCCGACCGCGGGTTCGTATCGGCTGTACGGGTGATAAAAATCCCTTCTGGAAATTGAATAGAGCAGGGCAAAGACCAGAATGATAGCGACGTAATACGCGAGATACCTCTGCGGCGACTGTCCTAGGTAATGGCGTTGGATGAACGTCCTAATGCTATTCCTCGTCCCATTCATCTTGAGTTCCTTTCGGTACTGAAATTCAAAGGGCGTGGTTTGGCCGAGCATCTCCTAAAGTGTGTGGATTCCGAAGCGATGTTCTAACTAAATGGAGATTCTAACAATGCAAAGTTGTAGCGAATACGAGACCGAGGAAAAACAGCTCGCGGACGACCTCAGTGTGATAAGCCAGGATCAAGCTGCGCATCGGATCACCCGGACCTACGCATACGAAATGTTGCGAAGACTGGCTGCGAGTGGCTCTTACTTTGCCGGCAGGGCAATTGCCAGACTATCGGGAGAAGCCCAGAGACGCCGGAATATCAAAGGCCAAGCATTCGAGCCGATAAGCCGGACTGAGCCTGTCCGCCCTGTAGGTCCATTTTCTGGACGCGGACCTCACCCGAAACCGAAGCCAAAAGCTAAACCGACGACATCCGGCCTAACGATCGGGGATGCGATGCGAGCGAAGTCTACAGAGGAGATGACATGCAGCAACTAAAAGAAGCATTTGCTCAAATTATTGAGCAGGGCACTGAGGAAGAAATATTGAGCGCCAGCGCGCTTGACCGACGATTCGTCACTCAGGTTCGTTACAAGGGCCTGTCCATAGCCGACCAACACCGTGCGTTCGTTAGTGCTTTTTCCGAGGGCGACCGCCAGACGCTAGCCGAACTCGCCAGTTTCGCAAGAGACGAACAGGTGAGGCAATTCGCGAAAGACGCCCTTGGTCTCGGGCCGGAGAAACCCGCTCCGCTAGAAACAAGACCAACGCGCACCATTTTTGGCAACGTGGACCAGTCAAAAACAATTTAGGGACCCTACGCCCAAATTGCAGCCCCTTGCAATCCCGCAGTCTTAAGGTATCTCTCTCCGTTTTTTCAGTTCCAGAAACCGAAGTTTCGAAGGCAGCACAAATTTCAGCATAAAGGAAATATTTATGGCGACTCGCCAAGCATATGACGCACCCAAGCAAAGCGCTTTGACGGACCCGTTTAACGACCCGACCGACCCGTTCAACAACATAGACCTGAGCAATTTTCAGCTTTCTGAAGGGCTTAAAACCATAGACGAGGATGCGCCCGACATCGACGACCCCGCGGACCCGTTCAACAACTTGCAGTCGGACACGCCCGCCGACTCCAGTAAAGAGCTTAAGAACGCGATTGAAAAACTTGGTAAAGATCCCGAAGTCATCCAGGAAATTGGTCGCGATCTGAAAGACCCTACACTGGCCAACTACGGAGAAGAAAAAATTATCCACGTTAACGGCATTGCTGGACGGATTTGGTATGAAAACGGTGAATGGGTCCTGTCCCTTCCCGTCACGGAAAACCGAGTTCGGAAAGAGTTGAGGGTGAATGCCCCGACGGCGGAAGAGGCTGTTAACAAAATCCTTGAATACTTTCAGAAACCCGTAGTGCAGAAGATTCGTGAACTGAGCGATAAAGAAAGGTTGGAAGTTGCACGCATGGCAGCGACCAACACGGCCGATGCGATAAACGGAGCGATTGGGTTGCATTTTGCCTATGCAGTTCCCAAGGCTAGAAATGCATCGTTAGACCAGATTCGTACCCTCGCCAGCCATCCGTTCTACGCCGACGTGGTAAACGAGTCCGTGTTCTTTTGTTGGAGCCATGCCCATCCGGGGTATTCGCTGACTGACAAAGAATTCCCCAAGTGGCTACGGAAGTTCTTGCGCGGCAAGGCTTACACAATAAATTCAGTCAATCATGCTTACACGGTTTACCTCAAAGAGAAACAACAGGCCAGCAATCGCGCGCTCTTTGAACCTGTGGTTGAAAAAGAGCCGACATCGGCTGAAATTCAGCAAGACCTCAATGACCTCGACAACGAGGCTCTCAAAGCCTTGTTCACTCGCGTCCGCGTTCACGCTGCCCGCCAGTAGCACCAATTTTCAGAGATAAGGAAAACAAATGCCTAATTCCACAGTAAGTCCCGAAACTTCCGCTATCATTTCTGGCGGCCAAGAAAAAGCTAATCCTGTTGCGCCGCCTGTTGAGCAGGAAGACGCCCAGGCACCGGATATTGAGGGAGGGTCGCAAACTCCTGCCAGCGCTCCGCAAGTGGGCGCGGCCGTTCAAGGCCAGCCAGCAAAGCCCGCTATAAATCCCGCCGCAGTGGCCGACCTTCAACGGCATCACGCGCTAGGGAAATTGACGGCCGCCCTCTTTGGTAACCAGGTTCAATATTCGACAGACCCAACCGGAAAAGTTGTGTCCACAGAAGTGCCCCAGAAGCCCGGCGCGCTGTTCCGTCACATCTTGGCGGGCGCAATCATTGGCGGTGCTGCCAGCGATGGTACAACCGACTTCACAACCGGACTTGTCCGTGGCGGTGCTGCGGGTGTCCAACAACAGCAGCAACAGGACCAACAGCGGAGAGCGCAAGCCCAACAAGACTTCAGCAACGAGCAGGCCGTGGACAAGCAAGCTGAGGAACGCAAATGGCGCGAACATCTCGTAGCTCAAAGCAACATTGAGAACCTTCGCCATGACCGCGAAATGAACCGCTATGACGCGGAATTTATCGACGGTCTGAATCAGCGGGCAAACGCCTTCGCCACTCAAATGGAGCAGGCCGGAGCTCAGCCAATCCCCATCAACGTCGAAGGCAAAGACATAAACGGTCAAGCTGGAAACGCAAGCCTGCTCATTAAGCAGGACCTGAACAATCTGAAAGCACCTCCTGGCTATCACACTCTCCACACTCAGCAGATTGATACGACCGGTCTGTCCATGAAAGATGGCCAGTGGGTTGACGGTGAAGGCAAACCTGTAGACCTCAGTACGCGAACGGCGCACACCATCTACGCAGTCCCGGACAACATCTTTAATCAGCAGTTCACAATTTCTGGCAAGGAACTGAACAAAATAGCCGGCCATGACCTCGTAGACCCCGATTCAACCAAAATACTTACCTACGGCGGTCTAATTGGGCTTGAGACCAAAGCCGGCGCAGCCTCGCTCGAGCACGCCAAATCCTTTATGGAACTGGAAAAAGGGCGGTTGGATATTGCGAAGGCGAAGAAAGAATTGGCAGACGCCAACGCAAACGCGGCTGGAAAGCATACGGATGTCTTCGGAAACACTTCCAGTTTGTCCGAGAAGGAATACAACAAGCGATACGATTCGTTCTCGAACTCTAAACAGCGCAAAGACCTGACGACATTGCAGGGCAGCTACGAGCAATTCCGAGATGCAGTCCAGAAAATAGACTCAGGACAAGATTTGACTGGTGCTGATTCTGTGGTGGGTTTATTCAACGCAATCGGAATTTCCGCAACTCCTCTCGCCGGCAAGGGATTCCGAATCAACGAAAACACGATCAAGGAACACGCCAATGCTCGAGGAATCGGCCAAGCTGGCTATCAAAAGCTCCTCAGCCTGAAGAACGGTGACGTTATCACGCCTCAGCAGTTGAAGGATTACGCCAACATCGCAAAACAGGTGTACTTCAATTCCTACATTGAAGGCGCAAACGAGCAGAGACGCCAACTGAACTACATTGACGTTCTGCCCCAAGGCAATAACCAGACCATTGATCCCGTGACCGCGCAAATGTATTTGCGAATCTCTGGTGGCGACCCTGTCAAGGCTCGGCAAGCTGCGCAGAAATCTGGCTGGATAGTGCCCCAGGCACAATAAGGTAAATCATGGCAGACATATTTGACCAACTGGCCGGGGGGCAGAAGCCCACCGCCAATAGCACCACTGCGCCTCTAGCCTCCCCCTCTGGGCAACCACAGGACATTTTTGACCAACTCGCCTCTGGATCGAGCCCAGACGCTGACGTTGCTGCAAGACATGCCAAAACTCGGGAAGGGAAGGATATTGACTACGGTCGAGCGCCGCAGGGCCTTCTCGAAAACGCAGAAGACGTGGGCAAAGATGTCCTGACAGGTGTCGGCAAATCAGCCGTCTCGACGGTTCAGGGCGTCACGAAACTTGCAAACACGGGACTAAAGAAGATCGGAGTATCGGCACAGATCCCAGTAGTTGCCGAACATGAAGACACTGAGGCTCATGGCGTTGCGGAAAACGTCGGCGCTATTGGCGAAAACGTTCTCGAGTTTGTTGCGGGAGATGCGGCTCTCAAGGGCTTGTCTTTGGGAGAGAAAGCCGCAAGGCTGGCGAAAGTCGCCAAGGTTCTGGAAGATCATCCGATTTTGACGAGAGCTGCCCACATCGGCGCAAATGCCCTACGCACAGGCACTGTGGGAACACTCCAGGGTATCGCACACGGAGAGGATGCCGGTGACGCCCTGACTCGAGGTGCGGCTGCTGGTGTGACCGGAGGCGCGCTGGAAACACTGGGTGCTGGTGTCGGTGCTCTCAAAAACGCGGCGACCGCAAGCAAGGGACTTGCGGAAAAGGGAACCGCTCTGGCTGAAGATTTGGCAGGCGGTAACCTATCATCCCCGCGATCGGTCGTAACTTCAGTCGGTCAACACTTGGATGCCGCAGAAGACGCGATGCATGACAGCTACGATGCTGGAATGCAGCAAATCAGCAGCAAAGCAAAGAACATTCCTATTTCGATAGCGGGAAGTCCGCTCGAGGGCACTGCAAAGGAATTGCTCAGCGATTCCAACGTGCCCACCGACTTGTCCAAAGCTCTGAAGGGCGTAATCCCCGATGCTGAGAAAATCGAACCATTCTTGAAGAAAGTTGCCGGTGCGACAGAATCGAGAGCTCCTCAGCAGGTCTCCTCCATCGTAGACGAGTTTGGAAATCCGATAACGTCAGACGCTTCCGCGACGCCCAAGACTTACTCTTGGGATGAAATGGAAGCGACCCGTCAGCAGATTGGAAAGACAGTTCGCAAGCTTCCTCTAGATTCACCGATTCGTCCGGACCTCGTTAAACTCCGCTCTGCTATTGACCAAACAATGCAAGAGGCAGCGGATCAAGCGGGCGAGCCTGATGTCGCGGCCGAAATGAAAAACCTACGGTCAGCATATGCAAACAAAATCAAAGCGTTCAACGAAACCGCGATTCAGGCACTTCGGGACAAGAATCCTGATGCTGTGGCAGACATTCTGATGAACAAAAGCAGCGTTCATAACGTAAGTACGCTGCGTAACCTCATCGGCTCCGACAGCATGAAGCAAGTCGAAGGCAGTCTGTTTGACCGTCTTATGACCAACGCATCTCCTGGCGGGGAACTGAACGGGTCATCTCTCAAGAAGGCTTTCTATAAATTAGGACCGGATGTCCAGCAGGCGATTTGGGGAAGCCGTTTGGGAGATGTGAAGCAATTTGTGGACTCCGCTGCGAAGGCTCAGAACGTCGGCAAGGCTCTTAAATTGATTCCGCAACTCAGACATGCGGGCGTCGGAGTCGCAGCATGGCAGTTGGCGCATGGTGACGTTAAGGGTGCGGCCGAAACGGGCGGGGCGATGCTTGGCTGGAAGGCTCTTAGTAATCCCGCCGTGCTCGAGGCCGCGACGAAAGCCCTAAACAATACAACTGGCCGAGCAGTCGCGTCGGGCACCGCGTCGTCGATCGCTCAAAAGCTACATCAGGCGGTAATTGCGCCTGAATGGGGAAATATGTCAGATGAGCAAAGGCAACAAGCAATCGGTCGAATCACAGGCAGCGCTTCTCAAGGAAGCCATTAAGAAACTCTCGCTTAACGAGGCTCTCGAGGTCTATAGGCACCTTGATCCGAGAGTCCAGACTTTGCTTGGCAATGTGTTGCACGGCTGGGTCGTGAATTTCAAGGTAGCAGCCAGACGGGGTTATGCGGGCGAGGCAACGCAACGGAAAATTAACGCACTATCATCCGCTGCGAAAAAGCCTAAGTCCTAACGAGAATCCCGCCAGCAGTTTTCAAGAAAGTGGGCGGCAGCCAGCGAATACCCGTCACTGTTTGTCGTACACAACGACGTTGTTTACGGCACGGCCCTGCGCGTCCTTACCCTTGAATGTCGAAGTACGCGTTTTTCCGTCCTTGGAGACCTTCGATATCACGGTCATCACCACCTGGTCGCCCTTTTTCATGGTGGCCTCGATAGTGTTGGCGTCGATGCGCTTTACCGACACCGTGTCAACGTTGGGCACACCGTTAACCGGATAGTCCTTGTCGTCGAATTTGGCAGTGTACTCGACGTGAGTGGGGTTTCCATCGCCGTCGGTTCCTTGTGCATCGATCTTGACGCCGTTCTCGTCAGATTCAATCTTGAGATTGACACTTTTCGCCGCTGGTCCAGGACTGTACTTCGATTTTGCAGGGCTCATCTTCCAAGTCCCAGAATGTTCATCGGCAGCCGCGGCTGTGACGCTCAGAGCGAGAGCCACTAGCAGCAGTGCAGTCGCGAAAATAGCAAACCTGTTTATTCGCATAATCTACCTCCGTCTTGAGTATTTGGCTGGGCCTGTTGCAGACGTTATGGTCGGAAATCCGTCCAAAGTCCAGCAAATTCTTGCGGATTTCCGCGGGCCGGCCCGTGTGGACCATCGAGTCAAACGTAGGTCAAGCGGATAAAACAATCCAAGAAGGCATAATCATGTCCAACAATTTTTCAAACTCACCCATGATCCTAGATTCTGTAATGCCCGAATGCGAAAACCAACATTTTGGCGATTTCCACAATTGGTACGGAATCGCACGGAGCGGCGAGGTTCTCCGGAGCCGGGCTAAGCGAGACCGGCGGCCAACTCGGAAGTCGTTTAAGTGGTTCCACTGTCTCCGATTGGATAGACAACGCTGAACCCTTTGTGATCTTATGGCTCGCACAAAAGCGCCAAGAAACACTTTAGGGGTGGCGGGAAATGTCGATAGGGGTGTTGTTGGCGGAAGACGCCGATGCCATGCGCTTGGCCATCAGAAGATTGTTGCAGACGCAACCCGCAATTGAGCTTTTGGGAGAAGCTGTAAATTTTCCGCAGACCCTTCAAATGGCCGCCCATCTAAAACCAAACGTTGTGCTGATGGACCTGCACATGCCCGGAGAACGCCAATTTAGTCCCGCTTCATCAAGTCCGAGCTTCTTCTTTCCACGAAACATGTGTTGATGATGTCGCTGTGGACCGACGCAGATGCCAAAGCGTTGGCAGAGAGTTATGGCGCTGTCGCGCTGTTAGACAAGTCCAATCTTGCTTTAGAACTGGTTCCCGCGATATTGCGATTGGCTTAACCTCGTCTGTCTATTTGACCGCATGTTTGGCGTCAGGTTCATCACGGCGGCGAGCCGTAAAGAGCAGAGCGATTCCCAAAACTAACGAAGCGGCTCCAATGATCGCAGGCAAGGACGTGGTTTTGTGCTCAATTGTTCTTAAAGAGGATTCCGCAGGAAGGTCGCGGTGCCTGGGCATAACTGAGAGTAACCCCTGAACTCCGAACAAGAAGATTCCGAGAACCACCAGCGCGATACCGTGAATTTTGCCAAATTGCATGAAAGCCTCCCCTTGGAGTCGCACCGATTAGGAATCTTTGGCCTAGTCGCCCATTAGCTCGTGTGCTTTTGCGACGAGCTTGGAAAGGGGCTCAGTTTTCGTTAGGACCAGGTTTACACCTGCCGTTGAAGCTTCCGCTTTAAGAATACTGTCCGCATACATAGAAAAGAGAATAATCGGTGTCTTCGGGAAGAGCTTTCGCAGCCGAGCTGCCGCTTCTAAACCATTCATGACAGGCATCGCCAGGTCCAACGTGATTATGTCGGGTTTGACTCGCTTGGCTAGCTCAATGCTTTCTCTGCCGTTCTCCGCTTCAGCACATGTCTTAAAACCGTCGGACAGGAATGCGGCTGCCATCATCTTCCGTATCGCATCATTGTCATCCACAACCAAGACGGTCTTGCCAACGCCTCGCTTCTTAGGATCCCGTTCGATTTCCACGGACACTCGTTTCTGAGGAGTCTAGCGGGTGCCGGGGGGCCACTAGAGGAAGCAGTTAATGGATACAGTCACAAACGTCCGTCTTCAATCGGGCAAAGGCTGTAGGAAACCCGACCCGATCCCGTCAGTCATTTCCAATCCGGGTACCCGAGTTTATCCCTCTTAATGATCCGCAAGGTAGACAGGGGGTCGTTTAGCCGAAGCCTACGTACAGATGATATAAGTACAGGAATATACGTCAGTAGTTAATCTTTATAGCATTCATATTAGAATTCGCGCAGGATTGATTCGTTGCCTAGGACTATGTGTTGCTCCCGGCAGGTGCTTAGGTACAACCGTAAGGCGCATCACCGATAACCAAACACCCTCGCACCGTTGGGTAAGTGCAAAGCAAGATGATTAGGAGAGACCATGCCAATAAGCAACCGCTTGAAAGCACTGCGTGAAAGCAAAGAACTCTCGCAGGGGGACATTGAAAAGCGGACGGGTTTGCTCCGGTGTTACATTTCTCGCATTGAAAACGGACATACGGTTCCAGTTATTGCGACTCTCGAAAAACTGGCAAGCGCCCTAGAAGTACCACTGTACCAGCTCTTTCACAATGGCGAAGCAGCCGCATCAGTTCGCAACCTGAAACTGCCGAAGGGCGGCGAGGCGTGGGGAAACGGAGGCGACGGAGCCGATTACCTCGCCAAGTTGCGCAGGCTACTTGCGAAAATGAAACCTGACGACCGCAAACTGATACTGCATATGGCGCTGAAAATGGCAAGACGTTAAACGCTGTGTCGAATGCGTGACGAAAGTTCGGTCTGTTAAGGTTTATATATCGCAGACAGTCCAAACTTCCCAGTTGCGGGCAACCGGCTTTGGCTTTGGACATTTGACAAGAGGCTTTATTGCGATTGACACGACACGAACATTCGGAGTGCCTTAGTGGATCTTGGTTTCGCCCCCTGTGGTGATTGACACCCTCTCTCCTGTTGCCTGATTCAAGATCACGTACTTGCCAGGCCATATCTTCCATATCTTCGCGAGTTCGTCCACGCGCTCCTTCGCGGATTCGAGGGTTTGCGCCCCCTCTACCCAGTGTTGGCTCCCGTCGCCAAGTGTCTTGAGGATCGAAA
>Ga0209526_10002331_pt1 | contig 12804 bp, 12 predicted proteins | sample JacPinW_OM2H0_M1_FD_188566 | JGI IMG/M metagenome (GOLD analysis project Ga0209526, IMG submission 188566) | Forest soil microbial communities from Algoma, Ontario, Canada - Jack Pine, Ontario site 1_JW_OM2H0_M1 (SPAdes) (version 2) | ecosystem: Environmental > Terrestrial > Soil > Boreal... | reverse complement strand
CCTACAAGAACCACCAGCGTAGTGCCGCTTCACGGCCTCGGTTTGGGGTACGGCTTGCTCATATGCGATAGCCCGGCCTTTGCGGCGGAGGTATCGGAGCTTGTTGCCCGGCTTTGCCACATGCCGCATCAGAACGCGTTCTCGGTCGTGGCAAGCGCGATCGGCGTTTTCGCGAGAATGAACAGATCGAACAGCACCGACCAGTTCTCGATGTAATAGAGGTCGTACTCGACCCGACGCTGGATCTTCTCGTGGGTGTCGGTCTCGCCCCGCCAGCCGCTGATCTGCGCCCAACCGGTGATGCCGGGCTTGACGCGATGGCGCGCGAAATAGCCGTCAACCGCCTCGTCGTAGAGGCGGTTTTCGGCCTTGGCATGAACCGCATGCGGGCGCGGTCCGACCAGCGAGAGATTGCCCTTGAAAACCACGTTGATGAGCTGCGGCAGCTCATCGAGCGAGGTCTTGCGAATGAACGCGCCCACCCTCGTCACGCGCGGATCGCCCCTCTGCACCAGCTTGGCCGCCGTGGGATCGCACTGATCCACATGCATGGAGCGGAATTTGTAGACTTCGATCAACTCGTTGTTGAAACCATAGCGCTTCTGTTTGAAAAACACGGGCCCCTTGCTGTCGAGCTTGATCGCAAGCGCCGTGAGCAGCATGAACGGAAAGGCGAGGAGAAGGATGACGCTGCCGACGATCTTGTCGAACAGCCATTTCATGACCACGTCCCAGTCCGTGATCGGCTTGTCGATGATGTCGAAGACCGGCACCCGGCCGATATAAGAATAGGCGCGCGGGCGGAAGCGCAGCTTGTTGGAATGGGCCGCGAGGCGGATGTCGACCGGCAGCACCCAGAGCTTCTTGAGCATTTCCAGGATGCGGCTCTCGGCCGAGATCGGCAGCGCGAAGATGACGAGATCGATGCGGGTGCGCCGGGCAAAGCGCACGAGGTCGTCGACTGTGCCGAGCTTTTGCCGCTCGCCGACCTGCGCGAGCGTGCGCTCCTCGCCGCGGTCATCGAACACGCCGAGCACGCGCACGTCGCTGTCGCGCTGGGCGGCAAGGGAGCGGATCAGAGCATCGCCGCGCGCATCCGCGCCGACGACGACGGTGCGTCGATCGAGTCGGCCTTGCCGCGTCCATTGCCGCACGAGCAGGAACACGGTGCGCCGGAACGCCAGCAGAACGACAAGCCCGGCGGCATAGAAGGCGCCCAGCCACAAGCGCGAGTAGTGATCTCCTATTTTGCTGAAGAAGGTGAAGCTGATGACGATGAGGAAGACAACCGACCACGCCGAGGCCAGCCGAAAATACTGCTTCTCGTAACCCCGGAACGCCTGCACCTGGTAGATATCGGCGGCCTGGAAGGCGAGCATGGCGACAAGGCCGATGCCGAAAATGGCCCCGATGTAGCGCCATTGCAGCCCTTCGATCGGAACCAGATACGCCACGTAGATCGTCAATCCGATCGCCACGATCAGAATGAATTCGATCATGCGCACGACGCCGGCAACCACGATCGGCGACCAGGCGGGCACAACCGGTTGGGCGAGGGCGCCGATGGTATCGGCGGCTGCGTTTTTGGGGTCGGGAGAGGCGCTGCTTTGGCGATGCTTTGTGCTGCTCTCGGCCGAAGTTGCCGTTGCGGGGATGTTCAAGTCGAGCATGGTATAGGGGCTAAAGAAAAAGCTTCAAGAAACGGTTAGAGCTAATTTCGTAGCCCGCCTTGAGCGTAGCGAAAGGCGGGGTATTCCCCCCATCGGTTCCCGGGTTTCGCTTCGCTCAACCCGGGCTACAGGATTCCGCGGGCCGTAAACCAGGTATTAACCGCCGCGGCGGGCGAGTGCCTCGCGGTAGGCGGCAAGAACCCCCCGCGTCATGGCATCGACGCTGAACGAGGCGCGCACACGCTCGCGTAGCCGCTGCGCCTGGTTTGCGGCCGCACTCGGGTTCCCCAGCGCCCGCGAAAGCGCGCGCGCGAGCGCACCGGGGTCGCCGGGCGCGATGAGACCGCAAGCGTCGGGGCCGAAGATTTCAGCAATCCCGCCCACGCGCGTGACCAGCATGGGAATGCCTGCCGCGGCGCCTTCCAGCACGATATAGGGCAGCGATTCCGCACGCGACGGGACGACCAGAAATCTGCCGCGCGCAAATGCGCTGCGCGCCGGCATGGCTCCGGTGAAGCGGATGGACTTCGAAAGTCCCGCTCCGGCAGCCTGCGACTCGAATGCGCTCCGGTCCGGGCCTTCCCCGACAACGGTTGCGCTCACCTTGCGCCCTTCATGGGCGAGCATCGCAAGCGCCTCAATGAGCACATCGACCCCCTTGAGCTTGCGCAGCTCTCCCACGAAAAGGAGGTCGGCCGCATCCGCAGCGCAGGTAACCGGCTCAAATTCCTCCGGCGCAATCCCGTTGTGCACGACGCGTGCGAGTGCCGGAGCCCTGCCGACCTTGGCCTCCAAGGCGTCGCGGCCGTAGGCGCTTTCGAACAGCAGCAGGTCGGTCCTCCGCATGAGCAGCCGCTCGGAAGCGAGATAGAAAAAACCCGCGGGAGAATTCCAGGCGTAATGCAGGCTGCCGCCGTGGGGGGTGTAGACGCGGATGCCGGCTCGCAGCGTTGCGAGCCTGGCATAGGCTCCGCCCTTGGCGCCGTGACCGTGCACGACATCCGCCCCAACATCGGCGGCGCGGTGAGCGACATGCGCGCAGGCCGCGGCGTCGCCAAATCCGATGTGCCGGCTCATGCAAAGGCGCGTGATCCCGAGCGCAAGGTGAGGGGCGAGCTGCGCAAATCTCTCTTGCGCGTGCTGGCCGCCGGTCGAAGCATCCGCCACGAGGCCCACACGATGCCCGAGTGCCGCCTGGGCGCGTGCAAGATCAAACACATGGCGGAAGAGTCCTCCGACGGGAGCGCGCAGCACATGCAGGATGTTGAGGCTGCCGCCGGCCTTCAAAGTCATCGCGATTCACTCTTCATTAATCATTTGCGCATCGGCAACTCGACAGAAGCATAAGGCCGAACATTTACTGAATAGGGCGACACGGATTCCGGCGCTTAACGCGGCATCAACCATAATCGTTTGGAATTGGGTTACGAGTCGCGCGTGATGCGCGTTGGTGTGAGAAGAGTCATGCAAGCGGGCGTACAACCGGACCGATCCCCTGGTATCGTGCCGGCCGGTGACATCGACCTCGGGGCGCTGCGCCGCGCGCTTTGGCGCAAGAAATTCCTGATCCTCGGCCTCACGCTTCTGACCGCCGCCATCGCGTTTGCCGGCGTCAATTACGTCACGCCGCGCTACAAGTCGGAAGCCCGCGTGCTGCTCGAAATGCGCGAGAACATCTTCCTGCGGCCCGATGCGGAGAAGACCGCCGAGCGCACCACCACCGTCGACCAGGAAGCGGTCACAAGCCAGGTGCAGCTCATCCTCTCGCGCGATCTCGCGCGCGAAGTGATCAAAAAGCTCAATCTCGCCCAGCGGCCCGAATTCGATCCTGTGCTCGACGCCCCCAGTCCCATTCGCACCGTGCTGGGTCTCGTCGGCATCATCAAGGATCCGGCGGACATGACGCCGGAGGAGCGCGTGTTCAAGAGCTATTACGATCGGCTCTCGGCCTTCCAGGTGGAAAAATCCCGCGTCATCGCCATCGAGTTCGAATCGCAGGATCCGGAGCTGGCGGCGCTTGTCGCCAACACCATTGTCGAGGTCTATATCCGCTTCCAGCAGGCGGCCAAGCAGGAGCAGACCCGGGCGGCGAGCGCCTGGCTTGCCGGCGAGATCGAGCGGCTGCGCGCAAGCGTGGCCCAGGCCGAAGCGAGGGTCGAGCAATACCGGGCCAAGACCAATCTTTTCATCGGCAACAACAACACGACCCTTTCCAATCAGCAGCTGGGCGATTTCAACGCTCAGCTCGCCGCCGCGCGCGCCCAGAAGGCCGATGCCGAATCGAAGGCAAAGCTCATCCGCGAGGCGCTCAAATCAGGAACTGCGGCCGAATTCTCCGATATCATCAATTCCGAACTGATGCGGCGTCTGTCCGAGCAGCGCGTGACCTTGCGCGCACAGCTCGCCGAGCAATCCTCGACGCTGCTTGATCAGCACCCCCGCATCAAGGAGTTGCGGGCGCAGATTGCCGATCTCGAGCGCCAACTGCGCGCGGAAGCCGATCGGCTCGCGCGCTCGCTGGAAAACGACGCGCGCGTGGCGAGCAGCAAGGTCGACGAGCTGAGCTCCATGCTCGACCAGCTCAAGCGCCAGGCGGCCTCGACCAACGAGCAGGATGTGCAGCTGCGCGCGCTCGAGCGCGACGCCAAGTCGCAGCGTGATTTGCTGGAATCCTACCTCGCGAAATATCGCGAGGCGTCGGCCCGCGACAGCATCGGTGCCGCTGCCCCCGATGCGCGCATCATCTCGGCTGCGACCGTGTCGAACACGCCGTCGTGGCCGAAGAAGGTGCCGATCATCTTGGTCGCCGCGCTTGCGATGTTTACGCTCTCCTCGGCCTTCGTGGTCACCGGTGAATTGCTGCGCACATTGCCCATGCAGGGGAGCGCCGGCATCCCCACGCCGGTCGCTGCCCGCTCACCTGTGCGGTCTGAGCCGGCGCAAGCTTCCGATGTCATCTCGCCGGCGCGCACGGCAGCCGCGCTGCGCACGCCACCAGGCCCGCGCAAGGAGGGTGGAGAGATCGAGGGCATCGAGGCGCTCGCGCGCGAGCTGATCGATGCCGGGGAGGGGGCTCGCCGCGTGACCGTGATCGGCGCGTTGCGCAATGTGGGCACCACCCGCACGGCGATTGCCCTTGCGCGCAGCCTTGCGGGGCGAAGCCGGGTCGTGCTCGTTGAGCTCGCCGCGGCATCGCGCAATCTCTCGGCAATCGCGAACGATCCATCCGTGCCGGGTTTGGCGGAGCTCGTCGAAGGTTCGGCGAGCTTTGGCGACATCATCACGCGCGATCGTCATTCCCGCGCGCATTTGATCATGGCCGGCCGCGCTGCGATCGAGCCGGTGGCGCTCGTGAACTCGCAGCGGCTCTCCATCGCGATCGAGGCGCTCGGCCGCAGCTATGATCACGTGATCATTGATGCGGGGGTTGTGGAAAGGGAGCTGCTCGATCGGTTTGCGATGTTTGCGCCACGCGCGGTGCTGGTCGCACCGGATACCGACGGTCCGGTGACAGTTGAAACGCGCGAGCGCCTGCTGCAATCGGGCTTCGCCGACGTGAACGTGATTGTGACCGCGCCGTCGGATCCAGGCGTGGCGGGGGCGGGCGCGAAAGCCGCGGCGTAAGGTGCAGAGCGCAAATCTAAGTTTGTGTGGGCGCGGCGCTGCCTTGGAGTGCACCCTTCGAGTGAGACACGCAAACTAGGAACTGGTTGCGTTTGTTGTAGGCTGCCCGGTGTGTTGGGCGCGAGGTAGCCAGCGTCGCGCTCATATTGAATCTCGGTCGTCATTGCCGGGCTTGACCTGTACCAAGCGGCGGGGGACTGATAGACAAATGAGCAGGACATGAGAAGGACGTATGCAACGGGCTTCCTGCGCAGGCCCGGTGTCGCATTCGCGCTGATGCTGAGCATCAGCACGGCTGCCGCGCAGGGTTATCCGTCGCGTCCGGTAACTGCGATTGTCCCGTTCGCCGGCGGCAGCGCGAGCGACGTCGTCAGCCGTATCATGTTCGACAAGATGTCGAAGCTGATGGGTCAGGCGATTATCGTCGAGAACCGGCCGGGCGCCGGCGGCAACATCGGCACCGCAATCGGCGCCAGGGCCGCGCCCGACGGCTACACGATCGTGGGTGGCGGATCCGGCCCGGTCGCGGCCAATGTGACGCTCTACAAATCGCTCGGCTACGATCCCGAGAAGGATCTGGAGATGATCTCGCCGTTCGCGGGCTTCACCATTGTTGTCGTCGCAAGCAAGCAGCTTGCGGTCAACTCGCTCAACGAATTGATCGCTTACGCCAATGCCCATCCGGGGCTTAATTTCGGATCCGTCGGTATCGGCAGCTCGCAGCACCTCGCGGGCGAATATTTCAGCCAAGTCACTGGCGTAAAGATCACCCATGTGCCCTACCGCAATATCGCGCAATATGGGCCTGACCTGATTGCGGGCACGGTGCCCCTTGGTTTCCAGTGGTTCCCGAACGTGGCCGGTCCGCTGGGCGCAAATGGCGCCACCGCGCTCGCAGTCGCCGGCGACAAGCGCATTGCCGCGCTGCCCGACACGCCGACGACCATGCAAGCGGGTCTCCCGCAGTACAAGGTGAACGGCTGGTTCGCCCTCCTGGCTCCGGCCGGAACGCCAGCGCCGATCGTGGAGAAATTGCACCAGTTGATGACGCTGGCGCTCAACGATCCTGCGGTGCGCGCGGGCTTCGAACGGGCCGGCGCCGAGGTGATTGCGCTGCCACTCGGTGAAGCAAAGAGATTTCAGCGTGCGGAAATCGAGAAATACCGGGACATCATCACCAAGGCGGGTATCGAGAGAATCGAGTGACGCATTAATCCCCTCCGGGTATTTAGCCGGAGAAGCTCACATCAGGCGAGCTGCACCGCTCCATGGTCGTCGCAGTGATCGCCGTGGGGATGGTGCAGGCGTCCGTTCACCAGGTAGTCCGTGTGATCGGCATGCGGCACCGCTTCGTGTCCACAGCCTGGACCATGCTTGTGCGAGCAGCGCGTCTGCGGCGTGCAATGCACGGGGTTTGCCGCGTTCGCCGCAAGAACATGCTCGTCGACATGGTCGCCGTGAATATGGTGCAGATGGCCGTCGTGCAGATAATCGACATGGCCGCCATGGCGAACCGCTGTGTGCCCGCAGTTCGGGCCATGCTTGTGAGCATGGTTGGGGTGCTGCTTCTCGGTACACGGTGTCATTGTGATACTTCCTTATCTTCTGTTGCATTCAAGTGGCCATCACTTTTCGGAAGCGTGTTCCAGGGCATTTTGAACGAGCCGCAGAACATGGGTGTCTGAAAGCGCGTAGTAGATATGCTTTGCTTCCCGGCGCCGATTGACGAGGCCCGCGCCATGGAGGGCCTTCAGCCGGGCGGAAACGGTGCTTACCTTCTCGTCTTCCAATTGTGCCAGTTCCGACACGCAGATTTCACCTGCAGTGAGCCTCGTCAGCAATCGCAGCCGGGACGGCTCCCCCAGCGCCCGAAACATTGCTGACGCATGATCGAATTGCCGCGAATGCGGCAGCTTCGGCCGGGGACGGGCCGGATGATGACGATGGGGCTTGCTGGCGTCCTTGCTCATTCTCGCTTCATCATTCCAACGAATCATGGAATAATGTAGCGAAAGCCTGTTGTCAAGATATGCGAGACTGATTCAGTCAACGCGCTTGAGTGGAACGGGTTCCTCTCGGACCTTCAAACATACGTCACACTCGGCGTTGCCGCGGGACATCGATGGGCAAGTATTCGATGCCTGATTGCTGAACCGGCTGTGGGTAGAGCTTCATCAGCGCCAGCACTTCTGGCGGCATACCCACTTTGATGGGAAGTCCCAGCGTGGCGGCTTCGGCTGCGGTGAGCGCGTAGTCATGGGTCCAATGGCCGCCCGCAAGCTTCTCTGCAAGCGCTTCCGCGGCCGCTCGCTCCATCCGGCGGGTCAACAGCTCGACCGCACCCCGCTTCACCTGGGCCAGAGCCTTCTCGCCCATGTCGGCGAGAACGAGCGTGAGATCGAACACACTTCTGGCCGGCTTCGAGTCGCGCGCTTTCACGATGCTCGCAGCCGGAAACCCGGCGATCTGCGGATACGGCGCGAAAGGGCAGTCAGGCCCCTTGCCTGCCAATGCAAGAAGGGCGAGGATCAACACTCGCGACCTCCACGCGATGACGAGGGAGCGATGAATGGCTGAGGTTCTCTCGACTGCTTTCACAGAATGCGGGAATGGATCATGGCGACAGTTGCAGTCGTAACTTCGATTAGCTTTGGGGGCGCCAACGAAGCATGCTTCAAGCAAGGGCTCCTGTCTGCGTCAGGAGCACTACCTAACATCCCTCCGCCTTTTCAGGCCAGCGGAAATTACGATAATGCGACCCTGCGTAATCTGATAAGAACGGCAGCAAACAGCCATCCTGATTTGATCGTTACCGCAGGTGGGATCGCTACCGCGCAGGCTGCTGCAGCAGAGCTTGCTCAGCATGATCCCAAGTTTATCTATTTGGCCGGTGTTAAGCTGCCTGCAAACAGCCCGACCACGGCGCTCGCGGGCGGGGTCAACATTAATGCTCCGGTTGAAGATACGGCTCGGAAGAAAAAGCTGACCAATCCCCCGTCTGGGACAGATCCCGGGTTTGGCGTTAATCCCGGCAAAATTTACCTGATTGTCAATGCGAACTCTCCGATGGCGGATCAGGATGCCCACGGGTGGCCGCCAGCGAAGATCGCCAAATTCTTTGACGGTGCTGGTGCTAACCCTGATGACCCCTCTGGTACTGGTACTGGTTCCTTCAATGCTGAATTTACAAATCTCCAGCATCGTCACCCGACGCCCGAGGGGCTCGTGGTTACCGCAGACCCGTATTTTCGTCTTTGGCGAACCGCCTTCACAGCCGCGCTTGGCAGCATACTCGCTGTACCCGTTTGTTATCCTTTTCATGACTTTATTGACGCGATCAACAATCAAACTGGTCAACCTAATATCGGCAACAGCACATGGTTGGACCTGCCTAAACTTAACAATCCCACGAACGACGCCGATCCGGATAGCGCTTATTTTAAGCTCGGCAAGCAGGCTGGAAGATTTCTTGCCGGAACTGCCAACGTGCAGCTCGTCACATGGGACGGTACCCAGTGGGGGCCGCCGAGCTAACTCAAGTCGCTTGCTCTTGGGGTGCTCAGTCCCCTCTGATTCCTGCGGCCTTGATGATGGGCCACCATTTTTCAATCTCAGCCTTTTGAAAGGCAGCTAGTGCGTCCGGCGTCTGCTGCTCGCGCGCGGGAATATCGAGACCAAACTCCGTAAACCTCTTCTGCACCGCGGGGTCGGCGAGCGCCTGTACCATCGCGCTGTTGAGCTTGGTGATAATGTCGGATGGCGTGGCTCTGGGAGCGAACAAGCCAAACCATCCCGATATGTAGAGCCCCGGCACGCCTGCTTCGTCGGATGTTGGGATGTCCGCAATCGATGACGAGCGTTGCGGGGAAAGATTCACCAGCGCCTTGATTGTCCCCGCGCGCACTTGCGGCATCATGACTGCGGCCTGCGCGATCATGAGGTCCACCTGTCCGGAAATGAGGTCAGTCATCCCGGGGCCAGCGCCTCGATAGGGCACAAACAGCACTTTTGTATCGGTAAGCTTTTCCAGCAATAAGCCACCGACCTGCGCGGCTGCAACTTGGTTCACAAGCTTTGCCTCGCCGGGATGCGCCTTCATCCAGGCGACGAGGGACTTAAGGTCGTCGGCTGGAAACCCTCTTCTGGCCACCAGCAGTTGCGGATTGAGCGATATCAGTCCGATGGGCGCAAAGGCCGTCTGCAGATCGTAATTGACGTTGTAAATGATGGCGGCCACATGCGTGTCCCACTGGCCGATATCGATGGTGTAGCCGTCGGGTATCGCCCGCGCCACGCGCCCTACGCCGATGCTGCCTCCGGCACCACCAACATTCTCGATGATGACGGACTGTCCGAGCGCGGCTGCCATCCGGGCCGCCAAAATGCGACCCGCCACGTCGGTCGAGCCGCCCGGCGGAAACGGCACGACGAGCGTGATGGCGCGCGAAGGGTAAGTCTGCGTCTTGGCGAGGCGCGGTCCGGCACAAAGGGCGGCAACACTTGTTGCCAATTGAATAAATTGTCGGCGGCGTAGGCTCATGAACTGCACCCCTCGGCCATTTTCCAAAAGAAATCGCCCACAGCAACCCCGATTTGCTCTAATGTTCATGAACCGCCGCATCCCGCATCCTCGTGAGGAGCTGCTTCCATGCCCATCGTCAACCGCATCGCCGATTTCCACAGCGACATCACCGCCTGGCGGCGCGACATCCACGCGCACCCGGAGATTCTTTACGATGTCCATCGCACGGCTGGCACGGTGGCCGACAAGCTCAAGAGCTTCGGATGCGATGAGGTCGTCACCGGCATCGGCCGCACCGGCGTCGTGGGCGTCATCCGCGGAGGCAGGGGCGAGAGCGGCCATGTGGTCGGCCTGCGCGCCGACATGGATGCGTTGCCCATCTTTGAGGCCAACGATGTTCCATACAAGTCCACCGTACCCGGCAAGATGCACGCCTGCGGGCACGACGGGCACACCGCCATGCTGCTCGGCGCCGCGCGCTATCTCGCCGAGACGCGCAATTTCGCGGGTACCGCAGTTGTGATTTTCCAGCCGGCGGAGGAGGGCGGCGGCGGCGGCAGGGCCATGGTGCAGGACGGCCTGATGGAGCGCTTCCATATCGAGGAAGTCTACGGCATGCACAATTATCCCGGCCTCGCGGTCGGCGAGTTCGCTATCCGGCCGGGGCCGATGATGGCGGCAGCGGATCGCATCCTCATCGAGATCGAAGGCCGCGGAGCGCATGCGGCGCGTCCCCATGCCGGCATCGACACCGTGCTGGTCGGCTCGCATATCATCACGGCGCTGCAGTCGATCGTTGCGCGTAACGTCGATCCGCTGGAGTCGGCAGTAATCTCGATCACCGTATTCCAGGCAGGCTCGGCCGATAACGTGATCCCACAGACGGCGCTCCTGCGCGGCACTGCGCGCAGCCTCACGCCGCAGGTGCGCGATCTCCTGGAGACGCGGATGCAGCAGGTCGTCGCTGCCATGGCGGCGGCCCATGGTGCGACCGCCAAGCTCACCTATCGCCGTGATTATCCCGTCACCTGCAACCACGAGCGCCAGACTGGCTTTGCAGCCTCCGTAGCGGCGCAGGTCGTCGGGAACGAGCGCGTCGACGACCACGTCGCGCCGGTGATGGGGGCGGAGGATTTCTCATTCATGCTGGAAGCGCGCCCCGGCGCGTTCATCTTCATGGGCAACGGCGATACTGCGGGCCTTCACCACCCCGCCTACGACTTCAACGACGACGCCATCCCGTTCGGGACGTCATACTGGGTGCGGCTCGTCGAGACGGCCTTGTCTGCGCAATAGGCTTTTGCGGCCACTCTATAGGTCTTCCGGCGTAAGCCCGGTATGTTCGCAATGCGCGCAAGCATGCGTGGACCAATCTCGTCGTTGTCGTGGAATGCAAAAACGCAATCGGAGAATCCTGCGCGTTGCAAAATCCGATGCGAGCCCGTTTGGCGCTTAATGGACCAGCCGGGTTCTCAAAAGAGCGGCAAGAACACGGTTGGCCGTTGTAGCCGGCCAGCGGCTCATGCGGCTTCGAATACGCTCGCAATCTCGTGCGGTAGCGGCTCGCCGTTCTCGAGGCGGTCAGCGATGACCCGGAGCGCCAGCACCTTTACTCTGGCACGAGCTTGTGCCTCGGTGTCACCATAGGTCATGACGCCGGGCACGGCCGGAGCAATCCAGCGGCCATCGTCTTCCTTTTCTGTTTCTACCTTGAGCATGGTGCGCTCCTTATAGCGAAAGATAACGGCGATGTCGAAGCTTGCGCTCTGCGTCGCGGTCGGCAACTACGACCGGGTGCGGCCGCTGATGGACGGAGCCGTCCAGATCGACGGCGTGGATCCCATATTCATGAATTTGCCGCCGGAGGAAATTTTCTTCCGTGCTTTTCGCAGCATGGATTTCGATATCTGCGAATTGTCCATGTCGAGCTTTACGGTCAAGACGGCGGAGCGCAGCTGCCCCTATGTGGGCGTGCCCGCGTTCGTCTCGCGCGCCTTCCGCCACAACTCGATCTATGTGCGAACCGACCGCATCAAGGCGCCGGAGGATCTCAAGGGCAAGCGCGTCGGATTGCCGGAATATCAGCTCACGGCCTGCGTTTGGGCGCGCATCATCCTTGCGGACCAGCATGGCGTGAAGCCCGCGGACATCATCTGGGTGAGGGGAGGGATCGAGCATCCCGGGCGACCGGAGAAGATTGCGATCAAGCTGCCGGACAATGTGCGGATGGAAGACGCGCCGCAAGGGACAACCATCTCCGAGCTGCTGGAGCGCGGCGAGATCGATGGCTTTCTTGCGCCGCGCCCGCCCAGGCTCGCCGGCCGGACCGGCAACATTGGCTGGCTCTTTCCTGATCCGGTTGCCGCCGGGCGGGATTATTTCAAGCGCACGGGCATTTTCCCGATCATGCATGTTGTCGGCATCCGGCGCGGGCTCGTTGAAAAGCATCCTTGGCTGCCGGCCGCGGTGTTGAAGGCGTTCGAGCAATCAAAGCGCAAATGTCTTGAAGCGCTGGAAGACACCTCCGCGACAAAGGTGACGCTGCCGTTCGTGGAGGAGGAGTTACGCGCCGCGCGCGAGCTGATGGGCGAGGATTTCTGGTCCTACGGCTTGGCCGCGAACCGGCACGTGCTCGACGTCTTCCTGCGCCATCACCATGCGCAGGGCCTCTCCTCGCGCCTGGTGTCGCCCGAGGAGCTGTTCCATCCCTCGACGCACGAAAGCTTCAGTATCTGAATGATCCCGTCATTGCGGGGGCAATCGCTATGACAAGCGTCGCGCAAACCCCGGACGGGAAGCGCATCGCGTTCGCGAAGCTTGTAGGGGCGGGTTTTAAACCCGCCCTTGTGCCACAGGCTCGCTGCGAGAATTGCCGTCATCGGCTGCGCAACCGAAGTTCGTACGGCTAAGTTCGGATCAACCTCACACACCGTGAATGCCGAACGAGGGCGGGTTTGCGGGGCACCCCAAAAAACGCATCCGCGTTTT
>Ga0209526_10002329_pt1 | contig 12804 bp, 13 predicted proteins | sample JacPinW_OM2H0_M1_FD_188566 | JGI IMG/M metagenome (GOLD analysis project Ga0209526, IMG submission 188566) | Forest soil microbial communities from Algoma, Ontario, Canada - Jack Pine, Ontario site 1_JW_OM2H0_M1 (SPAdes) (version 2) | ecosystem: Environmental > Terrestrial > Soil > Boreal... | reverse complement strand
GGAATGGCACTAGAGCCGATACAGTTAGCGGGTGATCGATGACACCTGGGCCTTCAAACCTGCGTTGGAGCAGGCCCGCGCGATCGCGGAACGGCGCATCAAGCCGGCTGAGCTGGTTGCCCTCTACTACGAGCGCATCGCGCGCGTCGATCCGGAGCTCAACGCCTACGTCCTACTGACGCGGGAGCTGGCCGAGAGCCAGGCGGCAGCTGCCGAAAAGCGGATCGCGCGCGGCGAACCGCTGGGTTTGCTCGAGGGCGTTCCGATCTCTATCAAGGAAACAGCCTCGCTCGCCGGATATCGCAACAGCCTCGGGTCGCCGGTCTTCGAGAAATCGATCGCGCAGCTCGACGGCTTCGCCATTGGCCGGTTGAAGGACGAGGGCGCCGCTATTTTGGGAAAGACGAATGCCCCGGAGTTTGGCACCCGTCCAGTTACCGAGGGACCGATGTTCCCGCCCGCTCGAAATCCGGTCGATAAGACCAGGACCGCCGGCGGTTCCAGCGGCGGCGCTGCGGCGGCGGTCGCCGCCGGCCTCTGCGCGCTGAGCCACGGCGGCGACGGTGGTGGTTCGATCCGCATCCCTGCCTCGTGCTGCGGCGTGGTCGGCTTGAAGCCATCGCGCGGGCGGATCTCCAGCGGCCCGATCCTGGGTGAGGACTGGGCGGGTCTCGCCACCAGTGGAGTGATCGCGCGGACGGTCGCCGATGCGGCGCTCGGCCTCGACGCGATGAGCGGCCATCTGCCCGGTGACCCCTACTGGGCCGAGATCCTCGAGCCATTCCTGCCGGCGGCCCAGCGGCATGCGACCAGCTTGCGCGTGGGCTGGACGATCGACGCGCTCGCGACCGTCGACCCCGAGGTGGCATCGGCGGTCGAGTCCGTGGCGGCCGAGCTCGCACGTCTCGGGCACCGCGTCAGCCGGGTCAAACCCGACCTTGGTGGGTTTCGCCCACTGATCCAGATCCTTGCGGTCACCTCAGTCGGCGCCCTGCCCATCACCCAACCACACCGGCTCGACCCGCTCAACCAGCGCATGTTCGAGGCCGCGCCGCTGTCGACTGCCGTTGATTACCTGCGGGCGTTGACCGAACTGCACCAGCAGGCTCGCAAGTTGATCGCCACCTGGGACCAGATCGACGTGCTCCTCACGCCCACCCTGACCTATCCTGCACCGTTGATCGGCGCGCTCGGACAGGACGTCAACACGGCGTCCGCCGAGTTCCTCGACTGGCTCAGCTTTACGCATCCGTTCAACGGCACGGGCCAGCCGGCGATCAGCCTTCCACTGGCTACGTCCAAAAGTGGGCTGCCGATCGGCATCCAGCTGGTCGGCCGGCCTCGGGATGAGTACAGCATCCTGTCGCTCGGCGCCCAGCTGGAGGCCGCGGTGACGCCCCCGGCGGCTGTCGCGAGATCGGGGTAATCGACGTGGCAACGGACTGGCTGTTGATCGACGGGTCGAGCGTCATGTTCCGCGCCTTCTTCGGTATCCCGGTCACGGCCTTCAAAGCGCCGGATGGCCAGCCGGTCAATGCCGTGCGCGGCTTCCTCGACATGCTGGGGCGGCTCGTCACCGATCGCAAGCCGCGCGCCATCGTGGTGGCGACGGATAAAGACTGGCGCCCGGCATTCCGCGTGAATGTCCTCCCCAGCTACAAGACCCATCGTTTGGTGCAAGGCAACATGCCGCCCGAGCTGGAACCGCAGGAGCCGATCATCCACGCGGTGTTGGCGGCGATCGGCGTCGAGGTGATGGGCGCGGATGGTTTCGAGGCGGAAGACGTCATCGCCTCCTTGCTGCCGAAGATCACCGGTACCGTCGAAATCGTCACGGGAGACCGCGACCTCTTTGCCCTCGTACGCGATCCGGATGTGCGCGTTCTCTACACGCAGCAAGGGATCGGCCGCTTGCTCGTGGTCGACGAAGCCGAGGTCGAGCGCCGTTACGGTATTCCCGGGCGATCCTACGGCGACTTCGCCGTCTTGCGCGGCGACCCATCGGATGGTTTACCGGGCGTGCCGGGAGTCGGGGAGAAGACGGCCGCGCAGCTGGTCCGGCGATACAAAGATCTGGATGGGATCGTGGCCAGCGGAAAGCTTGGCGAAGCGGCCAATGCCTACATTCAGCGGGCTCGGCGAGTCGGGGTCCCGGTGAGCGTCGCGCCGGTCCCAACCCCGAAGGGAACGCGTCCGACCAAGCCAATCGACCCCGCCGCGCTGGCCAAGCTGGATAAGACATACGGGATCGGCAGCGTGACGGAGCGCCTGCTGCGGGCGCTCGCGGGTCCACCGGCGGCCGTTCGCACGCCCTGAGGTCTCTGCGGCATGAGCTGGTCCAACCGCGAGCGCCGTCGTTTCCTGACCGACCCCGTCGCGCTGCAGCGCGTCGAAGGTGGTGTGCTGCTGGCGCTCTCCCTGCTCATCTATTGGAAGTTGGCGGGACCCTGGCTGTGGTACGTCCTGCTGATTCTGGCGCCGGATCTCTTCATGCTCGGTTACCTCGGAGGGCCGAGGCTTGGCGCCGCCATTTACAACCTGGGCCACACCTGGTTGCTGCCCGGCATTCTCGCTGCCGCCGGCATCATCGCTGGGACGTCATTCGCCGTGGATGTGGCGGTGATCTGGTTCGGTCACATCGGCGTCGATCGACTGCTCGGGTATGGGCTCAAATTGCCGACCGCCTTCCAGGACACGCACCTGGGACGGATCGGCCACAACCGCTGATACGCTTGGCTGATGCTTGATCCCAAGCACCGCGTCACGATCGAATACTGCGTTCCCTGAAACTACCTGGAGCAGGCCGTCGGTCTGGCGGCTGAGATCCTTGGGGCCTGGGCGCCGATCATGATCGACGTCTCACTGCGCTCGGGCAGTAAGGGGCGGTTCGAAGTCTCGCTTGACGAGCGGCTTATCTTCAGCAAAGCGAAACTGAAACGGTTCCCAAAGGCGGGCGAGATCCTCGCGCTGGCTGAGCCCACGCTCGGGCCCCCAATCGCCTGGCGCTAGGGCACAATTCACTCGTTCGCCGTCCACTTCCGTACCTGCTCGCCCTGGTGCTGGCCGTTGGTGCCTTCCAGTACTTTCGGCCGCTGCCCACGACGGCCGCGACCTCGATCACTCCGGCGTCGGAGCGGCTGGGAGTGGCGCCCGTCCTCCCCTGGCCGGCGGCCGGAGAGGCCGCCCTCTTTCTCGAGGGGGCCGGCGAGGTCGGGAACTCGGGCGGAAAATCGCCGGTGCCGATGGCAAGTACCGCCAAGATGATGACCGGGTTGCTCGTGCTCGAGGATCATCCGCTGGCCCTCGGCCAGCCCGGCCCGGTGATCAGCGTGACGCAGGGCGACGTCGCGACCTTTATCGCGGAGCGAAACCAGAACGAGTCGGTGCTCCCTGTAGCCGTGGGTGAGCAACTCAGTCAGTACCAGCTGTTGCAGGGCCTGCTGCTGCCCTCGGCCAGCAATTACGCCGACATGCTGGCGAAGTGGGACCTCGGCGACGTTCCGACGTTCGTCAATCGCATGAACACGCGCGCGGCGGCGCTCGGGATGAGCGCCACGCATTACGCCGACGTCAGCGGCTTCTCGGCGTTGAGCGTCAGCGTCCCGTCAGATCTGGTCACGCTCGGGCGCACCGCGATGCATGAGCCGGTCTTCGCTGAGATCGTGGCCCAGCCGCAGGCCAGCCTGCCGGTCGCAGGCGTCGTCCATAACCTCGACGCGCTGCTCGGCCAGGGGGGAGTGGTGGGTATCAAGACCGGCCATACCGACCAGGGCGGTGGCTGCTTCGTGGTGGCGGCCGACCTGACCATCGAGGGCGCGCCGACAAGGATTTACGGCGCGGTGATGGGGCAGCCCAATGCGCTCGCGGGCGCCTTCAGTGCCACGACCACCCTGTTGCACGCGCTGAGCCCGGTGCTGCATCTGCGCCCCGTCATCCACCGCAACGACGTCGTCGCCAGCTATCGCACCCCTTGGGACGAGTCAGGCGCGATCGTGGCGGATCAGTCGATCGCCTGGGTGCTCCTCGACGGCACCATCGTCGTTCGGCGCGTCACGCTCGATGATCTGCCCCCGACTTTGCCGGCCGGTTCACGGGTTGGCACCATATTCATCGAAGCTGGTGCGCATCGGGCCGAAGTTCCCCTCGTCACGGCGACCGCAATCCACGGTCCGGACGCCGGCTGGCGGCTAACGCGCGGCTTTTAGCGCCCCAGTCCGCGGGCTTGATATCGATGCCGTCGGGGACGTACAGCAATCCATCCGTCCGCCCGAGGCGGTCATTGATCCCGTACTGCCACACGATCTTGTCGGTCTTGGGATCGATGACGATCACCCGATGGCGAAAGTCGTCGTTGACCGCGATCAGGCCGTTGGTCAGCTCGATCGCGAGCGATGGATGGTCGAGCATGCCGGGGCCGGATCGGGGCGCGTACCGCCAGACTGGTTTGCCCTGCTGGGTCATGATCAAGATCTGGCCCGGACGCGAGTAGTCGACGAGCAGGATGTTGCCGTCGGACAGCATCTGTGCGTCAGAGGGATATTGAATGGCCGGCGCTCGTGCCGTCCAGTACAGGGTCCCGTCCCAGCCAAGCTCGCTGACCCAGCTGCCCAGGATCTCGGTCACCAGTACGTGGCCGTTGTCGAGCGGCGTGTCGCCATTGGGTAGCCCAAAGCTTTTCGGCGGATTGTGCGCGCAGTATCCCGTCCGGCCGAGCTGGGTCTTGATCGCCTTCGAGGCCTGGTCGATCAAGATCAGTCGACAATTCCGAATGTCGGCGACCCCGACGCTGCCGTCCGGCCACATATAGGCGTCATCCGGGCCGTTGAGGTAGCCCTTTGCCGAGCCATGCCGTTCCGACACTCCGTACTGCCAGATGATCCGGTGGGTCGCGTAGTCGATCAGGACGATCGCATGCGATTCCTCTTCGTTGACGACGATCGATTTCCCGTCGGGTGCGTAGAACGCGTCATCGGGCCAGCGAAAATGCTGGCCGGGCTGCAGGTCGCCGGGTCGCGGGAACTCCCAGACGAGCTTGCGATCGGGCGTCACCTCGATCACCCGGTTGTTCGCGCGATCCGCGATCAACAGGTTGCCCGGCAACACACCAGGAAGCGCGGTGGGGGAGAGGGTTGGCCCAGCGACAGGGACGGCCGACGGCGGCGGCAATTCCTCAGCCTGCGGCACCGGCTTCTGCGCTGGGGAGGAGGTCTTCGCGTTCGAACAGCCAGGAATGGCCGTCAGCGACACGAGCACTAGCGAGGTAAGGAGAGTCGGCACATACGAAACCGGGCCCATCGCCGGGCAAGTATATTGCGCCGACCCTGTACGTACTCTGTACATCCGCCGTTTGCCGCGGAAATAGCCGGGTATAACGATGACGAGACAGTGAACGTCTCTTATCGAAGAAGGGGTGCTGACGTCGGCGTGGAGATTTACCTCCGCTTTAGAAACCGATACCGATGAAGCGCGCCGCTGCCTTGCTACTGGCCGCCGTGCTGGGTGTGGGCGTTGTAGCAGCCATTGTCATCTCGATTCGAGGTCGTGCCGGGAACGCGTCCGGCCAGTCGCTCACCCTGGTGCGGGGTGTCATCGGGTCGGAGAAGCAGCCCTTCTTCGCCGATTCCGACGTGATCCGTGTCTTCCACAACAACGGACTCGACGTCAAGGTCGACACCGCGGGCTCACGGCAGATTGCCACCACCGTTGACCTGTCCCACTACGATTTCGCCTTTCCGGCCGGCGTGCCGGCCGCGGAAAAGATCAAGCGCGATCACAAGGCCACAACCACCTACTCGCCCTTTTACACGCCGATGGCGATCGCCAGCTACAAGCCGATCGCCCAGCTGCTGGTCAATGCAGGCGTCGCGAAGGACGAGGGTGGCTACTACAGCTTCGACATGGCGGCGTATATGAAGCTGGTCGCGGCCAACAAGCGATGGAGCGACCTGCCAAATAACAGCACCTATCCAACCAGCAAGAGCATCCTCATCACCTCCACCGACGTGCGGACCTCCAACTCGGCGGCCATGTACCTGGCGATCGCGTCGTACATCGCGAACGGCAACAACATCGTCCAGGATCCGACTCAGGGCGCCGCCGTCTTGCCGCAGGTGCAACCGCTGTTCTTGCGACAGGGCTACACGTCGACCTCGTCCGAGGGACCCTTCCAGGATTACCTGACGATCGGGATGGGCGCGACGCCGATGGTGATGATCTATGAAGCCCAGTTCGTGGCACGGGCGGCCGCCAACGACGGCTCCATCACCAAGGAGATGGTTCTCATGTACCCCAGCCCAACCGTCTACTCGAAGCACACGCTCGTGCCGATCACGGCCTCAGGTGACCGAGTCGGCAAGTTGCTCGCTACCGATCCCGACCTGCAGCGGCTGGCCATCAAGTACGGCTTTCGCACCAACGACACCGCGGCCTTCACCAAGTTCGTGGCCGCCCACAAAGTTGTCCTGCCGTCCACTCTCTTCAACGTGATCGAGCCGCCGACCTACGACGCGCTGGAATCCATGATCAGCACCATCGAGAAGCAGATGAAAGGAGCGACATCGTGAGCATGAACCCGTCGACCCCCGCGCCCGATAACTCTGTCTCGAGCACCGCGCTCACACTGGTCCCACCGCAGCCGGTGCCGGCGATCACCGATGCCGAAGCGGCCAGCATGGTGCAGATCGATGCGACGACCGCCGGCAAGATCGACGCTATGGTCACTGGCTACATCAAGTCGATCGCATCGCTCGATCCGCACTCCCAGGACTTCGCCACCAAGGTCAACGCGATCCACAGCATGGGCGATGACGAGATCCGCCAATCAGCGAGCGTCTCCAACCGCCTCCTCGACAAGCCGGTCAAGGCGATGGAGTCGGGCCCCTTCAGTAAGGGAGCGACCGTATCGAAGTCGCTGGTCGACCTGCGGCGGACGGTCGAAGACCTGGATCCGTCGCAGCAGGGGCTGCTCAGTCCGAAGCACCTGTTCGGCTTGATCCCGTTCGGCAACCGGCTGCGTGACTACTTCGCCCGCTACCAGTCCGCGCAGGGGCACCTGAACGCCATCATCCAGGCGCTCTATCACGGCCAGGACGAGCTACGCCAGGACAACGCCGCCATCGAACAGGAGAAATTCAACGTCTGGGACATCAAGAGCAAGCTCGAGCAGTACATCTACATGGCGGGCAAGCTCGACGCCGCGCTCGAGGCGCAGATCGACCAGATCGGCCAGACCGATCCCGAGCGAGCCAAGGCGCTCCGCGAGGATGTGCTCTTCTACGTTCGCCAGAAGCGGCAGGACCTCCTCACCCAGCTCGCCGTCAACGCACAGGGCTACCTTGCCCTCGAGCTGGTGCGCCGGAACAACCTGGAGCTGATCAAGGGCGTCGACCGGGCAACGACGACGACGGTCTCGGCGCTTCGCACGGCGGTCATCGTGGCGCAAGCGCTGACCAACCAGAAACTGGTCCTCAACCAGATCACGGCGCTGAACACGACGACCGGCAACCTCATCGAATCGACATCGGTGATGCTCAAGGAGCAGTCGGGTCAGATTCAGCAGCAGGCCGCGAGCGCCACGATCAGCGTGGAGAAGCTGCAGGCGGCCTTCGGCAACATCTACGCCACCATGGACATGATCGACGCCTACAAGTTGCAGGCGCTCGACAGCATGCAAAAAACCATCGACGCGCTGACCGGCGAGGTCACCAAGGCGCAGTCTTACCTCCAGCGAGCGCACAACGCGCCGGCGACGCCGGCGGTGGGCACCGGTAGCAGCAAAGGTGAGCTGGCGCTCGCCGGTCCCGGATCTCGGAGCTGACCCTTTGACCCATTCCATTTCCCTCCCCCTCTGGGGGAGGGTCAGGGTGGGGGCCGCCACCACCTTGCTGGCAGCCCTGCTGACGGGATGCGTTGGTACCAGCACATCCACGCCAGAGCCGGCGAACACGATCCACGTGCTGGCGGGGTCAGAGCTCAAAGACCTGGCTCCGCTGATGCCAGACATTGAGAAGGCGACCGGTGTGCACCTGGCGATGACGTACACCGGAACCCTCGACGGGGCGGAGCGCATCGTGACCGGCACGAACGCAGACCTGGCGTGGTACGCGAGCTCGAAGTATCTGAACTTGCTGCAGGGATCGAACCGCAAGGTCCTGGCCCAGCAGCCGATCATGCTGTCGCCGGTCATCCTGGGCGTTAAGGACAGCACGGCGCGCAGTCTAGGCTGGGCAAACAATTCGGCAGTCACGTGGCGCGACATTGCGGTGGCCGCCAAGAGCGGACAGTTCCGCTTTGCCATGACCGATCCGTCCGCGTCCAACACCGGTTTCGCCGCACTCGTTGGCGTGGCGTCGGCGTTTGCCGCCAGCGGCAACGCGCTCACGGTCGCCGATATCAAGTCGCAGCAATTGAAGGACTTCTTTTCTGGTCAGACATTGACGGCCGGAAGCTCAGGCTTTCTTTCCGACAGCTACGTGCGCAGCCAGGATTCCCTCGACGGGATCATCAACTATGAATCGATCCTGCTCTCGCTGAACGCCGGGGGCAAGCTGCACGAGAAGCTCGACTTGATCTACCCGAAAGAAGGGATTGTCACCGCGGACTATCCGCTGATGCTCCTGAACAGCGGAAAGCGGGACGCCTACGACAAGCTGGTGGCGTACCTGCGCTCGGCTGACGTCCAGCGGCGGATCATGACCACGACCAGCCGGCGCCCCGCCCTTCCGGAGGTCTCGCCGGATAGCCGCTTCCCCAGCCAGCTGCTCGTCGAGCTGCCGTTCCCCTCGAGCCTCGACGTGATCAACAGCTTGCTGCTGGCGTATCTCAACGACATCCGGCTTCCCTCGCACCCTGTCTTCGTGCTGGACTTGAGCGGGTCCATGGAAGGCGATCGCCTCAATGGGCTCAAAAAGGCCCTGACCAACCTGACCGGTCTTGATACGAGCGTGACGGGGCAATTCGCCCGCTTCCGGGCCCGCGAGCAGATCACCATCATCACCTTCAGTAGCGCCGTGCAAGATACACGCACCTTCACCATCAACGATCCCGATCCACGCGGCCCGGACATGACCGCACTCCGCGATTACGTCAACAATCTGCGCGCGGGTGGCGGCACCGCCATCTACGACGCGCTCGCGGAAGCCTATGTCACGGCGGGAGCGGCCAAGGCGCAGGACCCAAACCGCTTCTACTCGATCGTGCTGATGACGGACGGCGAGAACAATTCCGGACGCGACGCGAGCGCGTTCCTGCGCGACTACCAGCAGTTCGCGTCGGGCACCCGGGCGATCAAGACCTTCACGGTCCTCTTCGGCGAAGCGAACCCGCAGGAGTTGCAGCGCATTGCCAGCGTGAGTGGCGGCACGGTGTTCGACTCGAGAACGGCGCCGCTCAGCCAGGTCTTCAAAGAAATCCGCGGTTACCAGTAGAGTAGGCGCGCGATGCAGCAGCAGATCCTGAAATACCTCTACAGCAGCAAGAACATTGTCGGAAGCGTGCTGGCCCTCCTGGGGCTCGTGCTCTTCTTCCTCGGAGTGGTGGGGACGCTGTGGCCGGTGATCGTGATCGGCCTCTACTTGATCGGCGTGCTCGTCACCCCAGGGACCGCGACCATCGACCTGCGAAGCGGCTTCGACCCGGACGACGTGCGGAAGGCGCTGGACCACGAGGTGCATGTCGTCAGTGGCCGGGTGCCCGCGGATGTGTTCGCCAAGGTGCAGAGCATTCAGCAGATCATCCTCGGCATCCTGCCGCGCTCCGGCGCGCTGCCGCCGGGATCGCCGGAGCTGTTCGTCGTCGAGCGAACCGCGACCGACTATCTGCCGACCGCGCTGGAGAGCTACCTCAACCTGCCGCGCGCCTACGCGACCCTCCATCCGGTGCAGGACGGCAAGACACCGAAGCAGGTCCTGCTGGACCAGCTGACGCTGCTCGAAAGCAAGATGGGTGAGGTCGCGGATGACGTGCATCGCAACGACACCGATCGTCTGCTGGCGAACGGGCGGTTCCTCGAGGAACGGTTCGGCCGCTCGGCGCTATCCCTGGACAGTCCCCCCGCCCACTCCTGAATTCGCCAGCCTCTTTGAAGGCCCAGCTTTGTTAGTGTGAAAAACGAGGGCTGGATCATGGGATTCACGAGCAAGCCCGTTAGGGTCATCGAGATACCGGAGCCGGCTTCGGAGCCGCTGATCGCGCCCGAGCGCGAACCGCAGCGCACCGAGAGAGAAGAAGAAGCCCCGGTCACAACGCCGGCGTGAACCTCGCCGTCGGGTACCGCTTCTGGCGGGTCGACCCGGACGACGCCTGGACGCGCGGTCGGCTCCAGTCGCCGGTAGCCGAGACTCTATGGCCGCCACTCGAGACCCTCGAAGCCGAATGCCAGACCCGTCCCGGCCTCCGCCTGGCCCGCGCCGGTCTGCACCGGCACGACGATCAGCGCATCTCGCCGGAGCCGAGCTGCAGTTGCGGGATCTACGCGTACCACGACATCACACCGATGACGCGGGCGCTGCGTGAAGAGCCGTATATGTTCGGCGGAGCCGTGCTCTGCTGGGGCAGGATCGTGATCCATCCGGAAGGGATGCGTGCCCAGCACGCCCGACCGCTGGCCCTCTGCCGCCCCGAGAGCCCGGGGGTGCAGGTACGGACGGCCGCCCTGCTGGCGGAGGTCACCAGGGAGTATGCGATCCCGCTGCTCGAGCTCCGTGACCTTGTCGCCTATGCGAGCGAGTTCGGTGCCAGCTACAGGCCTGAACCGGCGCCGCCGTCACGAAAGGGTTTAGACCGAGTCAAGGATGCGCTCTCCTGGCGTCAGATGGTTCGCCGTCTCGGGAAAGCGTTCCGCGGCTAACATCCAGCCGCTCAGCTTGCGGCTGCCCTGGCGCCGCGCTCCGCCGCGTCCGCCCTCGCGGTGGCTTTCGCCTGACCCTCGATGAGGAGGCAGCTCAATGCTCCGACCGCCAGCACGGCGATGGACACAACCAGCGTGGGCTTGACAGCGTTGACGTATGCGTTGGCAAAGACATCGTGAAACAGGCGCTGAAGCGTGGGTACCAGCGCCGGCGGTATGCCGGCGGGTAACTGAGCGCCGCCGGTCTGGCCGACCCCCACCTTGAAGCCGCCCGAGGCGGCATGGGCAAAGCCGTTGATGAAGCTGGTGCGAAACGCGGGCGGCACCTGGCTCGAATAGGCGACCGCCTGCTCCTGCAATTGCGTGCCGAGCCGGTTTTGCAAGACCGCCCCGATCACCGCGCTTCCGATGGCGCCGCCCACCTGCCTCACCGTATTCAGCACGCCGGATGCCGCGCCGGCCATCTGTGGTTTTACGTTGCGCATCGCGACCGTCGTCAGGGGCGCGAAGGTCATGCCCAGTCCCAACCCGGCGAGCGCGGCGGGTCCCCAGAAGGTCGCCTGGGTGGCGTTCAAGGAGATCACCATCACCACGAGCCCCATCCCCGCGGCAAAGAAGGTCAGCCCGGCAACGAGGATGTATTTACCGCCAAACCGATCGGACATCCGGCCGGCGATGGGAGCGACGACCATAGAGACCAGTGACATTGGTAGGAAGGTGAGCCCGGCTTTCAGCGCGGAGAATCCAAGAACCGATTGAAAGAAGATCGTCACCGGGATGAAGAAGCCGAGCATGCCGAACGCCACGGCGGAGCTGACCCAGATCGCGATGCTGAAGTTCCGATTGCTGAAGAGTGAGAGCGGCATCAAGGGCTCCGCCTGGGATCTCTCGAAGACGATGAACACCGCGAACAGCACCACGCCGGCGGCAATGATCTCCGGAATGGTGATCGGTCCCCAGATCGCGCCCCAATTGAAGCGCTCGCCCTCGACCAGTCCGAAGATGATGCCGAACAGGCTCGCGCTTGCCAACAGGACGCCCACGATGTCGAGCCGGTGGCGCCGCCCAGGACGAAGATCGGGCACAACTAAGAGCGCACCCGCGAGCGCGACCAACCCCACCGGCACGTTGACGAAGAAGATCCACCGCCAGTTGATATAGGTGACGAGGAAGCCGCCGAGCGTGGGTCCGGTGACGGTCGCGACCCCGGCGACCGCGCCCCAGATGCCAAAGGCGGCGCCGCGACGCTCGGGCGGAAAGATGACGGTGATAATGCTGAGCGTTTGGGGCGTGAGAATCGCGCCGCCGATACCCTGGAGGATGCGGGCGGCGATCAGCTGGTTCCCGTCCTGGGCAAGTCCGCACAGCGCGGACGCCACCGTGAAGATCGCCAACCCGAGGGCAAAGAGCCGGCGAGGGCCGAAGAAGTCCCCCAACCGGCCGGCGGTGATCAGCAACACGGCGTAGGCCAGCAGATAGGCGTTGATTACCCAGAGGATCTGGTCGAGCGACGAATTGAGCCCCGAAATCATCGCCGGGATGGCGATGTTCACGATCGTGGTGTCGAGCAGGATCATGAAGAAGCCCAGGCTGAGGAACACCAGGACCAGCCATTCGTTCTTTGCCTGCACGGGCCTTGCCATCGCCTAATTCCTCCGTCTATGATTGCTTAGGATTTCTGATACTTTAAAGATCAAAGTATTCTCATGTCAAACCGCAACTCGAAAGAGCGGCTGATCGAGCAGACCCTCCAGGAAATCCGAGCCCTGGATGGCGAGCTCGACCTTATGGACCAGGCGATTGCCGACCGTCTGGGAATGAATCGTACTGATGCCCAGTGTATGGATCTCATCAGCCGGCTGGGCCCGATGACCGCGGGGGAACTGGCGGAGCGAGTGGGTTTGACCCCCGGCGCCATCACGGCTGTGCTCGACCGGCTCGAGGGCGGCCATTGGATC
>Ga0209526_10002328_pt1 | contig 12805 bp, 9 predicted proteins | sample JacPinW_OM2H0_M1_FD_188566 | JGI IMG/M metagenome (GOLD analysis project Ga0209526, IMG submission 188566) | Forest soil microbial communities from Algoma, Ontario, Canada - Jack Pine, Ontario site 1_JW_OM2H0_M1 (SPAdes) (version 2) | ecosystem: Environmental > Terrestrial > Soil > Boreal... | reverse complement strand
GGCGGCGACCGCCGCCAGCGGCTCGCCGTCGTAGCGGATCAGGTCGCGGGCGAACAGCGGGTGGTCGGCGATGCCGATCCCGATCTTGCCAGGCGCATCCGCAGCCGTCACGATTGCGCGTACGCCGGGCATGCGAGCGGCCTTGGAGACGTCGAGGCGGACGATGCGTCCCGAAGGCACGCCGGCGCGCAGTACCGCCGCGTGCAGCATGCCCGGCAAGTAGCGATCGATGGTATAGCGCGTGCGACCACGCAGCTTGTCCGCGGCATCGCGCCGGCGAAAGTCCGTGGCCGCAAAAACGTCGGACATGGGTGTACCCCCGATCATTTCACCGCGACAGCGAGCAATGCCGCTTCGACGATGCGTTCATATCCGGTGCAACGACAGATGTTGCCGGTCAGCGCAGCGCGGATGTCGTCGCGCGTCGCGCCGGGCTTGATCGTCAGAAGATGTGTCAGGGTCACCACCATGCCGGGAAAGCACATGCCGCATTGGACCGCGTCGCAGGCCTCGAGAGCCGCCTGGATCGGCGTTAGCGTGCCGTCGAGAGCCAGGCCCTCGACGGTGCGGATATTGCAATCGTGGGCGAGCGCCGCCGGCATCAAGCACGACAAGGTGGGCGCGCCGTCGGCCAGCACCATGCAGGCGCCGCAAAAACCTTCGCGGCACACCGGCTTGGCACCGGTCAGGTGAAACTCCTCGCGCAGGACGTCGACAAGCGGCGTGATGGGATCGGCGGCCGACGAAAGGCGGTCGCCGTTGACAGTTAGGCTCGTAACCATGGTCAACTCTCCATCCTCGCCATGTTCAGCTGTCGAGCGCGGCGACGGCCGCGCGGCGCACAAGGCTGGGCAGGACGCTGACGCGGTACCAGGCGGGCAACTCCACGCTGTCGCGACCTGTGAATTCGTCGACCAGTTCGGCCGCGACTTCCGCCGCCTGCGCCGGGTCCAACGGGCGGCCAACCAGAGCCGCTTCGAGCCGCTCCCAACGGCGCGCGACCGGCTCGACCGAGCCGACCGCTACTCGCACTGCCTGAACGCGGGACGCCGCATCAAAGCTCACCGCGAGGCTGACGATTGCGGCCGGATAATCGCCGGCCTTTCGAAGCGGCAGGCGGGCATGGGCGGTCTTGCAATCGCTCCGAGGCAGGATGATCCGCGTGAGCAGCCGGCCAGGCTCGAGTGTCGGTCGGATCTTGAGGAAGCGCTCCAGGCTGATCCGCTCCTGATCGCCTCGGCTGGAGATTTCGACTTCGGCATCGAGGCAGAGCAGTGCGGGCACGCAGTCTGCCGCGGCGAATCCCGATGTCGAGAGATTACCGCCGATGGTCGCGATCGTGCGGATCGCAGGATTGGCGGAGCGGCCGGCTGCCGTCGCAAGGACGTCGAATTCGGATAGCTCTGTCAGAGCCGAAGCGAGCGCGGCGTGAGTGACCGCGGCGCCGATCTCGACCACATCGGCATCGATCCTGATCGCCGTCAGTTCGGGGATCTTCCCGATTGCGACGTAATGGGGCTTGTGCGGCTCGTGCCGGATCGGGGAGCGCATGATCCAGGTGCCGCCGGCAAATGGGGCGCCGGCGGAGCCGCACTCGTTGAGGGCGTCGAGCGCGGCGGGGAGCGAACGAGCAACGTAGATCGATCCTGGAGGCTGCGTATTCATGGCGCCACTATTCTCGGATGGATCGACTCGGAAAATGGGATCGGTTGGCATCAGCGCCGCTCCAGGCGCAGACGATCGAGCAGCACGCCGATGATGACGATGGCGCCAAGCACGACCATCTGCACGTAACCGTCGATGCGGGTGAGATTCATGCCGTTTGACAGGATGGTGACGAACAGTGCGCCCAGCACTGCGGTCCCGACCCCGCCGCGGCCGCCGGCGAGGCTGGTTCCGCCCACCACGGCTCCGGCGATCGCCTGCAGCGAAAGCGAACCGCCGAGGTTGGGCTCGCCCGAGCCCGTGCGTGCCGTCATCATGATGGCGCCGAGTGCGGCAAGCGCCGAGCAGAGCACATAGGTCGCGATGAGGATTCGCTTCACTGGCAGGCCAGCCACCGCCGCAGCGCGCGGATTGGTGCCTATGATGTAGAGCGAACGGCCGAAGACGGTGCGAGCCAGGGTCAATTGCAGCACTACGCCGATTAGCACCGTAATCGCGATTGTCGCCGGCATGCCGAAGACGCTGCCGCTGTAAAAAATCTGCGAGAATAGCTTCGGCACCCCTTGCACCGGACGCCCGGCGGAGAGGGTCGTCGCGACGCCGATCGCGATGTTGTAGCTGCCGAGCGTCGCGACGAAGGGGCTGACCCCGAGAATCGCGATGACCACTCCGTTGAAGAGGCCGCAAGCGATGCCAAGGCCGAAGCCGGCACCGAGCCCGGCGAGCAGCACCACGCTCGCATCATGGCCGGTTGCGGTGGCACCGGCCATGGCCAGCGCCGTGCCGACGCTCACCATCGACACTGTCGGGCCAAGTGCAAGGTCGAAACCGCGCGTCAGGATAACCACGGTCTGCGCCATGGCGAACAGAGCCAGGTAACTCGTCTGTTGCGCGATGTTGAGCAGATTGGCCGGCGAGAGCACGCCGGCGTCGACGATTGCGAAGCCGAACAAGATGACAAGCAGAGCGATCGGCAGCGTCGCGCGCCAGAGCCACTGGCTCGGCAGCAGCTTGGTGTATCCGCTGTCCTTGGCGGCGACGGACAACTCGATGTCAGACACGAGACTTCCTCCGCTGGCTGAGTTCGTCCAGCGCCACGGCCGCCACCATGATGACACCGAGAAAAACCGGCTGGAGCCGGGAGTCGATGTGCAGGAGATTGAGTGCGTTGCCAAGGATGGTCAGGAACAGCGCGCTGATGGTGACGATCTCCACCCGGCCAACGCCGCCGCGCAGGCTGACCCCGCCGATCACGGCGGCGGCGATCGACTGCAGCATCATGCGGTCGCCGCCGAAGCTCGCCTGACCGGAGCCGACCTGCGCGGTCAGCAGGATGCCGGTCAGAGCTGCCAGGACGCTTGAGACAATATAGGTGCCGACGATGTGGCGCTGGATTGACACGCCGGACACCACGGCCGCGTCCACATTGCCGCCGATCGCGTAGACATACCGGCCAAATAGCGTACGCCGCTGCGCAAACATCGTCACGAGAACGACAGCGAGCGCGACATAGACCGCGGTGGGCAGGCCGAAGACCTGGGCGCGCCCAAAACCTTTCACGAAGATTTCGGGCATGCCGTAAACCGGGATCCCGCTCGTGATCATGAGTCCGACGCCGGCGGTCGCAGACATCGTGCCCAAGGTCACCACGAAGCCTGAGACCTTGAGCTTCGCCACGCAGAAGCCGTTGACTATTCCGACCGCGAGCCCGCAACCAAGCCCGGCGGCGACGCCGCTCGCGATGATGACGGCATTGTTGCCGGGAAAGCTCACAGATGTGGCCGCCATGATCTTGGCGGTCACGACGCTCGCCAACGCGACGACCGCGCCGACGGAGAGATCGAAGCCGCCGGCAATGATCACCAGTGCCTGACCGCAGGCGACGATGGCCAGGAACGAGGCGTTGCGCAGGATGTTGAGGATGTTGATGATCCCGTAGAACTGCGCATCGATCGCCGACATGCCGGCGACGAGGGCCACCAGTAATGTCGGCAGGAAGCCGATCCGTCCGGCGATCGATCTGCCGAGCGCGATAGCGGTGTGCGGTTGGGAGGCGGCGAGAGCGGTGCTCATGCGACCTCCGCCGTGATATGGCTCTTGAAGAAGCTTGCGAGCACGTTCTGCTCGGTTTTCTCCGCGCCCTTGAGTTCGGCGGCGATGCGTCCGTGGTGCATGACATAGAGCCGGTTCGAAAGGGCGAGCACTTCCGGCAGTTCTGACGAGACCACGATCACGGCGGCACCTGCCTCCACGAGCCGCTTCATGAATTCGTAGACCTCGAGTTTGGCGCCGACGTCGATGCCGACACTCGGCTCGTCGAATAAAAAGACCGTTAGATCGCGCGTCAGCGCGCGGCCCAGCATCACTTTCTGGCGGTTGCCACCGGAGAGCGCGCCCGCGGCGCGCTCGATGTCGGGAGGCCTGAGCTGCAGCTGCTCCATGATGGTCGTGATCTTTGCGCGTTCTGCACCCTGGCGCAGCACGCCGAAGCGGGCGAAGGACGGGAGGTCGAGCACGGTCATCGAGGCGTTCTCGCGGATCGAACGCGACAGCGCGAGCCCTTCCGCGATCCGGTTGGCGGGGAAATAGGCGACACCGCGCTTCAAGCTGCGGCGTGGGGCCGGGAATTCGTAAGGAGCCCCGTCGATGCGCACGATGCCGCCGGCGATCGACTCGAGCCCGTAGATCGCGCGGATCAGCTCCGACTTGCCGCAGCCGACGAGGCCTGCGATGCCGGTGATCTCGCCGGCCCGGGCGTGGAAGTTCACGTCGCGAACGCTGCCGTCGACCAGTGTGAGATTCTCGACATCGACCAGGACCTGGCCCGCCTTGTGCTGGATCGTTGGAAAGAGCAGGTCGATCTTGCGACCGGTCATCAGTTCGACCAGTTCGCTGTCGGTCGATGCGGCGGCATCGAGGGTGCGGATGTGACGGCCGTCGCGCAGCACGGTGACGCGGTCCGCGAGCGCGCGGATCTCGCGCATGCGGTGCGAGACATAGATGAGGCCGACGTTCTGACCCTTCAGCCGGGCGATCAGCTCGAACAGCCGGCCGGTCTCGCGCTCGGTCAGCGAGGCGGTCGGCTCGTCGAGGATGAGCAGACGCGCCCGGCCCAGCAGGGCCTTGGCGATCTCGGCCATCTGCTGGTGCGCGCGTGAGAGGTCGTCGACGCGTTGCGAAGGATCGAGGTCAAAGCCGAGTTCGTCGATCAGCGCTTTTGCGCGCTTTCGCATCTCGCCCGCGCGCAGCACGCCTTTGCTTGAGATTTCCCGGCCGAGGAACAGGTTTTCCTCCACCGTGAGACTGGGAACGAGCGAGAATTCCTGGAACACCGGACTAATGCCGATCGCGCGTGCCTGCTGCGGCGTGAGATGGCGGATCTCCTCACCGCCGAACCGGAAGGTGCCTTCGTTAGGCGGAAAAGTCCCCGCGATCACATTGATCAGGGTCGACTTGCCAGCACCGTTCTCGCCGAAGAGGACATGCAATTCACCGGCTCGGACATCGAGGTCGACCCGATCCAGAGCCAGCACACCCGTGAACCGTTTCGAAATGCCCCTCAATTCGAGCAAGGGCTCGGTCCGCTTCGGGTCTAGGTTGGTGTCCATCTCCTTCTCCGTATCCGACCGGCAACCAGGCGGGAGCAATCGTCTCTCCCGCCTGACCCGGGCGCGCCTGTTCGGACCTACTTGGCCTTCACCGAGTAGACCGGGGTCCAGCTTCCGGGCGCCAGCACGAGGTCCATCTGCAGTTTCGGTACGGTTGTCTTGTCGACCGCGGAAGCCAGCGGCTGGGCCAGGCTCATGACGGGCTTTTTCTCAATGAGGCGCACGGCCTGGTCGACCGAGACGGCGCCTTCGCCGACCGGGTACTGGGTCGCGAAGGCCAGGACGTCGCCGTGGTTCAGCGCGTCGAGCATGGCCTGGTTCTCGTAGGAGGACATGATTTTCATGTCGGCTCGTCCGGCTTCCGCGACCGCGCCGATGGCAGCTTCGGCGGTCGGGGCGGTACCCCAGATCACGTTCATGTTGGGGTAGGCCTGCAGCGCGTCCTGGATCAGCTGGAGCTGGACCGCGACGCCGGAGTCGCCGAACTTCTCGGCGAGGACCTTGGCGTTCGGGTTCTTCGAAACCGCCTTCTTGAAGCCCTCGTTGAACGACTCCGCCCAGCCCGAGCCGGCCGGACCGGGAAAGGTCACGATATTGAGCTTGTCACCCGGCTTGGTCTGCGCCAGCAGACCCTCGCCGGTCACCGCGCCCATGGCGACAAAATCGACGTAGATGGCAGCGGGCAGAGCGTTTGGCGGCAGTGGGTTGGCGACGCCGACGACCGGCACGCCCTTGGCCTTGGCTTCTTCGAACTTCTTGCTGAGGCCGGCGCCCGAGATGGCGCCGACAATGATCGCATCGGGGCCGCTCGCCATGCAATCATCGAACTGCGAGAGCTGCTTGGGCAGGTTCTCGTAGCCGCCGGCTTCGTAGAGGGTCATGTTGACGTTCATCGCCTCGGCCTGTTTCACGATGCCGTAGGCGACTGCCACCCAGAAGCTGTCTTTCATATGCGGGAACAGGACGCAGAGCTTGTACGGTTTCTCGGCTTTGGGCAGCGGCGTGTACTCCGCCGGTTTGGGCGTGCCGGATGAGGCGTCGTAGACTTTCATCGGGAACCAGGGCGTCTCCGCCGCGGCCGGCGTGATCGCTGTGGCGAGGGCGAGGCCTGTTACGGCTGCAAGCGTTACAGCTCCAAGCGTGGAGCGGATCAGCCCGAGTGGAGGGGAGGGGAAGGACGTCGTGCAATTGGTCATGGGTCTATCCTCATGGTTTGAGATAAAGGGCGAGGGCCGATGACTTCGGATCCTCACTGCATGCACGCTCCGTGCCGCCCGCGGGCCGCACGGTTGCCGTCGGGATTAGCCGGCGGCCCACATTGCGACCGAGCGCCGCTCGAACATCTCGCGGAACTGACGTGTGGATTCAGGAAGCAGATTGCCCGTGCCCCAGTCGAGGATCACGGCGTGCTGGCGGATCACGTCGAGCACGTCGATCGCGCCGCCCCGATAACGCGCTGCCACGATTTCTGGATCGAGCCGGGCGTCGGTGATGCGCTCGGCTCTGATTTTAGCGCGGAGCACCTCGGTCGCCGACTTGTCGACCTCGTATTCGCAGAGTTCCGCGTCGATGGTACGCACCACCACGCCGTAGTCCGTGGCGGCGCGCTCGATCGAGACGTAGTCGTCTTTGACATCCTCGACGACGAGGTTCGGCTCGCGTTCGAGCGGATCGCCGAAGCCGCCGCCGCCGGCCGTCGGGCGCGAGAACACATCGCCTTCGCTGATCGGTACGTCGGAGAAGATCGATCCGAGCCGCTGCTCGGCGTTCGCCCCGGCGCGCTTTAGCGTCAGGCCGTGCGGCATCGAAGGCAAACCTCCCTCGATGCCCCAAACCACGGCGCGCTCACGGTCGCAGATGTAGGAGATCACGGCCTTTTCTGCCTGCAACATGCGTGAGGTCTTCATCACCCCGGCGCCCCCGCGCCATTTGCCCGGCCCGGGCGAGTCCTTGAGGATCTCGCACTCGGTGGTCAGGATCGGATTGGCGCGCTCCTGGCCTTCGACGGGTTGTGACATCAGGCCGGTGCCGAAGCAGGCTGTCGTGACGTTGCTGCCGTCCTTGCCATTGCGCCCGCCCCAACCGCCGGGCAGCCAGTCGTAGAACATGAAAATGGGCTTGTCGGGAGTGCGGGCGTCGAGACCGCCAGTGAGCAGGTACTCGAGGTTGAAGGCGCAGGCGAGCGCCCGCTCGGGCATCAGCTTCGACCACATCTCGTAGATCGAGTTCATGATCTTCTCGAAGGGCATCAGGAAACCCGTGACCGCGATCGGCCATTTGGCGTCGACGATCGAGCCCTCGGGCGCGATAATCTCGAAGCAGCGGTAAAAGCCGGAATTGAGCGGCAGGTCGGGGAAGAAGGTCTTCATGCCCGCCGCGACCGCCGAGAAGGTCGCGCCGAAGGCCGAATTGTAGATCGAGCCGATGGTCGGATGACTGCCGGTGAAGTCGTAGATCACCCGGTCGCCCTTGATGGTCATCTTGATCCGGATCGGGATCATCCCTTCGCCGCCGGCCGGGTCGCGGTCGATAAAGTCGACCGTCTCCCACTCGCCATCGGGCAACGCGGCGATGCGCTGGCGTGCCGAACGTTCGACGTAGTCCTGCACGGCGGCTAGTCCGGTCTCGACGGTGTCGCGGCCATATTTGTTGACGAGGCGAAGGATCTCGCGCTCGCAGACCTGGGTTGCCTGGGTCTGGGCCTGAATGTCGCCGATGATCGAGGCCGGATCACGCGTGTTCGAGGCGATCAGATGGGCGACATCCTTGCAGAAGCGGCCCTTGTCGAACAGGCGAACCGGGGTGATGCGCAGGCCCTCGCGGAACATCTCGCGGGCGGCGACGTCAAACGACCCCGGCACGCTGCCGCCGACGTCCGACCAGTGCCCGTTCGACTGGCTGAACGCGATGATCTTGCCGTCGGCGAAGATGGGCCGGATCAGGCGGACGTCCGAGAAGTGCGTGCCGCCGGCATAAGGATCGTTGATGGCGAAGACGTCGCCTTCATGCATGTCGCCCTCGAAGTGACGCATGACATCCTGGCAGGTGAAGTGCAGCGTGCCGACATGGACGGCGATATCCTGATTGCCTTGTGCGGCGCATTCGCCCGTGGCGTCGTGCAATGCGCTCGAGAAGTCGCGGTTGTAGATGACGAAGGAGTAGCAGGTCCGAAGCACCTGCTCGCCCATTTGGTCGACGCTGGTGATGAAGGAATTCTTCAGAACTTCAAAGGTCACGGGGTCGAGCGCAAGATCTCCGGCCATCGGTTCACTCCTTCACGCGAATGATGATGTTGAGGTACTTGTCGACCTCCGCGCTGGCGCCGGGCGGCACGACCGTGGTGGCGTCAACCTGCTCGACGATGGCGGGGCCTTGGAAGCCAAAGCCGCAGGGCAGGTGGACGCGCTGGTAAACGGGGGTGTCGAGCCCTGCGCCCTCAAACCAAACCCTGCGCCTGCCGACTGGCTCCGGGATCGCTCCGGTCGGCTCGTGCACGGCGAACTCGGCCTTGGGGACGATGCCGACCGCCTTCAGGTTGAGGCGGAAGAAGCTGACCGGGGCGCTGTCGCGGCGGAAATTGTATTCGCGCTTGTGCTCGGCATGGAAGCTTTCGACGAGGTCGGCAATCGTGCCGAGAGGGCGCGGCGCATTGACAGCGAGTGAACGCCACTGGCCGCGATACATCATGTCGATCGACCGCTGCAGGACAATGTCCGGTAGCGCGACGCCTTCGTGGGTAAGCCTGTCGAGTGCTTCCTGTTCCAGCGTGGCGAACTGCGCCTCGACAGCGGCAGAATCGGCTTCCTCGGCGTCGACCATGCAGCTCTGCGAGAAATCGTGCTGCATGTCGACCAATAGACAGCCAAGCGCCGAGGTGACGCCCGGGTTGGGCGGCACGATCACGACGGGGATCGAGAGTTCGCGCGCAACGTCGACCCCGTGGAGGGCGCCGGCGCCGCCGAAGGCGACGAGCGCGAAGTCGCGCGGATCGTAGCCGCGGCTGATCGAGATCAACCGTACCGCATCCGACATGTTGGCGTTCGCGACCTTGAGGATGGCGTCCGCGGCCTCGTGCTGGCCGAGGCCGAACGGCTTTGCGACGCCCTCCTCGACCGCCCGGCCGGCGAGCGCCGGGTCGAGCATCACCTTGCCGCCGGCGAGGCTGGTGCCGAGCCGACCGAGCGTGACGTTGGCGTCCGTATTGGTCGGCTGCGGATTGCCGTTGCCGTAGCAGGCCGGGCCCGGATAGGCGCCGGCCGACTGCGGGCCGTTGCGTAAGGAGCCGGCCGGATCGGTCCAGGCGAGCGATCCGCCGCCGGCGCCGATGGTTAGCACCTCGATGGAGGCGAAACGGATCGGATAGCCGAATTCGATATACCAGTCCTTGGTGATGCGCGACTGGCCCTCGTAGGCAAGCGATACGTCGGTCGATGTGCCACCCATGTCGAGGCCAATCGAATTGGGATAGCCGCACAGGCCTGCGATGTAGCGGCTGGCGATGGCGCCGGCGGCAATCCCGGAGCCGGCAAGGCGGGCGGCAAAATCCTTGACGCTCGCCGGCGTCATGACGCCGCCGCCGCTGTGCAGCAGCAGGAGATCACGGGTGTAACCCTCGCTGGTAAGTCGCTCGCCGAGGCGGCTCGTGTAGCTAACAACGACCGGGCTCAGGACCGCATTGGCGACCGTCGTGGAGAAGCGCTCGTGCTCGAAGATCTCGGGAAGCACTTGTGAGGAAATCGAGACCGGGATGTTCGGCATCTCTTCAAGCAGGATGTCGCGCATGGCGCGCTCGTTTTCGCCGTTGAGATAGGCATTGATGAAGCAGACCGCGACCGCGGCGACGCCACGGCGCTTCAGGATGCGCGCGACTTCGCGCGCCGCCGCAACGTCGAGTGGCTCGATCACCCTGCCGCCGGCGTCGACGCGTTCGGGCACTGTCAGCCGATCGCGCCGCGGCACATAAGGCTTGACGACATCCTTGTAGGCGTCCCAGAGATCTTCCTTGTTGGCGCGCCGGATCTCGATGACGTCGCGAAAGCCTTTGGTTGTCACCACGGCGGCGCGGGGCAGACGGCGCGTGATCAGTGCGTTGGTCGCGACAGTGGTGCCGTGCGAGAAGAGCGCAACTTCGGAGAGGTCAATCCCGGCCTTGGAAACGCCGCCCATGATCCCATCGATGGGATCGCGGGTCGACGACGTCTTCTCGATGCGGATGAGGCCGGTTGCCTCGTCCATGATACAGATATCGGTGAAGGTGCCGCCGACATCAACAGCCACGCGAAGGTTCTGCACGACACGACTTCCTTTCGAACACGCGCTCGCCGTGCGGTCGTTGGGGCGAGCGCGCGGGCTCACCCGGATCGATGATCCGGGTGCCGCGAACGACCCGTTCGACCGGCGAATTTCGGAGGTAACGCGAAGATGATACGCAGATCGTCAGCGACACGCTTGACGCTGAGCGCAGGAAGATTTGCGCCAGAGAGCACCAACAGCCCAATTTCTGGACCTGGCTGGTATTTGCCTAAAGAATAGTCAGTCGAATGGATGCGGGTCTGGCGACCGTGATGAGCGGCGGCCCCTTCATGGATTGGGCGCGCGCGAAGCCGCGCGCACGTCACTCGGCGTGCGGCCGAACCGGCTACGGTAGTTTCGGCTGAACTGCGCCTGATCGCCGAACCCCCATTGGTAGGCGATTTCGGAGATGCTCTTCCGGCAATTCGGATCGCGCAGCATGGCGTCGCACAACAACAGACGCTGGTTGCGGATGTAGGCGGACACGGTAATGCCTTCTCCCTCGAAGATCTGATGCAGATATCGCAGAGAGATGCCGCAACCGTCTGCTACCACCTGTGGCGTCAGCCGCATGTCGTGGAGGCGCGCCCGGATGAAGTGTTCGCAGCGATGAAGGTGCGCGTTGCGGACCGAGGACGAGCGGCCTACCAGCACGCGTTCGTCGGATTCGATCGCCATTGCCAGGAGATCGATGAGATGCTTGCCCACCAGCGCTCGGGCGGGCTCGTCGATCTCCTCGATGCGAGCGCCGGTAAGCCGCAGCGTGTCGACGAAGAGCGCTCCGACGCTGCGGCTGGCATCGAACTGCAGGGTGGCGAGGCGTTCGGGGCGGGAGATCCGTGCGCGCAGCACCGCACTGGGGATCTTCAGCACCCATAGCGCGGCCGGATCACGATGGCTGAACTCGTAGGGCAAATGGCTGCGCTCGATCAGGAAGGCGCCGGGACGACACCGAACATCCTTGCCGTCCTGCTCGAAGCGGATTTCGGTCAGTTCAGGCACCGTGATCAGGTAGCACTCTTCCCGCTCGTTCAGCAGATGGCGTTCGTGCCGCTTGTAGAGCAGGCCGTCCGAGACATTGCGGGATACCGAAACGGGGCCGAGTGACCAGGCACCCAGACCGCCATGGAAGTCACCGGCTCCGGCGAAGGAAATGTCCAGCGGAAAGTAGGTTTTGGAGACGATTTCCTGCCAGAATTGCCGCCGACCATGTGGGGGAATGTCGGTGGTCGCGTAAGTGGTTCGCATGTCACGCACTCCGAATTCAGTCGAAACAGAATCGGTACAACGCGCGCCTGCCGCGCTGTCCGTCACGGACCCGCGCCCTCAAGACCTGCGAAACCTCCCCTGCATTTCTCTCAAGCGACCCGTTGTTGTCCGGACCATGATCGGTTCGATTGGACCGACGGCCATCAATCCAGCCAGGCCTGCAAAGCTTCCCGGATCGCGCCAGCGAGTTGCACCGCGTTCGCCGATAAGCTTAGCGAAGACGGGCCGACAGCGTCAAATCGTATAAAGAGGCAGTCGATATCAAAAATATCGATGCCTGCTCCGACCGGCGCCGCTGGTTGGTGCTGATCAGGGACCTCGCGGAACGGCTATGGAATGACTGCTTGTGGCGTGCGGTCGGTCATACTCAATAGCTTCTCTTGACTGGTAAGGCATGAGCAGAGCTTATCAGTTCGGAATCAGGTTCGGGAACACGCCCGCATTTCATCAAACGAAAAGTCTCGGCTGCCTAAGGCAGCTAAGTGGCCACCTCGGTCGAGTTCATCAAGTTCATTGAGAATGACAAGGTAGGCGTTTGCTCTCGACAGAGCATCCAAGGACACCACTCGTGTACGCTTTTTCGGTTAAGGAGTGGGGAAGCAGATCGATCTAGGAGAACAATCGCCGCTCTCTAGCTATTGGATGACGGGCAGGGGTTCGAATCTCTTTGGGGGCGCCATTTCGCCACCATTCAGAATAGAACAGCGAACTCGGCGTTGGGATCGGCCGATTGCGATCATCTTGAGGCTGTCCGTTTCACTTCCGCTTAAACTCCAAAAGCGGCGCTATAGCGGACATGGCAGCATGTCTCAAACTTCACACTTCCGGACTCATACAGCGCAGCAACTGCCACACACGACATGTTTTACTCGATCACCTCGTCGGCGCGGGCGAGCAACGACAGCGGCACCTGCAGGCCGAATGTTTTTGCGGTCTTGAGGTTGATGACCAGCTCGAACTTGGTAGGCTGC
>Ga0209526_10002327_pt1 | contig 12806 bp, 12 predicted proteins | sample JacPinW_OM2H0_M1_FD_188566 | JGI IMG/M metagenome (GOLD analysis project Ga0209526, IMG submission 188566) | Forest soil microbial communities from Algoma, Ontario, Canada - Jack Pine, Ontario site 1_JW_OM2H0_M1 (SPAdes) (version 2) | ecosystem: Environmental > Terrestrial > Soil > Boreal... | reverse complement strand
CCATTCTTGAAGCTCCTCGGATCGTATCCCGCCGCAGTATCGTGAATCTTCTATCGTGAATCGGCGACAATCCGCGCCCGCCAGGAATTCCGCCGCGAAAAGGGTCGGCGACCTGTCCACGCTCTCGCCAGAGTACGTGCGCCGCATCGCACCGTATGTGCCTGGCAAGCCGGTTGAGGAGCTCGCACGGGAATACGGCCTGGCCGAACAGGACATCGTCAAACTCGCCTCCAACGAGAATCCCCGAGGACCGAGCCCGCGGGTGCGGCAAGCCATCGCCGACGCGGCGGCGGGAGTCACGCGATACCCGGACGGAAACGGATTTGCGCTGAAGACGGCGCTTGCGACGCGCTTCGGCGTCGAGCGCGAGCAGGTCGTCCTCGGAAACGGCTCCAACGACATTCTGGAGCTCGCTACGCAGGCGTTTCTGCGGCCCGGCGACGAAGCGGTTTATTCGCAGCACGCATTCGCGGTGTACCCGCTCGCGACGCAGGCGCGCGGCGCGACCGGCGTCACGGTGGCAGCGCGCGACCTGGGCCACGATCTGGACGCGATGCGCGCCGCCATCACGCCACGCACGCGTATGGTGTTCGTCGCCAACCCGAACAATCCCACCGGAACGTGGTTGACTCCGTTGGCGCTGAAGTCATTCGTCGCCGCCGCGCCGCGGGATGTTCTGATCGTCCTCGACGAGGCATACAACGAATATCTGCGACCCGCGCAACAGTGCGACACGGCGTCATGGATCGCCAAGCATCCGAACCTTATCGTGTCGCGCACCTTTTCCAAGGCGTACGGTCTTGCCGGATTGCGTGTCGGCTACGGCTTGATGGATATCGCGGTCGCCGACATGTTGAACCGCGTGCGGCAGCCATTCAACGTCAATTCGGTGGCGCAGGCAGCAGCCCTTGCCGCGCTCGGCGACACGGCGTACGTGGAAGAAAGCGCGCGCCTGAACCTTGCCGGCCTCGAACAACTGATGCGCGGCCTCGATGCGCTCGGGATCGGATATGTGCCGTCGCATGGCAATTTCCTCCTGGTCCGCATCGGCGATGCCGCCACGGTCTACGACAGGCTGCTGCGCAAGGGCGTGATCGTGAGGCCAGTGGCGAACTATGGTTTGCCCGAGCATCTTCGTGTCACGGTCGGTCTCGAGGAGGAAAACAAGCGCTTTCTTTCCGCGCTGCGGGAGGCCGTTGGCAACATCGGGCAACGCGAAAGCTGACGCCGTGCCCGCCCCGGCGCTCGGAAAAGTGGTGGTCGTTGGCGTCGGCCTGATTGGCGGGTCCTTCGCGCTCGCGCTCAAGGCAGCGGCAGCGGTCGCGACGGTGGTGGGTGTCGGACGCAGCGCGTCCAACCTGAGCTCGGCGCGGCAGTTGGGTATCGCCGATCGGACCTGGACGCAGGATCAACGCTGGACTGACGAGCTCATCGACGCCGATCTGGTCTTACTCGCTACGCCGGTGGGCCAAATTCCCGCCCTTCTTGCGCTAATCGCGCCTGCACTCGGTGCGGCGACGGTGGTTACCGATGCCGGCAGCACCAAGCAGAATGTCATCACTGCGGCGCGGCGCCACCTCGGCGCCGCGTTGCCTCGCTTTGTACCCGGGCACCCGCTTGCGGGTACCGAGCGCTCCGGCGCTGCGGCTGCATCGGATGCTCTCTTTCGCGGCAGGTCGGTGATCCTGACGCCTCTTCCTGAGACGTCGGCCGATGCGCAGAAGCGCGTCGGCGACGCCTGGATCGCGTGCGGCGGCGTCGTGGGCACGCTCGAGGCGGCACGCCACGATGAAATCTTCGCCGCTGTCAGTCACCTGCCGCATGCCCTTGCCTTCGCGCTGGTCGCCGAATTGGCGGGGCGCGCTGACGCCGCCGATTATTTTCGCTACGCCGCAACCGGCTTTCGCGACTTCACGCGCCTTGCCAGCAGCGATCCTGAAATGTGGCGCGACATCTGCCTCGGCAACGCGACCGCGCTCCGGCGCGAACTTTCCGCCTACCGCGCCGAGCTCGACCGGCTGGACATGCTGCTGGTCTCGGCGGATGGCGATGGCCTCTTCGCGCTTTTCGAGCGCGCTCGCGTTGCGCGCAATGCCTGGCTTGTCCGCCACCGCGATGCCAACGACTGACAGTAGACTGCCAGATCGCACCTTGAATCATCTCGACCTCAAGCCGGTTGCGAGGATGACCGGCACTGTGCGATTGCCGGGGTCGAAAAGCATTTCGAACCGCATTCTGCTGCTCGCGGCGCTGGCGCGGGGCGTTACGCGCATCGAAGGCTTGCTCGAGGCGGACGATGTCGATCGGATGCTCGACGCGTTGCATGCGCTGGGCATCCCGATCGAACGCGTAAAGGAAGAACGTGTGGCCATCGTTTACGGGGCCGCGGGCGCATTTCCGGTCAAGCGTGCCTCGCTGTCCCTGGGCAACGCCGGCACCGCGTTCCGTCCGCTGACGGCGGCATTGGCGTTTTCCGGCGGCGACTACCAGCTCGCTGGCGTGCAACGCATGCATGAGCGCCCCATCTCGGATCTGGTCGACGCGCTGCGGGCAATGGGGGCGGATGTTCGCTACGTAGCTGGCGAAGGTTATCCGCCTCTGGCCATAGGTCCGGGCATTATGCGGACCGCCAGCGCCACATCTCCGATCGCCGTCCGCGGCGACGTATCGAGTCAGTTCGTGAGCGCATTGCTGATGGCACTGCCGCTTGCTGCCGCGGATGTCACGCTGGAGGTAACCGGTGAGCTCGTCTCCAAGCCGTATGTGGAGATCACGCTGAACCTGATGCGCCGCTTCGGCGTCGACGTCGAGCGCGACGGCTGGAGCCGTTTCATGGTTCCCGCGCACTCGCGATATGTGAGCCCCGGAACCATCGTGGTCGAGGGTGATGCGTCGTCGGCGTCGTATTTTCTGGCCGCCGGTGCGGTGGCCGGCGGTCCGGTACGGGTAATTGGCGTCGGCAGCAGCAGCATTCAGGGCGATATTCGCTTCGCCGACGTGCTCGCCACCATGGGTGCGGCGGTCGATAGCGGCGAGGATTGGATCGAAGTGCGCCGCCGCGGGCCTCTGAGGGGCATCGATGCCGACTTCAACATGATCCCGGACGCGGCGATGACCGCGGCCGTCGTGGCATTGTTTGCCGAAGGCCCGACGACGCTGCGTAACATCGCCAGCTGGCGAGTCAAGGAAACCGACCGCATCGCCGCGATGGCGACAGAGCTTTCCAAGCTGGGCGCGGTCGTCGATCAGGGCCCGGATTGGTTGCGCATCGTCCCTCCGGCGAAGTTGCGGCCGGCGACGATCGACACCTACGATGACCATCGGATGGCGATGTGCTTTTCGCTCGCGGCGCTGGGCGGCGTTGCGGTCCGCATCAACGACCCGCAATGCGTGAGCAAGACTTTTCCCGATTATTTCGCAGCGTTTGCCAAGCTTGCGGCATGACCGCTACGGGTCATCGTCGGCGTCGCCGCCTGCAGGAAAAGAGTCGGTGACGCCGCCGCCCGTAATCGCCATCGACGGGCCGGCCGCGTCCGGCAAGGGCACAGTGGCGCAGGGCGTCGCGGCGGCGCTCCGCTTGCATTACCTCGACAGCGGTTCGCTCTATCGCCTGGTCGCGCTCAAAGCCTCGCGCGAAGGCATTGCCGCCAACGACGAGGCACGGCTTGCGGCGGTGGCCCAGTCGCTCGAGGTCGCGTTCGATAAGCGCCGGATACACCTCGAGGGTTTGGACGTGACCGAGGAGCTCCGAAGCGAACCCGTAAGCGGCGCGGCCTCGCGCATCGCGGTCCTGCCATCGGTGCGCTTGGCGCTGCTGTCACGTCAGCGGTGGTTCCGCCGCCGGCCCGGGCTGGTCGCCGACGGGCGGGACATGGGAACGGTGGTGTTCCCGGACGCCGTCCTCAAAATCTACGTTACGGCCAGCGCCGAGGTCCGGGCGGAGCGCCGTTATAAGCAGTTGATCGAAAAAGGAAACTCGGTTACACTCGAGGGTCTTTTGCTCGACATCCGGGAGCGCGATGCGCGCGACAGTGCCCGCGCGGCGGCGCCGCTCAAGGCCGCCGCCGACGCGTTGATCCTGGATACGACTGACATGTCGATCGACGAGAGCATTGCCTTCGTGCTTGAACGCGCGAAGGCGGTGCTCAAAGCGACCCGAGCTTGAGGCAGCGAGCGCCCGAGAAGCTGCACGGGCGTGTGCGTCAATGAGTGGCCAGTGAGCTTAAGTGGCCGATAGAGCCGCCAGCCGGACGTCAGCAGGGCTGTCCGGATGGCGGATTTGATAAACGGACCCGTTCCCACGCCCCGGGCGACGGACGAACCGATAGGAAACAAACGCATATGGCAACCGCCACCACCATCACCAACGACACAGCGCCACCGCAGGAAAACTTCGCCGCCTTGTTCGAGGAATCCCTCGCGCGGCAGGAAATGCGGCAGGGCGAGCTGATCACCGCCGAAGTGACTCGCGTCGATTACAACATCGTCGTCGTCAATGCCGGACTCAAGTCCGAAAGTTTCATCCCGATCGAAGAATTCAAGAACGACCAAGGTATTGTCGAAGTCAAAGCCGGTGACTTCGTCACCGTCGCCATCGAAAGCCTCGAAGACGGCTATGGCGAGACGCGCTTGTCGCGCGACAAGGCAAAGCGTCTCAAGGCCTGGCATGACCTTGAGGCCGCGATGGAGCAGGGCACGGTGGTGTCCGGCCTGGTGACCGGCAAGGTCAAGGGCGGCTTGACGGTCATGGTCAACGGCATCCGCGCGTTTTTGCCCGGCTCGCTGGTCGATATCCGTCCGGTCAAGGACACGGCGCCCTTTGAGGGCAAGGCGCTCGACTTCAAGGTCATCAAGCTCGACCGCAAACGCAACAATGTCGTCGTCTCCCGTCGTGCCGTCCTCGAGGCGAGCCTTGGCGCGGAACGCGATGAGCTGCTCAAGACCTTGCAGGAAGGCGCGATCGTCAAGGGCATTGTCAAGAACATCACCGATTATGGCGCGTTCGTCGATTTGGGCGGCATCGACGGCCTGCTTCACATCACCGATCTTGCCTGGCGACGCGTCAAGCATCCTTCGGAAGTACTGGCGGTCGGCGACGAAGTGACGGCCAAGGTGCTCAAGTTCGACCAGGAAAAGAACCGCGTGTCGCTCGGCATGAAGCAGCTTGGCGAGGATCCGTGGGTCGGCCTGTCGCGACGTTATCCGACGGGAACGCGCTTGTTCGGCAAGGTTACCAACCTCACCGATTACGGCGCGTTTGTCGAGATCGAGCAGGGCATCGAAGGTCTGGTTCACGTTTCCGAGATGGATTGGACCAACAAGAACATCCATCCGACCAAGGTCGTGCAGCTTGGCGACGAGGTCGAGGTCATGATTCTCGAAATCGACGAGGAGCGCCGCCGTATTTCGCTCGGAATGAAGCAGTGCATGCCCAATCCGTGGGAAGATTTTTCGATGAATCACAAGAAGGGCGACAAGGTGAAGGGACTCATCAAGTCGATCACCGACTTCGGTGTATTCATCGGCCTTCCGGGCGGCATCGACGGCCTGGTGCACCTGTCGGACCTGTCGTGGTCGCTGCCGGGGGAAGCCGCGGTGCGCGATTACAAGAAGGGGCAGGAAGTCGAGGCAGTGGTGCTTGCGATTGACGTCGAGCGCGAGCGTATTTCGCTCGGCATCAAGCAGATGGATGGCGACCCGTTCTCCAACTTCGTCGCCACACACGACAAGGGAACCGTGGTGACGGGCAGCGTCAAATCGCTCGATGCCAAAGGTGCGGTCATCACGCTCGATGGCGAGGTGGAAGGCTACCTTCGCGCTTCCGAAGTCGCGCGCGACCGCGTCGAGGATATTCGTTCGCATCTGAAGGAGGGCGACTCGGTGACGGCGATGATCATCAACATCGATCGCAAGAACCGATCGATCAATCTGTCGATCAAAGCGAAGGACAATGCCGACGAATCCGAGGCGATGCAGCGGATCACCGTCGAAAACTCCGGAACCAGCGCCGGCACGACCAATCTGGGCGCGCTGCTCAAGGCAAAACTCGACAACAAGAATCAAGGGTAAGCGAGCCCGTGATGACCAAATCGGAGCTGATCGACCGCTTGGCGGCGCAGTTCCCGCAACTGGTGGCCAAGGATGCCGAACTCGCGGTCAAGATGATCCTCGATGCCATGGCGGAGAGCCTGGCGAAGGGTGAGAGAATCGAGATTCGCGGATTCGGCAGCTTCGGGCTCAACTACCGGCCGCCGCGGACGGGGCGCAATCCAAAGTCCGGCGAGCGGGTACAGGTGCCGGAGAAGCACGTCCCGCACTTCAAGGCAGGAAAGGAATTGCGGGAGCGCGTCGATTTCAAGGAACTCAAGAAAGGCTGATGAATTCCGTTGTCGGGCGGCATTGTCAATCGCGATAGTGCCGCCCTTTCTATTTGGACCGCTGCATGAACGTCGCTCGCTGGATCGTGGGCACCATCGTCTTCCTTTTGCTGCTGTTGCTTTCGCTGCAGAACGCCGAGCCGGTCACCGTCCGCTTCTACCACTGGTTCTCCTGGCAGGCGCCGCTCATTTTCCTGCTGCTGATCGCGTTCGCCGGGGGCGCGGTCGCGGGACTCCTGGCCGGACTGGTGCGTGCGACGCGCCTGAAGCGGCAGGTGATGCGCTTGCGGCGCGAGCACGCGATGCGACATCCAAAAGACGCGCCTTCCGCAGATGTCGCGTGAGCGGCGCGGCGCATTCGGGATTCAATGGACTTTGAGCTCTGGTGGCTGCTTCCCATCCCGGCGCTGTTTTTTGCCATGGGATGGATCGCCGCGCGCATCGACATCAAGCATCTGCTGCGCGAGTCGCGGGCGCTGCCGCTTTCCTATTTCCGAGGCCTGAATTTCCTGCTCAACGAGCAGCCTGACAAGGCCATTGAATCGTTCATCGAAGTAGTCAAGGTCGACCCGCAGACGATCGATCTTCACTTTGCGCTGGGTAATCTCTTTCGCCGCCAAGGCGAGATCGACCGCGCCATACGCATGCATCAAAATCTGCTCGACCGGCCGGATTTGCCCGCGGACAAGCGCCAGACGGCGGTGTTCGAGCTCGCCCAGGATTTTCACCGTGCAGGCTTGCTCGACCGAGCGGAGGAGCTTTTTTCCCGGCTTGACGGCGGCCCGTTTGAGGTTCAGGCGCTGGGATTCCTACTCCAGATCTACGAGCAGGAGAAGGATTGGCAGAAAGCGATTGCGACCACCAAGCGCATGGAGGCGCTGGCCAAGCGGCCGTACTTCAAGGAAATCGCTCATTACTATTGCGAGCTGGCGCAGAACGCGCTGCTGCGTTCGCAGTTCGACGACGCGCGGCAGTTCATCGAGCAGGCGCTGGCCGAATACAAGCTCTGCGCGCGCGCGGCGATGCTCCTGGGCGATGTCGAGTCACAGCGCGGGGACCATACCGCCGCGATCGCGGCATGGCAGCGCATCGAGTCGCAAAACCCTGCGTTTCTGGGTCTGGTCGCCGACCGTCTCGCCGACGCGTACCGGAAGATGGGCGACGTCGCGCAGGGTATTCGGGTGCTTCGCAGCTATGAGGATCAATACCCGTCACTGGATTCGCTGAACGCGTTGTTCAATCAAATCCTCGCCCACGAGGGCGCCGAATCGGCGACGCAGCTTATCAAGGACGAGCTTGCACGCAATCCCACGCTGCTGGGCTTGGACAAGCTGCTCGAGGCGCAGCTGATGGAGGCGCCGGCCGATCGCCGTCACGATCTCGAGCTCGTCAAGGGTCTCGTCGGCCAGCACATCAAACGGCTCGGCATGTATCGTTGCGAGAACTGTGGCTTCCGCGCCAAGCAATACTATTGGCGTTGCCCCGGTTGCGGCAAGTGGGAAACCTATTCGCCGCGGCGCACCGAATCGCCGGACGGTTTTGCGTAGAAGGAGCTGCACATGAACGCTTACACGCCGCGGGTCATCGTTCCGCTGGACTTTCCCGACATGCTGTCGGCGTTCGGGTTGGCGGCGCGGCTCGATCCTCGAAAATGCGCGGTAAAGGTTGGCAAGGAGCTCTTCACCGCGGCCGAGGCGGGCCTGGTGCGCGAGCTGGTTCGGCGCGGATTTCTGGTTTTTCTCGACCTCAAGTTTCACGACATCCCGAACACCGTCGCCCAGGCATGCGCCGCGGCGACGCGAATGGGCGTATGGATGATCGATGTCCACGCCATGGGCGGACCGGCGATGATGCGCGCGGCGCGGCAGGCGGTGAACCAGACCTCGGCCGAAATGGGACGCACCGCGCCGCTATTGATCGCGGTGACGGTGTTGACCAGTCTCTCAGACGAGGATCTTCTGGCGGTGGGCATGAAAGGTTCGATCGACGAACAAGTGCTGCGGCTGGCGCACCTCGCGCAGGAAAACGGACTCGACGGCGTGGTCTGTTCGGCGCATGAGGCTGCCGCTCTGCGCGCTGCGTGCGGCGGCAAATTCAAGCTGGTGACGCCTGGTATCCGCCCGGCCGGCGCCGCGCTCAACGATCAGGCACGGGTCATGACGCCCGAGGCGGCCATTGCCGCCGGCGCCGACTATCTTGTGATCGGGCGGCCGATCACCGGCGCCTCAGATCCGCTGGCGGCGCTCGACGCCATCAACGCCTCGATCGGTGCCGAAACGAAAGTACCGGCTTGAAGATAACGATGATCGGGACCGGCTACGTCGGTCTCGTCACCGGTACCTGCTTCGCAGAGGTTGGCAACGATGTTATGTGTCTGGACGTCGATGCGGGCAAGATCGAGACCTTGAAGCGCGGCGGCGTTCCGATACACGAGCCGGGGTTGCAGGAGATGATCCGGCGCAATGTCACCGGTGGTCGGCTGCGATTCACCACCGATATCGACGCGGCGGTCGCCCATGGGACCTTGCAGTTCATCGCGGTCGGCACGCCGCCTGACGAAGATGGGTCCGCCGACATGCAGCACGTGATCACCGCCGCACGCAACATCGGTTCCCGCATGGTCGAATCCAAGATAATCGTCGACAAGTCGACCGTGCCGGTGGGCACCGCGGATCGTGTGCGGGAGACGATTGCCGTCGAGCTTGCGCGGCGCGGCGTTGAGCTGTCGTTCGCGGTTGCATCGAACCCCGAGTTCCTGAAGGAAGGAGCGGCGGTCGAAGATTTCATGAGGCCTGACCGGGTCGTTATCGGTTCCGACGACGAGCGGGCCATCGGCTTGTTGCGGGCGGTCTACGCGCCGTTCCAGCGCAACCACGAGCGCATGCTGGTGATGGATGTTCGCTCCGCGGAGCTGACCAAGTACGCGGCCAATGCGATGTTAGCGACAAGGATCTCGTTCATGAACGAATTGGCCAACCTTGCCGACGCGCTTGGCGCAGACATCGAGCACGTCAGGAGAGGCATCGGCTCCGACCCACGCATCGGTTATCGCTTTCTGTATTCGGGGGCCGGTTATGGCGGCTCCTGCTTCCCCAAGGACGTCAAGGCGCTGCAGGCGACCGCAGGGCACCACGGTCGCCCGCTCAAGATTCTCGCTGCGGTCGAGGCAGTCAACGACGCGCAAAAAGAGCTGCTGCTCGAAAAAATAACGCAACGATTCGGTCCCGACCTGGCCAACAAGACGTTCGCGGTCTGGGGCCTTGCGTTCAAGGCCAACACCGACGACATGCGCGAAGCGCCGTCGCAAACCCTTGTACGCGGCTTGCTCCATCGCGGCGCCAGCGTGATGGCGTACGATCCGGTGGCGATGGAAGAGGCCAGGCGCGTCTTCGGCACCATGGCACGACTGGACTACGCGGCATCGCCCATGGATGCGGTCAAGGGCGCCGACGCAGTGGTCGTCGTGACCGAGTGGCAGGAGTTTCGCAGCCCCGACTTCAGCGAGCTAAAGCGCACGCTGCGACAGCCGCTTCTTTTCGACGGCCGCAACCTTTTCGATCCGAAGGAAGTGCGTGCCGCCGGATTGGAATACGTCGGCATCGGCCGACCGTAACAACGACATGCAATATTCCGCGCGTATGCTCCCTGCCTTCTCGATCATGGCGGCCTGATGCCTATCCGGGAGTTCTCCGACTTCCGCATCGCGGTAACGACCACGCGAGTGCTCGTTGTCGGCGACGTGATGCTCGACCGCTACTGGTTTGGCGATGTCGAGCGCATTTCGCCCGAGGCGCCGGTACCGGTGGTTCGAATTTCGCGCAGTGAAGAACGTCCGGGCGGGGCGGCGAATGTTGCGCGCAACGTCGCCGCGCTTGGCGCCAAGGCAACCCTGATCAGCGTCATTGGCGACGACGAGCCGGGACGCTCGCTGGAGCGGCTGCTCGCTGAGGAGCATGTGCGCACATCGTTTCACCGCGATTCGAGGCTGCCGACGACGGTCAAGCTACGGGTGATCGGCCGCCAGCAGCAATTGCTGCGCATCGACTTCGAGACGCTGCCCTCGCACGAGATTCTCGCCTCCAAGCTGGCCGATTACGAGCGGGCGCTGCCCGAATTCGAGGTGGTCGTGCTGTCCGATTACGGCAAGGGCGGGCTGGCGCATATCGCGCGCATGATCGAACAGGCGCGCGGTCGTGGCACTCCGGTGCTGGTCGACCCCAAGGGCGAGGATTGGTTGCGCTATCGCGGGGCGACGGTGCTGACGCCCAACCGTGCGGAATTTCGCCAGGTCGCCGGCGACTGGAGCAGCGAGGCGGAGCTCGCCACCAAGGCCCAGACGCTGCGCGCGGAGCTCGGCCTCGAAGCGCTGCTGATCACGCGCGCCGAGGAAGGCATGTCGCTCTACACCGACGCCGGCGCACAACACATCCCGGCGCTAACGCGCGAGGTCTACGACGTCTCCGGTGCGGGCGACACCGTGATCGCGACGCTCGCTACGCTGATCGGGGCGCGCGCGGATATTTCCAGCGCAGTGAGAATCGCCAATCGCGCCGCCGGCATCGTGGTCGGCAAGCTCGGCACGGCAGTCGTCCACCCCGACGAACTCGCCTAGGCACGAGCGATATGCTGCGCCAATTCTGACATCCGATGGCCAAGGCAAAGACCGCCTACGCCTGCACCGAGTGCGGGGGCACAACCAGCAAGTGGCAGGGCCAGTGTCCCAACTGCGGCGTCTGGAACACCCTGGTCGAAACGATCGCGGCGACGCCGGCGTCGCGCTTCCAGGCGCTAGCCGGGGGGGCGAACGTGGTGCGAGCGCTATCCAGCGTCGACGCCAGCGACAATCCGCGGCTGCCGACCGGTATCGAGGAATTCGACCGCGTCCTTGGCGGTGGCCTCGTTCCCGGCGGCGTGATCCTGCTCGGAGGCGATCCCGGCATCGGCAAGTCGACCTTGCTGTTGCAGGCCATGGCCTCGGTCGGCGTTTCGCGCCGGGCCTTATACGTCACCGGCGAGGAATCCGCCGATCAGATCGCGTTGCGCGCGCAACGCCTCGGGCTAGTCAACGCGGCGGTCGAGCTTCTGGCCGAAGTCCAGCTCGAGGCTATCGTCGGCGCAATCCGCACCCAGCGACCGGACGTTGTCGTAATCGACTCCATTCAGACCGTTTACACCGAGGCGCTCGAGTCGGCACCGGGCAGCGTTGCGCAAGTCAGAGAGTGCGCCGCGCAACTGACGAGACTTGCCAAGCAAACAGGGATCACCATCCTCCTCGTGGGCCATGTGACCAAGGAGGGCGCGATCGCGGGTCCGCGCGTCCTCGAGCACATTGTCGATACGGTTCTCTATTTCGAAGGCGACACCCACTCCAGCTTTCGCCTGGTGCGCGCGATCAAGAACCGCTTCGGCGCGGCCAACGAGCTTGGCGTATTCGCGATGACCGAGCGCGGATTGAAGGGCGTCGCCAATCCCTCGGCGCTGTTCTTGTCGCAGCACGGGAAAGCGGTGCCGGGGAGTTGCGTGCTTGCGACGCTGGAGGGCTCGCGACCCTTGCTGGTCGAAGTGCAGGCGCTGGTCGACCCGGTACAGGGTGCGCTTGCCAGGCGGGTGGCAGTGGGCTTGGATCCGCAGCGACTGGCGTTGCTGCTTGCGGTCCTGCATCGCCACGGGGGGGTCGAAACGGCGGGACAGGACGTATTTGTCAATGCCGTCGGAGGCGTACGCATCGGGGAACCCGCGGCTGACTTGGCCATCTCGATGGCCATCTACTCATCATTTAAGAACATAGCGTTAGATAGTAAATCTCTTGTGTTTGGTGAAGTAGGCTTGGCGGGTGAAATCAGGCCCGTACAGCGCGGTCAGGAGCGATTGCGAGAAGCCGCAAAGCTGGGATTTCATCGCGCGGTCATCCCGGCGGCAAACAAGCCCAGACAGCGTATCGACGGCATGGAAATCGTCGCCGTCGAACGCATCAACGAGGCGCTCGATCACCTGCGCGGCTAAAGCCTTCGGTGGCAGGCGGAAACTGCGGCCCTCGTAATCACCGAACAGCCATTCCTGCCGCTTGTCATATCCCTTGAGGGCGGCGCGAAAATCGATGCCGTGCGAAGTGGCATTAGGGTCTCGTCGGCGCCTCGCGATTGTTGACGATCGTCCGGCGAAGATGTGCAATAGACCTGCGCGCCGTGGGTGCGCCGTTGGCGGCCCGTGGAGGCCTGGGTCGGAGAGCGTCAACATCGATCATCGGAATATTTCACAGGAGCACAGATCATGGCTAGGAAATCGTCGACCAAACCTACCGCCGCCAAACGTACCTCGACCAGCAGGCCGCGCGCCAAGGCGTCGCCGGCGCCTGCGAAAGGGGCTGGATCTTCCACGTCCGCCCGCGCCGATTTTGGCGATATGGCGAACATGGCCCGAGCGATGACA
>Ga0209526_10002326_pt1 | contig 12806 bp, 9 predicted proteins | sample JacPinW_OM2H0_M1_FD_188566 | JGI IMG/M metagenome (GOLD analysis project Ga0209526, IMG submission 188566) | Forest soil microbial communities from Algoma, Ontario, Canada - Jack Pine, Ontario site 1_JW_OM2H0_M1 (SPAdes) (version 2) | ecosystem: Environmental > Terrestrial > Soil > Boreal... | reverse complement strand
GGGCCTTACCGGCGCTGTCGGCGCGCGGGCGCAAGTTCAGGGACTCTACACCTACAACGCGCCACCCGAATTCCCCCTCGCGATGGGATCGTTGACCTATCTCGACCAGAAACAATATATCCACAACATGGATATCGTCGCGCACTTGCCCGGCTCCACGATCAGCGGAGGCGAGCCGCTCATGGCCATGTGGGCCAGGGGCAAGCAGCGGTTGCTTCCGGCCGCCGGAGGTTTCGTCGACGTCAGCGATGCCAAGAATCCGGTCGTGATGAACAGGAGGGTGGTTCAGGGCGGCGGGACAGTAACCTACAACACCAAGCTCAAAAAATGGATCATGATGTGCACCGCGGCGCAGCCTCTTACCGGAGCCGTTCCCGAATTTCCGCACGGACAGTACGACAAGGAATTGCGCGACAAGGTGCTCGCCTTCAAAGGGCTTCGAGGTATCCGCAATTACGACATCACCGATCCCACCAAGCCCAATCTCCTGCAGGAATTCAACACCGGAGAAAAAGGCAACGGCACGCACCATAATTTCTACGACGGTGGCCAATACGCGTTCCTCGATTGCGGCTGGGACGATCAATTGCGTTTGGAAAATCACCAGCGCCCGTACAGCAACGCGCTCATGATCGTCGACATGTCGGATCCGGCAAACGTCAAGGAAGTCTCGCGGTGGTGGGTCCCCGGACAAAAATTGGGAGAGGAAGAAGAGTACAAGAAATATATTTTCGCGGGAGATCGCACGTCCTGGACGGGAAATCATGGCGCCATCAGCGTCCCGAAGCGCGTGGAAGACGGCGGCACGGTCGGTTACGGCGGATTTGGCGCCTTCGGATTTTATGTCATGGACTTGTCCGACATCAAAAATCCGAAGCCCTACGGGCATACGCAGTACGAATTTAACGCCTTCGGAACCATCCCATTTCATACATGCTACCCCGTCATTGCCGACGCGGGCCATCCGCGGCTTCAGAACCTCGTCGTCGCGCTGCATGAAGCGCTCGAAGCGGATTGCCGGGAGGTCTACCATACTCCATATGTTGTCGACGTGAAGGACCCGCGAAATCCGAAAATCATCGGGTTCTTCCCGCGACCGGCGGCCCCTCCTGATGCGCCCTACACGGATTTCTGCTTCGCTCGCGGACGTTTCGGCTCGCACAACACGCAATGCTGGCTGGCGCCCGGCACATCGAATCCCGCGATCATCGCCATTTCGTGGTTCAATGCCGGCGTCCGGGTGTTCGACATCTCAAACCCCACCGCCCCGAAGGAAGTCGCGTGGTTCGTGCCACCTCACGACGGTGACATCAACAAGTACGAGACCTGGTGGCGCGGGACGACGGAAAATGTGTTTGTAGAGTTTGACCGGAACTTGATTTGGATTGGAACCCATGAAGGCACATACTGCCTTTCGTGTCCCGCTCTTGGCAAACCGGTGACCGAACCCACGAAGGTACAGAGGTGGTCGATCCCGCATTGCAATGTCGGGTGGGATGACCAAACCGCGCGTAGTTTCTATTTCGGACGCTCGCTCAGCCAGATGGGTTAGTCCTACAATATAGCTGCAACTATGGCCAAGGGGTCCCCATGTCTCAATTGATTTCGCGACGACATTTTACGCTCGGCGTTATGGCCACTGGCGGAGCTATGCTGGCGACCCGCCGCATGCAGGCGGCCGACACCCAGTTGCGCCAATTCCACAACCAGCCTGCCGATAGCCCGCTGCACAAGCGTCTCGTCGAAATGTGGGCGGCGGTAAGAGACCAATCGGGTGGCCGGGTCCAAGTCCAAACTTTTTCCGATAACAATCAGATCGCGGGGGGAGATCCTGCCGCGCTTAACATGGTTGTGAGCGGCGACCTGGATTTTTTCACGTTGAATGGCGGCTCCATCGGGAATCTCGTACCCGCGATGAACGTGCAAGGAATACTTTTCGCGTTTAGCACGCCGGCGCAGGTTTTCGGCGCCATGGACGGCGATCTCGGCGATTACCTGCGCGGTGAAATGATGACCAAGGGACTTTATGCCATTCCGCGAGGATGTTTTGACAACGGGTTCCACCAAATTACTTGCGCGACCAGACCAATCCGCTCGGTCGATGATCTGCAAGGTCTCAAGATTCGCACGCCGGACGCGCCCATCTACGTGGAAGCCTGGAAAGCATTAGGCGCCGCGCCCGTCGTCGCCAATCTGAACAAGCTTTACGAGACTTTGAAGAATGGCACGGCCGAAGCGCAGACGAATCCGCTGGCCACCGCCGAATTCTTAAAGCTCTACGAGGTGCAAAAATACGTCAGCATGACCAATCACGGTTGGTCCGGCTTCAATTTACTCGCTAATTTGAAACTTTGGCAGTCGTTTCCCCGGGGCGTCCAGCAGGTGATCGAGCGAAATGCGTTAAAGTTCGTTCGCCAGCAACGAGCGGACCACGATGCTCTCAACGCCGAATTCCGCACCAAGCTGGCCCAGCAGGGCATGACGTTCAACGAAGCGGACACTTCTTCCTTTCGCCCCCGGCTCGCTTCCTACTATGCCCGTTGGAAGGAAACTGTCGGATCGCGGGCCTGGAGCTTGCTCGAAGCGCACGTCGGCAAGCTTGCTTGAACAGATTTCGGATGCGAAGAAACCTCATCAGTCCTTTCCTCGTTGCCCCTTTCGCACGTCTGCTGAAGAATTCGGCAGTTGTTTCCGCCACGCCTATTTTTTACGCCACAGCCGGGTGCCGCATCCTTTCTCCTGAAAGGGTGCGGGTTTAGCGTCAAACTAGGCAAGAACGTCCTCGGTGACTTCGGAATAAAACAGCCGCCGCACCGTCGCGAACATCGGACGACGACACAGCGGCCTCAAGTCTGAAGATGAGCTGACGTCTTTCAAGTTTAACCGCGCAGACGGCCCAAATGCCCTACTTCCACGCCGCGTAAACCGGCTTACTTACCATGAATGCAGGGTTGGCGCCGGCCCGCGGGGTGAATTTCTGCGCGCGGCCGCTGTCTACTTCCGCGACGTAGAAATTGCCTTCCTGGTCGACGCTGAATCCGTGTACGCCCCAGAAGCCGCCGGGGAAATCTCCCCAAGTGCCCCAGGAGTACAGGAAGTGTCCGTCGAGATCGTACTTCAGCATTTTGGAAGTTCCGCGGTCAAACGCCCAAAGAGTACGGTCGGCTCCGATATACAGCAGGTGGATGTCCGACGGCTCCCCGCCGAAGCCCCACTCGTAGAGGTACTTGCCGTTTTCGTCGAAGACCTGGACGCGGTGGTTGCCGCGATCGTTCACGAACACGTGCTTCGTCACTGGATCGATCGCCAGTCCGTGGACGTTATTCATGTAATAGGGGCGCTTGTCATTCGGAGGCGTGCCCTTCATGCCCCAATCCATCAAGAACTTGCCGGTCTTGTCGAATTTCGCGACGCGTGTCCCGTTGTATCCGTCCGCCACATACAGGGTGCTGTCGGGCGCCCAGACCAGGAATGTCGGCCGGTTGAAGTGCGTGCCGTCCGCGCCTTTCACGGTGGGCGTGCCAATTGTCTGCACGAGTTCCTTCATGTCATGCGTGAACTTGTATATGGCGTGCATGTGATCGTCCACGATCCATACGTATTTATCCGGATCGTACGGGTTGATCGCGACGAAGTGCGGGCGTTTAAAAAGGTGATCGTATTGCGGGAAGGTCTGAGTAATGTTTCCCTTGGAGTCCACGATCGTCAGGCAGTGTTCCCACTTAGCATCGACACCAACGGTTCCCTTCCAAAGTTTTGGGCCATCATCGGGATCCTGGCCCGTACCGCCCGCTCCCGGCAGGGAGGCCACCGTCGCGTCCCGCCATGGTAATCGGCCAATGGGAAACTGAATGCTCGGCCCGAAATCAGTAAGCAGCTTAGTCTCCGGCCTCTTAATGTTCGGAAGTTCGCCGCGGAAAAGCAGGAAGACGCGATCCGGATTCTCAGCGTAAATTCCCTGCCCCGCTCCCCAGGTCCACTTCTCATTTCCCGGCAAGGTGCTTACGTCTGCCGGCCAATTTTTGGCGACGTCGTAAGGGCCGAAAGCATCCTGGCCACCCACCACACCAGGAATCGCCGCGATGCTGGTAACAGTCCCTTGCCCATGGACGGTCGCGGGATTGTTCGCCATCAAGAAACCCACCAGGCAGCCAACGCCTATCGCTAGAACTACTAACGCAACTCTACGCATGAGTATCCTCCCGGAAATCCTGATTCAGGAAACATAACGACGGAGTTATATCTAGAGCTTGCAAGTCAGTAGCCTTTATACGCCAGCCACATAAAGGGGGTCAATCCCCTCGTTCAGCCTACTGGCCACTTTCGCGGGGCTTGCAGCAACAACCGCGCCTCAGAACGTGTACTTCAAGGCGACCTGCATGAGCCGGGGGGGCATGGCCTTCACTACCCGACCGAACAGAGGGCTGGAAAAGTCGCCGTTCACAGAAGCCGGACCCAAAAACTGGGTGTGGTTGAAAGTGTTGAAAGTTTCCAGACGGAACTGCAGCGCTTTTGCCTCGGCGACCCGGAAGGATCTCAACAGCGCCAGATCGGTATTGAACATCGGAGGCCCATAGAAAAAACGTCGAGAGGCGTTGCCGGACGTGCCCGGGGCGTTCGGACCAAATAGTGAAGTGTTGAAATAAGGGCGCTCATTCCGCGGATTCGAATTCAGGTTCAGAGGGCCGGGGGTGAAGTCCGGCGAATCGAGACTGTGATTGTTTACCCCATTGGGCTGGCTTCCCATCAAGGAATTGTCGCCTTCCTCGGAAATGGTCACCGGAAAACCGGAACTCACGCGGGTTATCCCTGAGATGGACCAGCCCTGCGTTAAGAACCTGGCACGCGAAGTCAGGCGTTCGAAAGGAAGTTGATACGTGTAAGTGAGGACCAGGCTGTGCTTCAAATCCCAGGCCGAAAGCGCGCGCGTCGCGTTGAAGTTGAACGGATTGACGATGTCGGAAAGACTCGATGCCTGGTCGATGGATTTGCTGAAGGTATATCCGACGGTGAAATTGAGGCGCTTCCCGGTGTGCCGGAGGTCGGCTTGAAATGAATTGTAGTTCGAATTGCCGATGCTCGCGTCGTAGTCGTCGTTAGCGAAGGCTGGCCCAAGAGGTCCGCGTGTGCCATTTATCGTCTGGCCTGTCGCGGTCGTGTAAACGTTGTTTTCCCCAAAAGGTCCACAAGTTGGCGTTCCGGGAGCAACGGCGTTTTTCTGGCTTAATGCTAAACAGAGCGCCGGGTTGCCGGGGTTGGCGGAATAAATCACCAGCAGATGATGGGCCTCGGAGCCGACGTAGCTGAAACTCAACACCATGTCCGCGCTGAGTTGCCGCTCGATCGAAAGAAAATAATTTTCTGCGTAAGGATACGTGTTTCCCGGAGGAGGCGCCGTCATTCCAGCCTGAGGGAGGAATGGCGAGAAATCAATGCTCGAATTGGGGTGGTCCGCGGAAGCATTCAGTGGCGGAAACGTCACTGGAAACGGGTTCACGTGACCTCTGCCGGTGGCCGCATTAATGAAGGGTGTCGCGAACAACACGTCTTGTCCCGTGTAGCTCGTGCCATAGGGAGGCTGAGGCTCATCAATGGCAATCGTGTTGCCTTGAATCACGGAATAAAAAATCCCATATCCGGCGCGGATGCTTGTTTTTCCTGGACCGCCGATGATCTTGCGCAGAATTCCATTCGCCTTGCTCGGTGAGTAGGCTAAACCGATACGCGGAGCAAAGCGGTTGCGTTGCGGCACCAACGTATTGGGCACTCCCGGATCGCCCGGATAGACAAGGCTGACCGGCGCCGTCGGATAGACCTTGGATTGCTCTCCCAGAACAAACGTCGGAATCTGGTTATATTTCTCCGACCAATACTGCATCAATTCCCAACGCAGCCCATAATTCAGCGTAAGACTCGGCTTGATTCTCCATGTGTCCTGGCCAAAGGCCGACGCATACTTGTGGCGTCCATAAAAACTCATTGAATCTGCTTGATTGTAGTTGCTCGCCACGCCGATCAAAAAATCCGCGAAGTCCGACCCCGTTTCAGAGCCGACAAATTGGAAGGACCCGTTGAAGGTAGCATCCGGATTTACATTTACTTGATCGTAACTAAGCCCAAGACCCGTCTTTATGGTGTGATTCCCCAGGACCTTTGAGAAATTATCCATCACGGAAAAAGTATTGTTCACCTGCACCAAATTGGTGATCGGGGTGCCCATCACGAATGAATTGAAGACAACGTTCTCAATACCCTCGATCGACGGCGCGAGAGGAACGATGCCAGAAGTTCCCGGTCCGGTGACAAAACCCTGCGAAGCTAGCGTCGTGCCAACGCCGCCCACAGGCTGGCCCACCGTGTTATTGCTCCGCATGAAACTCAAGTGAATCTCGTTCACCATGGAAGTGCCGAAAGTTTTTGTCTGTCCGAGATTGACGAGCTGCGCGGTCCCCAAATTCAGGGCGTTGAAGCCGGGGACGCTGGCGCCTCCCTGGCCGGTGGGATAGGGATTGTCCAAATTAAAATTGTCGAAAAAATAGTAAGCCGAGAGTTGTCCCCACCGCCCGCTGTTGCCATCAACGCGGAAACTCATTTTATCATCGCGCAAGTTCTGCTCCTGGGAGGCGGTTGAAAAATTTGAGGTCCCGGAGTTGACCGGCGGTATGTACTGCAACAAATGTTTAGCCGGTTCCGACCAGGCTGCTTGGGGAATGATCGCACCGGGAAAAACGCATGTACTCTGGGTGCATCCAAGGGTGTAATAAGGCTCCTTGGCTGAAACAGAATAACCGAGTTTCTGAGAGAGCAGAGTGGCGAGATTGGAACCGCTGACCGCCGTCGGGACTGTAATTTGCTTGCCATTTACAGTCTTGGTGGTGGTAAACAATGCTGCCAGATCTATGAGATTCCCCGTCCGATCGCCAACCGATGGAACGGAAATCAGCCCGGTATCAATGCCTTGCCTGGTACGAGTTCCTTGATAGTCGCCGAAAAAGAAAATCTTGCTTTTCGCGATCGGCCCGCCCACAGTGCCGCCGAACTGATTTTGATTGAATTTGCCCCGCTCGGAGGAAAAAAAGTTTTTGGCGTCGAGAGCAGTGTTCCGCAGAAATTCAAAGGCGCTGCCATGGAATCCATTCGTACCGGACTTCGTCACCACGTTCACGATGCCGCCGCTGTAATTCCCGTACTCTGCATCGAAGTTGTTAGTCAACACGCGAAACTCGGCAATCGAATCGAGATCGGGCACAATCGAAGTCCCGCCGTTCATCAACTCCTTGACGTCGCCACCGTTGACGACGAATCCGTTAGCGTCTTCGCGCTGGCCGCTGATCGATTGGTTGCCGGGATTCAACAGGCCCGACGGCGCAATGGCGACGGAGGCGCCTGCCATGACGATCGAGTCGGGCTGCTGCGTCGACATCGGCACAATCCCCGGCTGAAGAGCCAGAAGATCCGTGAAACTCCGCCCATTGAGCGCCACCGATGTTATTTGCGTGCTTGTGACAACTTGGCCCATTTGAGAGCTCTCGGTTTCAACATGCACCGCGGTATCGGAAACAACGACTTCCTCCGATTGTTCACCCATTGTTAGACCAATGTCTTCCCGGAGCGCGGCATTTATGTCAATGACCAAGCCAGTGCGCTTATAAGGCTTGAATCCCTCGCGAAGAATTTCGATCTCATAGCGCCCCACGGGCAGCGAGGCGAAAGTGTAGAAGCCATTGGTATTCGTCCTGGTGGTTTGTTGAACCGTGGTGTCAAGATTCAAAGCGGTAACCGTAGTGTCCGGAACCACGGCGCCCGTTTGGTCCGTCACCGTCCCCGAGATACTTCCCCCTGTGTCGGCCTGCAAGACAAACGCAGAATAGGGAGACAGCATCAACGACAGCAGCAAGACGACGCATCGCGCCTTGGCTCTCTTTCTCGCGAGGTCCTTGATCGGGCGCCTCATCACCACGCAAGCCCGCAGGACTCCGTTCGCATTTGCACTTCTGATTCTCATCGGGAAGGAATCTCTTTGCCGTTGACGACGAGTTTCAAGGCGAAGTCGGGACTTGAGCTTATCCCCAGAGAAGTTCCATTCTGTGCAGGATGAGTTTCAACGATTACCTGATCGCCGCGCTTAAGTGTATCTTTGGCCCAGCCCCGCCTGGACATTGCCGATATCGACGACATTTCGAGCGTCCAGTGCTGGAAGTGGCCGCCGTCATCCATAACATCCATGTGAATTAGGCAATGGGGATTGCCCCAGTCGAACGCCGTTACAGTCCCGCTAAGGGCGATCGTCTTCTTCATGTCGTAATGCGCGAGGCCGTGGTGCGCGGACGTGGGGCTTGAAATCAAAAAAACACCAGCGGCCGCAACAAGAAGACCTAATACATAGCTTCTCATCCAACACCTCCAGCGCTTGCACGCAGCGGCGCGACAATAACCGAATCTTATTTAGATGCGCGATCCCGCCGCCGCGGCAGCGCAGCGTTCGCTCCAGTTAATGGTTGGGGATTTCGACGGCGGCAGTGACCACGGATATCCAGAGCAGCAACTCAACCAAACCGGCGAGTTTGGCTGCGGCAGGCGTTTCTGGTGTCTGGCCCCATGTGCGCGTTTTCTGCTGGACCACGATGTGCCAAACCAGCGCCAGCGGCACGAGCATTCCCAGCTTGACCTGGAATGCAGGGTTGGCAACATACGTCGACCCCGTGGCCGAGAAAAGCAGAAATCCCCCGAGGACAACAATACAAAACCCGATCCAATTCCAAACAAGCAACGCGTCGGAAAGTTGTGCCGCCGTTTGGCGCTTCTTCCCTACTCCCAGCAGTCGCAGATCCACGGCGGCGTTGGTCCCCAGCCACAAGGACAAACCGGAAAAATGGATCAGCTGAATAAACGGATACACCCAAAGCGACGTGCGAACTCCCGTACCCCACCACGTGCTTTCGAGCCACTTGCAGAAGGCCACTAGTGATTGATACATTCGCTTAGACCTCTCACCCGCTTAGGCTTTGGCCCGACAGCTCAACTTCCAACCAAAACAATCTCTCCCGTGTCACAACTTATGCCACGAATGCGCGCCACAGCTTGCAGTAAAGGCCTACCCGAGCCCTGAAATCGCCGCAATCTCGACTCCAGCAAGAATCGAGCCAATCCATAGAACGATCGAAACGAAAGCCACAAGTTTCGCTCCCGTTGACATTGCGGGTGCTTGATCCCACTTGCGGAAGTTTCGTTGCACGATGATGGCAGTGATCAGAGCGAGAAGAATGACAGTCATTTTAACGCGAAAGACCCGGTCTGGATAATAGTCACCGCCGTCGGTCACAAACATGAGGAAACCCGACAGGAGGGCCAGCGCCAGTGCTGTCCATGTCCACGGGAAAAGCGTTTCCGCAACTTGCGTAACGCTTTGGCTGCGCGCCGCGACACCCAAAATGCGCAGATCCACGAGGACGATCGTCCCGACCAGCACGAACAAAGTGAAATAATGGGTGACCGAAATCGCCGCATACAACCAGCCTGTTTCGGCAATTGTCATCACCCATGAGGCGTGCTCGAGCCCTTCAAAGAAATCTCTCATGGTGGCTCCTCTCTTCCCCTGATACCGGGCGAATTCTCAAACCGCGCACCTTTTGTTGCCGGGCCAAAATTATTTCACGTCAATAGCTAGACGTACGCGATCCACCGGCCAGCCGCTACGATTCCGAACCAAAACAAAATCGAAATGAGACCCGCGACGCGGGCCGACATCGGCGCGACCGGATCCTTGTCCCATTTTCCAACGCTTTGGTAGGCCAGTGAATGAAAAACAACGGCGTTTATGCCCGCGGCCACGATCATCAGCATCTTAATTTGAAACGCCAAGTTGACGTACATCTTCGTGGCCTCCGAGGCGAACATCAGCAGGCCGGTGGTAACTTGTATGATAAAACCGGCCCAGGCCCAGGGCAGAAACTGCTGGGCCAGTTTGGAAACAGGCTCGTCCCGAAACGTCAGTCCCATCAGACGCAGATCCAAAATCGACGTGCCACCCACTAACAAAATGATGCCAAAAATATGCACTGTCTCGATCACAGGAAAGAGCCACAGTGACTCGCGAATTGCCGTGCCCACTGATGTTTGTTCGAGCCACTGGGCAATGGTGTAAAGTAAATGCATTCCCGATTTCCTCGCAGTTTTCGATTAGTTTGATCTGGTTCATCACACCCATAGCGGACACACACTAACACCCCGTCTACGTTAGTGGCAAGATGTGGCGGGTAATAGGCGGCTTTCCTTGTATCGGAAAAGGATGCTTTATCCGATTGCCTATTTTTGGGCATGGTGCAAACTTAACTGCAACTTTTTCCACGTTCAAATCGTCTTATTGTCAGTGACTCCGTGCGAATACTTTGGTAGGTTTATTGAAAGCTTTTCTAAAATGAAAGTTGGAGGATGCGCTTGATGAACAGAAGAATGGCTTCATTTGCGTTGCTTGTTGGTATTATGACAATTGCAAGCGTGGCGTTCGCGCATCACGGGACAGCGAACTACGACACGTCGAAAACAGTTACCGTAAAGGGATCCGTCACCGATTTCCAGTTTATCAATCCTCATGTTCTCATAGTTATGGACGCCAAGGATGAAGGCGGGAAAATCGAAAAGTGGCAAGGGGAGCTCACCAGTCCGAATCGTTTGAGCAGGAACGGCTGGACCAAGAGTTCGATTAAGCTCGGAGACACCATCACGATCAGCGGTTATCCCACGAAGAGCGGCTCAACGGAAATCTGGATTCAGAAAGTCGTGTTGGCCAGCGGCGAGGAACTTCCGACGGGGAACGGAAACTAAAACTCGCCTCAACAGGGTTCGTGTAGGGCAGTATTGGTCATAGGGAGGCTTTCAGGATGCGGAGTCACGTGAAGGGTTTGATTCTTTCTGGCGTCGGGATGCTAGTGTTTTCTTCCGGTCTGCGCGCCCAGATGGGTCAGCAAGCGGGAGCAGCTAAGGCACCGGCGGTGTCTGCGCCCGCTCCAGTTCATGATCTATCGGGCGTCTGGAACATGCGCGCCACCCCTGCTCAGAGGAAGTTCCTCGGCAGCACCTACACGCAGGAGGGGCCCGACATGACGGCGTGGAGCAAGGCGAAGTACGATTCGGCCAAGCCCTCGAATGGGCCTCGTAGCAATGCCCTGAAGGTCACGGACGATCCAGTCCTCAGGAATTGCCTGCCTCCCGGCACGCCGAGAATCTATTTGCAGCCGTTTCCCTTGCAGTTCGTGCAAACTCCCAAGGAAGTGATTATTCTTTACGAGTACGACCACACGGTGCGTCACATTTTCATCGACGGGCGCCCGCATCCCGCCGATGTCACACCCACCTACATGGGGCATTCCATCGGCAAGTGGGAAGGAGATACGCTCGTCGTTGACACCACCGGTTTTAACGATAAGACCTGGCTCGACCGGGATGGCCATCAGCACAGCGATCAGTTGCACGTTGTCGAGCGTTTCCACCGCGTCGATCGTGACAACATGCAGGTCGATGTCACGATGGAAGACCCGAAGGCCCTCGCGAAGCCCTGGATCACGCAGCTGAACTTCCAGCTGAAACCCGACTGGGACATCATGGAACTGGCCTGTACGGACAACGCCGCGTTCGAGGATTTCGAAAAGTAGGGCCACCCTGCGTAGCGCGTCTTCCACCAATCGCTTCATTCCTTGTCTCCGCGCAAAAACGATATTCACGCTCGCCTGGCCAGGCCCTGAGGTTTGGCTCATTGCAGACCCGGTTCGCGTCCAATACGCCGCTATGGACCAGGATCGAAAGGTCCAAAATAGGTCCGTAACATCTCGTTGGATTGCGAGTGGCGCTGGTTCCGAATTGGTCCAATAAAATCCGTTTTGATCGCTAGTATTGCGTTCAGCAACGTGGGCCAGGAAATCTAGAACAGGTCATCCATTATCTCGAGAGCGTTGGCGCCTTGCCGGCGCAAAACAGGAGGGGAAATGGGAACGCATGCATCGTTTCGCGTGAACCATCGGGGAAGTGGGTTGGAGTTGGTGAATTCCTTTAGACTAATGAACAAGGGGGCGGTGCGGTCAAATATCAGTAAGGCTCTGCACGTATTGGGTGCGACACTAATTGTGTTGCTGCTTAGCCTTACGGCGTTTTCGCAAGGGAGCACAGGCCATATCGTCGGAACAATTACTGATGCAAATGGCGGTGCGGTCACTGGCGCTACCGTGACCATTCTGGACGTCCAGCGAGGGACCTCCAGGCCTCTGACCACTGACGAATCGGGCGCGTTTAACGCTCCCAACTTGACTCCTGGCGAGTACAAGGTGCGCGCGGAGTTCAGAGGCTTCAAGACCATCGAGCGCCAGAACGTTGCGCTAGGGGTCGGTCAGGAGCTGCGTGTGGACCTCACGCTTCAGCCTGGTGAACAGACACAGACGATCACGGTAACAGAAGCCGTACCTCTGGTCGAAACCACCAATGCCGAGCTAGGCGGAACGCTGCAGAACGCGGTCATCAACGACCTGCCCTTGAATGGACGGAACTTCGAGAACCTGCTCGACCTGCGTCCCGGCGTGACGAAATATGTTGGTAACTCCGGCTGGACGCAGAGCTCCAACGGCCTGCGCCCCCACGACAACTTCTTCATGGTGGACGGTATCAACAGCAATGATCCCTGGATGGCGCAAAGCGTCATGAACGCCGTCATGGCAGCAGGCGATGCAGGAACGATGCTCCCTATCGACGCCATTGACGAATTCAAGACCCAGCAGAACCCCCGCGCGGAATACGGCTGGAAGCCCGGCGCGGTCGTA
>Ga0209526_10002325_pt1 | contig 12809 bp, 7 predicted proteins | sample JacPinW_OM2H0_M1_FD_188566 | JGI IMG/M metagenome (GOLD analysis project Ga0209526, IMG submission 188566) | Forest soil microbial communities from Algoma, Ontario, Canada - Jack Pine, Ontario site 1_JW_OM2H0_M1 (SPAdes) (version 2) | ecosystem: Environmental > Terrestrial > Soil > Boreal... | reverse complement strand
CCCGATCATCCCACGCGGCGATCGGCAATGCGCGAACCCGGCGCAGAAATTTCGGCTTTAGCCGATCGTGAAACAGCGGCGCGTCGGGATAGTCCGCGGCCCCGACCAGCGGCGCCGCAATCAGCTGCGCCAAGGCTTCGGCGAGCCCGCGATCGCTGACCAGGCCGAGCTGGGTCAGCACCTGGTCGAGCCGGGCCCCTGTCTCGGCTGCGACACGGCGTGCGCGGTCCAGGGTGCGCCGGTCGATGGCTCCGCTATCGACGAGGCTCACGCCGAGCTTGGCGACCAGGTCGCCGGGATCCTGAGTGCTTGGAGAAGCGATGGGCTCGAAGGTCATTACCGCGCTATATCACCTGTTTGGTTAATTAATGCCCACCTGCCGCTATACGCAGGGTTAATGCACCTCGCGCGTGCGCACGAGGGCACCGAAGTGTTCTCGGCCACGCGGCGCTCGACAACCAAGATTGCGCCGGAGAATTGCCGGCTCAGAGTGGCGAGCTCGCTGCTACGCGGCGGGCCTATGCTCGCAGAGGAGTTCCTGGCCTGGTGCGCCAGCATGGGCGTGTCGTCGATCGCCGCTGTCCGGCCGGTGCATGCCGCCACCTGGATCGAGGCGGCGACGCGCGAGCCGGCGGCGCCCTCTGTCAAGCAGCGGCTCACCTGTTCGATTGGTTGGTCAACGGCCAGGTCGTGCCGGTCAACCCGGCGCATTCGGTACGCGGGCCCCGGCATATCGTCACGGCGCGCCAAACCCCGTTGCTCGATCCCGCCGAGGCGCGGGCGCTGCTCGACAGCATCGCTGTCTCGACGCTGCGAGGCCGCAGAAAATACCCCGTTCTGATGCGCAGGGAACTGGCCGCCGCGCGGAAAGGGCTCAGTCCCGCGTTCTCAGTCCGGATTTACGCCACGTTAAGCTTCTGGCTCTTACGGTCGCTTGACGCGCTTCAGTCACCGTTCGGAGTTGGTTGCTATGGGTTCGTTCAGTTTGATGCATTGGATTGTGGTCCTGGCCATTATCATCATTCTGTTCGGTGCTGGGAAACTGCCCCGCTTGATGGGCGATTTCGCCAAGGGAATCAAGACCTTCAAAGCAGGCATGAAGGAGGAGGATGAGCCCGAGACCACGGCTTCGCCGGATCACCTACTGCCTCCAGGAGGTGCGGCCGGTTCCGCGGTACCAGCCGCCAGCGTTGTCGATGGCACACGCGAGCCCGCCAAGAACATCTAGGCGATCTGGCGAGGGAGGAACCGCCTTCGTTGGGTACCGACGTTGGCTAGTTAACCGCCAACTCTACCATTTAATGTGAATAATGATATCGTCGGCATAGATGATATGCGTTACGTCACCGGTTCCCGAGCCAGGTTCGCTTGTGCTATTGCGTGGCGCTCTCGGCGAACTAGCTCTGCCGCGGCGGCACAAGCACATAAGGCTGGCGCTTTAGAAGTTGAAAGCTACGTAAAACCGAGCGCATAATTGGAGCAGCTAACTCTGTATTGCACGGACTGCCAATTGGAGGACTCTCACCGATTCGCACACGGCATTGGACCGCAGCTGCGCGCGGGTGCGGCATTCATTGTGATCGCGATGCTCTCCGTCGCACTTGGCTGGTCCATTTGGGCAGCGCTCCGCTCATTAGTTATTGCCCTGGTGAGGGCCGCAGGGCACACCTAAGCCCCCGGAAGGGCACAGCCGCAAGGGGGAGGCCTCGCCGAGGTTCCTCGATGCTCTGTCCGCTTCCAGCACGGCGGAGTACCAACCACAGAGGCGAGAATACGCGATTGCGCCCAAAGTCCATGGAACGCGTCTAGCAGGGATAGGCCCGCAGATATCGCGTGCCTGACAGTATCAGCCGCGGCAGCTCTTCTGCGCCGACAGAAAGTTGGAAAGCAGATTGCCCGCCTGGCGTCCCGCAAGATGGCTCATATAGTCTGGGATAGAAAACGCGACCGCCGGAAAACTCGTTAGCCGGTTCGCGGTCGCTATCTGCTCTCGAATGCGGCCGACCATCGCTGGTAGACGACGACCGTCGGGCGCTAAGCTGAACAGCTCCACGACGGCTCCCAATTGGGCCCCCGCTCCGCGAACTGCAATATCGAGGGCCTGGTAATATAGTCCAATATTTTCTAGCGCGACCTTTCCTTCGCCGACACCATCCTGAAACAAGAGCAGGTCGATGCCAGAAGCTCTAATGACATCGGCCCAAAACGAAGCAAGAAGATCCGGATCGGCGAACGAATTGCTGAAGCCGGAGATCGCTACTTTCGATCCGGGCCGTCGCGCCTTAAGCAAAGCGACTGTTTCCGCTAAATACTTCTTTAGAACGGCGCGTTTACCGGGATCGAGCCATGTCCGGTCATCGATCTCGTCGGGGATATACCAACCGGCAAACGGCGCGCCTGCCGTAGTCGCGTTCAAATCGTCGAGAAATCCGACGAGATCCTGAACGCGTCGACGGAAATACGGTCTAAGCAGCTCCGAAGATTGCTTGATCTCTTCCCAGTAGCTCGAATCCAGGGCCAACCCGAACCAGACGCGAATCCCGGACCGCGCGGCAAGGTCTAAAATAGCCGCTAACGGCGTGTTGGCCGCCGCTTCATGTCCCGCTGTCTGGAACAACGGCTTCCGATCGACGACTGTCCATTGCAAGAAGAGTGTATCAATCCCGATTCTTCGCAGTTCATCAAACAATTGCCGCCATTCGGCGGTCGGGCGGGCGAGTTGCGCGTCCGTCAGCTGAAGAAAAGTGCCCTTTATTCCCAGGCATGCTGCCTCTGGCTGTGGGTCCGCCATCAGGAACGTGGCAGAGAATATCAGGATCGAGCAGCTCAATCGAAGCCGTGAGATCAACGTTCTAAACTTCACTTAGAACCTCGCAACGACAGTGATTGAGAAGACTACACTCGGGGTGGCCAATGAGTCATAAACGGTGTATCCGAGGCGAGGCAGAAGCTCCACCGCATCTTGCGGAGCGTGGTATTTGTCTTCGTAAAAAAAAGCCCGTAGGGAGGCGCCGATGCCTGTTTCCGCTGACGTATTTGCTCCAATCCCGTAATTTCCCCGGAAGATGCCATAGACGAACGGGGAGATCACCATCCGGTCAGCGAACTTGAAATTTACACCCCCACGCCCGTCGGCATAACTGAGAACTTGGTGCGGAGACTGCGCTGTGCCGGCTAGATCGAGGTACAACAGGCTGTACCACGACTGTGATGCAACGGGATCTATCTCGTAGCCCGAGCTGGTCGAAAACGATATGCGACCCTCCCAGTTATTCACCGCATTGGTACCGAACTTGATCAGGCGCTCACCGGACAATACCAAATTATAATCACGCAGCGGCTTATAGTGTATCCCGACGCCCCCCTGAAAGCTGCCGCCTTGAGGATTAATCGTGCCGGGAGCGTAACTGAAGAAGGTACGCGCAAATCCCTGTAATATTCGACCATCGACATAGCCAATGCCGGGCGGCTGATAATCGAGTTCCAGACCGCCCTGATTAGTACTTATGAGACTCTCGAGGTTCTGCGTTCGACGTTCGCAATAATGGCCGGTAAGGCAAAGATTCGTGTAGCCGTATGCTGTCCAGTGAGGCTCGACCGCATTGATGGTCCGGCGCAGACCTTCGATGGTGCGCGCGGTGGCATCGCGCTCTTCCTGTGTTTCGTTAGGATAGAGTTGCTGATTGTCGATCGCCCATTTGAACTGATCGATCGCCTTTTCATTTTCGCCCAGGCCAAGATAGGTATATCCGAGATCTTCATGGAGCGCATAGCGATTCGGCGCCGCGGCGAGTACGCCGGACAGGAGCTGCGCCGCGCCGGCGAGATCGCCGTTGTTGCGCAGCGTGTAGGCGAGCGCGGCTTTATATTCCACATTTCCCGGTTCGGCAGCTACGGCCGCCTCGAGTTGGCGTCGCGCTTCTTCGCGGCCGCCTAGACGCGCCGCCAGCTGGCTGAGGCGGAACCGCCTTTCGGCTGTCGGATCGAGCTCTACAGCCCTTTCCAGCTCCCCTCGCGCCTCATTCGGTCGGCCCAGGGCCTCCTCATCCCGTGCAACCTCGTCATGGTATTCGGCCTCGATTGCGGCCGATGGCCACGGCCCAGCACTCAGCGGTGCGAGCATGTCGAGCGCCCTTTGAGGTTGCTCAGTCAGACGGTAACTTCGGGCAAGAGCGAGTGTAAGTTTCAATTTTTCCAGACTGCCAAACGCTGCACTGGTTTCTCCGGTGCCGCCGGGTGAGGGAGCCTGCGCGGCGCCTGCGGACGGAATTCCCGCTGCGGACGACAAAAGCAGCGCCCCGACCAATGCCAATTCAGCGATCGCGTAAGGAGGGCGAGCACACCTTCGGCGGCCATTTCTGACACGCGGTGCCGCGCGGTGCTTGCCGAAGGCCGCTCTGGCGCCCGCTCGCGCGAGGACCGTCGGATCGGTTCGCCGGTGTTCATCGGATCGCCACAGTTTCATTACCGACGCCACAGCTGCGATAGGAGGTTGAGCTCGGTAATATGCCAAGCGCTCTCTCGAAGCAACCTGCGGCCTGATCATGCTGTTCCGTGTCGGAGTATGCGTAACCCAACGCAGCGCTGGCCTGTTGTCTCTGCGCCGGCGACAGAGCTTGCGGGTCGGCGAGCGCCCGCCGCAGAAAAACGATGGCTAGTCCCGGTTGGTGGGCCGCCTGATGGGCATACCCCAGTGACAAGGCAAGATCTGCCCGAGGATGAGCGTCGTAGGACGCGCGGAACTCCGATACGGCCGCCACGGCGCGGCCAAGACGCATGAGCACGATACCTCGGTTCTCATGAAGGGACGGGGTTGCACCGCCAAGCTGGATGGCTGCGTCATAGGCCGCGAGTGCCTCCTGGTCTCGCGTCAGGCTTGCGAGCGCGAAGCCCAGCCGGGCATCGTAGCCGGCGCGGGTTTTGCGCGGGATCCGTTCATTTTCGGTGAGCATCCGGTAGTAGTGTGCGCCCTCCTGCCAGTCTTTCGCCTGCATCGCACTTTCGGCCGCTTGCGCGAGCCACTCCGGCGGGTGGGCTGGAGACAGGTGATACGCTTCCGCGAAGAGCGACTGTGCTCGTTTCGTATTGCCGCGCGAGTGTTCGATATTGCCTAAGCGTTCGAGGTAGCTTGCTCTTCTTTCGGCCGGTAGGCCGTGGATTGCCAGAAGTGTTTCGAGGGTTTTCGCCGCAGCGCTACTCTGACCCGCCCCGATCTGGACGTCGGCGAGAGCGGCGAGGTTGTTCTCGCTCGGTTCGGCGGCCACAAGCTCGCGCAAATGCGCCAGCATGGCTTGACGATCACCCAGCTTCTGAACCAGCACCGCCTCCCGTCGTATGATTTCCGGCTTGCTTTGCGCAGCCTTGGGCAGTCTCGTAAGCGCCTCCAATGCCTGCCTTGTACGGCCCGCCATCTCGTAGATAAAACTCAGGCGGTCGAGATGCCGCACGCGTGAGTCGACATCATCATCCCCGGCCGCGGCCAGACGCTCAAGATATCCAGCGGCTTCGGCGAGCTGACCGGCCTGCAACGCCGTCTCGGCTGCGGCTTCAAGCGACTTCCGGTTCGCTTCGATTGCGACCGCCTGGCGGAACGCCACGAGCGCGCGCGCCGAATCACCGGCCCTCAGCGCGGCAAAACCAGCGGCCAATTCCAGGCGGTATTTGTCCGCGGGAAGCTTGGCCGCAGCCGCCAAGGTCTCGAATTCCGTGGCGGCTAGCGCTGGCCGCCCCACCGCCGCAAGCGTGTTGGCAAGCATCTCGCGAAGGCCAGAATCGTTCTCCGGCTGAAGATTGAGTGCGCGCTGAAATGATTCAACGGCAGCATCAGGCTGCCCGGCCGCAAGCTGGGCCTCCCCCAAAGCCCGGAGGTTCGCTCGGGTCGGCTCCAGGTCCGCAACCCGCTGAGCGTGTCTGAGTGCGGCCTCGAGGTTGCCGATCTTTCCTGCAAGAAATGCAGATCGACGCTCGAGACTGGCATCTCGCTGATCGGTCGGGATACGGTCCAGCGCGGCGAGAGCCTCTTGAAAATGGCCGCTCTGCTCCTCGACTACACTTAGTCGCTCCAGCGCACGATACCGGTCCGTGCCGTCGCTGGCTTCAGCTAGTCGTGTGAGGTCGGCCGCTGCGACATCCAAATGGCCCGCTTGCAGGGATGCCTCCGCGGCAGCCGAAAGCGCCTCTGGCTTCGGGTTGATTGCGGCCGCGCGCTGCAACTCGGAGAACGCGCGCGACGCGTCGTTGGCCGCTTGCGCCGCAAAGCCGGCCGCACGGCGTAGGCGATACTCCTCGATTGGACTGGCCGCCGTCTCCGCCAGCTCATCGAAATTGGTAGCGGCCTGGTGGTAACGACCGACGCGAAACAGCGCGTTGCCGAGCGATTCGCGGATGCCACGATCCATGCTGTTAGCTGCCTTAGTCTCGCGCTCAGCGCTCTCCACCAGGTCGGTCCGCCCTAGCTTGGAAGCGGCCTCGGCCAATACGGTGGCGACCTCAGGATTCCCCGGCGCCAATTTCCACGCCGCCTCCGCACGCGACAGGGCACCGGTCGGATCGTCACTCTTCAAGGCGAGCTCGGCGCCAAACACCCAAGCGACACGTTTGTCCTCGTTATTGGTCGTGTGCTTGACAGCGTCATCATAGGCGACGGTTGCCTCTGCCTTGCGGCCGAGGCGTTCCAAAAGCTGACCCTTGGCCACCAGCAGCGCGCTGTCCGCTCCCGAGCTCGCCTCCTCGCGGTCCAAGAGCGCGAGCGCGTCCGCCGTCGCCGGGCTTGCCACCGCGGCTATCGCTAAAGAGCGCCGCGCATATTGGCTGTCAGCGGATGCCAGCGCTTTGCTGTCCACGGCGGCGGCGAGATCCGGTAACGCTTCTTTGTTCTCGCCCAAAGCCGCCCGGGCGAGCCCGCGGTAAAATAGTGCGGGTGCAAAATCGGGTACGTCAACAAGGATCCGGTCGGCTGCACCGATCGCAACACTGTATCGCTTAAGGTCGGTCGCGAGAAGGAGAGTTCCGAACTGGATAACGAGGTCGTTGGGATCGGAGGCGAGATACCTCTTCAGCTCTTCAAAGGCTTCCTCATATTGCCCTTTGGCAACGAGCTGTCGGCTGTGTGCGAATGCGGAAAAAGAACGCTGGCGCTGAAATTCCCGCTGTAACCAGCTCTGCGGCAATGCCGTGCGCAACTGAGCCAGATATGCGTCAGTATCGCCCGCTGTTGCCGTACCATCCGGGGTGCTGGTCGCCGCGCTGTCGGCGGCAGCCGCCGATACAGCGCAATTGCCGAGCGGCAGAAGCAACACTGCGAGCAATGGCAGCGCTGCCCGGAAGACGAGCAGAATATTGGCGCCTCGGCGCTGGATCAGCGCGAGCACCACGCCCTGCCCTGACCAAGTCGAAATATCTCGCATTTGTTGAAATTCAGTTCTATATTGCTATTGCTGGTTGGGGAAGCTACGCTGCTTTCTTCTTGAATTCAAGGCCGGCGTCATCAGCTGAGGAGCCTCACCAACCCAGCCTAGAATCGTTACTGTCCTGCGGCGTTTAGCCGCTGCAGCTGTCGTCCGCCTCGCGCTCATAATATCTTAAAAGTTCTCTTCAGCTCCCGGGCCGGTCCAGCCGAGAGACTGACGGAAGTAGCGTTGGAGAACCGGGCGATACGGCCCAAAGCCTCTTTAATCGAGGCAGACAACTCTTTTTTCAAACATTGGTTGATAACCCCCGAGAAACCGGATCGAGGTCCCGTGCTGTAGGGTTCGCCAGGGCCTTCAGGTTGGCGGCCTGATGTTCACCCATCTGCTGCCGCGCTAACGCCTCCACCATCTGCTCCTGCTCGATAAGGCCCTCGGCGACCAGATATTCGCCCAGCCGCTTGCCTAATCTCGCGGCCTCTGAAACCGCCTTTACGAGATCCGGATAAGTGATGGCGCCTATATCTATGAGCAACTCTCCAAGTGGCCGATATTCTACTAAGCCCGGTCCGGTCCGGGAGATCGCGATCTCCCGAGGCCCTGCCGGCTTGAGCCGGGCATAGCCGTGTCGCAGCGCCAGGGTGACCTCGGCACGACGTGCCAGCCGAAATTCGACCGGCACCGCCAGCGCCGCTTCGAGTTCTAGAATGCCCCGACCATCGGGAACGACGGCGCAGGCGAGTACAATCTTTCCGTCATCCTTTTCCTCAAGTGGAAAAACTGACAACGCCTTGGCACAGTGCTCCGGCAATCGACGTAGCAAGCTCAGTGATGTACCGTAGGGGTTAGGCGTATGCGCGCGTGAGAGGTGCAGCTGATCGCACAAGACCTCGATGAGTGCATCCTCATCAAGCTCGCCGATGTCGACGATGGCCGCGCCCAACGGCCGCCCAGTTGTAGCCTGTGCAGCCAGCCCCCGATCGAGCTGCTCCTGGGTGACAAGGCCTCGCTCGACCAGGATATCACCCAGCTTGCGGCGATAGACAGCGAGCAGTTCTTCCCCCGGGAAACTATGCGCGGTCTTGTCCCAACCGATCCGCTCACCTGTCCTCAAATGTTTAAAATAACTTGAGGTAGCGCGGGTCACAGCGAAATAGTTCACGACGTTTGCCATGAGATACCGGGGTATGATTAGCGGGAGCTGTGACCACCCGTAAATCCGGCATGTCCAGACGTGGCGGTGGACGAGCCGGTTCACAAATAACCCGACATTGACGTAGAAGAGGTCCCAGAGCGGACTGTTGTCCTCAAACGGCGGCGCGAATAAGTAGCGGTCCGGAAACAGCGCAGACGATACTTGTAGGGTTATCAACCCGAGCGCCACGATATAGCCAAGCGCCATAAACTGCTGGGTAAACAATGCTTTGCGGTCGCGAAACCAGAGATAGCAGACCCTCCAATCGTCCTTCCAACCGAATTTCTTCCAGCCCTGCAATGCAATACCAATCACCCACCGTGTCTTCTGCCGGACTGAAGCCCAGAATGAGTTGGGAAAGAACTCACGTGTGGTGATAAAATCTCGCTGGACGACCAGCCCCGGCTTACGGTGGAGCAGGGAGCGACGCGGCACCCGCCGCACGACAGGCAATCGCACAAATGCCTGTTTTAGCCCGCGCTCTCGGACACGGAAGGAAAACTCGTAATCCTCTGTCAGGCTGTCCGTTGCGAAACAGTCGTCGTCAGCACCTGCGGCTGCGACATCGAGCGCCCGCATTGAGTAGCCAGTTCCGACCCCCGCTCCCGGCACGACGCCAGCAAACCATTCGCGGACGTGGATCTCCTTGCAATGCGCCTCGGCAAATTCGTCCATATAATGGCCGCCGATCAAGTCCCACCACGGCCGTTTGAGCGAGATGATTGGTATCTGTACGAGGTCCCATTCGGGCATTAGGCAGTTGAACAGCTTGAGGCTGAGCGTATCGACGACATCCTCGGCGTCGTGCAGAATGACCCCCGCGAATTGTATGCCGTGTTGCTTCTGGTATTCGTGGATGCCCCTGACGATCCAGTTGAGGCAGTCGGCCTTGCAGGTCGGGCCCGGATGCGGAACGATCAACTGGGTGACATTGGCATGGTGCCGCATCACCTCCTCGACCTCGCGCTGTGTCTCGAGGTCGTTTACGTAAGTGCCGACGAACACGTGAAAATTCCGGTAGTCGATGTTGCCGATAGTGTTCAGCAAGGCGCGCCGGATGACATCAGCTTCCTGCCAAGCAGGGAACATCAACGCAAACGGCTGCTCGGGCTTCTCCGCCATCTCCTCGAGACTAGGGTGATGACGTCTCGGATTACTGCCGAGCCAGGCCACTGCTTTCATCACAAAGAACAGCAGATCGACAAACAAATCGTCGAGTCCCGAGATGAGATAAACGATCATCATTAGGACAAATCCGACCTGCAATGCCAGCAGACCGAGTGTAATCAGATCGACAGAGCTCACCTGCGCACCTGAGTTTTAGGATTCTGTTTCTGAACTCTCAGTTTCGCTAAAATTTTCCTTTGGTTCGCGCCGGTGCCGATATCGCTAGCCTGCAGATGGCGGGCGCCGCAGCAGCTGCCGATGGTCTGAGTCAGAAGGTTCGGCAGCCGGGCGGGTCCAAGTAAGACAAGTTCGCTTAAGCAGCTGTTGCAGCTACAAATGTATAGCCTAGGCTCTTCAAGCCGGTGACGGTCTGCTGGAGATAGCTGATGTCGTCGTAGGTGTGGTAAAAGAAGCTTGCCCACCCGTCCCGAACGACCAAGTTTCGCTGCGCGTCGGCGATGATGTCCGCCGGAAGACGAGCAGGATATGAAAAATACGGCTGCGGCTCGATCCCACCCAGCGTATCTGCCAGAACCTTCATATTGTACACGTCGCGAACCGTATACGGCATATACTGCCCCGCGAGTCGGGTATAATTGATCGGCTGGCCGGATAGCAGGCCAGTGAAGTACAGCCTTCTCTCGGAAGCGGCCTGGAAGAACCCGTTTGCGGCGGCATAGTCGACCGCCGAGGCGGCATACGAGGGGAACGTCATGAACTGCGGCATGGTGAAGCCTGCTGCCTTGTACAGCTGCTGTGCCGCGGCAAAACGACCTTGTGCCCAAGCGAGGGAATCCTCTGCGACCGGTCCTTGGAAATTCAAAGTATTATCGGAATTCATTGTGATTCGGTAAAATTCGCAATCATCTCCGCTAGCCCCGGAGTAAGGGTTTTCGACACTGCCGTATTGATGGGTGTAGCCATGGCACATCAGGATTCCGCCCTTGGATTGCATATATTTGATCATGCTGACCATGGCAGGCTTAGACTGGAGCGTTATCTTGGTGCCGTTGTTGTTGGCGTTCAAAGGGTCGAGGTAGTAAGGGATAATCTGGAAACCAAACGGCACGTTCTGGCTCTTCAACCAATCTGCGACCGACTTCAATTCGTTGGTATCGTAGGTAGGATCGATGTCCTCGATCCGCAGGAGTGCTCGATGCTGCACCGGGGTGCTCGCGGCGAGCGCGTCGAAGAGAAGATCACAATAGGCCAAATAACGATCGCCTTCAGTGATGTAGACGAGCGGGTTTTCACCGATGTAAGTGAAGCTGCCGCCATTCGGGCCGGTCGAGCGCAATGCCCAAGGGAAGGTGGAACCATCGGAACGGACGCAGTTGCCCAAGACGGTTACGCCGGAGCTGAGTGATCCATAGTTCATGATGCCGGCAGCGTTTGCTGCGTAACGTTTTAACTTCTGTGTTGTTCGAGTCGATGGCGGCAGTGGGTAATCGACCTCCGCTACGGACGAGAAATCAAACCCTGACCAGTTCCAACCGTAAACCGACGAGAAGTTTGGATAACGCGCCGTCAGCTGCCAGATATTGTCATACGCCCAGATGACCGGTGTCGTCGTAGCGTATACGTCGTCGAGAAACGCAGTGGGCAGCGGTTCATCATAGGTCGAGCCAACGTAAATGGTGGCCGTATATTGCTTGAGCAGACCAGTTTTGTAGGAGGCAACAGGCATCGCTGTCCACGAGCCAAAGTGACTCGCCAGATTCGCTGACATGATTGCGTAGAGCTCGCCGAGCCACCCCCATTGGCCTGTCGTATCGTAAAGGACGAGGGTCGAGGCTGTCATCGGTCATCCTCCTCCATGACGCCTTTGCCATGTATTGTTTGCGGTCGAGGCATATGCTTATGGGAGGGCTTGCCTTGCGGCAGGAAGTAAGGGTTGGACGAATGCTCACCGCGCCCGGAAACGATATATCCCGGTGCCACCCCTACTTTGGACGCTGATCGGGTCGTAGCTCGTCGCCAGGCCAATTGGGCGCGGGCCGGGGTCGCTGCCAATGCGGCTGCAAGTGTCACCCCGCTCGCGACGAGAAATTGCCGGCGTGCCAGCTGTGTTCGTCCTGTCATACTCTACCTCCTTGTGGAACTATGGTTTCGTGGTTGCTGACGTAGCATGCGGCCATACGGTCTGACCCAAATGCATTGCGTCAGAAAAGAGCCCAATATCCTTAGCCACTGTAGGCCGACGTTTTTGCAGGTCCTGTGGAATGGTCGTCAGGCGCAGTCGACGTGAGAACGAACGTTCCTCCGCGAGCAAAGGCCGTCCAGCTCTCCAATTCCTAAGCACTTCGACGATCCGTTCGCTCGCCAGTCCATCGCCGTAAGGATTTATTGCAGTCGTCATCTGGCGGTAGGCCTGTTCGTCGTCGAGCAACTCTTCGACATGCGCGACAATGACATTGCGATCTGTGCCGATGATGCGGGCGAGACCGGCTTCCGCGGCTTCTGGTCGCTCCGTCGCCTTGCGTAGGACCAGAACGGGCACGCCCAGAGACGGCGCCTCTTCTTGAATGCCCCCAGAGTCGGTGAGGATCAAATAGGCGCGGCGCATCAGCGCCAGAAAGGGGACATAATCTAGGGGAGGCAATAACCTGATCTGCGGCTGCCCGCCCAGCAGTTGGCGTACTGGTCTCTGAACATTGGGGTTAGGATGGACGGGCAGTGCCACTATGATGTTCGTCCGACGCCGGGCAATCTCGCGGATCGCGCTGCAGATCGCTTCGAGGTCGTCGCCCCAGCTCTCGCGGCGGTGTGTCGTCACGAGAATCAGCCGACGGCCGTCGAGCTCGGCTTCTTCAACTCCAGTTCCATCCAGGATGGGTGGGTGGGTTGCACAGAGCAGTTGCAGTGCGTCGATTACGGTGTTCCCAGTTACCGGACATTTCTCGACGGCGAAGCCCGCCCGGTGCAGATTGGATTGCGCCTGGGGGGTCGGCGGTAGCAAGATCTCGGAGACCGCATCGATGATCTGGCGGTTAGCCTCTTCCGGGAAGGGATGAGCCAGGTCGCCGCTGCGCAGCCCCGCC
>Ga0209526_10002324_pt1 | contig 12809 bp, 9 predicted proteins | sample JacPinW_OM2H0_M1_FD_188566 | JGI IMG/M metagenome (GOLD analysis project Ga0209526, IMG submission 188566) | Forest soil microbial communities from Algoma, Ontario, Canada - Jack Pine, Ontario site 1_JW_OM2H0_M1 (SPAdes) (version 2) | ecosystem: Environmental > Terrestrial > Soil > Boreal... | reverse complement strand
TGGGCTACTACACCCAACGCGAGTTGCCGTTCTACTACAGCCTCTTCGGCGACTCGGCACTATGCGCCAACTACTTTTGCTCAGTGCTGGGGCCGACGTGGCCGAACCGCTTCTATCTGATGTCCGGAACGTCAGGCGGCATCACGACGAACGGCATCTGGGGCTATGGCGTTTTCAATTCGGGTGGCTGGCCGATCATCCTCGACCTGCTCGACGAGTTTCACGTGAGCTGGAAGATCTACAACATCGGTACAGACGATGTCGCCGCCGGCGACAGCGACAACGTGGCCGTGTTCTGGAGCCGCTGGGCGCACGACCCGCGCACGACGGCGACCAAGGCCGATTACCTTGCCGACTGCGCGAACGACAAACTCCCGGCAGTGTCCTGGGTGGTCCCGAGCTTCTCGATGGGCTTCGACGAGCATCCTCCGGCGGTCGTGTCGGTGGGCATGGCGTTCCAGCAGGAGTTGATCACGGCTCTGCGCCGCTCCGAGGCATGGGACCGGTCGGCCTTCTTACTGACCTATGACGAGCACGGTGGCTTCTTCGACCACGTAGCGCCGCCCCAGGTTGATGCCTACGGGTTGGGGATTCGGGTGCCGTTGTGGGTGATCTCGCCGTTTGCTCGCCGCGGCCCTGTGCTGTCCCGCAAGCCCGCCGAGCACGTCTCTACGCTGAAGCTGATCGAACGCCTGCACGGACTGCCAACGCTGGCCTCGCGTAACCATCAGTTCGACCTTGCGACGCCGACCGGAGGGAACTACGAGTCGGGTGGCAAACCGGCTCCTCCGCGCGACCGGCTGGATTCAATCAGCGATTTGCTCGACCTGTTCGTGTTCGACGACTGACGCGTACCTCAACGGGGTTGAAGGTCTGTTCCCGCCTCCCCGATCTGTGCGCGGATCGTCGGCAGCTCGGCTACCGCGGGGCTATGAATCGCTGGACGAAGGCGAGGGCCTTGTCGGCGACCTCGCGCCACCCGCTGTCGATGACGAGCGCGTGCCCGCGGTTTGGCATCTCGGTGATCTCCGTCACGCCCTCGTTGCGCTTCTGCCTCTTGTACGACGCGTTCGCGATGGACCAGGGGACGGTGTGGTCCCTCTCGCCGGAGATGATCAGCAGCGGTCCGCGGTCCGGGTTCTTGCTGTCGACCTTGGCCTCGGTCCAGGGGTTGAGGTTGGCGCTTGCCGCCTGGAAGAGAGGCACGCCGGACGCCGGGACTGCGAAGGTGTCGTACAGCTCCTTGGCCTCGTCCTCGCCGACGGCGTTGGCGAAAGCGAAGCGGAACTGCTCATAGGTGAGGGGAATGGCGCGGTTGCGGTTGGCCGGGTTGCCGATAACCGGCGACGCAGACTTCAGCGCGGAGAAGGGCAGCGGCAGCACGCCGCGGAAGGGCGCAGGGTCGATCGCCACCGATGCCGCAGAGAGTCCGCGTCCGGCGAGCATCTGCGTGAGGAGTCCTCCGAATGAGTGTCCGATCACCGCGGGCTTCTTCTTGAGCTGCCCGATCACGTCGGCGAAGTGATCCGCCACCTGTCGAATGGTCTTGTGAGCGAAGACCTCGGGGTGGGCCTTCGCCTCCTCCACCGTCTCGGGATCGTCCGGCCAACCAGGCGTCAATGCCGTATAGCCGGCCTCCTCGAATACGGCTGCCCAGCGGTCCCAGCTGCTGGGCAGCAGCCAGAGCCCATGGATGAACACCACAGGAGTGCGGTCGGTGGCGTTTGCCTCATCGATCTGCTCGGCAGTGGTGGAGACGGACATGGTTCCCTCCATGATCAAGACCGCGGCCGGGCTGATCCTTGCCCGTGACGTCGACAACCGGACAGCTTGGTGGCGTGAACGCGAAGGACGCTTGCAGGAAGTATGGTTGAGTCCGAGCTTAGGGGTGAGTTAGGACTCTTTGGCGAACTGGGGCAACGGGCGGAATCGTCTTCCCGAAAGGGCCAGGGAGAATCCTCTGGCTGGGGCGGCAGACTTAGAAGCCGATCGGGTCCTGGAGCAGGATCACGGTGACGCGCCCGGGCCGCTCCCACTGGAGAATCAGGATCTTCGAGATCAGGCTGCCGGGACGCCCGAGGGACTTCATGCGCGCGTCCTCCAGCGGCAGGCTGTACTCGCGTACCCTGCGCAGCGCCTCGTCCAGGTCGCGCACGATCTTCTGGCTGCCGACCACGAGGATCAGCTTTCCGGCCCCGTATGCGTAGGGAGCCAGCTGGCTGCCGCTGCCGGAGGCGGCGACCAGCACGCCGCCTTCGGTGATGGCATGGACGCTCCCGAGCATGTAGTCCGGGGCAGTCCCCAGCTTGCGGATCTCGCGCTGCTGGGTCTCGCGGTCGAGCTGGGTGAGCTTCGGGCGGATCGCGTCATAGCGCCCCGAGTTCTCGATCTCGGAAGTGACGCCGAGCTCCCGCATCGTCTCAGAGAGGCCGATGTGGACCTCGACCCCTTCGGGCACCAGGTCCAGGACCATCTGCCGGGCCTCATCCCGGCTGTGAGCGATCAGCGCGTGGAAGCCGTTGTTTTCGAGCGCGCGTGATACCAGCTGAAGCTGCTCGGGAGAAGACGGCCGGGCGAATTCAAGGTTTGGTTCGAGCCTTGGCAGGTCAGGTATCGCAGCCACGGGTACCGCAATCCCATTGCTTTAGCAACTATTCCGGACAATTTGCGGCCGTGCATCCGATGCGATCGAGGCCGTAGCGTCAGGCCGGCTCCAGCCAGAGCTGACCGCCGGCATCGACGTGGAGCGGCATTGGGTCGCTGATGGAGCCCGCAAAGGTGCCGTCCGGGCCGTACTGCGCCCAGGCCAGCATCATCCAGCCGTCGGGTGTTTCGACGACGCGCCCCGCATAGTGACGCCCAACCTCGTCTCCCAGGAGGAAGTCCTCACGCTCCGGAACATAGGGCCCCAAGAGATCGTCGGCAACCAGATAGTGCGTGCCGCCCTCCCTGCGCACACCTGTGCGGCCCAACCGTACTCCGGAGTGTCCCCACTCTGGTGCGCAGAAGAACAGCCGATGCCGATCACCGATGTACGCAGTCTGGGGAACTTCGAGGTGGAAGAACTCGCCGGGCTGCGAGACCGGCGGCCCCAACGTCCAGCGGGACAGGTCATCAGACCAGGCGTGACCGATGACCCCGCGTCCGTCCACCGGTCCATGGTTGACCCGCGCCGTGATAAGGAGGTGGTAGCGTCCAGTCCGCTCGTCGCGGAATGCCCACGGATCTCTCCAGGCCTCCGTCTCACCGTTTCCGGACACCTCGTACCAACGCGGATCGGCCTCCAACAGGAACCCGTCGACGCGTTCCCAAGCGACCAGGTCGGATGAACGCGCCACTCCGATTCGCTGAACCCGACCGTGCTCCCGTCTGGAGATTCCCGTATAGAAGAGCATCCAGACGTCGCCGGCTCGGACTATGCTCCCGGTCCAGGTCGCGAGATCATCGAAGGACCCGGGATCGCCGGCGCCCAGGGCGTCAGGTAGTGTCCTCCATGTCCGGAGGTCGGAGGAGACCGCATGCCCGATGGTCGCCGCGTTATGACGCAGGTCTGGATTCCCAAGTGAGCGCGGCGCCTGGAGGTAGAAGACGTGGTACGCGTCTGCGTCGGTGACCAGCCAGAAGTCCCAGATCCACCTGTCCGGCAGGCTGTGCATCTGCCTATTGTCGTGGAGCGTCTACCGAGCACGTCGCGTCAATGTGTGAGGAGGAGAGCGGCGTTGAGTTGCTCTCTCCTGAGCTGGTTCGATCTCGGGCGGGATGCTACCTGGCTATAGAGGGTGCTGATGCGCCGAACGACGCCACATCCAGGGGTGGCTCAGCCTGTCCTGAGCTCACAACAAACCCCGCCCGCACACCGTGCGTCTGGCACCTGGCGACCACAGACAGCCATATGTCAGCATCTGTCGGGTAGTCGTCTTCGATTGCTCTGTGGGGAACTGACTGTGGCCGATGAAAACATCCTGTCTGCTGCGCCTCGGGCCTTTGCCGACGTCCTCGTCCCCAGCAAAGACCGCATCGAGGCGGGGTTTCGGTGGATGGCCAGTGTGCGAGATGTCTGGCACCGGAACACCGTGCGGCTTGTCGAAGCGGTTCCGCTCCTTCCCTTGCGGGGCTCAGTCTTGGAAATGACGGACACGACTTTCGAGGCTTGGAGCCGAATGAGGGACGCGCAGCTTGATTACACGCTGCGACTCACCGAAGTTGTTCGCCGGGAACCGGAGCGGCGGGAAGGCGACTCCCGCAAGCCGGGCCGGCGCGCAGCGCGTCGCGAGCAAGAATCCACCGGCTGAAAAGGCGCGCCAATTACCGCGGCGCTTTTATCAGCAGCGCCGGCGGCGCCAGCAGAGGTGTCAGGCAATGGACATTGAGGAGGCGGCCGGCGAGCCGCCGGGCCTCTACAAGGGGCCGGTCAGGCTCGCGGATGGACGGACCGTCGACGGCATCCTCTTCCCGCGCGAGCTGGCCGAGGGCAGCCATCCGGACATCTCGGACTACGGCGGTTGGCGCGCCTACGCGGCGAGTTTGCGTCGGTGAGCGAGCCGGCCGCGCGCGTGGGAACGCGAGGGAGCTCCAGCGCGCTCCGCAAGCATCACAGCAGAGGCAAGGAGCCGGCCTGCGTCAGCGCCCGGTCGATCGCGTGGGCAGCTTTGCGTCCCTCCGCTATCGCCCAGACGATCAGCGACGCGCCGCGAGTGGCGTCTCCGGCTGCATAGACGCCGGGGACGGAGGTCCGGTAGTGCTCGTCGCGTGCGATCGCGCCTCGACTGTCAAACTCCACGCCGAGCTCGTTCAGGAGGCGGTCGCGCACCGGGCCCTGGAACCCGATTGCGAGCAGCACCAGCTCGGCCGGCATCTGCAACTCTGTACCCGGCACCGGCGTGGCTCGACCTTCCGGGGTTCGGCGAGTTTGGACCAAGCGGACGCTTTCCACTCTCCCGGCACCCTCGAAGGCGGTCACCATCACTTCCCACCGGCGATCGCCGCCCTCCTCGTGCGCGGGATAAACATGCAGGATGAACGGCCAGTCAGGCCAGATGCTGGGGTCGGGCTTAGCCGGCGGCCGGGGCCCGTGGGTCAGCACCTGGACCGAGGTTGCGCCCTCTCGGTGAACGTTCCCCAGGCAGTCCGCGCTGGTGTCTCCGCCTCCCAGGATGACCACCTGTTTGTCCCGCGCTGTGATGGCCCCCGGCCGGTCGAGGTCGCCGGCTGCCACGCGACGGTTCTCCTGAGTCAGGTAGTCCATCGCCAGGTGGACTCCATCGAGCTCCCGCCCCGGTACCGGCAGCTCGCGGCCCTCCAGAGCTCCAACGGCGAGAAGGATGGCGTCGAAGTCCCGGCGGACCTCGGCCAGCGTCGGGTTCTCGCCGGCGTGGTGGCCGGGAGCAAACTCGACGCCTTCGTCGCCGAGCTGGTCGAGACGGCGCTCGACCATCCACTTCTCGAGCTTGAAGTCGGGGATGCCATAGCGCAGAAGGCCGCCCAGCCGTTCGTCTTTCTCGAACACGGTCACCAGATGTCCGGCGCGGTTGAGCTGTTGGGCAGCGGCCAGGCCGGCGGGCCCACTGCCGATGACAGCCACTCGCCTCCCGGTGCGCCGCGGTGGCGGCAGCGGGCGGACGACGCCCTCTTCGAAGGCCCGGGTGATGATCGACAGCTCGACCTGCTTGATGGTCACCGGGTCGTCGTTTATGGCCAGGACGCAGGCGGCCTCACAGGGGGCCGGGCAGAGCACGCCCGTGAATTCCGGGAAGTTGTTGGTGGCGTGGAGCCGGTCGATGGCCTCTTGCCAGCGGTCCCTGTAGACGAGGTCGTTCCAGTCCGGGATCAGGTTGCCCAGCGGGCAGCCGGGATTGCAGAAGGGGACTCCGCAGTCCATGCAGCGGGAAGCCTGAGCTCGGAGCTGCGCTGGCGGGGGCGGGAGATAGGCGTGCCGGTAGTCGCGAACGCGCTCGGGAACCGGCCGCTTGGGCTGCGGAAGGCGGCCGACCGTGAGAAAGCCCTTGGGTTCGCCCATCTCAGCCCGCCTCGGCGCGAACGTCCCGCCGGCCCTCCTCGAGCACCCTGCGCAGGTCATGCGGCATCACCTTGAGGAACAGCGGGAGGTGCTGCCGCCAGCGCGTCAGCACTCGCTGAGCGACTCGGCTGCCGGTGTGCGCGAAGTGACTGCTCACCAGCTGGTGCAGTAGGACCAGGTCCTCGGGGTCCTCCACGGGCTCGATCGCCACCATGCTCTGGTTGCAGAGCCGGCGGAACCTGTCCTGGGCGTCGAGGACGAACGCCATGCCGCCGCTCATTCCCGCCGCGAAGTTGCGGCCGGTCGGGCCCAGCACAACCACGACGCCGCCTGTCATGTACTCGCAGCCGTGGTCTCCGACGCCCTCCACGACTGCGCGGGCCCCGCTGTTCCGGACCGCAAAACGCTCGCCGGCCATGCCGCGGAAAAACGCCTCTCCGTCGGTTGCGCCGTAGAGGGCGACGTTTCCGACCACTATCGCGTCCTCCGCCCGGTGGCCGGCGCTGGGTGGCGGGAAGACGGCGAGCCTGGCGCCCGCCAAGCCCTTGCCTGGGTAGTCGTTCGCGACTCCTTCGAGGACCAGGGTCAGGCCGCGGACGCCCCAGGCGCCGAAGCTCTGGCCAGCGGTGCCCCGAAAGCGGACCTCGATCGTGCCGTCGGGCAGGCCTTCGGCACCGTGGCGGCGAGCGACCTCCCCCGAGAGCCGGGCGCCGACGCTGCGGTGGGTGTTCCGGATGTCGAACTCCAGCCTGACCGGCTGCCTCGCCTCCAGCGCGGCCTGCGCGGCCTCGATCAACGTCACGTCCAGGTCGTGTTCGAGGCCGTGGTCCTGGGCCTCGCGCCGGCGAATCGCACGCTCGGGCGGCGCGTCAGGGCTAAGCAGGAGTGGAGAGAGGTCCAGCCTGGACGCCTTGCCACGGCGCACCCGAGGGCGTAGGCGCAGCCGGTCAGAGCGCCCGACCATGTCGTCGAAGCGCTCGAAGCCCAGCTCCGCCATCAGCTCCCGGATCTGGCCGGCGAGGAAGAAGAAGTAGTTGATCGCGTGCTCGGGGAGACCTGCGAAGCGCTCTCTCAGCACCGGGTCCTGAGTGGCGATCCCGACCGGGCAGGTGTTGAGGTGGCAGACCCGCATCAGGATGCAGCCCAGAGCCACCAGCGGCGCCGTCGAGAACCCGAACTCCTCCGCTCCCAGGAGGGCCGCGACGACCACGTCGCGACCGGTCTTGAGCTGGCCGTCGATCTGCAGGCGCACTCGGCCCCGCAGGCCGTTCTCCACCAACGCCTGCTGAGCCTCGGCCAGACCCAGCTCCCAGGGCAGGCCGGCGTGCTTGATGGAGGAGAGCGGCGATGCCCCGGTCCCGCCGTCGTGGCCGGAGATAGTGATGTGGTCCGCCTTGGCCTTGGCCACTCCGGCGGCGATGGTGCCGATCCCGACCTCGGAGACCAGCTTGACGCTCACGTCGGCGTTGGGATTGGCGCTCTTCAAGTCATGGATGAGCTGAGCCAGGTCCTCGATGGAGTAGATGTCGTGGTGGGGCGGGGGTGAGATGAGCCCGATTCCCGGGGTGGAGTAGCGGACAGCCGCGATCTCGTCGCTCACCTTGTTCCCCGGCAGCTGGCCGCCCTCTCCCGGCTTGGACCCCTGCGCCATCTTGATCTGCAGCACGTCCGCGTTGACCAGGTAGTGCGCCGTAACTCCAAAGCGGGCAGAGGCAACCTGCTTGATCGCGCTCCGCCGGGAGTCCCCGGACGCGTCCGGCGTGAAGCGGCCGGCGTCCTCGCCGCCTTCCCCCGTGTTGCTCTTACCCCCAATCCGGTTCATCGCGATGGCGAGCGTCTCGTGGGCTTCCCTGGAGAGGGATCCGAACGACATCGCGCCTGTCGCGAAACGCTTGACGATCTCGCTCTCGGCCTCAGTCGCGTCGAGCGGGATCGGCGCGCGCTCGAAGTCGAGCAGCCCGCGCAGGGTGGCGAGCTTCGCGGTCTCAGCATCGAAGTGGTCGGCGTACTGGCGGAACGACTCGAAGCTGCCCGTCCTGACCGCCCGCTGCAAGGACACGATGCTCACCGGGTTCCACTGGTGGTACTCGCCCTGCTCGCGCAGCTGGTACTGGCCGCCGACCTCCAGCTCCGGCGGCCTCACCGGCAGATCGGCGAAGGCCTGCCTGTGCCGCTCCAGTGCTTCGCCGGCCAGCTCCTCCAGGCCGGCGCCCCCCAGACGGGAGGCGGTGCCCCTGAAGTGCCGGTCCACCAGTTCCCTGTCCAGCCCCACCGCCTCGAAGACCTGCGCCCCGTGGTACGAGGACAGCGTCGAGATCCCCATCTTCGACATCACCTTGAGCAGGCCCTTGCCAATCGCCTTCAAGTAGTTCTGGCCGGCTGCCCGGGCGGATAGTCCCTCCAGCCGGCCGTTCTCGGCCAGGCTGGCAACCGTCTCCAGCGCCAGGTATGGATTGATGGCGACCGCTCCGTAGCCGATCAGAAGCGCGAAGTCGTGGACCTCGCGCGCCTCGCCGGTCTCGACCACCAGCGTTGACCGGGTGCGGAGGCCGCGCCGGACCAGGTGCTGATGCACCGCCGAGGTGGCCAGCAGGGTGGGCAGCGGCGCCAGTTCCAGGCAGGCCCCACGGTCGCTCAGCACCAGGATGCTCACCCCCTCCGCCACCAGCTCCTCGGCGCGTTCGCACAGCGCTTCGATGGCTCGCGCGAAACCCTCGATGCCCTGGGCGGCCGGGAATAGCGCCGGCAGCGTCTGGGCGCGGAAGGGCGGCCGATCCAGGCTGCGCAGAGCTTGCAAATCGGCGTCTCGGAGGATGGGCTGGTCAAGCTGGACGCGCCGGCAGTGCTCGGGGCTCTCCTCCAGCAGGTTGAGCTCCGGCCCGAGGCTCATCGTGAGCGACATGACGAGGTCCTCGCGAAGCGGGTCGATCGGCGGGTTGGTGACCTGCGCGAAGAGCTGCTTGAAGTAGGAGAAGAGCAGCTGTGGCTGCTCCGAGAGGACCGCGAGCGGCGTGTCCGTGCCCATGGAGCCATCCGGCTCCTTTCCTTCCGCGGCCATCGGTAGCAGCAGCAGCTGCACGTCCTCGAGGGTGTAGCCGAAGGCGCGCTGGCGCTCCAGGAGTGGGGCGGGCTCGACCGGTGTCCGGACGTGTCCCGCGGGGAGGTCGCCGAGCCGGAGCGTGCCTTCCTCGGCCCAGCGCCGGTAGGGCCTGGCCTGGATCACCGGCCTCTTGGCCTGTTCGTCGTCCAGCACTCGGTGCGTGGCGGTGTCGACGACCAGCATGCGGCCGGGTTGCAGCCTACCTCTGCGGGTCACGTCCTCCGGTGGGATGTGCAGCACGCCCTCTTCGGAGGCCAGAATGACCCGGCCGTCGCGCGTGAACGAGTAGCGAGCGGGGCGCAGCCCGTTGCGGTCGAGGGTCGCGCCGATCAGCCTGCCGTCCGTGAAGGCGATCGCCGCCGGCCCATCCCAGGGCTCCATCAAGGCGCTGTGGTAGCGATAGAAGCCCCGCCGGTCTGCCTCCATCAGGTCGTCGTTCTCCCAGGCCTCGGGCATCATGAGCATGATCGAGTGGGGGAGAGTCCGCCCTGAGAGGACGAGCAGCTCCAGCGCGTTGTCGAAGGCGGCGGAGTCGCTTTCGCCGAGCACGATGGGCCGGATCCCGTCGAGGTCGGGTCCGAAGACCGCGGACTGCAGCTGGCTCTCCCTGGCCCGCATCCAGTTGAGGTTGCCGCGCAGCGTGTTGATCTCACCGTTGTGCGCGATGTATCGGTACGGGTGGGCCAGGCGCCAGCTGCCCATCGTGTTGGTGCTGAAGCGAGAGTGGACGAGCGCCAGCGCGCTCGCCAACCTCGGGTCTTGAAGGTCCAGATAGAACTCGGAGACCTGGGGACCCTTGAGCAGGCCCTTGTAGACCAGGGTCGACCCGGAGAGGCTGGCGACGTAGCAGGCGTCAGCTTCCCCGTGCGCCTCCAGGATCCTCCGGTGCAGGCGGCGGCGGATGATGTACAGCTTTCGCTCGAAGGCCTCCTTCTCCTTGCCCCGCCGGTCGAGGAAGACCTGGCGGACATGTGGAGCGGCAGAACGGGCCAGGTGGCCGATCTGGCCCAGGGCCACGGGCACGTCCCTCCAGCCCAGCACGGGCTGCCCGGCCTCCGCGGCGATGCGCTCCAGCTCCAGCTCGCAGAGCCGCCGGCGATCTGGGTCGCTGGTCAGGAAGAGCATGCCGACGGCGTAGTCGCCGGCTGCCGGGAGCTCGACGCCGGCGCGGCTGCATTCCTGCCTCAGAAACTCGTGGGGAATCTGGAGGAGGATGCCGGCGCCGTCGCCCGTCTCGGGGTCGCTCCCGGTGGCGCCGCGGTGCGCCAGGTGGCGGAGGATCTCGATGCCCTCCTCGACGATCTCGCGTGAGGGGCGGCCGTCGATTCGCGCCACAAATCCGAGGCCGCACGACCCGTGTTCGTGCCCCGAATCGTGGAGGCGGGTGGGCGCTCTCAAGCTGTGATACCCCCGGCTGGCTTGGCGACGGCCGCAGGCGACGGCGGACGGCAAAGTCTAGACGCGGCCGGACCGAGATTCGTGGTGTGGACCACACGATTCCGCTGCGCCGCGGACCGTCCCTTGAGAACGGAGGGCCTGGGGTGACCCGATCGGCCGCTGGGGGTGATGCCTGGTCAGACGTGACTCTGGTCGAAGCAAGAACGGATCTCAATGGTCGCCAGCGGTGCGCCGTACTCGTCGCGATTCCCTCCCCCGGTCCGGACCCGGTCCGGGGGAGGGAATCCAGGACGTCCTAGACCTTGGGGGCCGGGGTCGGTGTCTGGGTCGGAGCTTGGGCGGGGGCCTGGGCGGGAGCCTGGCCGCCGTTCTCTGCAGCTTCGCGTGCAGAGCTCTCAGAGCCTTCGTGAGTCGCGTCTTCGTTTGGCTTCGAAGTGCCGCGACCGCCCGCCTGGCCGGAGTCCTCGGCCGCTTCCCGGGCCGTGCTCTCCGAAGTCTCGTGGGTGGCATCCTCGTTGGACTTGGCGGTGCTCGAGCCGGGGCTCGTGGTTGCCGCAGCATTGACGGCGGAGGAGGCCGCGCTGGCGGCGATCGGCCCAAAGAGGGCGGCGCCGACTATACCTCCCAGCAGCATCGCTCCGCCGATCGCGCCTCCCACGATTGCCGTGCGCATTCGTCTCATCGTGTCCCCTTTCAAAACTGGTTCGTCGTTTTTGTCAGCAGAGGTCCAAACGCTAGCCGCCCTGTCTCGGAAAGGGCTGCAATTCAGCTGAGAATTGGCTGAGAGGTGGGGGCCGCGCCTCGCCTCAACCGGCGAGCAGTCCGATCCCCAGGGCGACCACCCCCGCTGCGAGCGAGATCGCGCCCAGGTAGAGCAAGAGGAGCAGGCACGACTGGGACACTGCACCTACGTGCTTGAGCTGCATCGAGTGATAAATCTGGGCTTTCCCAGGACAGTATTCATGCAGCGTTCATCCGGGCTCCCGAGGGTTTGCGCGTGCATTTCCCACTCCACATCCGCCCACGTCCACTTCAGAACGGATTGCTCTGCAACGGCGGAGGCTTCGCCGGTTGAAAAAGCTGACCGCGCCCCTGCTTGGCATCAGCATCATCCTGGCCGCCTGCGGGCCGGCCACCCCTTCTCAGATCAGCTCGTCAAGCGGGCCCGCGAAGAGTCCATCAGCCGTTTCCAGCAGAAGCGGCAGCTCGCTTCCCCACGTATTCGTGATCGTGATGGAGAACAAGAGCTATCCGGGGCCACTCACCGCCCCGTACACCCAGTCTCTGGCGAGCAGCTTCGGCGTACTCGAGAACTATCACGCGGTTGCCCATCCCAGTCTGCCGAACTACCTTGCCCTGACCTCCGGGTCAACCTGGGGCGTCACGAACGACGCCTATCACCGGCTGCCCGCGACCCAGGATCTCGGCCACCAGCTGACCGGCGCCGGCGTGCGCTGGCGCGCCTACATGGAGGACATGGGGCCCAACTGTTTGAAGAACGCCGGCCTGTACGTTGTCAAGCACAACCCCTTCGCCTATTACGGGGGAGCCTGTCCGTCGAACGTGGTCCGTTTCGATCAGCTCTCCACAGATCTGGCCGGCAACACGCCGAACCTGGCCTGGATCACGCCCAACATGTGCAACGACACCCACGACTGCAGCCTGGAAACAGGCGACCGCTGGCTGAGCCAGACGGTCCCCCTGATCACCGGATCCCGTGCCTGGCGGGAGGGCGGCGTCCTCTTCATCGTCTGGGACGAATCCGAAGGGGGGCAGAAGAACCAGGTCCCGAGTCTCGTCGTGGCGCCCAATCTGGGCTGGCACACCTTGCCGGCAATGTTTGACCACTACTCGCTTCTTGCCACCGTGGAGGACAGACTCCAGGTCCCCCGGCTCGGTCTGGCAGCGGGAGCCCAGCCGATCCCGCTTGGTTCTGCCTAGCGTCCGTAGATGAGGATGGTCGGCCCGGCGCGCTCGAGGTCGCCGAAGCCCCAGATGGGCACGTAGAAGCTGTCGATCGGGTCGTAGACCCCACCTTCTGCTGTACCGGGGCTGAAGGTGGCCAGAAGCGGCCGGCCGGCCACCGGCCCCGGGGGTCCCTGGCCCGGCACCTTCGAGCCGACGACCAGGAAGTCGGCGTCTCCCTCGACCATCCGGTAGCGCGTGGTGTAGCGGCCCTGCATGAAGCCAGCGGCCAGGGGATCGTCCACCCAACGCCGGTTTTGGTCGACCATCGCCTGGTCGTAAAAGGGGCTCACGTAGTAGGACGCCTGGATCGATGCGCCGGCCGGGGCG